>Ga0068868_100002819_pt1 | contig 12038 bp, 7 predicted proteins | sample KBSMisM42_FD_64660 | JGI IMG/M metagenome (GOLD analysis project Ga0068868, IMG submission 64660) | Miscanthus rhizosphere microbial communities from Kellogg Biological Station, Michigan, USA - KBS Miscanthus M4-2 | ecosystem: Host-associated > Plants > Roots > Rhizosphere > Soil ...
CGGCGCTTCTCGCCGCCCGAGATCTTCGTGACGTCCATGTCCGGCGGCGGGAGGCGGAGCGCGTCCATGGCGAGCTCGAGCTGCCGGTCGAGCTCCCACGCGTTGGACGCTTCGATCGCGTCCTGCACGCGCTGGTATTCCGCCATGACCTTGTCGCTCTCCGCCTCGGAGAGCTCTTCCGCGAGCTTCTCGTTGAGCTCCTCGAAGCGCTTGAGCAGGCCTCGCGTCTTCGCGACGGCTTCCTCGACGTTGCCGAGGACGTTCTTCGTCGTGTCGAGCCGCGGGTCCTGCGGAAGGAAGCCGACTCGCGTCCCGTCGGCCGGGAAGGCGTCGCCGGCGAAGTCCTTCTCGACTCCCGCCATGATGCGGAGCAGGGTCGACTTCCCGGCTCCGTTCAGGCCGAGGACCCCGATCTTCGCGCCGGGCAGGAACGAGAGATAGATGCCCTTGAGGATCTCGCGCTGCGGAGGAACGACCTTCCGCAGATTGACCATCGTGTAGATGTACTGGTGTGCCATAGGGCGCGAGAGTCTATAGGAAGTCGACGGCCGGGAATGGAAGGGTCCGAGCTCTCAGTTTTCGACGGTCCTCGCGTTCCTCGTCAGCTTCCCCCACGCCTTCTCGCCGCGCAGGAATCCCCAGAGGCCGCGGACTCCCGCCCAGAGAAGGATCGGGCGGTAGAGGAAGAAATCGAGCGGGCCGAGCCACAGGAGCCGCGCCACGTCGCGGAGCCTCCGGCCCCGCAGGCTCGGCAGCGCCAGGTAGACGGCGACCGACGTGGGGATCGCGGTCGCGAAGATGATGATCCCCATGAAGTAGATGTAGTACGGCCACTGGAGGATCCGCAGCCAGATCGCGAAGCCCAGCGTCACGACGGAGACCGCCTGGAAGAACGGCGCCATGGCCTCGTACAGCACGTAGTAGGGCATCCCCAGGAAACCGATCGTTCCGTAACGCGGGCGAGCCAGCATGCGCCGGTACGCCCACACCGTCTCCACGACGACGCGCTGCCAGCGGACGCGCTGCTTGGCGAGATCCCGCACCCTGGCGGGCCCCTCGGTCGCGCCGATCACGTCGGGAAGGATCACGACCTTGCAGGGGCGCCCCATCCTCCGGAAGCGCTCGTGGATGCGGAAGGTGATCTCGATGTCCTCGCAGGAGAACTCGGGCGCGAAGCCGCCCACCTCGAAGATCGCGTCGCGCCGCCAGATCATGAATCCGCCCGGGATGCACAGCATGAAATCCAGGCGGCTCCAGGCGAGCCGGTAGCAGAGGAAGGAGCGGAGGAGATCGAGATACTGGAGGTTCGTGAGCCACTGCGGGTCCATCGGCGCGCCCCGCGCGTCGCCGGAGGCCTCGGTCTCCGGCTGCCGGCTGACGATGAAGAGACTCGACAGGCCGATCACCGCCGCCGCGTCGTTCTGCGCGGGGCGCATTCCGCGGGCGAGCGCGTCGGGGAAATACGCCGTGTCGCCGTCGACGCAGCACACGTACCGGAAGCGCGCGTAGCTCACGCCGCAGTTGAGCGCGTCGGCCTTGCCGCCGTTGTCCTTGTCGATCACCGTCAGGCGAGGATGCTTCCGGCTGCCGTACAGGGTCCGGATGCGGGCGTGGGGCAGAGCCTCCCTGGGCGTGCGCTCCACGGGCTCGAGGTCGTAAGCCTCTCGAAGCAGAGGGATCGTGCGGTCCGTCGACCCGTCGCTGACGACGATGACCTCGTACTCCGAATAGTTCTGCGCGAGGAGCATCCGCACGACCGAGACGATCGCGACTTCCTCGTTCCAGGCGGGCACCACGACGGAGACGGGAATCGTGAACCGCGACGCCGCCAGCGCGCCGAAGTCCTCGGCGGCGCTCTGCTCCCGCCGCTCGCGGGCCTCGCGGACTCCGAGGATGACGAGCCAGGCGACGAAAACGTACAGCGCCCCGGTGTAGACGAGGCAGACGACGAACAGCGCGTAGACGCAGGCGAAGAGGCCGGGGTGCGCCGTCACCGCCCCGACTCCAACGCCCGGACGGCGTGCGTGCGCACGAAATCGATCGGGTCGTTCCGCAGCCGGGCCGCCGCGCCCTCCACGAGCGGTCCGCCGAGGGACGCGAGGGACTGGATCGCCGCCTTCCGGACCAGCGGATCGGGATCCGTGACCAGCGCGGCGAGCTCGGCGTCGAGGCCGTCCGCCCTCGGCCAGCGCGCCGCGAGGTACGCCGCCCAGTACCGCAACCTGGAGTCGGAGTCGCGGAGTCTCGGCCGGAGGAGATCTCCGACGGGCGACCCGTTCTGCTCGAGCGCGGTCGCGAGCCGGGACGAAGAGTAGACGTCGGAGATCAGCCCCTCGACGAGAACCTCGGCGGCACGCCGCGAGGCGTCCTGGGCGAGAAGCGCCGCGGCGGCGCCGGCGAGCGGTTTGTGTCCGGAGAAGAGCGCCCGGCGCAGGAGCTCCGGGGCGCGCTCGTCGCCGGAACGGGTGAGGACGCGGAGTGCGGCGATCCGACGCCACCAGGGCCTCGCCGACGCCGCGTCGCGCAAAATCCCTGGGCCGAGCTCGCTCTCGAGCGCGCGTCTGGCGAGCGGGCGCGCCTCCTGGGCCGGTGTCGCCGGATCCGCCGAGAGCACGAAGAGGGCTTTCGGGGAGAGGGTGCCCGGATCGGTTCCCCGGCGGAGCGCCTCGCGCAGGGAGTCGAGCGACCGCCGGCGCTTCTCGCGAGACGCGTGAGTCGCGAGGGCGCCCGCGGAGAGAAAAATCCAGACGGCGACGGCGATCCAGAAGAGCGGTTCGAAGGACGGTCCGATCCGGATCAGAAGCTCCTCCGGTACGAGAGCGCGCCGCCGACCTGCCGGAAGCCGTCGCCCTCGCGCGAGTAGCTCCAGTCTACGCGCAGGGCGTCGCGGGGATCGAGCTGCCACGATCCGTTCGCAAATACGGTCCATCCCTGCTTGCTGGCCGTCTCGACCGCGATGACGTCGAAAAGCCGCGTGCCGAACGCGGCGCCGCCTCCGAGCCGGAAGCGATCGCTCGCGAGCCACAGCGCCCTCACGACGCCGACCCGGATCGGACCGTCCTCGGCGACGTTCTCGCCGAGCGCGACTCGCACCTCGGCCTCGCCCCACGGGAACGATTGCGTGGCGGCGAGGGTGCCGAGGTGCACGTTCGTGGTGGCGAAGTCGAGGTAGCGGTACTGGAGGGACACGAGTGTGTAGTGGAAGAGGTGTCCGACCTGGCCCTGCGCGCCGACCTTCGGAAGGAACGTCGGGTCCGGGCTCGCGGTCAGCTCGGCGGAGTAGAACCAGTCGCCGCGGCGCAGGTCGGCGCCCAGGATTCCAGCGCCCTCCGTCTCGGAGCCGCGCGTCTGGATCGACCCCGCGGCGTAAAGCATGTCGGTGGACGTCTGAGACCTCGCGTTGCGCCAGTCGACCTCCAGGCGGTTCGCCCACCAGGTCGAATCGACGCCGTTGATCCGGACGGCCGACGGCTCGGTCCTTATTTCTCCGATCCATGCGTCCTGGCCGCGGGCTCCCGCCGCGCGGCACAGAACGCAGACTGTGAGGACGATGACGAGTGAAGCGAGCCGGCGATCAGGCCGTGGCACGGAACTGCGTGGATCGATAGGCGTCCGCGATGCGGTCGATGATGTCGTTCAGCGTCGTCTTCGCGTCGAAGCCGATCAGGTCGCGCAGCTTCGTCGTGTCGGGGACCCGCTGCGGCGTGTCCTCGAAGTCGGCGTCGTACGCCTCGGCGTAGGGGATGTAGACGATCGGCGACGAGCTGCCGAGCCGCCCGCGGACTCGCTCGGCGAGCTCGGTCATCGAGACCTCCTCCTGCGAGCCGACGTTGAAGATCTTCCCGTAGGCCGCCGAGTTCTCGACGAGCTTCGAGAGCGCCCAGACCACGTCGCCGACGAAGCCGAAGCAGCGGCGCTGCGTGCCGTCCCCGTACACCGTCAGGGGCTTGCCGGCGAGCGCCTGCTCGACGAACCTCGGGAGCACCATTCCATAGCGTGCGGACTGGCGCGGACCGACCGTGTTGAACAGGCGGACCACGACGACGGGCAGACCCTTCTCGCGGTAGTAGGCGATCGCCAGGCACTCGTCCAGCGCTTTGCTCGTCGCGTACGACCACCGGGGCCGGCTCGTCGAGCCGATCGCGAGGTCGCCCTCCTCGTTGAGCGGCTGCGCCGCGGACTTTCCGTAGACCTCCGACGTCGACGTGACGAGGATCGGCTTGCTCTTGACGTTGGCCAGATCGAGGATCGAGTCGGTGGCGCGGACGTTGATCTCGATCGTGCGCACCGGGCTCTCGAGGACGCGCTTGACGCCGACGACGGCGGCCAGATGAAAGATGTAGTCGGCGCGGTCCACGAGCGTCGCGAGGAGTGACCGGTTCATGATGCTGTCCACCGTGAGCTCGAACGTGGGGCAGGAGCGCAGGTGCTCGACGTTGCGGTACTGACCGGTCGAGAGGTCGTCCAAGGCGAGGACGCGATGGCCCTTGCTGAGGAGCCGCTCCGCCAGGTGAGCTCCGATGAACCCCGCGCCGCCCGTGATCAGGTACGTGTTCCCCATTCGCGACTCCTTATTTGCCGCCCGCGCGTTCCGCCGTCCGGCGCCGCGCGACGCCCGGTCAGACTCGGTTTGGTTGTGGTTGCGGATGACTCGACGTCATTTTAGCACGTAAACGCTTGAAACAAAGACCTTAGCTGGACAGGCTCAGGGAAGGCGGAGCCGACCACCGAAGGCAGACCCCCGGCAGTAGGCGACGCTGAGCTCGGGGCGGCCGCAGGCCGCGTCGGCTCGGCGGCAACTCGAATCTCGCCAGCGGGCTGGGGCGCTCATGGGAGCCGGAAGGTCTTCGTGATGAACACGGCCATCTGGCCGCGGGTGTTGGGGGCCGAGGGGCAGTAGAGCGACGGCGACGCGCTGCAGCCCGCGGTGATGTTGCGCGCCGACAGGTCCTCGATCCAGTCGGCGGCGAAGGAGCCCACCGGGACGTCCTCGAACACGGTGCCGCTCGCCGTCGCCGGAGCGTAGGCGGTGCCGAGGGACGTCTTCAGCAGGAAGACCGCCATCTGGGCGCGCGTGACCGGCGAGGTCGGGCAGTAGTTGCCGGCGCCGCACCCTCCCGTGATGCCTCGCGCCGAGAGGTCCTCGATCCAGGCGGCGGCGAAGCCGTCGGCAGGAACGTCCGCGAACACGCCGCCGGTCGCGGGCGGCGGAACGTAGCAGACGCCGAGCTTTCCCTTGAGCAGAAAGACCGCCATCTGGGCGCGCGTGATCGACGCCCCCACGCAGTAGTTGCCGCCGCCGCAACCCGCCGTCACGCCGTTTGCGACCAGCCGCGTGACATAGGCATAGAAGATGTTCGTGTCGGGCACGTCGAGGAAGTCGGCGACGAAGCCGCCCGGGATCGTTCCCGCGGTGGCGTCCGGATTCGTGACGGTGACGTCGTTGAGCGTTCCCGGCGATAGCGTGGGCGTCGATCCGGTGATCTGCGTCCCGCTGTCCACGCTCACTCCGGCCGCGGGCTGTCCGCCGATCGTGAGCGTCGCGCCCGCCTGGATATCGGTCCCGGAGACGACGACGTCGGTGCCTCCCCCGGCGGGGCCCGACGACGGAGAAATCGTGAACGGGAGGCGCTGCGACAGCTCGGAGGTGTTCCCACCGGGATCCGTCGCGGTCGCGGTGACTCGCGAGCCGGCGTCGAGCGTCGCGGGGAAGGTCACGTCGAACGCGGCGTCGCCGTTCGCGTCGGTCGTGACCTGCGTGCCTCCGATCGGCTGGACCGCCTGGAGATACGCCTGGGGTCGGGGCGAGCACGACGGGCTCGCGTAGAAGTCGAGGTCGAATGTCGTCGATGGCGTGCTGTTGAGCCGACCGACGATCTCGACGTCGCTCGCTCCGACGGTGACCGAGGCGATGATCGGCGTGTTCTGGAGCCCGTTGACGCCGCCGTCCGCGTCCTGGAAGTCGTTGGGAGTCGGGCCGTCGTCGCCGAGGTCGATGCCGAGGCCGCCGCTCGGCGGGCGCGCCGCGTTTTCGTAGATCGCGTTGGAACGGACGCTGTTGCCGTCGGTCGCGCCGAAGCTGAATACGGTGACGCCGTTGCCGTCGTTGAACGCGATGGTGTTGCCGCCGAGCGCGTCGCCGACGCGGCAATTCGTCGAGTCGCTCAGGTAGATGCCGCCGAACGGCGCACCGGAGACGCCGTTGCCGAGCGGTCCGAGGCCGGTCACATCCGTGCCGATCCGGTTTCGCTCCAGGCGCACGTCGCTGGAGGTCGAGATCGAAACGCCGAGGTCTCCGTTGCCGGAGATGACGTTGCCGTCACCGGCGAACGTGCCTCCGATCTGGATGTTCGTCGTGTTGCTGACCGAGATCCCGGTGTGCGCGTTCGGCACCGCCGCCAGCCCGGCCGCGTCGGTCCCGATCCGATTCCCGATCACGACGCAGCCGGTCGCGTTCGTGCTGTCGATGACGATGCCGATGTTCGAGTTGCCGGAGACGACGTTGCCTTCGGCGGCGCCGGTGCCGCCGATCGAGTTGTTTCCGCCGGAGATCACGATCCCGTTCTGGTTCGGGATGGCCGCGGTGCCCGCCGCGTTCGTTCCGATGAGGTTTCCGCGAATCTGCGTCGCCTGGTTGCCCGGCCCGGCGGTCGAGACGCCGGTTCCGTTGCCGGAGATCACGTTGCCGATGACGACGTTGTTCTGCGACGTCGCGAAGACGACCGTGACACCGGAGAAGAGGTTTCCGTGTCCCACGGTGCCCGCCGGGTCGGTGCCGATGAAGTTCCCCGTGACGACGTTGTCGCCGAGCGTCGCCAGACGGATGCCGTTCAACTGCCAGCGGTTCACCGCCAGCCCCTGCACCGTCGAACCGCCGGCCGTGATCGACAGCCCGTCGGCGGCGCCCGCGGCGGAGCCCGAGAGCTCGATCAGGATGACCGCGTTGTTCCCGGCCGGCGCCGAGTTGGGGCTCGAGCCGGGCTGCGTGTAGCCGTCGATGAGGACGGGATCGATGATCGGCGGCAGAGTCGACGCCGGCGTGATCGTGTGGACCCCGGGGCCGGGAATGGCAAACGCGATGGTGTCGAGGCCCGGGCTCGTGTTGGCGGCCAGGATCGCCAGTCGCAGGCTGCCGACTCCCGTGTCCGCGGTCGTGGTCACGGTGAAGGTCGCGGCGGACGCCATCGCCGACAGGCCGGCCGCGACGAGGAGAAGCGAGCAGACGAGCGCCCTCCGGCGGCGCGGCTTCGGCGCGTCGTCGCGGGAGCGGCAAGGAGGAAACCGGACTCGGGTTGTGATTCCGGATTATATCGCGGTACGCCCCAGGGCCTCTCCGACGTTGATTCCCATCGTCCCCAGCAGGCGATCCTCGTGGCGCACGCGCTCGAAGCCGGCCTCCCGCATCAACCGCTCGACGCCGCGTTGCGCGGGGAAACGCTCGAGCGACTCGGGGATGTACAGGTAGGTCTCCGGGTCCCCGTGGAAGAGCCAGCCGACGGCGGGCATCATCGTGCGGAGGAAGCCGCGGTAGAGGAAGCCCGGAACCGTGCCCTCGGGCTTGCCGAAGTCGAGCACGACGCAGCGGCCGCCGGGGGCGAGAACGCGCCGCATCTCGGAGACGGCGCGCGGCAGGTCCGCGACGTTGCGCAGGCCGTAGGAGATCGTAATCGCGTCGAACGAGCCGTCCGCGAAGGGGAGGCGGAGCGCGTCGGCCTGGGTCAACTGCGGTCCCCGCCGGCCGTCTTCGCGGCCGGGTTGCGCACCGGCCGCGCGGCTTCTTCGCCGCGCGACCGCCAGCATCGGCAGCGTGAAGTCCGCGCCGACCACGGAGGCGGCTCCCATCCCCGAGGCGAGGAAGCACAGGTCGCCGCTGCCGCAGCAGAGGTCGAGCACGCGCGGCCGGTCGAGCCCCGCGAGCGCGATCTCGACGGCCTGACGCTTCCAGAGCCGGTGAAGTCCGAAGCTCATCACGTCGTTGACGAGGTCGTAGCGCCACGCCAGCCGCGAGAACATCGCGCGCACCTTCGGAGCGCGCTCCTCGTCGTAGGAGAGGTACTTGTTGGTCAACGGGGGAACTATATGAGTCGGTGAGCAGTCGGCCGGCGGCAGGACGGCTCCTGGCTTCCTGCTCACTTCCGGCACGATTGTTGTAACCTCGCAGGTTCCATGGCCGAGCCGAGAAACAAGCCTGTCAGCGCCGACGAAGCGAGGCGGGTCGCCGAGGAGGCGCGGGAGACGGAGTGGGCCTCTCCGTCATTCCTGAAGCAGATTTTCCTCGGCAACCTGCGCCTCGACCTCGTCCATCCGTTCCCGCCCGACCCTCCCGAGCGGCCCGAGTTCCGCGCGTTCCTCGACCGCCTCGAGCGGTTCCTCGCCGAGGACGTCGATCCCGACGCGATCGACCGCGACGGCAAGATCCCGCAGTCGGTGATCGAGGGGCTCGCGGCCCTGGGCGCCTTCGGGATGAAGATCCCGAAGGAATACGGCGGCCTCGGGCTCTCGCAGCGCGAGTACGGCGAGGCCATGAAGCGCATCACGAGCCGCGACGGCAACCTCGTCACGCTCCTGTCCGCGCACCAGTCGATCGGCGTCCCGCAGCCCCTGAAGCTTTTCGGCACGCCCGAACAGAAGAAGAAGTACCTGCCGCGGCTCGCGAAGGGCGCGATCTCCGCGTTCGCGCTGACGGAGCAGGAGGTGGGCTCGGACCCCGCGAACCTCTCGACGAGCGTGACGCGGACGCCCGAGGGCGACTACGTCCTGAACGGCGAGAAGCTCTGGTGCACGAACGGCACGATCGCGGACCTCTACGTGGTGATGGCCCGGCACCCGGACACGAAGAAGATCTCGGCGTTCATCGTCGAGCGGTCGTGGCCCGGCGTCGAGGTCGTGATCCGCTGCCACTTCATGGGCCTGAAGGCGATCGAGAACGGCGTCATTCGCTTCACGAACGTCAAGGTCCCGAAGGAGAACCTTCTCTGGGCGGAGGGGCGCGGCCTGAAGCTCGCGCTCGTCACCCTGAACACCGGCCGCCTCACCCTGCCCGCATCGTCCGCCGCGCTCGCGCGGCGGTGCGTCGAGATCTGCCGCACTTGGTCGAACGAGCGCGTGCAGTGGGGGCAGCCGATCGGTCGGCACGACGCCATCGCGCAGATCCTCGCGGAGATGGCGGCGACGGCGTTCGCGATGGACGCGGTCACCGACCTGGCGTCGGCGATGGCGGACATGGGCGACCGCGACATCCGCCTCGAGGCGGCCGTCGCGAAGATGTGGAACTCCGAGGAGGGCTGGAAGCTCATCGACAGGACGCTCCAGGTGCGCGGCGGCCGCGGCTACGAGACCGCGGACTCGCTGCGCGCCCGCGGCGAGCCGCCGATCCCCGTCGAGCGCATGATGCGCGACTTCCGCATCAACCTGATCTTCGAGGGTTCCTCGGAGATCATGCGCCTCTTCATCGCGCGCGAGGCGGTGGACACGCACCTCAAGGTGGCGGGGGAGTTCGGCAACCCGAAGGCCACGATGTCCGCCAGGCTGAAGGCGCTTCCCGGGATGGCGGGGTTCTACGGCAAGTGGTACCCGTCGAAGTATCTCGGCTGGGGAGAGTGGCCGCGCTTCTCGTCATTCGGGTCGCTGGCCGGGCACGTCCGCTTCATGGAGCGGAACGCGCGGCGGCTCGCCCGGACGATCTTCCACCTGATGGTCCGCCACGGTCCGAAGCTCGAGCGCCGCCAGGCGCTGCTCTTCCGGGCGGTGGACGTCGGCGCCGACCTGTTCGCGATGGCGGCCACGGTCTCGAAGGCGGACGCCCTCCGCCGCTCGGGCGCCGCCGAAGCGAAGGGCGCCGCGGAGCTCGCGGACCTGTTCTGCCGCGCGATGCGCCGCCGCATCGCGGAGCACTTCCGCGGGATCGCCCACAACGACGACGTCGCCCGCTACCGCACGGCCCGCCGCGTCCTGGACGGCGAGTTCGCGTGGCTGGAGAGAGGGCTGGTCGCGATGGAAACGGACTCCGAGGACGCCGGCTCCCACTCCGCTCGGACCGCGTAGCGGGTCTACGCGCTTCGGCGCGGTCATCGGTTCGGGTACATACCGGAGACGCGGCGTGCGTCCCCGATCTCCTGATTCGCGGCTATACAATCCGGCGCAGCCAAAGTGGGACTTCCAACCGGGCGCCGCCTCGGCCCCTACGAAATCCTGTCGCCTCTCGGCGCAGGCGGAATGGGGGAGGTTTACGCGGCACGCGACACGCGGCTGGATCGGCGCGTGGCGATCAAGGTTCTCGCGCCGGAGTATGCGCTCGACGCCGTTTACCTCGCCCGCTTCACGCGCGAGGCGAAGGCGGCTTCGTCGCTCAATCATCCCAATATCGTCGGCGTCCTCGATGTCGGGAAGGAGGACTCGGTCTCGTACGTCGCGATGGAGCTGATCGAAGGCAAGACGCTCGCCGAGCTCCTGACGCCCGGGCCGCTGTCGATCAAGAAGGTCCTCGACCTCGCCATCCAGATCGCCGACGGCCTCGCTGCCGCGCACGAGGCGGGCATCGTGCATCGCGACCTGAAGCCCGCGAACATCATGGTCACGAGTGACGGGTTCGCGAAGATCCTGGATTTCGGTCTCGCCCGGACCTCGGCCATCGAGCCGTCCGGTTCTTCCGTCGAAACGGAGCTGCCTCCGACTCTGACCGGCGAGATCGTGGGCACGGCGGGCTACATGTCGCCCGAGCAGGCGCGCGGAGAGCCCGTTCGATTCCCGACGGATCAGTTCTCCTTTGGATCGGTCCTCTACGAGATGGCGACCGGCAAACGCGCCTTTCGCGGCAACACGCGGATCGACACGCTCTCGGCCGTCCTCAACGAAGAGCCCGAACCGATCGCGAAGCTGCGGCCGGGAGTGCCGGCGCCTCTGCGATGGGTGATCGAGCGATGCCACGCGAAGGCGGCGGCCGACCGCTACCGTTCCACGCGGGACCTCGCCAACGAGGTGCGCGGGATCCGCGAGCACCTGTCGGAGGTGTCCGACAGTGCGCCTTTCGACGGGCGAGTGCCGCGTCGGCGGAGGCTTCTCCTGGCTGCGGGCGCGGCGGCGGTCATCGCCGCGGCCGCGCTCTGGGCGCTCCTGGGTCACTCTCGCGTCTCGCGCACGGGGCTCGACTATCGCCGGCTCACGTTTCGAAACGGCGTCGTCACCCGCGCGCTCTTCATGCAGGGGTCGAACTCGATCCTCTACACGGCGTCCTGGGATGGGCAGGCCCCGCGCACCTACCTGACGCTGCCCGAGTCCAAGGGGACCGACCGCAGCCTGGACGCCCAGACCCAGCTTCCGATGGCGTTCTCGGAGGACGGCTCGGAGGTTCTCGTGCTCCTCGGCCGATCGCGGCCCGCCATCAACTCCTTCGGCACGCTCGCCTGGTGGCCGGCGCTCGGCGGAAAGCCGCGGCCCTTCCTCGAGAACGCGGGCTGGGCGGACTGGGCGAAGAGGGGACACTTCGCCGTGGTCGTTCAGGACGAGGGGGAGACGCGCGCTCTCCAGGTCCGGGATCGCTCCGGTGCGATCCGGCGGACTCTCTTTCGCAGCCCCGGCGCGATGTCCTACGTGTCGCTCTCGCCCGACGAGACCGAAGTGGCCTTCATCCACCATCCCTCGCGCTCGGACGATGCCGGCGAGGTCCGCATCGCCTCCGTCGACGGCCGCGGCGAAAGGAGGCTGACGCCGGTCTTCGAGCGCTGCGTCGGTCTCCGCTGGAACCCTCGAACGGGCGAGATCTGGTTCACGGCCAGCCGAGCCGACATCTACAGCACGTCCCTCTGGACCGTGACTCGAAACGGCGAGCAACGGCTCCTCCAGTCCTTTCCGGAGTTCTTCACGCTGCAGGACGTCTCGGAAGGCGGGAGCCTCTTTCTCGGGGCGTCCGAGGACACGGCGATGGTGCTGGAGCAGGGGCAGGCGGCGCCCACCGACTTCTCGTGGCTGGGCTCGACATTCGTCGCGGACGTCTCTCCCGACGGGCGATCGATCCTGTTTCTCGACGGCTCGCCGACGGC
>Ga0068868_100002825_pt1 | contig 12030 bp, 11 predicted proteins | sample KBSMisM42_FD_64660 | JGI IMG/M metagenome (GOLD analysis project Ga0068868, IMG submission 64660) | Miscanthus rhizosphere microbial communities from Kellogg Biological Station, Michigan, USA - KBS Miscanthus M4-2 | ecosystem: Host-associated > Plants > Roots > Rhizosphere > Soil ...
GCCCGGCGCTACGACGTGATGAACGACCTGATGTCGGGCGGCATGCACCGCCTGTGGAAGGACCGCTTCGTCGCTCGGGTGAAGCCGCGGGCCGGCGAGGAGATCCTCGACATGGCCGGAGGCACCGGCGACGTCGCTTTTCGGATGGCCCGTCGCGGCGCTCATGTCACCGTTGCCGACATCAACGCCGACATGCTCGAGGTTGGTAAGCAGCGCGCGGAGGCGCGACAGCTGTCGGGCCTCACATGGAAGGTCGAGAATGCCGAGCAGCTGAGCTTCGTTGACACTGTGTTTGACGCCTACACGATCGTGTTCGGCATCCGGAACGTCACCGACATTCCGGCAGCGCTCAGGGAAGCGCACCGGGTCCTCAAGCGCGGCGGGCGTTTCTTCTGCATGGAATTCTCGTCGAGCGACTGGCCCGGCTTCTCGAATCTTTATGAAACCTACGCCGCGAACGTCATTCCGAAGGTCGGGAAGGTCGTGACGGACGATGAGGAAAGCTATCGCTACCTCGTCGAGAGTATCCGCCGCTTTCCAAAACCTGGCGTTTTCAAGGGTATGGTAGCCGAAGCTGGCTTCGTCCGCGCGGCGGCCGAGCCGATGCTCGGAGGCCTCGTCACCATCCACTCGGGCTGGAAGATTTGACCACCAGCGTCACCCACCTGTGGCGTTTGTGGAAGTGGGGCCGAACGCTAGCCCGCCACGGCGCCCTTCGCGGGATCGAGGAAGACCCGCTGACGCCACCCCAGGTCCGGCGTCTGTCGAAGGTCATCCGGTTCGGGATTCGTGTCCCTCCGACGCCGGAATATGCCGGAGCACTGGTCGCGATCGGGCCCGCTGCGGTGAAGCTGGGCCAGGCTCTCTCGACAAGGCCTGACCTGGTTGGCGCCAAGGCGGCGGCGAACCTCTCGCTGTTGCAGGACGATCTCCCCCCGGCTCCGTTTGCGAAGATCAAGGAGACAATCGAAACATCGTTCGGCGCGCCGCTTGAAAGCCTCTTCTCAGAGTTCGACGAAGTGCCGGTCGGCGCCGCGTCGATCGCGCAGGTCCATCGCGCGGTGACCACCGAAGGCCGCGAGGTCGCGGTCAAGGTGCTCCGCCCCGGTATCGAGGAAGAGTTCGCCAAGGCGCTGGAGACCTATGAATGGGCCGCGGCACATGTCGAACGTTATGGCGGTGAAGCCGAGCGGCTTAGGCCCCGGCTCGTCGTCGCTCATTTCCGGCAATGGACCGCGCGGGAGCTCGATCTTCAGCGCGAGGCAGCGTCAGCCTCGGAGCTTCGCGAGAACATGGTCGCCGAGCCCGGCTATTACGTGCCGGAGATTGACTGGCGGCGCACCGCGCGGCGCGTGCTCACGCTCGAATGGCTCGACGGGATCAAGCTCAGCGACCGGGAGGCGCTGATCGAGGCCGGGCACGATTGCGAGGCCCTTGCCGCCATCCTCGTCCGCGCCTTTCTGCGGCAGGCGGTGATCGACGGCTTCTTCCACGCCGACCTCCACCACGGGAACCTATTCGCGCTCAAGGACGGGCGCATCGCCGCGATCGACTTCGGCATCATGGGCCGGATCGACCGCCGCGCGCGGATGTGGCTCGCCGAGATCCTCTACGGGCTGATCACCGGCAATTACCGGCGCGTCGCCGAGATCCATTTCGAGGCCCAGTACGTCCCGGCTCACCACAATGTGCAGGAATTCGCGACCGCGCTCCGCGCAGCCGGTGAGCCGATTCGTGGCCTTCCGGTCAAGCAAATCTCCGTCGGGCGGATGCTCGAAAGCCTGTTCTCCATCACGCGCGACTTCGACATGCCGACGCAGCCGCACCTCCTGCTGCTGCAGAAGACGATGGTGATGAACGAAGGCGTAGCGACGGCGCTCGATCCTGACATCAACATGTGGGAGACGGCCGAGCCCTTCCTGAAGGACTGGATGCGGTCCGAGCTTGGCCCGGAGGCTTATTATGCGGACCGGATCATCGAACTGGTGCGCGCCTTCAAGAAGATCCCGGAGCTGATCGAGCGCCTCGACGAATATTATCCGCCAAGGGGTGCGGCACCGCCCGCTCCGCCCCTGCCCGAGATCGCCGTCATCGAACATCGCAATTGGGGGAGTTATGCGCTTGCGGCGATCGTCGGAGCGGCAGTAGCAGCGGGGTTGATCACCATCTTCTAGGGGGAATTGCGATGGTTAGGTTCTGGATGCGGCTGCTGCTGGCAACGCCGGTCGCAATGACAGCCGTCGCTGTCCCCGCGCCGGCCCTGGCGCAGGCGCCCAGCGGTCACGCGCAACTGGTCGGCGTGTTCAACGAGTGGCGTGCGTGGGTGCACTCGCAGATCGTCCGAGGCGTACCCGACTATTCGGGGCCGGCGATGGCCGCGAAGGCGGCCGGGCTTGCCGGCTTCCAAGCGCGGCTCAAGGCGCTCGACCCGAGCGGATGGAGCGCAGCGGATCTCGATGACTACCGGATGGTCGAGGCCGAGATGAACGGACTCGATTTCTTCCTGCGCGTCCTGAAACCTTGGGCCCGCGACCCGGGCTTCTACCAGACGATCTTCGCCGAAATGAGCGACGTTCCCGCGCATGAGGGACCGTCCGCCGAACCCAATATCGACTTGTTCAAGTACAAGTGGCCGCTCAGTAAAGCTGATGATGCGAAGCTGACTGCGCTCCTCGGTACGGTGCCCGCAACGCTCGATGCGGCGAAGCGCAACCTCGCGGGTAGCCAGGCGCACGATCTTTGGGCCTATGGCGATCGGGCGTTCAACGAGCAGGCGGAAGTGCTGGCGGCGCTCGAGGCGGGCAAGCTGCAGCTCAACGACCTTGAAGGTCGGCGTACGGTGTCGCTGGCCGGAGCGAGCCGGCGGCTCCGGGCTGCTGTCGGCAATGCACGAGTTGCAACTCAGCAGTTCGCTCAATGGGTGCGCTCGGAAGCGCCGAGGCGGGCCGGCCCGTCAGGCGTCGGGAAGGACAATTACAATTGGTACCTCAAGCATGTCCTGCTGAGTCCTTACGACTACGACCAGCAGGTCACGATTCTCCAACGCGAGCTCGACCGGTCGCTCGCTTCGCTTAGGCTCGAGGAGGCGCGCAACCGCAACGCTCCACCGATCGCCCTGCTCAACGATCCCGCGGCCTATCGGCGCATGGCCGAGGCTCGCGAGGCGCGTTTCTACGAACTGCTGACCGGCGCAGGTTTCATCCCCGACCGCCCTTACTACAAGAGCGCGCTGTTCGGGCAGCTGGGCGACTACACGCCGCTGGAGCAGCGCAACTTTTTCACGCATGTGACCGCGCTCGACCCGCTCCCTCTCTCCTCGCACCAGTTCCACTGGGTCGAGCTCGCGCGGCTGAAGAATGAGCCGCACCCGAGCCCGATCCGGCAGACGCCGCCGCTGTTCAATATCTATGCGGATCGTTCCGAAGGCTTTGCGACGGCCATGGAAGAGATCCTGATGCAGGCGGGCCTCTATGACGACGAGCCGCATGGGCGCGAGCTGGTGTGGATCATGCTCGCGAACCGCGCGGCCCGTGGCCTCGCGTCGTTGCGGGTCCAGGCCAATCGGCTGGACCTTGCGCAGGCAGGCAAGTTCCACGCACGCTGGACTCCGCGCGGCTGGTCGGACCCCAACAGCCGCCTCGTCGGGTTCGAGCAGCTGCTCTACCTTCGCCAGCCCGGCTACGGCCCCAGCTACATCATCGGCAAGGTACAGATGGACGAGCTGCTAGCGATTCAGTCGCACGCGGCCGACATGGAGGGACGGCCGTTCGTCCTCAGCGACGCGATAGGGCGGATCCTCGGTGCCGGAATCATGCAGCCCTCGCTGATCAAGAACGAAATCGGCGGCGAGGCCGCGCGATGACGCCGCCATTTGTGCTAGGCTGAACCCATGGCACGCGTCCTCCTCATCGTCGGCGGCGGGATCGCCGCGTACAAGTCGCTCGAGCTGGTGCGGCTGCTGAAGAAGGCCGGGCATCAGGTGACGCCCGTGCTGACCAGGGGCGGCGAGCATTTCGTCACTGCGATGAGCCTTGGTGCCCTTGCCGAAGCCGAGGTTCACGCGTCGCTTTGGGAGCTCAAGGACGAGGTCGAGATCGGCCATATTCAGTTGAGCCGCGCTGCCGACTTCGTGCTCGTTTGCCCGGCGACCGCCGACCTGCTGGCGAAGATGGCGGCGGGGATTGCCGACGATCTTGCGACCACCCTGCTAATAGCGACGGACAAGCCGGTCGTGGTCGCCCCGGCGATGAACGTCCGCATGTGGCAACACGCCGCTACGCAGCGCAACGTCGCCCAGCTCAAGGCCGATGGGGTTCGCGTGATCGAGCCCGCGGAGGGCGAAATGGCGTGCGGCGAGTTCGGTCCTGGCCGTCTGCCCGAGCCGCAGGACATCATGGACCAGCTTGCCGACCTGCTGAAGTGACGCTGAGCTTGGGTCTTCAGGGCAAGCATATCCTCGTCTCCGCCGGACCGACGCATGAGCCGATCGACCCGGTCCGGGTCATCGCCAATCGGTCTTCGGGCCGTCAGGGATTTGCGATTGCCGCGGCAGCTGCAGAAGCCGGCGCGCGCGTAACCCTGGTCGCCGGGCCGGTCGCGCTCGAAACCCCGGCTGGTGTCGACCGTATCGACGTAGAGACGGCCGAGCAGATGGCTGATGCCGTCTTTGCGGCGCTCCCCGCCGACGCGGCCATCCTTGTGGCTGCGGTCGCTGACTGGCGCGTCGAGCAGTCGCCGACGAAGCTCAAGAAGGGCGAAGGCCCTCCCAAGCTCGAGTTCGTCCCCACCCGCGACATTCTCGCCGAGCTTGGCGCGAGCGATCTGCGCCCGCGTCTCCTGGTCGGTTTTGCCGCCGAGACCGAGCGCGTAATCGAACATGCGGTCAAAAAGCGCCAAGCAAAGCATGCCGATTGGATCATGGCCAATGACGTATCCGGCGACGTCATGGGCGGGCACCGCAACCGAGTGCACCTAATCACCGCTGACGGAGTCGAGGACTGGCCCGAGGCAGACAAGGCCGAGGTGGCGCGGCGCCTGATCGATCGAATCGACCAACAGCTGGGCTGATTCTGCCGCCAATCTCGACTCGTGGTGCGCGAAGGAATAATTGTCGAAGCCTATTGGCAGGAGGTTCTCATGAAGCGCTTGCTGGCTTTACCTCTTCTTCTCGCAACCATGGCCCAGACTGCGCCCCTGCCGAAGGTCGAGGCCGCCACCGGCGACTGGAGCCAATTGCCGGCGCTGCAGTCGCGCAATTACGACCATCTTCAATCCAATGTGATGCAGCGGCTGTGGGAGCTGGCGCATTCACGGACCTGCACGATCCCGGGCTATTCGATCGGCAACCTCGATTTCCGCATGTCGTTCGCCGCCCAGTACAATCCGGACGGAAGCATCGCACGGATCATCGTGCCGAAGCTCGGCTGTCCGGAAGCGGAAGCGATCCTCGGCGGTGCGCTGGTGGAGATGATCCATGGGGGCGACTACCGCCCTACAGGCAAGAGCGAGCAGGGTTGGTACCAGGGGAGCCTGACCTTCGGCTTCGAGGGCGGCCGCGGCTCCTGATCAGCCGCAGGCGCGGCATTTAGGATCGGGTGGAATCCTGATCGCGCGCCATTCGAGGTTTTCGCCGTCGAACAGATGAAGCCGCCCGGCCTGATCCTCGCCGACACCGACGATCCTGTTGATCGCGAGGAGTGCCGCAAAGCTGCCGACGCTCGCTGTCAGCGCTCCGAGCACGCCAAGCTCGGCGCAATTGTCGCAGTCGTCGGTGTCGAACGCATCGCCGACGAAGCAGCGGTAGCAGGGCCGCGAACGGAACAGCCCGACCTGCCCCTGAAACTGCATTGCCGCTGCCGAGAGCAATGGGATTCCCAGCGCAACGCACGCGTCGCTGACCGCCAGCCGCGTCGCGAAATTGTCGCTACCGTCGATGACGAGGTCGTGGTCGGCCAACAGCTGCGCCGCATTGTCCGCATCGACGCGTCCCTGCACGGGCTTCGCGTGGATGTGGCGGTTCAGCCGCTGGACGAATTGAAGCGCGAGGTCCGCCTTCGAGTAACCTGCGTCGCGTTCGCGAAACAGCGGCTGGCGATGCAGGTTCGAGATGTCGACGACGTCGGAATCGATGATGGTCAGCCTGCCGATTCCGGCGCCCGCCAGGGCAGGGATGACAGCGCTTCCGATGCCGCCAGCGCCGACCACGGCAACCGATGCCTCCTTGAGCCTGCGCTGGCCGAGCCCGCCGACCTGCGGCAGGACGATATGCCGCGCGTAGCGCTCCAGCTCGGCGTCGGTAAGGCTCACCGGCCCGTGGAGCCGAAGCCCCCCGCGCCTCGCGAAGTCTCGCTCAGGCTCTCGACCTCGCGAAAGTCGGCATGAAGCACCGGCGCGGGGACGAGCTGGGCGATGCGCTCGCCGCGGCGGATCTCGAACGGCTCGTTGCCGAGGTTGGCCAGGATAACCTTCACCTCGCCGCGATAATCGCTGTCGATGGTGCCGGGCGTGTTGAGGCAGGTGATGCCATGCTTGAGTGCCAAGCCGGAGCGTGGGCGGACCTGGACTTCGTACCCGTTGGGAATGGCGATCGCGAAGCCGGTCGCGACCGCGTGCCGCTGGCCAGGCGCCAGCGTCAGGTCCTCGGCGGCGACGACGTCGAGCCCGGCGGCATGCTCGGTCGCTCGGGCCGGCAAAGGAAGGCCTTCGCCGTGGGGCAGCCGCTGCAGCTCGATTTCGATCATTTCGCCTTCTTCCGTGCAGGTCGACGGCCTTTCTTCGCCGGACCCTTCGCGGCGCGCTCATCGATCAGGCGAACGGCTTCGTCCAGTGTCACGGCCTCGGGCTTCGCGCCCTTGGGCAGCGTCGCGTTGGTCGAGCCGTCGGTGACGTAAGGGCCGTAGCGGCCGGCCATCACCTTGATGTCTCCGCCACTCGCCGGGTGCTTGCCGAGAACCGCGATCGGCTCGCGCGAAGCGGAGCGCTGGCGGCCCCCTCCCGACGCCGCATCAGCAAGCTTCGACACCGCCGCGTTCATGCCGGTCTCGAACACCTCGGCGGTCGATCCGAGCTTCGCATATTTGCCGTCGTGGGCGAGATACGGACCGTAGCGACCGATCGACGCCGTGATCATGTTGCCAGTCTCTGGGTGCGGACCGATCTCGCGCGGCAACGACAGCAGGCGCGTCGCGACTTCCGGGGTGACATCCTCCAGAGGAATGTCCTTCGGGATCGACGCACGCTTGTCGCCGCGCTCTACATAGGGTCCGAAGCGGCCGCTCTTGAGCAGGATGCCGTCACCAAGCTCGGTCGGGCCGTCGCTCTGCGCCTGATCGCCGCCCTGTCCGAACTTCTGCGTATATTTGCAGTCGGGGTAGTTGGAGCAGGCGACGAAGGCACCGAAGCGGCCCCCGCGCAAACTGAGGCGTCCATTTCCGCACTGCGGGCAGATGCGCGGATCGCTGCCGTCGGCACGCGGCGGGTAGAGCCAGGGCGACAGGAATTCGTCGAGCGCCTGCGTGATCTCGCTCGGCTTCTGGTCCATGACCTCGCCGGCCTTGGGCTTGAAGTCGCGCCAGAAGTCGTCGAGCAATTTCTGCCAGTCGAGGCGGCCGCCGGAGACATCGTCCAGCTCCTCCTCCAGTTCAGCAGTGTAATCGTAGCTCACGTAGCGCTCGAAGAAGCGCTCCAGGAACGCCGTTACGAGGCGCCCGCTTTCCTCGGGAACGAAGCGACCCTTCTCGACGCGGACATATTCGCGGTCCTTCAGCGTCTGCAGCGTCGCTGCATAGGTCGAGGGCCGGCCGATCCCTAACTCCTCCAGCCGCTTGACCAGGCTCGCTTCCGAATAGCGCGGCGGCGGCTGGGTGAAGCTTTGCACTGCCTCGACGCCAGTCTTGAGCGGCGCGTCGCCCTCGCGCAGCGCCGGCATGCGCGCGCCTTCCTCGTCCTGCGGATCGTCGCGGCCCTCGTCGTAAAGCACCATGAAGCCCGGGAAGAGCACGACCTGCCCGGTCGCGCGGAGCACCGCCCTGCCCGCGCCGTCGGTCAGCTCGACCGTCGTCCGCTCGAGCCGCGCCGACGCCATCTGGCTCGCCAGCGCCCGGTTGTAGACCAACTCGTAGAGCCGCGCGTGATCGCCCGAAGCGGCGCGCGGACGGTCGAAATCGGTGGGACGGATCGCCTCGTGCGCTTCCTGCGCATTCTTGATCTTGCTCTGGTACTGGCGCGGCCGGTCGGGGACGAAGCCCGCATCATAGCGGCTGGCAATTGCACGCCGCGCACCGCTGATCGCCTCGGGCGCCATGTCGATGCCGTCGGTGCGCATGTAGGTGATGAGGCCATCCTCATAGAGGCCCTGCGCAACGCGCATCGTGTGGCTGGCCGAGAATCCGAGCTTACGCGCCGCCTCCTGCTGCAATGTAGAGGTGGTGAAGGGTGGCGGCGGGTTCTTGGAGAAGGGCTTGGTCTCGACCGATGAGACTGTGAAGCGTCCCGCTTCGACGACGGCCTTGGCCGCGTCGGCGTCGCCGCGATTGCCGATGGTCAGCCGCTCGATCTTCTTGCCGTCGAGCTGGACCAGCCGGCCCGTGAACTGCTGGCCATCTGCCTCGAAGGTGGCGCTGACGGACCAATATTCCTGCGGCTTGAAGATCTCGATCTCGCGCTCGCGGTCAACGATCAGGCGGAGCGCGACCGACTGCACCCGGCCAGCCGACTTGGCGCCCGGCAGCTTGCGCCACAGGATCGGCGAGAGCGTGAACCCGACTAGATAGTCGAGCGCTCGCCGCGCCCGGTAGGCGTCGATCAGGTCTTCATCGAGGCCACGCGGCTTCTTCATCGCCTCGGTCACGGCGTTGTTGGTAATCGCGTTGAAGGTCACGCGCTGGACATTGGCCGGGAGCACCTTCTTCTGCCGAAGCACCTCCTGAACGTGCCAGCTGATCGCCTCGCCCTCGCGGTCAGGGTCGGTGGCGAGGATCAACGTATCGGCCTTCTTGGCCTCGTCGGCGATCGCGCGCATCTGCTTCGAGCGATCGGGCGAAACCTGCCAAAGCATCTCGAAGGCCTTGTCGGGATCGACCGAGCCGTCCTTGGGCGGAAGGTCGCGCACGTGGCCGAACGAAGCGAGCACGCGGTGCCCGCTTCCCAGATATTTCTCGATGGTCTTCGCCTTGGCCGGCGATTCGACGACGACCAGCTTCACTCGTTTTCCTCACGCATACGCGTAAGGTGGGGTGTCGCGATTCCCCTCGTCAAGCGGGACGAAGGCTGACCTTGCCGCCGGCGTGGCGGTCGAGCCGCCCGGCGAGGTCCAGTTCGAGCAAGGCCATTTGCACCGCGCCGCTGGATGCGCCGGACAGCCGGATGATCTCATCGACTGGGACTGGCGACGGTCCAAGCAACTCCTCGACCATGCTTAGCGCATCGTGGCCGTTGAGCTCTTCAGGAGCGGCTTCGAACCGCGCACGCGGCGAGCGGACCTGGCTCACGAAGGGCCGCACCGCCTCGACCACATCAGCAGCGTTCTGGATCAGCGTTGCGCCGTCGCGGATGAGCTGGTTGCATCCTTGCGCGCGCGGATCCAGCGGCGAACCGGGTACCGCCATGACCTCTCGCCCAGCCTCGGCGGCGAGACGTGCGGTGATCAGCGACCCCGACCGGGGCGCCGCCTCGACGACGACTGTCCCGGCGCTCATGCCCGCGATTATACGGTTGCGGTACGGAAAGTGCCGTGCCCGCGGCTCGGTCCCGGGCGGCATCTCGGCAATGACAAGCCCCTGCTCGTACATCGTTCGCTGACGCTGCTCATTTTCCGGCGGGTAGAAGATGTCGATGCCGCGGGCGATAACGCCGATAGTGCCGGTGGCGAGCGCTCCGTCATGCGCCGCGCTGTCGATGCCGCGAGCGAGACCGGAGACGACGACCAGGTCATGTTGCCCCAGGTCGTGGGCGAGTCCGCGCGCGAAGCGACACGCAGCCGCCGATGCATTGCGTGCGCCGACGATCGCGACTGCCTGCCGGTCGAGCAGGTTGAGGTCGCCCTTTGCGATCAGCAATGGCGGCGCATCCTCCGTTTCGGCCAGCAGCCGGGGATAGAGCCCCTGCCCCAGCATCAGCCATTTCGCGCCGAGCTTCTCAACCCAAGCGATCTCGCGCTCGGCATCGGCGGTCGTGCGCAGCGCTGGCGCCTTCCCGCCGCCACGCCGCGCAAGGTCGGGCACCGCGGCAAGCGCGGCAGCGGGGGTTCCGAAGCGGGCGATAAGCTGACGATAGGTCACAGGACCTATGCCGGGGGTACGCAACAACCTCAGGCTGTCGACGAGGTCTTCATTCCTATTCGTGGCTCGGTTCCTTTCATGAGACGGGCGATGTTTTCCCGGTGCTTCCACAGCACCAGCACCGCGAAACCGAGCAGTAATGGGAAATAGGATGAGTGCAGTACGAAGGCGGAGACGGGCGCGCTGGCCGCGGCCGTCATGCCCCCAACCGACGAGATTCGGATCGTCAGAAGCAGGAGGAGCCAAATGGCTGCATAGACCCCTGCCGCTATCGGCAGCAGCGGGATGAGCACGCCAAGGAATGTCGCGACGCCTTTGCCACCGCGGAACTTCAACCACACCGGATAGAGGTGGCCAACCATGGCGCCGGTGGCAGCGGCTCCGGCGGCGGTATCGCCGAAGAATCGCCTGGCAATTAGGATCGCGGCGGTTGCCTTCACACAGTCGAGGATCAAGGTCAGCCCGGCAAGAACCCGGCTCCCGGTCCGGAGGACGTTTGTCGCGCCGATGTTGCCGGACCCAATGTCGCGGATGTCGCCCTTGCCGGCGAAGCGCGTCAGCAGCAGCCCGAACGGGATCGACCCGAGCAGGTAGCCAAGCACAACGGCAAAGAGCATCTCGCGGGTCACGAAGCGGGTGGTAGCAAACCGGAAGCGGCGCGCAACTTGCGGCTGCGCGTAAGCCGAGCCACAGAGCGGCCGTGGACACGAATGCCCCCATCCTCTTCTTTGATTCCGGCGTCGGAGGCTTGTCGGTGCTCGAGCCGACGCTGCAGCTCCTGCCCAACGCGCCGATCATCTATGCCGCGGACAGCGCCGGCTATCCCTACGGCAAGAAGACGGAGGCGGAAATCGCGAGCCGCGTGCCAGCGCTCCTCGGCCGGCTCGTCGAGCGCTACCATCCACGGCTCGCAGTAATCGCCTGCAACACCGCCTCGACCATCGCGCTGGACCACGTCCGCTCGGCGCTCGACTTGCCGGTGGTCGGCACGGTCCCCGCAATCAAGCCGGCCGCCGAAATGTCTAAGAGCCGCGTCATCGGCGTACTCGGCACGGAGGCGACGGTCCGCCAGCCCTATGTCGACGACCTCGCCGCAAAGTTCGCGGCCGATTGCACGATCATCCGCCATGGCTCGCCGGAGCTGGTCGAGCTGGCCGAAGTCAAGCTCGGCGGCGAGGATATCAGCGTCGAGGCAGTTCAGGCCGCGACGCAGCCGATGTTCGACGCGCCATACGGCAAGGACATCGATACGGTTGTGCTCGCCTGCACCCATTTTCCGCTGCTGGAGGACGAGCTTCGCGCCGCTTTTCCCGGTGTGAGCTATGTCCACGGCGGCGACGGGATCGCCCGCCGCATCTTCTACCTGACCCGCGACCAGGCGTGGCCATCGGTGCCATCGCCAGGGCTGATGCTATTTACCTCGGCCGCGCGGGCGCCGTCGCTGGCCGCGCTCGCCCGCTACGGAATCGGCGAGGTGAAAACGCTGTAATCCGGTCTGTTGCGAGTCGTTCGCAATGGAATTGCCCAGGAGCCGAAGCTAAAGGCCCCGCAAGAGAGCCCGCGTCTTGGACTACAACAGCATCTTCAAATCCGCGATCGAGCGCCTTCACGATGAGGGCCGCTACCGCGTGTTCATCGACATCCTGCGATCGAAGGGCAGCTTCCCGAACGCACGCTGCTTCGGCGGCAATGGGCCCAAGCCGATCACCGTCTGGTGCTCGAACGACTATCTCTGCATGGGCCAGCATCCCGC
>Ga0068868_100002826_pt1 | contig 12025 bp, 14 predicted proteins | sample KBSMisM42_FD_64660 | JGI IMG/M metagenome (GOLD analysis project Ga0068868, IMG submission 64660) | Miscanthus rhizosphere microbial communities from Kellogg Biological Station, Michigan, USA - KBS Miscanthus M4-2 | ecosystem: Host-associated > Plants > Roots > Rhizosphere > Soil ...
TGGATTTCTCGAAAATCGAGGCGGGCCGCCTGGAGCTGGATCCGGTTTCTTTCAACATTCGCGACCTGGTAGAAGAGACCGTCCGGGCGCTGGCGCTGCGAGCGCACGAAAAGGGCTTGGAAGTGATCTGCGATGTGCTGGCCGAAGTTCCGGAGTATGTGGTGGGCGACGTGACGCGAATCCGGCAGGTGATGGTAAATCTCCTGGGAAACGCCGTCAAATTTACTCAACAAGGTGAAGTGGAACTGGAAGTGACTCTGCAATCCCGGACGGCAGGTAGCTTGCATCTGCAATTCTTGGTGCGGGACACCGGAATTGGCATCCCACAAGATAAGCAGAAGATGATCTTCGACGCCTTTTCGCAAGCCGACGGTTCGACTACGCGGAAATTCGGCGGTACGGGCCTGGGACTGACCATCTCTGCGCGCCTGGTCGAAGCCGTGGGGGGAAAAATCTGGGTGGAGAGCACGCCTGCGAAAGGGAGCTGTTTTCATTTCACGGCAGACCTGGGCGTTTCGAGCGAAACCCGGCAACTCGCGAAACTGGCGGAGGCCATTCCGCTGGCAGGGATACGCGTGGTGGTGGTCGACGACAACCTCACCAACCGCCGTATTCTTTCGGATATGTTGTGGGGCTGGGGCATGCTGCCGGCACCGGCGGCCAGCGGCCCCGAAGCTTTGGCCCACTTGCGGCGCGGTCTCCAAAGGGGTCAACCTTACAGCCTGGTTCTGACCGATGTCCACATGCCGGATATGGACGGCTTCGAGCTGGTAAAGCGAATTCACGAAACTCCTGGATTGACCCAGCCAGTTATCTTGATGCTAACCTCCGGGGACCGCGGCGACGACGTCGCGCGCTGCCGGCAACTGGGGATTTCGTCCTATCTCACGAAGCCGGTTCGCCGCGCGGAGTTGCGCATGTCTATTGTCACCGCTCTCGCGCACGAGACTCCGCAGGGAACTGGTACTATGCGGCCTCCCGAAGTAACTCGGGATGGAATTCAAAAAGATCGCGCCGCAGGCTGCCGCATTCTTCTCACCGAGGACAACCTTGTCAACCAGCGGGTCGCACTGCGGATCCTGGAGAAGGCGGGGCACATCGTCACCATCGCCGAAAATGGCAACGTGGCTCTACGAATTCTAGGGGAACAAACCTTCGACCTGATCCTGATGGATGTACAGATGCCGGAGATGGGCGGTTTTGAGGCCACCGCCCTCATCCGCCAGAAGGAAGAGCTGACCGGCCGGCACATCCCCATCATCGCTATGACGGCGCACGCCATGGCCGGCGACCGGGAACGCTGCCTAGAAGCCGGAATGGACGACTATCTCGCCAAGCCAGTGGCCGGGTCCTCGCTGCTGGAGATGGTGGCGCTCTACGGTTCGAAGCCATTGCCGGTTGAGGTCGCTTAAGGGCTTCCGCGGCAAAACCGCTGCGCGGTTCAAGCCACGCTAACAGGGTCTGCAAGTAGCGCACCAGACGGCGTCTCGGATGGAGCGGAAATAAAGAGCGGCGATACCAGAGAGAAGAACCCTGCCGGGTTGCCATGGCGATCACAGGTAAGAATAGTTAGGACCGCACACTCTTGCTCCCCGGCGCTGGTGCGCAGAACCAGAGACTCCGGGCGGTGCGCGCCGCCAATCAATTGTCTGGAGAGCATAGAACGCGCGGCCGCTTCCGATTGCGGAGTGATCACCCGGTAGATGCTCTTCTGCAGCGCATCGCTAGCGGGTATTCCAAACAGGCGCTCGGCAGCCGCGTTAAAGAAAGTTACGTGCCCGCTGAGATCGTGTGCAAAGGCGGCGTTGCTTACGTGACTCAATATCTCTAGCAAGGTGGTACGGGTATCTTGCACGGCGTGTTCGAAGCGTCCATTCTCACGGGCGATGCGATCGAGCGTCTGGGCGTTCCACCAGATAAAGAGAGCCAGCAGAACCATGGTCGCGACTACATGCAGAACCAGCCCGAGAGGCGGTCCAAACCAGCCTGCATCCTGCCCCTTAATGCGCAAGAATCCCAGCACTATCGGGATCAGCAAGGAAGCCGGCAAAAGCCGCCGCGCCATGGCGCCGCCGACGCTGTTGCTGGTCATGACAGTCATGAGCGTATGGTGTGCGTTGGAGCTGACTACTCCCAGTGACAAAAGCATCAGCAGGAGAGCGGTGGTCGTGGGCATGGTCAAGTAATCCGGCAGCGCCTGCGGGGCCAACCATCCGTAGCTGTTGGCAATCAGGGCAGACGTCGAAATAGTAGTGACCCCTAGCGCGACAATCTGGCACAGCCAGTTCCGCCCCGCGGTGAGTAAGACCAGGGCGCATCCGAGCAGATAAAAGCAGAGCGCCGCGGCCGCCGGCATCAAACCGGGCATGACTGCGGTGGGATCGCGCACCACAAATTTGTCGATCCCCAGCCCCAGATGGAACCAGATATTTGCCAGCGAAAGTAGTCCCAGAAGGCCCACCGAGATCCGGAAAAGCTTGCACGCGGTGTGAACCCAGGGCGTGACGCCATCGTAGCGCGCTAGCCGCAGCGAGAAGCCAACCAGAATGAAACCCAGCGCTGCATTGGGATGCACCTGGGCAATGAACCAGAGGTGGCGGATCACATAAGCCGGCAATACGGACCAGCCGCATAGCGCGATTAAACCTGCGGTGATGCCAACCAGTCCGACGCTCTGTGAAAGATCGAGCGTGCGTGCCAAGGCTCCGCGCTGCGTTCCGTTCCGAAGAATCTTCACTACCACTATCTCCGCTTTCAGAAGGACCGAGTTGTCCTTCTGTCCTTTTCGGTCCGGCGGAACGATTCTTTAAAGGCGTCTAACGCCCCGGGGTGATAGAACTAGCGTGGAGGATGCGGATGCTACACTGGTCACAGCCCCGCGGGCGAACGTGGCGGAACTGGCAGACGCACTGGATTTAGGTTCCAGCGGTTAACAGCCATGTGGGTTCGACCCCCACCGTTCGCACCACCCACAAATCCGGTGCCTGGAAAAAGCCAGAGGCGCAACGATTCGGGTCGGTTACTGGAACGTCCCCAGCGAAGTGAACTGTCCGCTAGGAGTGAACTCCAAACCCACGACTGCGATGTCGGCGGTTGGCGCGGTAAACTTGATTGAACCACGAGTGCCCGCGACTGCTGGATTTAACGTGGGAGTAACAAAAGTCTGCTGCGCATGCGGCTGCAGAGTCACCGAATTGGTGGACTGCGCGCCCCCGTCCGTCTCAAACAGCACGGTCACGGTGAGAGCTTGTGTAGGATTGGTGTTCGAGATCGCGACGGCTGTCACATTACCCTGGGTGTTATCAAAGGGCATCAAGATGCTGTTACCGGACAGAGTTGCGATCTCAGTTCCGATAGAATTCCTGGAACTTCCGTCATTGAACTGATATATCGTCGTGACACCTATCTGTCCGCTGCTCGCAATCTCGGCCCAGCCCTGCAGCAGCGTGGGCGAAATTCCGGGACTCTGTGCGAAGAACGAAGCGCCTGGCGCCAGAGTAGCCGTCACGACCCCCGGGGTACCATTCAGGATAGGAAATGGCAGCGCAGTGCCATCTTGACCCCAAAATTGCACGATGAAGGTGACCGGTACCTGGTCGGTATTTATAATTGCGAGCCGCACACTCCAACCTGCTCCATCTACGACCTGGGGAACTCGAAGTGCGCTTGTGAACGACTGAGCATTGCCGATCGTCAGGCCGAAGGTCTGAGTTGCGTTCGCCGACGCGGAGTCTGCGACTTTCAGAGCGAAGCTCAGAGTTCCCGCGGAAGTAGGCGTGCCAGAGATCTGACCCGACTTGGAAAGCGAAAGTCCAGGGGGAAGTGCTCCCGATACCAGTGACCAGGAATAAGGTGGCGTGCCGCCAGTGGCAGAAAGCGATTGCGAGTAGAACGTACCGACCGCCCCGAGCGGCAGTATCAGTGGCGCCGTGATCGTAACAGAGGATGAAGTCGCGCCAATCGTGAAGACGGCAGAGTTAGAGACTCCCCCACCGGGGTTCAGGACGGTGATATTGGCGTTGCCTGTAGTTGCGATTAGCGTCGCAGGAACTATGGCGGTCAATTGCGTCACGCTCACGAAGCTCGTCACAAGCGGCGCGCCATTCCATTGCACCGTAGGCCCGGCGGTAAAAATACCTCCGGAGGAAAGGAAATTACTCCCCAAGACTGTCAGGGTAAATGTCGCCCCCCCTGCCATTGTTGAGCCTGGACTCAGCGATGTGATCAAAGGACCGCCGACCGGCACCGGGTTGATACTAAACGCGAGAGCATTAGAAGCTGTACTCGCTGGATTCACAACCGTAACGCTTGCGCTGCCGGTATTTGTGATCAGGCTGCCGGGCACTGCCGCCGTCAACTGCGTCCCGTTTACGAAGGTCGTCGAAAGCGGCGTCCCATTCCATTGCACTGTCGCACCCGAAACAAAACCAGTGCCGTTGACCGTAAGCGTAAATGCGGCGCCGCCCGCTATGGCCCCGTTCGGGCTGAGCGAGGTTACCGCAGCTCCATCGGAGGCGGTGCTAAACGCGGCATATCCATACAACAACCCGGTGCTTTCCAACCCAACTACGTCACCCAAGTTATTGAGAGCGGCGGCTGAATCGATACTACTGCCTGGGTAGTCGATGGCAGTAAAGGCGCCGCTCGTGCCGATAAGCCCCACTAACGTCGGAAGGCCTGTGAATCGGGTCTGCAATGTCAGAGCGATTTGGCCACCGTTGTTGATGGCGGCGGAATTACAAAAATAGTTTGGATAAGCCGACGTGTTGATAGGTGTGAACTTACCGCCCGAATACACGAAACAGACTGGGATACCACCAACTCCTGCAACCCCAGTGATTATCCCGGAATCGTTAATGCTCTGGAAGTCAGTATATGTTGCGCTCGGGTAGTCAAAGGTGGTGAAGGTGCTGCCGTTATAGAGGAACCCGTGCTCCGCAGAAGTCAGGAAATATCCGACCACCTGACCGGAGCTGTTTATCCCCTTGGGCTGGGTGAAGACCGCTCCAGAAACGTTGAGCGTGGTAAACGTGCCTCCGTTGTAGATGAATCCATTTGACCTTTGCGGGGTCAGCGGGACAGTGGTGTAGTTCCCCACAATTTGCCCGCCGTTGTTAATTGCGGTGGCCACCGTAGCGTTACTACCAGGGTAAGTAAGTTTAGTGAACGTGCCGTTGTTCCATATAAAGCCGTACGGCGTCGCACAGAACGTATGCACGCATTGTTGCGTGATCGAGTAAGTTCCAACGATCGTGCGCGAATCATTGATTCCATTGGGACTAGTGCTATTGGCATCAGATCCCTGGACGTCTAAGACCGAATAAGTATAAGATGCTCCGCTCACGAGACGGGCAAAGAGGAGCGCAAGAACTAAGCCACTTTTCAACGGAATACCTCCGATATCGTACTAAGAATCACGGTTCAGCGCTTTGCCCAAGAGCGTGTGACTCAGTATACAACGGCGACGACCTCGGGCACCGGGAAAATAGCTACTTAGCTTCAAAAATTCAAGATGCGCTCCGCCCGGCATTCGCCGTTCGCCGAGCGACCATTCGTCGTCAGAAGTAAGCGGCGATGTAACGCTGATAGCGGCCCTCCGCGCGGCACCTATCTTTTGGGCACTTTCAGGAACCCCTCAGGTTCGTCTGGCTAGAATCGTCGAAGACGATGGCGGGGAAGTTGGAAAAGCTCACGAACTACCAGAGCGCAGCCGAAGCGCTGCATGACGCCTTAATTGCCCTTGGTTCCCGAATGCACACTGAGACCTCAGGCGAATATGCGCGCCTTAAAAGGCTCGTTGAAAAGTACCAGAGCGATCTAGATCAGGCGCGGTATGAGTTTGAACGCGATACTGAATAGATCGCGGCGGGAGAGACTATGTCTGTCGAAAAAGAGAATCGCCGGCATCCGCGGATTCCATACCTCTGCCCCGTGAGCATTTCTTGGGAAGATGCGCACGGACATACCGCCTACGCGCACGCGAAGTGCCTGGATGTTTCAGAGGAAGGTCTGCGTATCGAGGTCTCGAAGCCGATCTCTGTTCACTCGAGAATTTCGTTTCGAGCGGAGCGGCTCACCGTCTCTGGTTCAGCGACCGTGAAACATGTCACACGGCTAGGCGCGAAGTACAGCCTTGGTTTGAATCTGAGCCAGGCTTTGCGCAGTGAGATTTTGATCGCGATCGTGCGCGATAACGAAAGTGACGAAGATTAACCTGAGCGTGAGGTAGGCTGCCCACTGACCAGCCTCCGGTGTATTCTTCGCGCGCTATTTGCCGCCGCCGGCGCTCTCGCCCGCGGGCGAGCTGAAAACGATCTTTTCGGAGCTCCCGCCCAAGTCTATTTCGACGAGCTGTGCTCCGTTGGTCACAATTCCAGTGGTACCAAACTTTCGATCGCCCTGGCTAAGCGTTGCCGGAACCTCAACCACGTTTTTGCCGGCCTTGAAAACGGCCTTGTCGCCCTGCATTTCCACTCTGTACGAACCCGGCTGCAGTTGAGTGGTTCCCACTGTGACGGCCTTCTTCAAGTCAACGCTGTGGCTGGACGCCGCGCTCGCCGCTCCGAGTGCCAGCACCGCCAGACCGAAGGTCAAATTTATGGACTTCATTTAGAAAAGTTCGCTCCTTAAATATTTATGAATCGCGATTCACTCTTTATTTTAAAGTTCGCGAAAAAATTGCTCGTATGCCGTAATGCCACCCACGCGCTTGGTCTATCGGCCGCCCGGACCGAAGTTCGCGCGGTTCGCTTTTGCATATTCGATACCAAGCTGACCGATTACTCGGCTCAAACAAGACGCCCAAGATCGTGGTCCCGAGCCTGATCTCCTGCGGCGCGCCGGCGGGAATGACCTACTGAATATCGGGCCCACAAGCCCGATGGATCGATTCCGCAGGAGTCAGTGCAAATTCCGATCAGTGCCGGCCGCGGAGGTCGAGTTACGCAAGTTTTACACGCGCCGGAAACGCCTTGTACATGCACATCCATTTCTGGCCCGGTTCCACCGCCGTGGTCGCGGGCCTGATGGCGCCCGTCAAGTCCGCTCGCTTGCTGGCCACCGGCCAGGAAGTCAAGTTCGAGCAGGACCGTTTGCGCGTGCGTTTCCTGAATCTTCCCGCCAATGCTCCCGACAGTCCAGTGACCACCATCGCAGTCGAATGCCAGAGCGAGCCAAAGCAGGATAACGAGCTTGTCCGGCGGGAACGGGATCGTTTGCAGGTCTGAGTAAGTTTGTCGAAACATCACGTGTTCGGAGCCGTCTATTAAACAGTGGCTCTGACGATTGATTCGCGCTGCCCGCGGTGCACCTCCCAAATGGAGGAGATAGAGACCGATATCGCCGAAGTTCCCTTTGACGACTTGCGGTTATGCCCGAAGTGTTACATGGTTACCTGGAACGATGAGCGCGGCCATCACACACAACAGGGTGTTCCCGTCCCTGGGTCGGCAAAGAAGCGGGCTTTGGCGTAATCTTACTCTGTAGCCTCCATGCGGACGAGTCCGCGTCGGATGCTGACCCACGCTCTGAATACTGGTGGGTTTTCGAGCCATGTAGTCAGCCACAGGATCATTTCCTCTTTATCCGCCCGTTTCGTCGGATTTCGGGCAGCTAAGCGAGCGTGCTCCTTTGCCGTGATGACCAACCGCCGGACGGCCATGCGGCGCGGCGGGTCGCTCGATTCGTATTCAGCCAGCAAGCGGAGCAGGCTCGCTTCCAATTCCGCGAATGTGCCTTGCCGGATTCCCTCGACCATCGGATCCAGAGAGACGCCGGATTCGCGGAGCAACTTACGTAAGTAACTTTCAGATATCGGCGCGAGGTGGGCTCGAAGAGCTCCGAATTCCGCTTCACAGACCTGAGCGGGATGGTGCTCCTCCAGCCAGCGGGCTAAGTCAGCGAGCTTTCCTCTGGGCGGCATGACGATACGCGATCACTGCCTTCTCATGCTGTGCGATGGTCGCTGAAAACTGGTGGCCGCCGCCCTCAGGTTTCGCGACAAAGTACAAGAACTGAGTGTCGGCGGGATCGAGAGCCGCCTCCAGCGACTTCGCACCAGGATTGGCGATGGGTCCAGGAGGCAAGCCGGCGTTTTCATAGGTATTGTAAGGATTCGCACTCGCTAGGTCCGACTTATGAATCTTTCCACTGTACCGATGATCGAGCAGTGCGGCGTAGATAGTGGTCGGGTCGCACTGGAGCCGCATTCCCTGTTCCAGCCGATTACGGAATACGCTCGCGACCAGCGGCCGCTCATCGGCGGCGGCGGTCTCCTTTTCCACTAGCGATGCCAGCGTGACCGTGCCACGCACATCGACGTTCCTGCCAGCGCTCACTTTCGCCCATTCCTTACGAAATTCATCCGTCATCATCTTCGTCAATTGCGTACCTGTCGTCTTGCGGGACAAACGATAGGTTGATGGGAACAAATAACCTTCAAGCGTTCGCGCCTTAGCCGACAGGTCGCGAATCAACGCCGGGTTCTCGGCAGCTTTTAGAAAATCGTCGGAGGACATAACGCCCTGCGCTTCCAGGGCCCCGCCAATGTCGAAAATGTTGCTACCTTCGGGCACGGTGAACGTGAAAAAGTAAATGTCGCCGCGCGCGATTCGATTGAACACGTCCAGCGCGCTAGCGGGTGTCGCGAAGCGATATTCGCCCGCCTGAAGCTTGGACGAGGGATTGATCAGACGTGCCAGCCACAACTCCCACTCATAGCGGATCACGCCGTCGCGGGTGAGCTCACTCGCGATTCCGGAGGTGGATGTTCCATGTGGGATATCCACGAACGTCTCAGTCTTGAAGCCTTGATACGGAGTCACCAGCATCGCGGTTGCGATCCCGGCCAGCGCCAAGATCAGAGCTACCAGCAATTTCATGCGGTGCCTCCGGCGTCGAGATAGCTCGCGAGCAAGATTACCGCGGCCAGGCGGTCGATGGCTTTGGCACGTTTTTCGATGCTGATGCCGCTCTGTTTCAGCACGCGCTCGGCCTCCTTGCTCGTGAGTCGCTCATCCCAAAACCGTACGACGAGACCTGTGCGCTCGGTCAAGCGCTGCGCGAAATCGCGCGTATAAACCGCCTGCCGGCCTTCGTCGCCCTTCATATTCAGAGGATGCCCCAGCAGAACCAACTCGACTTGGTGCTTTTGGGCAATGGCTTCAAGCGCCGCAATATCCTCGCGAATGGTGCTGCGCTGGAGCGTGTCCAGACCTTGTGCGGAGATGCCCAACGGGTCACTAAGCGCCAATCCAATGCGCTTCTTCCCCAGATCCAGCGCCAGAATCCGCCCGTTCCCTGTATTTTGCTGGAATTCCACGCTCTATCCAAATTATAGTGATAAACAAGAGCACTCACGGCAGGAATCGTGAGGCCCGGCGAGGCGCCCGTTGGTGGTTCAGAACGCATCGATGCAAAAGTCGCTCCAGGTGGGCGTAGGCATTCTTGCGGCCGCCGCCGCGATCGCACTGCTTTACTTCGGCCGCATCTTCTTCATTACGGTGATCATCGCCTCGATGATTGCGTTTCTGCTGGATCCCCTGGTAGTGATCTTCATAAAACTGCGCTTGCCGCGCGGACTCGCCAGCTTTGTGGTGTGCAGCATTGCGCTGGTGCTGTTGTATCTGGCAGGACTTGGACTATATCTACAAAGCCGCCAGATCGCAGACGACTTGCCGGCGTATGGCACGCGCATCAGTGAAATGGTGGATTCCGTCGCCACGCGTATGGAGGGCGTCGAAAACGGAATTTACCGCAGCCTAGTGCCCCGGCGCTTCCGGCAGCAGACGGAGACGACTCCGGCTCCGCAGCCCGAAACTTCCGCGCGGGGCAAGAAGAAAAGAACTGAAGTACCGATTATCCTTCCGCCAATTCTGCCTCCGGCTGTGCAGGAGGTCCATATCCAGGAGGAGCCGACGCCGATCTTCGTCTACGCTTACACCTACCTCGCCGAATATTACAGCGTGTTGCTGATGGCCTCCTTCGTGCCGTTCCTGGTTTACTTCCTGTTAAGCTGGCGCGACCATATCCGTGCGCGATTCCTGCTGATTTTTGCCGGCGAAAACCGCCAGGCCGCAGCCTCCGCCTGGGCTGGGCTTGGCGACATGGTGCGTGCCTACGTGATTGGGAATTTCATGCTCGGACTGCTGTTGAGCGTGGCTAGCGCCCTGCTCTTCGCGTCCGTCAAGTTACCCTATTGGCTGATCATTGCGCCGATGAGTGGTTTCCTCAGTTTGGTCCCGTATATTGGACTACCTTTAGCTCTGCTGCCGCCGGTGATCGCCGCATTGCCCGCCTCAAAAGAGCCGGCCATGTATTTGTTCCTGACCGTGAGCGTGGCGATGCTGCACTTGCTGGCGTTGAACCTGCTTTATCCCAAGTTCGTCGGCGGCCGGGTTCACCTCAATCCCCTGGCGGTCACCGTCGCATTGATGTTCTGGGGGATGCTGTGGGGCGCTATTGGCCTGGTACTGGCGATTCCGATGACGGCCGCGATTAAGGCGCTCTGCGATCACGTCCCCAACATGCAGCCCTACGGCCGCCTCTTGGGCGATTGACGGAACGTTATGAGTAAGGGTTTCTGGATCTTCCTCGTCGCAGGCCTCGCGGTAGTGGGCGGACTGATCTTCACCATGCTCACAGCAACGCAGGGCGCGCACTTGCGCCTCGAAGGAAAGATTTTGAAAGTGCGGGTGCTAGCGCTGCCGGGGAGCATGGCCTCGATCGTCATCATCGACTTCCGCGCCACAAATCCGTCCAATGTGCCCTTCGTGGTAAATTCCGTGACCCTCCATCTTCAACCAGCTACCGGCGACGCCGTTGATGGCAATACCATTTCAAAGAACGATATCGAAAATATTTTTCGCTATCAGAAACTGTTAGGTCCAAAATACAACAACACGCTCAGTCTGCAGGACCGCATAGAGCCGCACAAGATCGCCGATCTGATGGCCGGCGCCCGCTTTGAACTGCCCGAGGCCGCGGTGAACAGCCGCAAATCCATTAAGGTTCGCATCGAGGATGTGGACGGAACGTCGGCTGAACTCACCGAATAACTAAATGACGCGCCGCGTCAAAGTGATCCCCCGAAGCGCTAAAACTGAGATCGCCGGCGAAATGGCCGACGGGACGCTCAAGGTCAAGGTGGCAGCACCGCCCGAAAAAGGCAAGGCCAACGAAACCTTGTGTGCATTCCTGGCGGAGCACTATGGCGTTCCGCGAAGCGCCATCACGATTGTGAGTGGACACTCCGCGGCTTTGAAGCTGGTACGCATTGACGGCGTTCGATGATTTCTAAGGCTGCGCCGGGGCGAGCACCGTCGCGCTGGCATCCAGCGTTTTGGGAGCGAGTGCAGCCAGGTCACGCGCCTGATACCTCCGCACATACTTTTGGATCGCGGTTTGAAACCAGCTCATTCCCATCGATCTGGCTTCGGCGAGAGCGCGATCGTTGTGCCAGCGATCGTGCTCAACGCGATAACACGCAATTACCCCGCCGGTACGATCCGCACCTCTCTTGCAGTGAACAAAAACCGGACCGCTGCTGCGGTCTTCGAGAAGCTCGAGAACTTTTATGACGCTCTCATTCGAGGGCGTTGTCATCCCGTACATCGGAACACTGACATAGTGCATCCCCGCTTCCGTGACCAACTTTCGTTCCATCGACGAACGATCCCCAGGCTCGCGCAGATCAATCACCGTCTTGATACCCAACTTGCCCAAGTTGCTAAAACCGCTCCGGGTAGGCTGCGCGCCGCGATAGACATGATCATCAACTTTTTGAAAATTGGCTACTCCCTCGATATTTACGGAGATTGCAGGGCCAGCAAATCCTGCACTCGGCAGGATAGCGGCGACTAAAACTGAACGGACGAGGTTCGAAAAAGTCATGTGGTTACCTCAATGAACAACCTTTAAATACGCGTTGGCATAGCGCACAACCGAGATTATCCCGACGCAGTATCTGATGTGCGGCGGCGCGCGTTGGTTGCTAGAAAAGTGGCTTCTTGAAAACGTCGATTCTCAA
>Ga0068868_100002827_pt1 | contig 12022 bp, 24 predicted proteins | sample KBSMisM42_FD_64660 | JGI IMG/M metagenome (GOLD analysis project Ga0068868, IMG submission 64660) | Miscanthus rhizosphere microbial communities from Kellogg Biological Station, Michigan, USA - KBS Miscanthus M4-2 | ecosystem: Host-associated > Plants > Roots > Rhizosphere > Soil ...
GCTCCCGCGTCGGCGATTCGGCGAGTAACTGATCTCTGAATTGCAGTATCCAACCCCAAGATTTCTGAGTTGTCGGCCCAACTCTTGCGCCTGACCGTGACCCTTCATGGTCAATCCAACCTTGTGATCTTGTACTCGTTCACCAATGCTGCGGTCCTCATTGGTTTGAGACTGACCGTGACGGCAGACGAAGATTCGATTAGGTTTCATTGAGCGTAGAATTGTATCTCTCGACCTCGGCGTTGTGTTCAGCCACCAATCTCTTGACGCGACCGTACTCTGAAACGGCAAGAAGGCACATCAACGGCATAATCAAAGCAATGACCCATCTCTGAGTAGCGATAGACCAAATCGCCAAGCACGGACCGAGGACGCAGGCAACCCAGCACGTCACCTGAGTTGCCTTTACGTACGACAGTTTAAGACCACCGATCAGAAACGACCTGAAGATTCTTCCACCATCCATTGGGAATATGGGAAGAAAGTTGAAGACGAACATCACGAGGTTCAGTGCAATCAAGCTGAACTTGAGTCCTTCCCACGAAAACATCTGAATGTCTTTGATGCTCTCAGGGACGTCCCAAAATGTTATCAAGATGAAAAACAACACAGCGTTAAACAGCGGTCCAGCGATCGTGATATAAAACTCTTGACGAGCTGGAACGAGCATGTGGCCCATTTCCATCTCAGCCATACCGCCGAACGGGTTCAAAAGAACCGACGGAGTCTTGATGCCGTACGATTTCGCCACGAGAATATGGCAGAATTCATGCATGGTTATGACGGCAAACGTGGTCACGATGTAGAGCAAACCACAGAGAGTCGACTTAACGGTGTGACCTTGACTCCATCCGCCGTATGGAAACCACCAAAGATAAAGCAGAGTGAACCGTTGCAGCTGGACCTGAGTTCCGAATAGTTTAAAGAGATCGATTCGAGAAGGAATCGAAGGAAAGCGTTTGAACACCCATTCGATTCCGTCGATGATTTTGACAAGAAACTGAGCGATGGGTTTGACGATCCAGAAAATCAAAATGTAGAGTAGCTTATGGTGGGGTGGGAGTGGCATGAATTTTCTGTAGAATGTTGACAGCTTTCTTTCCATCAACTTCCCCGCCTTTGATGTCTTCGAGAAAGACCACGTCCTTCTCTTGGTTGAGAGGACGGAATCCAAATTCAGCCATCAACGCCTGAACAGCTCCCAATGAAGGCAAAGTTTTCTCTGTGGAATTTGTTTCAATGGAAACAGAAATATGACGGACCCAGTCGAGTGGAGGGCGCTGCTGTTCGATGGTAAGCGTGACCCGATAACCGATGGGAATGTCCATGGTTCTATTCGGGTCGTCTCCGAGTGGAATCATTCTCTTCTTCGGGTCGCTGACTCTTTCCTTCATTTCTTCCAGAGAAATCCTGTGCTCAGCGGCGTAAGCGACAACCTTGATGATACGAGATCGAATCTCCGTTGGTAAGAACAAGCGGTCTCATGGAATCAACTCCCAGAATTCTCTACTCCATCCGCCGGTGCAGGTCGACTTGGCGTAGCCGTCAACGTGAACCACGACTTTTCCATCTCTCATGATTTTGACGACCGTGCCTGTGTTGCTTCGCCGAGAGATGCGTAGTGCCAGTCCGGCGGTAGTTTTTCTGACTCGGTCGCCTGCTTTCATGATTGGACTTGGGTTACTCGAACTTTGACTTGAGTGCATTCCTTGCCGATACGCTTCAATCGGTATTTTTGATCTGTACCTGAGAACGCTTCGTAGCTGTCTCCAGCCTTCCTGCGAATCGTGGATGGCAGAAGCTTGCCAGTTGGTGACAACCATGCCCAGTAGAAACCGAGAAATTTGGATGGATTTTTCTTCCGTTCGATCTTAAACAGGTACCGAGCAAGACGCCCAGGATTCCACCGTGATCCATTGCCTTTGATCCTGGCGTTGAAGAACATTTCGAATGTCACCTCGCCGAGAGCGACTCTCGCTTCAAGTTGATCGAGCGTTTCGCAACCGAACTCGCTCAAAGTGTATTCCAACCCTCTGATAGGATTGCCGGATGTCCGGTAAAGATCTGATTTAGAGACGAGCATACGTGCTCCGTTTGACGTACTTCACCTTCCCTCGCGAAGCCCAACACGAGAGCATAACGCCGATTCGATTGCGTTGGTCCGGTCCATCTTTGCGAGCGTCGTACAGAGCCGACATCTCACGGATTGTGATCGGGTTCTCGAGGGAGTTGAGGATTGCCATCACCTTCACTGGGTCCACGATCTTGTGCGTCGGGAACCTCGATGGGCTTTGGCGGACAGATGTTGAAGTTGGCATATGTTGCTTTGGCAGGTCGCGCAATTTTACCGAGGTGATACCACGCGTTGAGTCTTGAGCAGATCCAGATACGTTTGGCATAGAGACTTGCGTCGTTGCTTTCTCCGTATAGTTCACAGATTTGCGTGATTGTTTTTGGTTCAGTCAGAGAGTCGACGATGTGCCATAGCCGATCAAAGTCTCGCCCATGGGAATAGTAGGAATGTCTATTTGTGTTTCGTGGCGGTTTTGACATTACCAGCAAGAACAGTGCTGGTTTCAGCAATTCGGATGAACTTGTCGATCTCGAGCATCTCGGCTGATAGTTTGGCCTTCTTTTCTTTGAGCATGTTGATGCCGAATATGATGCCCATTTTTCCAAGAAATTCTCTGGTCATCGCCACGTTTTTGTACACGTTTTTCCTAAGATCAGCGAAAGGAACATCTTTCTGTGGCCAGCTGATGGAGTACTCGGTACGGCCATCCACTGCTTGGACGAACATGTGATACTTGCCAAGCTGACCGGACTTGATCCCGTTACTGAATGTGTCAAGATCGAAAAGGTCGTTGACTTCAGTCCTACTGGGGTAGTCGATCGTGCCAGAAATTACCAGATGATTGATACTCTTGATTTCGAAAATAGCATTCGCAGCACCGCATTTCCTCAAACCGTCGAGGATCACGTCACCCACGGTCGACTGAGTGAGTTTGGAGATTTCTTCCTGCATGGCGTTGGCTTCTCGCACGAGACGTTTCAAGCGTTGGATGTCTGTTTCTTTCTTTTTCATGCTGAGATGATTTGACGGACCCATTCAGCCGTGAAGCCGAATTTGATTGCGGTTGCTTCCACTGAATGGTTCTTGGCATATTTTCGAATGTCTTTGAACTCGGTGTCAGAGATGTCGTAGGTGGCAGGAGTCTTCAAACGCGCTTTCGGTTTCTGTCTTAAGAGAGAATTTCGAATCAAGCAGACGTAGTCGGCAGCAGTCGGATGACGATCTTCCATTTGCATCCAATGATTATTCTCAGACTTGATCTCGATAACCCGCCACTCAGCACCGCCGATGACCCATGTCAAAGCACAATCGTTAGTCTTCGGCTTACCTGTAGTAACCACGATGAAACCTTCTGGAATCTTCGGTTCAAATGTTGGAGGATCTATGAGCGTTGGCATATCAGTCTGAGTTGAGGTTCTCGTATTGGCGAGCGAACACAGGATCCATCGTGTCTTTGTCCAACGTTCCGGCACGATCTGGAATGATGAGGCGAAGAACAGGTCGGCCGCACTCTGTGGCATTGATGAACCTGACTGGAAGGTTGGCGATCTCTGAATAGTCGACGTTCGTCGTGTACTTCTTGCCTTCCTTGATCTCTTTAACCATGCCGTGGAAAATGCTCATAGCCACATTCTGTGGGATGTTGAGAGCGATCTGAAAGTCCGGATGTCCGAATGATTCGGCGATGCCGTGGGTGTGGATATTTGCATGCGTTCCGTCGAGCGTAAAGTGGGAATAAAATCCGAACCTTTTCATCATGTCTTCATGCCACCGTTCCATCTCGTCCATTCGGACGCGCTGATCTGGAGGATTGTGAGGTTCTGGAGGATTGAGTCGGTCTTTCATTTTGTGAAGATTTTTAGCCAGCGACGTGGCACGTAGATGTTGATAGTGATTAAAGCCGGATCAGGATGTTCCTCAAGATCGATGCAGAGTCGACCGAGGTGAATGTACCGATGGACGATCGTGTCCCATTGAGTCGTGCCAATCTCCCACGTGGACGTGTTATTCCAGCACATTTTAACGTGACTGGAAAGGATGATGAAGATGGCGTAGAGAAGATTCATGCTGCGATAGCTTTGTCGAGTGCGATCTTGCCGGTCAGAAGTGGCCAGTACTGATGGTAGTTGTCGAGAATGCTGGTCCAATAGCCGGTCTCGTCGGTTACTCGAATGACGTATTCAAGTTGAAATTTGATGCCGAAATAGTCTGAACCGGATTCCCACGTCGGATCAACCACTCGGCCAAGAGAATCGACGCACCATGCATGGTGCGTTGGAATGACGCCCATCGCATAGCCTTCACAATAGGTCAAACTAGAATCTCCCATCGCCAACTTAGTCGAATTCATGAAGCATTCTTTCAGTTTGCCGATTTGAGGAAACGAAGCGTCTGTCACTTCGAATTTCTTGCCATGATCAAGGAGGAAAGACGAGACGCTAACCGTCCTGTTCATCGTCTTCATGATCTGAGTCATGGTTTGCAGGTAATTGAAAACGTCTTTCATGCGATTGGGAGTTTGATGATGGTGACTGGATAGATCGTGGCTTCAGCGTACCGTTGACCGTCGATCTTTGAAGTGATCGTCATATGGCCAGCTTCGTTGATCTCCGTGACGTATTCGATCGGAGCTTCTTCGTCGAAGAATTGTTCACGATGTTCTTCCGAAGACGTGGCCAGTTGTGTCTGAATGTAGGCAGCGACCAAAGCAATGTCGTCGGCTTCAACGATCTCGTTGTTCGTTCCGAGAAGCTCTTGGATTTCGCTATCGTCAAGATCGTCGAAATCAGAGTTGAGGTCAGTGACGAGAACTATCTGCCAGAGCTTCATGCTAGTGTTGGTTGAATTCCGCGGATGACTTCTTCGCGTTCGAAATAACCGCCGGCCGCTTCGAGGCGTTCGAGCAACTCGATCACGTCGGAATGAACCCACTCACCCTCAGTAAACTCGATCTTTTCGAGCTTGTTGACTGCATGCCAACCGCAACCGAGGCAGATGACGACTATGGTAATACCAGTGCAAAATTCAACTTCGACCACGTCGCCGACCGAAAGAGAACGATGAGCCCAGATTTTCTCACGCTCTTCCTGACGGCTCGGGTCGTTCGAGAGCTGGAACATCTCGCTTGCGAAGGCCGTCGCAACCGCCTTCGGATCGAGCAGGTCCAGTCCGTTGCAGACCCGGAAGAAGAGAGGAGCTGAAGGGAAAAGCCGGACGAAACGGGTATTGATTCCTGCGCTCTTATGAGAGTAGAGAATCGCTCGGACTTCCGAGATCACCGTTGATCTGGCTTGAGTTGGGAGAGTTACAGTTGCCATGACCAGGATTCAACCCACTTAGATTAAAAATGTAAACAAAAAAGAATTCAAAATGTGTACTTTTTATCTTATTGGTTACCAACAACTTAAATGCTAATCAAAGGCGGATTGGTACGGAACTCTGATGTCACCGCTGCTCATGCCTCGAATCTCTTCAAGTCTCTTCTTGAGATTGCGAATCGCCTCGTGGCATTCCTTCTCAGCTTCACCATATTTTCTCGCTTGAACTTCTCGCATCCAAACTCTCAGATCGTCCTGCTTGTACTTGAACTCGAGCTTGGTAAGTTTCGGGTTGTGAGCGATCTCTTCTGATCGTTCCACGTAGAAATCAGTGAACCGACTTGGAATGGCGACGTCGACCGAAACCCGTTTGTCTTCGCTTTCCTCTTCGTTGAATAGCGTGATGCCATAGGTCGCAACGAGAACACGAGGCGAATCCCAATCTTGCATGCCATCATTCTTTTGAAGTTCGTGGTGACCGAGACGGATCTTTTCCAAACAAACCGGTCCGGTACCTCGACAGTAAGCAAACTTCAAACCTTTCGGCATGACGAATAGCCAACCATTCTCAATGCCCTTATGCAGAGCCCAGTCAAGGTTGGTGCCACGAAACTTTTTGGCCATGTTCTCGCCGTCGATCAGAGTTTGACTGAACTGCCGTTGACAAGATTTGAAGACGATTGGTTTAGATTGCTTTTTCATAAATTGGAGCTGCGTGAACGGTTCGTGGCCATTGTTTGAGACGCTCGGTCATGCCAGCGTTTGAATTCCCTTGGTTCCATGCAGTCGATGTCCAATCTGCCTACCGTTGACGCGCGTGCATCGATCACCTGTTGATCACTATCAGGATAGGCATCGACGCGCATGGGGGCAAGCAGCATGTTGGCAAACTTCAAACCTCCGAGGCACAGCCGACCGTTCTTGTTGGCTTTCTCTTCCCACTTTGGATCTCGGTAGTTGATCTTGGGATGGCAGAAGAAAGGCACGTTTCTCCAGATAGCATTGAACACCATCGACACGTTGTACCCTCCAAGATAACCAGGCATGCACACATGACGGAATGGACATTCCTTGCATTGAACTGTGCAGGCTTTCTTCATTTGTCTGTGTGCACCTCGGTTGAAGTGGAGACATGCTCAATCGTCGTGCAGACGACGTATGCGAACCATTCGAAAGCCAATACAGGGATTGCCACCCAAAGGACGACCTTCCAAACTGGAGTTGGCTTCCTCATTTGATCACGATGAAGGCACAGCGGCGAAGCTTGATTTTGCCGTACAGCTTCTCGTAATAGGCCTTCGAGTTCTTCATGTTGCGACCCGAGTAGGTCGTGTGAACGATGAAACGTTTGGCAAGGTTCGGAGCCATGGTTTCCCACGCCCAGACCTTACGGTTGTAGAAGTGAACGGGCACGACACGCCTGTTTTTCTTGTTGCGTTTCGCTATAGCTGAATCGATTACAGTTCCCATAGATTATTTGGAGTGCATCTCCTGAAGTTGTTTCTGTTGAAAGTGACTGCCGATCTTCATGCCGACAACCATGAAGAAAATCAACCCGGTGCAGATCCCAATGACGAACCATGCGAGTGTGTTCGAATCTTTTTCCTGGGTGATCGTGACTTCGATGTGTGGTTCTTTCATGATGGATTATGTTTTCGACGGACTGATGCCAAGACATCGCTGGCTTCGTCAGCTGGAGGGAAATACTTCGCTCGAACGTGTGGCTTTGGGATTCCTTTGGCCATCTCTTCCAGCTCGGCCAGCCTTTTACGTTGGTTCTTGGCCAACGTCCGTTGTTCGTCGAGCTCGTTCAACGCAGATGCCAGCATGAGAGCAACCGTGTCAGATGACAGGTTTTTGATTTCATGCTGAATCATTGGAGCGCTGTGGTAATCCTCCTTGGTTGGAATTCTGCATTGGTACTTGCTCATGGGACTTTCTTCAAGCACCTCGTGGAGCAACGGAAACAAATGCTGGGCTCGACGAATGAAGCGACAAATTTACCATCAGCTTCCTTCTCGATCTTGGATATGGTTGCCTTTGGGAACAGCACAACGTTGTCCCGAAGATCGGTAATGGAAACCGTGTCGCCAACTTTAAATTCGATTTCGCTCATGGGTTGTTTTTCTCGATAGCATCTCTCCACTCGGTAGAAGGAGTGGACGCCAATAACTTGAGCAGGTCTCCTCTCGAATTGTTGGCATAGATTTGATTCAAAAATGAGTCGGTAGATCCTCTAAGGTTCGCCGCAAAAGTCATGCCGACAAACACGTCCGGATTGAGGAGCAGATTTGTATGGCGCACGAAGGCATCCTTGTTGAGAAGCAAGTGCATTATGCGACCGCTCCTGAGTTGAGGTAAATCTCAGCAGCCTTCTTTTTCTCGAACTGATGAATTTCAACCATGATTTCCCAGTCGCGCAGAGCGGCTGCAGGAATCGGAGCGTCCTTGTTGACTCGACCAAACTTGTCGGCGACGCTCACGATGATGCCAAGACACTTGCCGAAACCGACCACCGTTTCGTCACAGACCGACATCGGGTACTGACGAATGATCGGGCTGTAATTGATCTGACCGATCTTCTTCGAATCGAATGTGCCATGACGATAAGCAAAGACTCGTTGACCAACCTTGATTGAATGGCGGTCATCGCAATTGGTCACCGCAGCGCACATTGGACGACGGCTCTGGTTATCCCATACCTTCTCCATGCGCTCGATAGCTTGAATGGCATGACGATCTCGACCTTCACTATCCCAACCGTGTGGTTTGTAAGCGTACGAGACACTGCCGACATGCTCGATGATGATTCTCTGATTGGAAGGCGTGACGACAGCGACCTTGCGAACCAAAGCCGGTGACCGAAGAGAGTAGATGTAAGCGCCCATGTTTGGATTAAACCAGCGAGTTTGGATTTTGTAAACAAAAATGTTTACGTTTTTGGTTTAAGACCGGCGATAAAGAGGGAGAGACGCCGTGCTTGCGTGGCTTTCTTCTGAGGTTCCAGTTTCGCTGCACGTTTAGCTTTTGCAACTGGATCGTGCACGCCGCAATAGCATTTGCCATCGCGTTCGACCTTCGCTATCACCGTGCATTGGCGAGTGCGATGGAAATTCATTCCTCTCAAAGGGACTTGGGCGCAGCACTGCATATGACAAGGATTTCTTTGGAGGTTACAACTGTGCAGAGTGATTGGATCCGTTTGACTTGAAGCTTTGGAATGTCGTAGTGAGGATATTTTCCTGAGTGAAACCAACAGCGCTTGATGTCGAGTTGCTTGGCCATCTCGTGAAGATTCTTCACTGAGTAAGGCACGCAGACAAGATGTCGGTTGTTGTCACAGTAGAATTTCATCCCAATATGAAGCTGGTGTGAACGTCGCACATCAGGAGTCCGAACCTATGAGCCGTTTCGTAGTTGAAAAACGGTCCGTAGAAATCTCCAGCATAGACCTTCGGATCGAACTTACCGGCTTTCAGTACGAACGACCGATGCGTGAATGAACCGGCCAGTTGATGAAGCGCGTAGTAATTCCTGAACCAGCGCTTCCGAATCTTCGACCGAGAGATCTTTTTCTTGTCGAACTCTCGGCACTTTTTCCAATAGGTTTCTGAAGCTGAGTAGTTCATGGTTTGAATCCTTCTGGAATGTGGACGATGACTTTGGAATCTCGGTAGGTGAATGAGAATTTGCCTTTCGACTGAATGAAGTAACCGGGACGCTCGCGACGCAATCCTTGAACGTAAGCCGTAAGGGATTTGCGGTCGGACTTTGGCAGAGCCGGAATGACTGTGAGTTTGAGACGTGGACTCATATCAGATGTCTCCTTGTGACAGCACGTCATCCAACGGCCACCCACGAAAAAGATCGTTTGCTTTCTTCGCGATGAATTTAGCAAAGAGTTCTGCGTGATCCATAGAACCACAGTCAGTAAAGCACTTTACTTGACACGAGCCGAGGTCGTCTCGAGGAGCAAGACGCTCGATCACTTGCCAAACTCCGGGAGCAGCTTCATAAGCATAAAACTTCTCCTCGCTATCAGGCCATTCAGATGCAGGTACAGGAGAGCTCATGGCGCGTAAATGATAATGTTTGGGAGCTTAGCCGCGGCGGCCCACGACGGAGGAGAAACCGGACGTTCTGGTTTTGGCATGCCCAGATCCCACGCAAGCTGCATCGGCGTGACGCGCTTGTTGAAGTCGACAGCATGAAGGCGATTGAGAACCTCGTCGGCCGACATCCGAGCGAAGACGAACTTCACCCAACGAGTGGCGAGTGTCTTGGCAGTCGATTTGTGAAGGTACCGTTTGAACCGTGCGACTGAGATACCGTTTGAGGTCGCCGAACTACCGAGGACTACGTAGACCTCTTTGCGGCCATCGAGGTGACCGACTTGGACACCGTCGACTAGAATTGCGTAACCGTTCAGGATCGTGACTTTGAAGGTTGGGTTGCTCATGGCGGAGATTCAACCCACTTACGTTGAGAAAGTAAACAAAAATGTTTACCTTTTTGAATTCAATTGTAAAGAGCCATTTTTACGCTATCCGGACCAATTTTACAAATGATCCGTTCAAAACGTTGCCAGTTCCACTTGTGGTCTTCTTGCACTGAACGCCGAACGTGCACGCAGCATTTGGTGCAATGACAACTCCGCCAAAGATTACGATACCGTCGCCGACCACTCGGCACACAGATTGCATCTGAACGCCTTGACCCACCAGCCTTTCGAAGACCTCGACGGCCGCCGTGCCCAATGCTGCTTGACTTCCTTTCGTCCAACCTTGAACGCCAGCTCCGGCGACCGAGCATTGAACAGCGAACTGAACGCCGGCTGTTGATGAAGACTGGCAACCGATGTAGCCGTTGAACTCGTAGATGCCATTCGCTACCATCGGTACGGAAGACATGCCAGGAACGTTTGCGAACGTCGTCGTGATACCAAATGTGGCCGACTGTCTTGCCCACGTCCCGTTGACAGCAGCGTCACCTTGGAAACCTTGTGCGCCTTGCGTGCCTGTCGAACCTTGAACGCCAATGCTTCCTTGAGATCCGACGGATCCCTGCAGTCCTTGAAAGCCCTGGTTACCAGTTCCAGTTAGACCTTGCAAGCCCTGAAAACCTTGCTGTCCGACTGCACCTTGCAGACCTTGAAAGCCCTGTTGGCCGACTCCGATTGGACCTTGAAAACCTTGCAGACCTTGCGAGCCGACAGAACCCTGAGTGCCGACTGCACCTTGATTACCTTGGGCGCCGGTCAAACCTTGGAGACCTTGAAAGCCCTGTTGGCCAACTCCAGTTGCTCCTTGAGATCCGGTGACGCCTTGGAAACCTTGAGCACCGACAGAACCTTGAAGTCCCTGGAAACCTTGCTGACCGACACCTGTCGCACCTTGCAACCCGATGCTCCCTTGCGAGCCGACAGAACCTTGGGAACCCGTCGAACCCTGGAGACCGGTTAAACCTTGCAGACCTTGAAAGCCCTGGAATCCCTGGTTACCTTGTGCGCCGACTGCGCCTTGCAAGCCCTGGTTACCTTGAGATCCGGTGGATCCGGTCGCACCTTGCGGACCGATTGTGCCCTGAAATCCCGTAACGCCAATGTTGCCTTGAAAGCCCTGGAATCCCTGGTTACCTTGTGCTCCAGTTAATCCTTGGAGACCTTGAAAGCCCTGGAAACCTTGACGGCCTTGGGCACCTTGAGTTCCGATCGAACCTTGAAAACCGATGACGCCGATGTCGCCTTGAAAGCCCTGTCGACCTTGGAGTCCTTGGTTGCCTTGAAAACCTTGGTTGCCTTGCAGACCTTGATTTCCTTGAAAGCCCTGCGGACCTTGAGATCCAGTCGTGCCTTGAATTCCCTGCCATCCTTGGTTGCCCTGATAACCCTGGACGCCGCTGGAATATGGTAGTGCGTTCCACGCGTTCGTTCCGTTGCCTACTTTGAACCGACCTGTGTCGATCTCTACCGCTAGTTCACCTTGTGCGAGTACGGGATTGACTAGCGCCGCTAGCGTCGCGGTACCTCGTCGAAGCTGAATCTGTTGCGCCATTTAGAACGTTCCGCCATCGACAGATGGTGTTCCGCCAAAGTTTGTATCCCATGTTCCGCCATCGATATTGCCGGAAGTTGAGGCACCAGCGATGGTGTCACCAGGTTGAAGTTGTTCGAACTCACCGTTTGAGTCGAGTACGATTGGGCGTTTTTCAGGCATGAGTCACAAAAAAGAGACCGACTTGCGGCCGGTCTCTTTCACCAGAAGAAAATGAATTACAACTTGATCGATTTGAATGGAGAAGAAAGAGCGAGTTCCGTGGGCGAAACTGCCAATCCCAATTCAACGACGTAGCTGCCATCGGCAGAAGGAGCAGCGTCGGTACCGGCGCCTGCGGTAGCATCAGAAAGGAAGTAGCGAACGCCTTTCGTCAAGCCGCCGCTCGTGCCGAACGCAGCGTCCCATTGGCCGGTCGTTGCTTTGAGTGGACCGCTCATGAGAACAGTTCCGAGCCCGGAAGCAGGGATCGTGCCGTTGAACACGAGACCAATCACATTTTTCGTGGCAGCGGAATCGGCTTTCGCCTTTTTGATTGTGTCATCACCGTCGTTGTAAACAGGTGTGCCGACCAACAG
>Ga0068868_100002830_pt1 | contig 12020 bp, 10 predicted proteins | sample KBSMisM42_FD_64660 | JGI IMG/M metagenome (GOLD analysis project Ga0068868, IMG submission 64660) | Miscanthus rhizosphere microbial communities from Kellogg Biological Station, Michigan, USA - KBS Miscanthus M4-2 | ecosystem: Host-associated > Plants > Roots > Rhizosphere > Soil ...
CGTCTCGGGGTGCGTGCGCACGACCGGGTGCTCGGCATCCGGAAACTGCGCCCGGAGCGCAAGCCGCTTCTCGATCGGCATCGCGGCGCCAAAGGACGCTTCGATACTGTGCCGCGCGCGGAGGCCCGCGATCCTCGCCTTGATGTCCTCGGGCAGCCGGGCATGGGCTTCGACCATGTTTGCCCACATCGTGTCGCCGCCGACCGGCGGGCATTCGATGCAACGCAATACGCAGCCGAACGGCGGCTTCTCGCGCCACGTCGCGTCGGTGTGCCAGGCGTTCTCGTAGCGATCGTTCGGCGCGTCCGGCGACTTGTAGATCCGCACGAGACCGGGATGCTCCGGATCACTGCCGGCCACCGGATGATCCTCGAGCTCGCCGAAATACCGCGCGAACGCAACGTGCTCCGCGCGCGAGATGTCCTGGTCGCGGAAGAACAGAACCCTGTGCTTGAGCAAAAGCGCGCGGATCTCGGCGACAAGCTCCGGGTCGCGCGAGGCGACGCCGAGGTCGACATTGGAAAGCTCCGCCCCGATCGTGCACGTGAGCGGTTCGACCCTGATTGAGCCGCGCCCGGCGATCTGCGCCGGCGCCTTCGCGAGTGTCGTGGTGTCGGTCATTCCATTCTCCTAGATCACGAAGATCGACGAGCCGGTGGTCTTCCTCGACTCGAGATCGCGATGTGCCTGCGCTGCATCCTGCAACCTGTAGCGCTGATTGATCTCGATCCTGATTCTTCCGGCCGCAACGTGCCCGAAGAGCTCTGCGGCCAGCGCTGTTTTTTCGGCGGGATCGGCGATGTAGTCTGCAAGCGCCGGCCGCGTGACGAACAACGACCCTTTGAGCGCAAGCTGCATCGCGTCGATCGGCGGGATCGGTCCGGAGGCCGTGCCGACGCACACGAGAAGGCCTCGACGCTTCAGCGAATCGAGCGAGCTCGCAAACGTGTCCTTGCCGACGCTGTCGTAGACGACGGACACACCGGTGCCGTCCGTCAGCTCGCGCACGCGCTTGGCCACCTCTTCGCGGCCGTAGAGGATGACGTGATCGCAGCCGTGAGCGCGCGCGATCTCGGCTTTCGCTTCCGTCGACACCGTCCCGATGACGGTGAGGCCGAGAATCTTTGCCCACTGCGAAACGATCAGGCCCACGCCGCCTGCGGCGGCATGCAGGAGGATCGCGTCGCCTGCCTGCAGGGGAAGGATGCGGCGCAGCAGGTAGGCCGACGTCAGGCCGCGCATCGTCATGGCCGCCGCCTTCTCGCAGGAAATTTCCGGCGGCAGCTTGATCAGAGGCGCCGCGGGCATGACGCGCTCCGTGCTATAGGCGCCGAGGGTGTTGAGAAAGCCCGTGTAGGTCACCCTGTCGCCGGGCGCGATGTTCTTCACGCCTTCGCCGACGGCTTCAACCACTCCGGAGGCCTCGACGCCCATGCCTGCAGGCAGCGCCATCGGATAGAGTCCGCTACGGAAGTACGTGTCGGCGAAATTGAGGCCGACCGCGATCTGGCGGATCCGCGCCTGGCCGGGGCCCGGACCGCCGACCATGACGTCCTCAAGCTGGAGTACTTCGGGGCCGCCCGTCATGTGGACGCGAATCGCTTGTGCCATGTCCGTCGATCCTGTCAGGCGACGGCGCGCAGCGACTCACCGCGCGCACCCGGCTTGCGGTTCGGGGCGAAGCCGTTCTTCGCCAGCGTTTCGTCGATGCTTTCGTAGAACGTGCCGATCTTGCAGATCTGGCGCGCCTCTTTTCCGGTCGCCACCTCGCGACCGAATTCGCGTGAGATCCGCACGAGCTGCTCGACTTGCTTCACCGAGCTCATCTTTGCCTTGCGGTCTTGAGTCCAGAGGTTGTCCTCGATCCCGCAACGCACGTGCAGCCCCATCGCGATTGCCATCATGTTGACTGGCAGCGTGTTAAGCATGCTGCTCTCGAGCGTGAGCATGGCGCCATCGGGTGTGGCGCGTATGAAATTGGCCAGGTTGTAGATGTTCGGCGCGTCCATGCCGCCGCCGATGGCCACCCAGTTCATGACCAGAGGTCCCTTGTAGACGCCGCGGCGGATCATGCGCTCGACGGTCTCGAAGGAGTTGATGTTGTAGAACTGGAACGCGCTCTGGATGCGTGCGGCGTTCAGGCGCCTGACGTGTTCCTCGGCCCAGCCTGGACCGCCGGGAACGGTCATTTCGCGGTACGCGTTGTAGTTGGCGGGTTCGGCCAGCGTCGTGCCCGCGAGGTCGGCCTCGCACATCTGCTCGACGACGTTCATCTGCGAGGTGTTTACTGTCACCGTCACCTGATCGGGCTTCGGGTCGAGCTCGGCGAGCATGTGGCGCGTGTCGTCGGACAGCCACTTGGCGGCGGCGCCTTCCGTTTCAGGTGCGAAGGAGATCGAACCGCCCACCTGCAGGACCATGTCGGGCACCGCCACACGCAGGCGCCCGAGCAGCTCGTTGAACTTGGACAGACGCTTGGAGCCTTTGCCGTCGAGCTCGCGAACGTGCACGTGCAGCACGGTGGCGCCGGCGTTGTAGCAGTCGACCGCCTTCTGCACCTGCTCGTCGATCGTCACCGCGATGTCTTCGGGAAAATCGGAAGGCATCCACTCGGGCCCGTAGGGGGCGACGGTGATGACCAGCTTGTCCTGGTTTTCGGGGAACAGCGATCCGTCGAGAAAGTTCATGTGTCTTCCTAGCTATCCTGGATTGAATGAGAGTCAGGCCTTGCGCCGCGCGTAGGCTTCCAATTCCTCGAGGAGGATCGGCGCTCCGACGCACATGCTGTGCAGCCCCTGAAGGCTCGCGAGCTGCAGCACCGCGGTAATTTCCTCCTTGGTGGCTCCCGCGTTGAGCGCGCGCTGGATGTGCCGGCGAACGCCGGGCGTGTACATATGCGTGCACGAAGCGTCGAGCGCGACGCCAATGAGCTCGATCGTTTTCGCATCGAGCGTGCCGCCGACCGTTGGGGTAATGGCCATTGCGATTACCTTCTCGGTCCACTCAGGATCGAGCTTGGCGAAGGGTTCCCAGTCGGGATTCCAGTTGCCGCTCGCCTGCTTTCGCGTGGTGGCCTTCTTTGCACTCGAGAAGCCGGCGATGATTGCGGACCTTTTTTTGTTTTGCATGGTTACGCTCCCTGAGCTTGGAGTTCGCGGGTCGGTACAGGTACGTCGCCCTCGGCACTCTTCAAATCGGCTCGGTAGGTCCGGGCGGCGAACACATACAGCACGACTGCGAGCAGACAGAACACCGGTATCACCGACATGGCGAAGGGCAATCCATAGGCGTCGGACAGCGCGCCGGCGAGCAGAGGGCCGCCAGCGAGCCCGAAGAGATTGCGCGTGAGCGAAAGAATCGAGACAGCGGTTGCGCGAACGCTTGGATGGATGACGTCGATGATGACTGCGTCCGTCGTTCCTACGCTGCCGGCCATGAAGAGGCCGCCCGCGATAATCAAGGCGAACTGGGCGCTCCCGGGAGGGAAGACTGCGAAGGCGGTGATCATGAACACCGCCGTCAGAACCGCTGTCGCTGCCGCGACCAGGAGCCTCGCGCGAGGAAGACGCGACATCAGTCGGTCGGCGACCACGCTCCACAGCAAGGTGCCGAGGCCTCCGCCCAGCACGACCAGCGCCGTCTTGACTCCCGCCCGATCCGGCGCGAGGCCGTAGTAGCGGTTGAAGTAGCTCGGAAGCCAGGCGTAGGTTGTGGAAACCACGAGCAGATTCATTCCCGCGCCGATGCAGGTGATCAGCGCCGTGCGCGGACGGAGGAGTTCCGAGACGACAGCACGTGCTGCCGTATTCGGCTTGTCCGCGGCCCGCTCCTTGCGCGGGAGCGCCACCGTCTTGTAGTCGCGGACGATCGCGAGAAAGACGAAGCAAAGGAGCAGTCCCGGGATGCCGACCGCGCCAAACCCTGCCTGCCAGCCCCAGCGCTCGGCGATGAAGCCGCCAAGCATCACTCCGAGGACTGAGCCGACCATGGCGGCGGCCAGAAAGGCGCCGAGCACGGTGCTGCGCATCCGAAACGGAAAGAGGCTGGCGAGAAGCGCGGCGCCGACGGTGCCGTATGCAGCTTCGCCCAGTCCGACGACGCTGCGCGCTCCGAGCAAGCTCGCATAGCTGCCCGCGAATGCGCACGAAATGGTCGCCAGGCTCCAGACGAGCACCATGATGAAAATGCTCTTCACGCGGCTCCACCGGTCGGCGAGCAGCGACAAGGGAACGGCGCCCAGGGCGACGGTGATCGAAACGATCGAGACGAGGCCGCCGAGCTTGCTGTCGGAAAGGTCCCACTCCGCTTTCAAGTGAGGAAACATCGACACCACGACCTGGCGGTCGATGTAATCGACGATCATCAGCAGGAAAAGAATGGCGAATACCGACCACGCATAGCGTCGCGGGGCCGGACGGCTGGCCGCGGGATCGTATGCGACGGCGGAAATCGGCATGGACGGCGTTATATGCATGGCTTCGCAGTCAGGGCGAGGGCGTGAAATCGGGGCACGTTAGTCACGGCCTGATTGTCGACAATCGGGGCATTTGTCGATTGGCCCCACGTGACATAGACTTATCTTTTCGGGACGGGGCGGCGCGATGCGCGGTTCGGTCCGCAGCGCGAGTCTGACCAATTACGCCGAGGTCGCCCGAAAGGCCGGCCTTGATCCTCATCGTCTGCTGAGTGAATTCGGGCTGCCGCAGGGTTGCCTGCGAGAACCCGAGCTCAAGATCCCGATCGATGCGGTGCGTCGCCTGCTCGAGGCGTCCGCCGAGCGAAGCGGCGTCGAGGCCTTCGGGTTGATGATGGCCGAGACCAGACGCTTGTCCAGTCTCGGTCCGCTCGGGCTGCTCGTGCGCGAGCAGCCCACACTGAGGCTCGGTGCCGAGGCGCTCGCGCGCTACGCCAATCGGCTCAACGAGGCCTTGTTCCTGACGATCGAAGATGCCGGCGACGTCGTCGTGCTGCGCGAAGAGCTGATCGTGGGCGGGGCGGGCCCGGTCCGGCAATCCACCGAGCTCGCGATAGGTGTGGCTTTCAGGGTACTGCAGGCGCTCCTCGGGCCCGGCTGGAAACCGCGGCGTGTGTGCTTCGCTCACGATGCTCCGGCGAACCGCTCGGTGCACAAGCGGGTGTTCGGACGAATCGTCGAATTCGGGCACAACTTCAACGGCATCGTCTGTGCCCGCAAAGACCTGGACGTTCCCAATCCGAATGCCGACCCGATGATGGAGCGCTACGCGCAGGGGCTCGTCGAGTCGCACCTGGCAAAGCCGGACATGACCGCCCAGGTGCGCATGCTCGTCGTAACGCTCCTCGGCACCGGGCAGTGCACGATCGACATCGCTGCGCAGCACCTGGGCGTCAGCCGGCGGACCATCCACCGCCAGCTGTCGCAGGAAGGACGCACGTTCTCCGACATCGTCGACTCCGTGCGGCGCGAGCTCGCGTCTCGCTACGTGATCGATCAACACCGGAGCCTGACCGAGGTCTCGTCGCTGCTCGGCTTCTCGGCGCCAAGCGGATTCTCCCGCTGGTACCGGCGCCAGTTCAGAACCACCCCGACACAAAGGCGCGGGCGAACTTCGCGGAGAAAGCGATGACAACCGCCCGGGTAATTCACTCGACTTCATCATAAGTAATCTCGTAGAAGGATCCCGCCCTGGTCGGCAAAGGACCGCACCATGCCACCCATTGCGGGCGGTCACGGCGCGTCAATTGGTACGATCACCGAGCCGGAGATAAGCACGACTGAAAGGTTGCCCGGCTCGTACTGCGGAGGTTGTTGCCATAGGGACACTCTCCGCTTGTCCCCACGCGCCTATCGCTTTCGCGGCCCGGCGCGTCGGGCGAGCAAGCACGCGGCTACAAATAAAAACGCCGTGTCGCCCCTCGCGGGCCGTCACGGCGTCACCTGCTATCGATTACGGCTTATAGGGGTTGCGGTACGTCTTCGCCTTGATCGTCGACGTGGTGTCGATCGGCGATACCCAAGCCGGTGTCGTGCTCTGCGCGTATCCTGGGCCTGAGATCTTGTTGTTCCCAATCTGGTCGAGATTGCCGACGTCGGCAACGCCCGCCTGATAGCCCTGCCCGCCACCGAACCCGCTGACGTTCGTGACCGCGCTGTTCGAGATTTTGTTGTTGTAGGCCCTGTCCTTGGTCGGTGTCGTCGCAGGAGCGACGCAATTCGGGTCGGCGCTGTAGTTATTCATCGAGATCCCGACGTCGTTGTTGACGGCCGTATTGTTGTGGACGTCGACGTTCGTCACGAGCGGGTCGCCGCAGCCGCCGAACAGCAGAACCCCGGTGGACGAGGCCACGCCAGCCCCGGTGTACTGGTTGGCGCTGATGCTGTTGTTGTACACCTCTCCGGTGGCGCCGCGGACGATCTCGATGCCGTTCTGTGCGACGACGGTCGTTTGTCCGGAACCGATGACGGTGTTGTCGTGGATGTCTCCGTCGCTGTCGAGCCCATCGATCACGATCCCATTCTTCGCGTAACCGCTGACGAAGGTGTTATCGATCTCCGCGTCGGCGGTGAAGTGCGGGTCGGAGTTCGCGTCGGTGGGACTGCCGTCAGGCTTTAGCCAGTGCGTGCTGCCGACCTGGACGCCGACGCCGAATTGGCATCCGTTCAGACTTTCGTTCGCATCCCGCGCGTTGGTGACGGATGCCTGGGTCAGGTTGAGGAAGCCTTCAAGCACGAGCACGCCATACTCGCGGTTCGCACAACCGCCGTTGCCGGGAAGGGGACCATTGATGTCGATTCCCTTGATCGTCGCTTTGGTGGTGGGGCCCGTCACGACCACGATTGCCTGCGGCACGACCAGATTCTTGGCCGCGAACTGAGACGGAAAATGGGATGCATCGGCAAACCCGCCGATCGGCGGCGAGCCGATGGACGCGTCGGGACCACCGGTGACCGTCACCGACTTAGTCAGGAAGACTTGTTCTAGGAATGGTTCGCTGCCGCAAAGATACACAGTCCCGTTGGGCGCGACCGCGTCGACCGCTGCCTGCACCGAATTGAAGCCCGGCGAAGAGCAACTCTTGTTGGCTCCTTTGGCCGAGTGCGAGACATAGGCGTGCGTCGGCATGGCCGCCGAAGCGGAGCCCGCAGCCACTACTGAGACGGCTGCAAGCGCAGCCACGATCGGTCGTAATTTCATTGGATCTCCTCGATGATTGGTTAAGAATTCACCCGGTGACTCGTCCGTTCTTGGTTGAGCCGCGGCATTGACAACGCCACGAGTTTCCGCGCTTAGGCATCACCGCGCTTTGCCCTGCGCGCCAAGCGCTTTACAGGACACGCCAATCGGCGGAACTCAGGACGGGAGGGTGCGGCCAGGCAGCCGCCAAGACACTCGAACGACTTCGACCTAGACGGTCGTTGCGGACTTGCTGGAGCGGTATTCGGACGGACTCATGCCGGTCCACCTTCGGAAGGCCCGGGTGAACACGCTCTGCTGGGAGTAGCCCAGGAGAAAGGTGATGTCAGTAGCGGACATGGCGGGGTCCTGGATATACCTTAGCGCCATGTCCCGCCGCGTATCGTCCACGAGAGACTGGTAGCTGGCGTCAGCCTCCGCGAGCCGGCGCTGCAGCGACCGGCGGCTCATATGCAGATCACCGGCTATGTCCTCCTCCGAAACCTCACCCGAAGTCATTCGCTTTAAGAGCGAGGCACGAAAGCGCGCGACTACGTTCCCTTTGTCCAAACGAGCAAGCTGCTCGACCAGGATGCGGTCATGGGCTGCTGCAAGGTCGCGGTTTCCTGTCGGAAGTGCCTGGTCGGCTTCGGCACGGCCGATGAGGAACCGGTTGGCGTCCGCGCCGAATGCGACCGGGCAACCGAACAGCCTCTCGTATGGACTTGCATCGGCAGGGGCCGGATGCCGGAACGCCACCTGCCGGGGGCTAAACGCAAGGCCGAAATTGGTCCGGCACATGTCGTAGAGGATCGCCATCACGATGTCGCCCCGAATTGCGTCGGGAGCGCTGTCGAGCCTTGGCGGCGTGTGGACGAATTCAACGCCCTCCGGTGTCTCATCCAGTCTGACTGCCACGTCGGCAATCACGATGCGCCAATAGCGCACTAGGCGCTTCAAGGCCGTGCGCAGGGTAGAACTGGACAGCCAGGCGTATCCCAGCGTGCCCAGGTTCGACGGGTGCCAGCATTGCGCGGCCCGCAGGCCAAAGGCAGGATCGGCAATCCGCTCGGCTATCGCCCGTATCAACGCATCGCTCTTCGGGCGCGCGATGAGCGCATGCGGGTCGTGAATGATCCCCGGGTCGATCCCCGCTGCTCGGAAGAGCGGCTCGGGCGCTAGATCGTGGCGTTCGATCAATCGCCAGACGATTTGGCCCACACTGGCGAGCGTGGCGTCTTTCACGGGCGGGGACGCGAATGGAAGTCGGGCGACTATAGCAGGAGCCGCAGGCCGACCGGTCAGGGCGCTAGCTGCCGCCCCTCGATACGTCCCGCCGAGAACACGATCAGCACATCGAGCGCGCCAATGACGTGAGGACCGAACGGATCGCTCGCGAAGAGCGACCGCCAAACTGTCCGGTACGCTCGAGCAAGCACATGCATCTCGACTGTATGCAGCGGTTCGCCGGTTGAGTTGCTGAAAATGCTGTATTCCGGGCCAGTCCAGGTGTCATTCATTTTGCGATTCTTATTGGATTGCTGCGCGCTCAAGCGTTTCTGCGCCGTATAGCTGCCTTAGTGCGTGGCAAGGAGCGCACGACCCACTATACCCTGCGGGCGTGCACCCTAACTTGAAGCGCGCCTCTGCGTATAGCGCACTTTTACTATTTTTCACGCGAAGATTAGCCGACGTCGTGGCTTTCGATTTCCTTACCGCAAGCAATCTGATCGCTCAGAATTTCAACTTGCTTTTCAGTTCTGGTAGTCACAAAGCGCGGCAAGCGCCTCCGGATCGGTGATTGCCAGGTGAATGTAGACGGGTTCGACTTCATTGGAGATTGACGTCATTTCCGCCGTCCTTCGGCTACCGCGGCGTCGTGGTGGAGATCGAGCGATGCGTCCTCACCGAGGCCGTCTGAAGGTATCGACGCGGCTCGCTTTGTTAACTCCGCCGCACGCTCCGCGCACCAGATCGGATCAGTGGCAAGCTGGCGAACATCAGCAACGACTTTGGCACGAAGCGCCCTATCAGCGTGAATCTGTCGCATCATTTCGAAAAACTCTCGGCGTTCAATGTCTGTCATCATTGTTGGCATCTTGATTCTCCTGAACGGGTGCTTGCGCCCTCTACGACCTGCGCGGTCTTAGTGGCTGAACAGGAGTTTCCATGCGCGGGCCCGGTTGCGCTTCGCCCTGCGCGCCAAGCGCTTCACAGCGCACGCCAATCCGCTGACCAGAGGCTCCAATCCTGAATCGCCTTCGGTGCCCAGAATCCGGCGCTAGCGCTTGAGGAGCGGAGCGTGAGCTACGCGCAGTTCGAGAAGCCCAAAAACAAAGCGGTTAGTGGCGATCATCGCCACTAACCGCTTTTGATTGGTAGGCCGTGTAGGGATCGAACCTACGACCAACGGATTAAGAGTCCGCTGCTCTACCAGCTGAGCTAACGACCCGGTGTGTTCGGCTGGCCGAAGTTTTTTTGGTATCGAATCGGCTTCGTCCAGCAAGCAAATTATACGCGCGCTGAGTGTCCCAAGGCAACGGGAGTCGCCCTCAGAACAGCGGCCCGGCTCCCTCGCCCAGCATCGCGCGCCGCACCAGCGGCACCGGCGGCGAACCGTAGCTCAAGAACTTGTCATGGAAGTCTTTCCAGGCGCTGCGGCCGCCGCGTGTCGCGGTCCAGTCGCTGCGCAACTTGATGATCATCAGCTTGCCCAGCGTGTAGTTGCCGTACGCCGGATCGAAGGTGCCGCGCGCGGCCTGCTGGCGAGCGTTAGCCGGATCCATAAAGGCCTTTTCGCGGAACAGCGCCTCGGATTGCGCGACCGTCATGCCGCCGGTGTGCAGCCCGATGGCCGACAGCAGGCGCACGTTGCGCAACAGCGCCAGGTGCAGCTGACCGACATGCGTTTCAGCATCGCTCTGCCCGAGTCCCACTTCCCACATCATCTCTTCCACGTAGTGCGCCCAACCTTCGTTGGACGCATAACTGAAGAATATCTGTCCGATTTTCGACGCCGACCGCTTCGAGTGCAGGAACTGCAGGAAGTGGCCCGGCCAGACTTCGTGCACGGAGATGAACAGCAAGGCGGCCTTCCCCGGGACGTAGGCATCCTGCTCTGCCCGGGTCCAGCTGGGGTCGGGTGGCGCGATGTAATAGGTCGCGGGAAGATTTTTTTCGTACGGTCCAGGGATGCGCACGTAGGCGAGGTTATAGCGCTCGTACGCGGGCGCTTCGGCCACGCCCGCCTGGTCGGCAGAGGGGATCGTCACGACGCGGTTTTCTTCTACAAAGGCCCGCAGGCTTGCGAGTTGGGACTGCGCTCCGGCGACGGCGGCATCCCGCGGCTTGTCGGCCTGCATTTTGGCGATGCAGGATTCGTCGCTTTGCCCGGGCGCGTATGCCGCGCATGCGGCGCGAAGTGTCGCGAGATTGCGCGCGAGATCGCGCTCGGCCGCGTCCTTCAATTGGGCCAGCGGGATGTCGACGAGCTCGGTACTGCGCAGCATCTCGCTGAATTTTTCCGGCCCGAGCGCGAAGCGATCGGTGGCGGTCGCTTCGAGCGTGCCGAGCCAGGCGTCGAGGCCGCGCATCGCGGCGATCGCGCCGGCGTTGGCTCGGCGCAAGTCCCCCTGAAGCTTCGCATCGGTCACCGCCGAGAAGATGCCCGGGACTTCCTCTTCGTAGAAAGTCGCCAGCCCTCCGAACACGATGCGTCCGATTTGCACGTACGTGCGCGGCATCGGCGTACGGAGGTTCTGGCGAATCTGCGCCGCTGCGGCCGGGACCGCTTCGGCATACTTGATGTACGCGCGCAGTCGATCGGCAAGCGGCGCGTACTCCCGCGCGACATAGACGTTGGGATCGAGCCCGCCGCCGTAATAACTGGGGTCGTTGAAGGCCGACTGCGCCGACTCGAGCCAGAACAGATCTCCATCGAGCTTCGCCACGACATGATCGCGCTCGAAGCGCCGGCCTTCGTCGAGAGCAGCGTCGTCGAACTGAAGCGCGAGCTCGCGTTGGGCATGCATGCGGCGGATTTCGTTGTCGATGCCGGACCGGCTCCAATCGGGAAGCCGACCGTCGAATTCGTGCCTTCCGGCCCACACGGCGGTCGGCGGGTCGGCGTTGAATTCCGACTCCAGCAGAGCGGTCACGTATTCGTCCCATGCAACGGCGCGAGACGGGGTGGAGGCAGGCGCCGCTGGGCGGATCGCCTGCTGGCAGCCGGAAACGACGAGCAGCAGCGCAGCGGCAAACAGCGCCATGGCAGTCGACGGGATCCTTGTTCTCATTTGTTGGCAGGCCTTACTGCACCCGAATCTATGACCATTGGATTTCGAAGGTTATAACTCATTGTTTTACCAGCAACATGCTCGCCCTCGGGCGGTTAGCACCACCAAGACTCGCAGAGTTTGTCACGTTTCTGCCCCGGTCTGCAGGCGCCGTCGGTCCCGGCCTGATGACCTTTCATCGCCAAGACCGCGGTGGTCGCGCGGTCGAGTGCTCGATCGTGGATGTTCGATCAACAAACATGGGGCACGCAAATCGGGCGTTCCCGCGGCAACGCGATTTGTATCAACATTTGTATCAATTCATGTCAGAACCGCTTTCCACGCCGCGCAAGCTGGATGGGCTCCGCGCTCCAGACAAACGGACCTTGCTCGCCGTAAAAAAGCGGGCATATACTCGCAGAGCATCCGCAGCGAACGCGCGAGTTTATCGCTCGCGCTTGAAAATCTCTCGGACCGCGCATCGCTGATTCAACGCAAGGAGGAGCGGCAGCAGTTACCGCTCACAAATGAAGGCGCTGTCCGTGACCGTTGGCACCACGCCGATCGCAGGTGCCATCAACCAGGCATCGAG
>Ga0068868_100002836_pt1 | contig 12008 bp, 11 predicted proteins | sample KBSMisM42_FD_64660 | JGI IMG/M metagenome (GOLD analysis project Ga0068868, IMG submission 64660) | Miscanthus rhizosphere microbial communities from Kellogg Biological Station, Michigan, USA - KBS Miscanthus M4-2 | ecosystem: Host-associated > Plants > Roots > Rhizosphere > Soil ...
TCGAGGACGGCATCCGGGGCCTCGGCCATCATCGCGTGGCCGCAGCCCGGCAGCGTCACCGTGCGCGCGCGTTCGCCGAGCGCGTCGGCGAGGTCCGTCGCCGCGCGCGGCGGCGCCATCAGGTCGCGGGCGCCCACGAGCAGCAGCGCCGGACATGCAACGCCGCGCGCGTCGTCGAGTCCGCGGGCGTACGCGTTGCACGCGGCCAGGTCGGTGTAGAGCACGCCGGGCGGCGTGCGCTCCATCAGCCGCATCGCGTTGCCGGCCATGAACACGCCGGGCAGCCGGTTGCCGCCGACCTGCTTCGCGGGGCTGAACGACCAGCCGTTGATGAGCTCGTAGGCGACGTGGTCGTCGGCCCTCGCGGCGGCGAGCAGCTCGTCGCTGACAGGCATCGGCGCCGCGGGCCCGAGCAGCGCGAGCCGCGTGACGCGATCGGGAATGCGCGCCGTGGCGGCCAGCGCCGTCAGCGCGCCGAGCGAATGACCGACGAAGGCGACGTGCGCTGCGCCCACCGCATCGACGACCGCGACGAGCCACTGCGCCAGCGCCTCCACCGAGTCCTGCGCGGGGCCGGGGGAGCGCCCGTGCCCGGGCAGGTCGACCGCGAGCGCGTTGCAGCCGTGATACGCGAAGTAGCGCGACTGCAGCGCCCACACGCCGTGGTCGTTCGCCGCCCCGTGCACGAACACGACCGTGGGCTGCGCGGCGTCGAACGCGCGCGACCCGGTGTACGCGTACACGGGGCGTCCGCGCACGTCGACGATCATGCCGCCTTCCCGGCGGCGTACAGCGCGCGGCCGAGGTCCTCGATGAGGTCGTCGGCGCCTTCGAGGCCGATCGACAGCCGGATCGTGCCCTCCGCGATGCCGGCCTTGGCGAGGTCGTCGGCGCTCATCCGGAAGTGCGTCGTCGACGCCGGATGGATGACCAGCGATTTGGCGTCGCCGACGTTCGCGAGATGCGAGAACAGCTTCAGCGTCTCGATGAACCTGCGGCCCTGCGCGCGCGTGCCTTTCAGCTCGAAGCTGAACACGGCGCCGCATCCGCGCGGCAGCAGCCGCGCCGCGAGCGCGTGGTCGGGATGCTCCGAAAGATCCGGATAGCCGATGGCGCCCACGAGCGGATGCGCCCGCAGGAACGCGACGACCTTGCGCGTGTTCTCGACGTGCCGCGCCATCCGCAGCGGCAGCGTCTCGATGCCCTGCAGGATCTGGAACGCGGTGAACGGCGCCATGCAGGCGCCGAAGTCGCGCAGGCCCTCGCGGCGCGCGCGCAGCAGGAACGCGGCGGTCGTCGATTCCTCGGCGAACACCATGTCGTGGAATCCCGCGTAGGGCTCGGTCAGCGTCGGGAACTTGCCGCGCGCGGCGCCTTCGTCCCACCGGAACGTGCCGCCGTCGACCAGGACGCCGCCGATCACCACGCCATGTCCGGACAGGAACTTCGTCGCGGAGTGGACGACGAGATCGGCGCCATGGTCGAACGGCCGCATCAGCCACGGCGTGGTGAACGTCGAGTCGACGCAAAGCGGCAGGCCATGCTCGTGCGCCAGCGCGGCGACGCGCGGGACGTCGAGGACGTCGAGCCCGGGGTTGCCGAGCGTCTCGCCGAACAGCATCCGCGTCGCCGGCGTGATCGCGCTGCGCCATGCGTCGACGTCGCGCGGATCGACGAACGTCGTCGTCACGCCGAAGCGCGGCAGCGTGTACGCGAGCAGGTTGTGCGAGCCGCCGTACAGCGAGCGCGACGCGACGATGTGCGACCCCGCCCCGAGCAGCGTGACGATCGCCAGATGCAGCGCGGCCTGCCCGCTCGCCGTCGCGATCGCGCCGACGCCGCCCTCGAGCGCGGCAACGCGCTCCTCCAGCACCGCGCACGTCGGGTTCGACAGCCGCGAGTAGACGTGCCCGGCGCGCTCCATGTTGAACAGCGCGGCGGCGTGATCCGCGTCGGGAAACACGAACGACGATGTCTGGTAGATCGGCGTGGCGCGTGCGCCCGTCGCCGGGTCCGGCGCGGCGCCGGCGTGGAGCGACAGCGTGTCGAAGGCGAGCGTGCGGGGCTTGGTCATGGCCATTGCGCGACCGGGGGCATCCGGCGGCAATGGTAACGCAGCGAAAGGCGCCGCGGCTTGCGGGACGCCCGGATTTGGTTAGACTTCCACCTCCGTCCGCTCCGGAGGTTCGCATGAAACGCAAGGCCAACGCACGATGGCAGGGCACAGCCAAGGAAGGTTCCGGCACGCTGACGACGCAAAGCGGGACGCTCACCGACACCCCGTACTCGTTCGTCGCGCGCTTCGGCGACGGCAAGGGAACGAACCCCGAAGAGCTGATCGCGGCGGCGCACGCCGGATGCTTCACGATGGCGCTGTCGTTCATGCTGAACGGCGCCGGCTTCACCGCCGACGCGATCGACACCGAAGCGAACCTGACGATGGACCAGGTCAACGGCGCGTGGACGGTCACCGGCGTGCACCTGACGACGCGCGCGCGCGTTCCCGGCATCGACGCCGCGAAGTTCGCCGAGCTGTCGAGCAACGCGAAGGCCACCTGTCCGATCTCGCGGCTGCTGAACGCGACGATCACGCTCGACGCCGCGCTGGTGTCGTAGCCGCGCCGCGCGCTTTCGCACGATGTCCGCCGGAGCGCCTCCGCCCCTGAAGGGCCGCGGCGCGACGTTCAATCCGGGCAACCGCTATCGGCGCGAAGGCCGCGAGCCGTTCGACGACGGCTGGGCGCCGCCGCCGGGGATGGTCGACGCCGCGTCGCCCGCGCGCGGTGACGACGATGCGGGCGCCGACGCGCGCGACGACGACGCGCTGCCCCCGCTCAAGACGACCGTCGCGGTCCAGCTCGCGCGCACGATCGTGTCGCGCAACGCGTCGCCCGACATCCCGTTCACCCAGTCGATCAATCCGTACCAGGGCTGCGAGCACGGCTGCGTGTATTGCTACGCGCGGCCGACGCACGCCTACCTCGATCTCTCGCCCGGACTCGACTTCGAGACGCGGCTCTTCGCCAAGCCGAACGCGGCGGAGCTCCTGACGAAGGAGTTGGCGCGCCCCGGCTACGTGTGCGATCCGATCGCGCTCGGCACCAACACCGATCCGTACCAGCCGATCGAGCGCGAGTGGAAGGTGACGCGCTCGATCCTCGAGGTGCTGTGCGCGCATCGGCACCCGTTCTCGATCGTCACCAAGTCGTCGCTCGTCGAGCGCGATCTCGACCTGATCGCGCCGATGGCCGCCGCCAACATGGCGCGCGTCTACGTGTCGATCACCACGCTCGACCGCGAGCTCGCGCGCACGCTCGAGCCGCGCGCGGCCGCGCCGCACCGGCGGCTCGCGACGGTGAAGGCGCTGGCGGACGCGGGCGTGCCGGTCGGCGTCATGGTGGCGCCGCTGATTCCGCAGCTGAACGACCGCGACCTCGAGGCCATCCTCGAGGCCTCCGCGGCAAACGGCGCCACGGCGGCCGGCTGGGTCCTGCTGCGGCTTCCGCTCGAGGTCGCGCCGCTGTTCCGCGCATGGCTCGACACGCACCGGCCACTGCGCGCCGCGCACGTGATGAGCCTCGTCCGGCAATTGCGCGGCGGGCGCGACTACGACGCGAGCTTCGGCACGCGCATGCGCGGCCGCGGCGAGTTCGCCGCGCTGATCGAGCGCCGCTTCGACCTCGCCGTCGCGCGACTCGGCCTGAATCGCGAACGCGCCCCGATGGACCGCACCCAGTTCCGGCCGCCGGCGGCAGCGGCGGCGGAGCTTTCGGCGCCCGCGCGGCCGCGCGACGCCCGCCAGCGCGACCTGTTCGACTAGACGCCTCCTTCGAGCCCGCCTGCCAAAAGAAACGGGGGCCGCAAGCGGCCCCCGTCGACGGCAACGCGACCGCAGGATCTACTTGAACGTGTACTTGATCGAGCCGTACACGAAGCGCGCGCGCGGATCGTAGAACGACGGATCGTAGCCGCTCTGGAACGTGAGGTTCGAGTTGGTCATCGGCGGGTTCGTGTCCATCAGGTTCTTCACGCCGAGGGTGAACGTGAAGCTCTTGAGCCCGGTGTACGTCCCCTGCAGGTCCCAGAGGCTCATCGAGCCGACGCGGCGCAAGTTGCCGTTGGGGTCCGTCTGCACATCGATGTAGCCAGTCTGGTACGTGTTGCCCAGCGTCGCCGACCACGGACCGTAGTCCCAGGTGAACGCGAGGTAGCTCTTCCACCGCGGCGTGATGCCGGTCGCCGGCGCGTTGTACGCGTTCGACACGAAGCCGGCGAACGTGCCGTCCGGCTGCTGCACGTCGTACTTGATGTAGTACGTGCCGGTGATCGACGCGCCGAAGCGGCCGAAGTCCGTCGGTGGGAGCTTGACGCGCGCGTCAACGTCGATGCCTTCGATTTTCGTGCGCCCCACGTTGACGAAGCGCTGGTCGATCGCGGTGATGGGGCACGGCGCGCCGGGCACGAACTGCGACGGCGCGCAGGTGGCGGCGCGAGTCACCAGCGAGCTGTACGTGGAATACAGATCCGGGGCGAGGATCGAGTTGACGCTGACGCCGTTCGCGACGATGTCCTTCACGTCGAGATAGAACCAGTCGGCCGACACGGAGGTCCCCGCGATGGGTTCCCACACGGCGCCGATCGTCGTCTGGTTCGCCTTCTCGGGCTTGAGGTCCGGGTTGCCGCCGAAGGTCACGACGAACTGCGTGTTGCAATCCGGATTGTTCGCGTCGTTGGGATCCGGGCAACGCAGCGGATCGGACACGCCGGGCTGCGTCAGCCCCGGCACCGCCGGGTTCCACAGCTGGTAGAGCGACGGCGCGCGGAACGCCGTGCCCCACGAGCCGCGCAGCAGCAGCGCCTGGATCGGCTGCCATCGCAGGCTGAACTTGGGATTCGTCGTGCTGCCGAAGTCGCTGTAGTGGTCGTAGCGAACAGCGGCGTTCATCTCCAGCGACTTGACGATCGGGATGTTGAACTCGAGGAAGCCCGCGTACGTCGTGCGCGAGTGGTCGATGTTGAGGAAGTTGCCGCCGTACCCCGACACGTCGCCGGTCTGCAGCGCGGGATTCGGGTTCTGCGAGAGCGTGTACTTCGCCGTCTGGATGCCCGCCGCCATCGCCAGCGGCCCCGCGGGAAGCTTGACCAGGTCGCCCGAGCCCTTGAAGTCGAATTCGTAGCCGTGCAGCTTGCTGTCGAACGTCTGCTCGTTGAAGTTCGTCGCCTGCACCATCTGCGTGACTTCCGGCGTGTTCGGGCCGAACAGGTTGACGACGCCGCTGTTGAGCAGCGGCAGGATCCGCGAGAACAGCGGGAAGCCGCCGTTGAGCTTTTCCTTCGCCGTGTTCTGGCCGTACGTGATCGACGTGTCGAAGTCCCAGTCCTTCCACGTGCCCTTGACGCCCGCGTTCACCTGCCACGCGTCGTTCGTGTCCGTCGTGCTGCGGTTGCCGCACTCCACGCAGCGGTAGCGGACGTTGAGCGGCTGGCCGTCGACGCCCGCCTGCTGCGCCGCTTCGTGGGGATAGAACGGGCTGGTCGGCGGCAGCAGGATCTCCGAGGCGCCGCTCGGGGTCGACGTCGTGAAGATCTGGTCCGAGAACGGGTTCGGCTGGATGTTGAAGCGCGTTTCCTGGCTCGAGTAGAGTCCCGTCAGGTAGCCCTGCCAGTCGGGAGTGAACTGGTAGCGCGCGGACCCGAACACGTTGAGCTGCTTCGTCTTGGGCAGCGCGTCGACGCCGTCGTACTTCGCCGGGTCGAAGCGGCAGCGGCCGCCGATGGCGATGGACGGATCGCAGTTCGGATACGACGGGTTGCCGATTCCGCCCGTCGAGATGAACCCCGGGAACGACTGCCCCGACGTCGTGTTGAGGTTGATCTCCGGCCGGTAGTTCGTCGCCGAGAAATCCCGATCCTTCTGGAACAGTTCCTTCTGCTCCTGGTAGTTCGCGGAGATGAATGCGTTCCACTTGTCCTTCGACAGGTCGCCCCACCCCGCCGTCCCCGAGGCCTGCCACTGGTCGCCGCCGCCGCTGCGCGTCGGCGCGCCGTAGTAGGCGGTGGCTTCGGCGCCGCGGTAGTCCTGCCGCATGATGAAGTTGATGACGCCGCCGACCGCGTCGCTGCCGTATACGGCGGACGCGCCATCCTTCAGCACCTCGACGCGCTCGATCGCCGCGAACGGAATCGCCGACAGGTTCGTCCCCTCCGCGCCGTTCACCGCGCCCGAGAAGCTGCCGAGCCGCTTGCCGTTGACGAGCACCAGCGTCGAGTTGCCGCCGAGGCCGCGCAGCGAGGCCGTCTGGTTCGAGAACGTCGTCGCGCCGATCACGTTGCCGAGCGTCACGTTCCCGGCGCTGTTGTTCGCGGAGATCAGATTCATGATCTCCATCGCGTTGGTCGCGCCGCTGCGATCGATCTCCTCGCGTCCGATCACCTGCACCGGCAGTGCGCCCTCGCCTTCGATGCGCTTGATGTTCGAGCCCGTGACGTCGACCTTGATGTCGGCGGCCCGCACGTCGGCGGCGGGCGCGGCGAACAGGCTGGCGACCGCGGCGGCGACCAGCAGCCGCGGCTGCGAAAGCTGTTTTGGATTCATCAGAAAGGATCCCCCAACGGTGAAAAGATGATGTCTCGGCCTTCGAGAGACCGATCCGCGTTCTGGCACGACCAAGCCTAAATTCCCGTTGCGAGCGCCCGCAATCGCTGGTTGGTGGACCGCGCGGACGCAGCGGCGAAGCGCGCGCACGCGGTGGCGAAACGTCGTGAAGCGCGGGCGGGCGCGTTCGTTTTTCGCGCGTGGCGCGCCTTCGCGCCGTGAGGGAACCGCGAGATTTCGGCGCGGGCGGAGGGCGCGGTCACGGCGTTTCGGTGGCGCGCACGCCGCCGCGCAAATGGAAAAGGCGCACGCGGATGCCGCGTGCGCCTTCGGGGTAGGTACCAAAGTGGCGCGCTTCGAGGCGACTGGGGGTCCCCGCCGAAGGTGTGCCCGCGCCACTTCGGGGTGCGTGAACGATACCGCCGCGCCCGCGCGCGGACTTTGTGATTGGTCAAACGGCAGGCGCGGAGGGCGAACCGGGGGCACCGGCCGGTGGCCTGTGCGCGGCGCCCCCCGTCCCCTTGTCGCGGGTGGCGCAAACGCGTATCGTCACCGAACTACTTGCATATGCAACCAGTCGCGCCGCGGCTGGCCGCCACCCGCCGACGATGCACGCCCTCCGCTCCCGCCGTACGCCCGCCGCCGCGCCGGCCGCCCCGGTGTCCGCGGCGCGGGCCGTCGTCGACGCCTACGCCGGGCGTGGGCGCGAATGCGCGTACGGCAACGTCAGGATGATGGCGCGGGTCCTGGGCACCGTGTACGAGGAGGCGCTGCGCCCCTCGAAGCTGCGCGCCGGCCAGCTGTCGCTGCTGTGGGCGATCGTCGCGACCGAGCCGGTGGAGATGGCGCGCCTGGGGCGCGTCACGCGGACCGACGCCACCACGCTGTCGCGCACCGTCGAGAAGCTGCGCAAGGCACGCCTGGTCACCGTCGGCGAGGGCGCCGACGCACGACGCAAGGAAGTGCGGGTGACGGCGCTGGGTCGCGAGCGGTTCGCTGCTGCGATGCCGCATTGGGAGGCCGCGCAGCGGCGCATCGACGCGCTGGTGCCGGTGCGCGAGTTGCAGGCGCTCGCGCGCAAGCTGGCGGTTCAGGCGAGCGCCGGTGCATCGTGACGCGTCGAGCCGCATTTCGCCCGCGCCGGCGACGTTTCGTCGCCGTCCGGTTGTGCGCGGGTGCGTCACGGACTACGGTCCCGCTGGAAGCGGACCCTCGTTTGCGTGCCGTCGGGAGCGGCCCGCGCCAAGCCACGATCTCGTGAGGTAACGAATGCGATCGCCCTGGGACGGCTTCACCCCCGACGAGCTGATGCAGGCGCGCGACCCGCGCTACCCGCTGGACGTCGGCGGCCCCGGCAGCCTGCCGGCGGCGCCGAAGCCGCTGACGCGCATCGCCGTCAAGTCGGTCAACCGCATCGTCATCGTCCAGGTGAACGACATCGTGCGGATCGAGGCCGAGGACAACTACGTGCGGCTGTGGGCCGATCGCCCCTACCTGCACAAGGAAACGCTCACCGGCCTGATCGCGCGCCTCGATCCGTCGGTGTTCCTGCGCGTGCACCGCTCGCACGCAGTGAACATCAGCGCGGTGCGCGAGCTGCGCCCGCTGCTCCACGGCGAATACCTGGTCGTGCTGGGCAACGGCACCGAGATCACCTCGGGACGGAGCTACCGGAACGCGATCCAGGACGCGTTCGGGCTCGGTCGCGGCGGCATCGCCGACTAGCCTCCCCGGCGCCTGCCGCGCGCTTGTCGGCGCGGGTCGAACGGGTCAGACTCCGGTCTGCCACGTTCGTCGCTGGGGGAAGGATGTCTGATGCAGGGGCGGCGCCACGCCGCGATGAGCCGTCGCTGACCTCGCGCCTCGCGGCGTGCTACACCGGCGCGGTCCACGACGTCCTGCGGATGATGGGCCACGACGACGTCGTGCTGCCGCCGTCGATCAAGGCGATCGCGCCCGGCACGCGCCTCGCCGGCCCGGTGTGGACGGTCGCCGGCCATCTCGATCGCACCAAATCGCGGCACGAATGCCTGCTCGGGTGGTGCACGCTGCTCGCGCGCGCGCCGCGCGATCACGTCGTCGTGTGCCAGCCGAACAACCACGAGGTCGCGCTGATGGGCGAGCTCTCCGCGCAAACGTTGGCGGCGCGCGGCGTGCGCGGCTACGTCGTCGACGGTGGTTCACGCGACACCGACCTCGTGCTGCAGCAGGGCTTCCCGGTGTTCTGCTCCTTCCTGACGCCCTCGGACATCGTGGAGCGGTGGATTCCCGACCGCTATGGCGAGCCGGTCACGATCGGCGCGGTGACGATCGCCACCGGCGACTACCTGCTGGGCGACCGCGACGGCGTCGTGATCGTCCCGGCCGCGATCGCCGCCGACGTCGTCGCCCGGACCGAGGAAGTGGTCGCGACGGAGAGCGACATGCGCCGCGCGCTGATCGGCGGCATGGATCCGGTCGAGGCGTACAACCGGTATGGCAAGTTCTAGCGACGCGATGCTGCTGGCGCCGCACGACAACGTCGCGATCGCGTTGCGGGCGCTGCGCGCCGGCGAGCGCGTCGTCGTCGACGGCGTCGCCGTGACCCTCGAGCGCGACGTCGCGCTCGGGCACAAGTTCGCGCCCCGCGCGATCGCCGCCGGCGACACGATCGTCAAGTACCAGTGCCCGATCGGCCGCGCAACGCGCGCCATTTCCGCAGGCGAGTACGTGCACACGCACAACGTGGCGAGCGCGTACCTGCCGACGTACACGCTGCCGACGTGAGATGACGCGCTCGTCGCACCCGCTGCGGGGCTGGCAACGCGCCGACGGCCGCAAGGGCATCCGCAACGTGCTCGTGGTGGCGTATCTGGTCGAATGCGCGCACCACGTCGCGCGCGAGATCGCGGCGCCGTACCGGGAGCGCGGCGTGCACCTGATCGGCTTTCCCGGCTGCTACCCGAACGAATATGCGGCGGGGATGATGGAGCGGCTCGCCGCGCACCCGAACGTCGGCGCCGCATTGTTCGTGTCGCTCGGCTGCGAGGGCTTCGACAAGCGTCGTCTCGCGCAGGCGGTGACGGCCACGGGACGCCCCGTGCACACGCTCGGCATCCAGGCGCAGGGCGGCACGCGCAAGGCGATCGCCGAGGGCCGCGCGTGGATCGACGCGACGCTGCCGCGCCTCGAGGCCGAGCCGACGGTGCCGATGGGCATCGACGAGCTGACGGTCGGCACGATCTGCGGCGGCTCCGACGCGACGTCCGGCCTGACGGCGAACCCCGCGATGGGCGTCGCGTTCGACCTGCTGGTGGAAGCCGGCGCCAAGACGATCTTCGAGGAAACCGGCGAGCTGATCGGCATGGAGCACCTGATGGCGCAGCGCGCGGTCACGCCCGCGCTGGGCGAGGCGCTGAAGGAAACGGTGGCGAAGGCGGCGCGCTACTACGCGACGCTCGGCTATGCGAGCTTCGCCCCCGGCAACGCCGACGGCGGACTCACGACGATCGAGGAGAAGTCGCTGGGCGCGTACGCGAAGTCGGGGCAGTCGCGGATCGACGGCATCGTCAAACCGGGCATCGCGCCGCCGCGCGGCGGCCTGTACCTGCTCGACGTCGTTCCGGACGGTGAGGTGCGCTTCGGCTTCCCCAACATCAACGACAACGCCGAGATCGCCGAGCTCATCGCCAGCGGCGCGCAGCTGATCCTGTTCTCCACCGGACGCGGCTCGGTCGTCGGCTCGGCGATCGCGCCGGTCATCAAGGTCTGCGCCAACCCCGACACCTACCGGCGGATGGAGGACGACATGGACGTCGACGCCGGCCGGATCCTCGAAGGCCGCGCGACGCTCGCGGACGTCGGCCGCGAGATCTACGGGCTGATCGAGCAGGTGGGCAACGGCGCGCCGACGAAGTCCGAAGCGCTCGGCCACCAGGAGTTCATCCTGACCTACAAGTCGTTCGCGCCGCTCGGCCCCGCCTGCCTGCCGACCTGAGGCGCGACGCCGATTCCTCACGACCCCGGAGCCGTTCGATGCGCCCTTTCGCATGCCTTGTCACCGCCGCGCTCGCCGTCGCGCTGGTCCCTTCCGCCCGCGCCGCCGACGCGGGCGGCTCCGTCGATTGCACGACGCCGGCCGGCGGCGTGGCTACCGCGATCTGCGGCGACACCGCGCTCACGATCCTCGATCGCCGGCTCGTCGAGGTCTACACGGCGGCGACGAAGGCCGCGACGCCCGAGCAGCGCAACCGGCTCTTCGCCGAGCAGCAGAGCTGGCTCGACGAGCGCCGGCGGTGCACCGGTGCGCAAGCGAAGTCCGACTGCATGAAGGATCTCTACGTCCGGCGCATCGCCGACCTGCAGGCGACGTTCCGGCTCGTGAAGTCGCGCGGCCCGTTCCGCTTTCCGTGCGGCAAGGGCGCCGACGACTACCTGACGGCGCAGTATTTCGAGACCGACCCACCGTCCGCGCGCTTCTTCCACGACGGCCGCACCGTGACCGCGTTCGTCGCGCGCTCGGGCAGCGGGGCGCGCTACGAAAATGCCAACGTGAGCTACTGGGAGCATCAGGGCGAGGCGTCGGTCGTCTGGTACGGCCGCTCGTTCACGTGCACGACGCGCGGCGCCGCGAAATGAGCGCTTCCGCGCGCTGAGCGGCGCCGGACGTGCGATGGACGCGCTGTTTCCGCACGGCTACGCGCACTATCTGATCGGCGGGCTCGTCATCGGCGCCGGCGTCGCGTGGCTGTTCGTCTCCACCGGGCTGGTCGGCGGAATCAGCACGTTCTATACCGCGATGTGGTCGTTCGTGTCGCGGGCGCCCCATTTCCAGCAGCCGCGCTTCACCGCTTCGCGCGCGTGGCGCGTCGTGTACGCGCTCGGTCTCGTCGCAGGCGCGTTCGTGTGGCTCGCCACCTCCGGTGCGCCGGCGGTCGTGACCCACGTGGCGCCGTGGCAGCTCGCGCTCGGCGGCTTCGTCGCGGGGTTCGGCGCGCGCCTGTCGGGCGGCTGCACGTCGGGCCACGGCATCTGCGGGCTCGCGTCGCTGCAGCTTCCGTCGCTGCTCGCCGTGCTGATCTTCCTCGCGACGGCGATCGTCACGGCGAATGTCGTCCGCGCGCTGGGCGGTGCCTGAGATGCGGCGGCGCGCGCTCGCGTTCGTGTTGATCGCCGGGATGCTGTTCGGCTACGGCCTCGCGCTGTCGACGATGGTCCGGCCCGAGGTCGTGCTGTCGTTCCTGCGCTTCCAGGACTTCGGGCTGCTTCTGGTGCTCGGTGGGGCCGCGGGCGTGACGCTGCTGGCGTACCGGTTCGCTCCGCGGCTCATGCGCAAGCCGCTCGCCGGCGACGCGTTCGGCGTGCATCCGTCGGTGCTCAACGCCCGCACGCTGGGCGGCGCCGCGATCTTCGGCGTCGGCTGGGGCCTGTGCGG
>Ga0068868_100002837_pt1 | contig 12005 bp, 8 predicted proteins | sample KBSMisM42_FD_64660 | JGI IMG/M metagenome (GOLD analysis project Ga0068868, IMG submission 64660) | Miscanthus rhizosphere microbial communities from Kellogg Biological Station, Michigan, USA - KBS Miscanthus M4-2 | ecosystem: Host-associated > Plants > Roots > Rhizosphere > Soil ...
TCGCGATGGCGATCCCGCTGATGGCGAAGGAGTTCGGCGTGGCGCCGACGGCCTTCGCGCCGGCCGCGTCCGCGTCGCTCGCCGGCATGGCGATCGGCGCGCTGTTCTTGAGCCCGCTCGCCGACCGCTTCGGCCGCCGGCCGCTGCTGATCGCGAGTCTCGTGCTGTTCGGTGCACCGACGTTGCTCGCGATGTCCTCGAGCGGGCCCTTCGAGATGACGTTGTGGCGCCTGCTAGCGGGCTGCGGTCTCGGTGCGACGGTCCCGGTCACGATCGGCATCTGCGCGGAGCTCGCGCCCGCGGCCAGGCGCGTGTCGATCACGACGCTCGCGGCGAGCGGTTTTGCAATCGGTGCGTCGTCGGCAGGCTTGATCACGCCGCTGCTCGCGGCGCAATGGGGCTGGCGCGGCATGTTCGCGTACGGCGGGATCCTGCCGCTCGTGATCGCGCTGCTCGTAATCCGCGGCGTCCCGGATTCGCGTCCCGCGCGTGCCGCTGCGCCGGGGCAGTCGGAACCCGCACGCGTGCAGGCGCCCGTGGGTGCGCCGCGCATCGGACTGATCTTCGCGAAGGGGACGTGGCGCCGCACGGTTCTGCTGTGGCTGCTGAACGCGCTCAACCTGTTCGCGAACTACGGTGTCGCGAGCTGGTTGCCGACGCTGCTCGTGCAAAACGGCTGGACGCTGCCGGATGCGTCGCGCGTGATGGCCGTGCTCGCAATCGGCGCGATCCCCGGCTGCATCTTCGTGTCGCGCTGCGTCGATCGCGGCCGGATCGTTCTGGGCTTCGTCGGAGCGTATCTCATGGCGACGCTGTCGCTCGCGCTCTGCGCGGCGAATCCGAGCGAGTTCTGGGTCTGGGCCGGTCTGCTCGTGATGTACGGCTTCGGCGCGATCGGCACCGCGCTCACGCATGGGCCGCTCGCGACGATCCTCTATGACGACGAGGCGCGCGCCACGGGCGTCGGCTGGGCGAACGGGTTCGGCCGTGCGGGCTCTGTGTTCGGTCCGCTCGGGCTCGCGTGGCTCATGAGCCAGAAGCTGCCGCCGACTCAAGTGCTCGGCGCGCTGATGGTGCCGATATTCGCGTGCGCCGTCTGCGTGCTGCTGCTCGCGTGGACGCTGCGGGCGGAAAGCCGCGAAGTCCTCATCCAGCGTCCGGGCGAGCGAGCCAGCCAGCCCGGCTAGAACAGAGCGCGATCGCGGTATCGAAGCGGGAGGATCCGATGAGAGTGTCGTTGCGAATGGGGATGGTGTACGTGCTGCTCGCGTGCGGGCCGGCATGGGCGCAGTCCGATCTGACGATCACGCTGACCGGCCAGTCGATGATTCGCTCGGACCTGCGCGCGACGGCGCCCGACGCGGTGCCGAGAATCCGCTCGCTCCTGCGCGGCGACGTCGTCTTCACGAACTTCGAGGGAACGGTCGCCGAGCCCGGACAGTCGGTCACCGGCGGCGGGCGCGGATTCCTCGCCCCGGCTGAAGCGCTCGATGCGCTTCAGGCATTCGGGTTCAACCTGCTGTCGTTGTCGAACAACCACGCGTTCGATCTGAAGGAGGCCGGCGTCGACAACACGCTGCGCGAGGTCGCGCGGCGGGGAATCGCTCACGCCGGCGTAGGCGCCACGCTCGCAGAGGCTGCGGCGCCGGCGTACCTCCGCGTCGGCAACATGACGGTCGCGCTCGTGGCCAGCGCGTCGGGGCTCATCGCCGCAGGCGGCGCGGCGCGCGCCGACGGCCGAGGTGTGAACGAGCTCCGCGTCATGGCGGGCGACGCGCCCAACGAGGCGAACGCGGACTTACCGGGCGCGCCGGCCAACGTCCCGAACCAGGAGGACGCGGCGCGGATTCTGAACGCCATTCGCGAAGCGAAAGCACGCGCCGATGTCGTTATCGTCTATCAGCACAACCATGTGTTCGGGAACAGGTCGTTCAACACGATCTTTTCCGAGGGGATGGCCGAGCGGCTCGAGCCGAACAAGTGGCTCAGAGACTGGACGCACGCTGAAGTCGAGGCCGGCGCCGACGTCGTCGTCATGCACGGCGCGCCGCTGCTGCACGGCGTCGAGATCTTCCGCGGCAAGCCGATCTTCTTTTGCCTCGGCAATTTCATCTACAACGTGCCGCCGGCTCTGACGTACATCTCGGAGCCCATGAGCTGGGAGAGTGTGGTCGCGTACCTCGAGTTTCGAGGCAAGACGTTGCGATCGATCTCGCTGCGCCCGATCGCCATGAACTACGTCGGCAACGGCCAGCCCGACGTCCACAGTCAATATACGAGCAACGAATTCCTGCAAACGCGCGGCTTGCCGTCGCCGGCGGAAGGCGCGCAGGCGCGTTACATTCTCGAGCGGCTCGCAGACTACTCGAAGCCATTCGGAACGAAGATCGTGATCGACGAAACGGGTGCGAGCATCGAGCTACGCCAACGCTGAGGCGCTCGCGTGAGCTCGGGCTCGCTTCAGAACGAATTGCGCGCCGCCGGTCTCCCCGACACCGGATTCTGGTAGTCGAACGGGACGTCCGCGATCGCCGGGAAAGGCGGTGCCGCGGGACCCAGCAGTGGACGATCCGGCGGCGGAAGATCGCTCGTGACCGGCGCGACCAGCTTGGCAGGCTCGCCGTCCTGGACGCGCGCCCACCCGCGGCTGTGACTCGCGGCCCAGGTCGGGTCGTAGGCGAGAGCGCCGATCCGCCACGCGCCGTTTTCTTCGACCACCGCGGCCTCGTAAACGCCGGCCGCGTAGCTATCGTCGCCGTCCTCGATCGCGTCGATCTCCGCGAGACGCGCGCGGATCCGCGCCACGCCGTTCGCCGAAGGATGGATGACGGGTTGCGCGATTTGATGCAGCTCGAACACGCCCGCGCGTCTGGCGCCGAACTTCGCTTGCAGTGCGGCGCGCAGCTTCGCGCGACCCACGTACGCACCGACTCCTGGCACCTCGGCCCACGCGTCGGCCGCGAACAGCTGCGCCGCGGCGTCCCATTGGTGCTCGTCGGCGTAGTAGCCGAACGCGTTCAGCAGATTCTCCGCGTTGGCGGCGGCCGCGGCGGCCTCGAGCGCGCCCTCGAGCCCGCCGAGGCGCGCCGCGAGATCGGCCGAAGTCTTCGCGACGCGCGGCAGCAGCAACGGCTCCGCAGCCATGCTCGGGTCGCCGCTCGCGTGCGCCGCGGGGTACTGCGGCGGCCGGCCGGTGACCGGGTGGCGGAAATGCAGCGGCGGGATCATGAACTTCGGATAGCTCTGGTACGCGGAGGAGGGCGGCCTATCGGGCGGAAACGCCTCGCTCGGTTGGTTCACGGGTTGCGCGTCGGCAGCCCAACCCTTGTCGTAGTCGGTCACGAGGCGCGGATAGACGTGCAGCTTCGCGATCTTCCAAACCCCGCCGTCGAGCGCGAACTCGTTCTCGTAAATGCCCTCGCGCCACTGTGCGCCGACTCCGACCATGCCGGTCATGCCGAGGTAGACACCGCGCGCTTTCGCGGTAGCGCCGTCGGCCGCCACTGTGACGAACGGCTGCATCAGGATGTAGTCATTGATCTCTCCGTCGCGCAGCTTCGCAGGGCCGAACTGGTCCAGCCCACGACGGATGCTCTTGCGGCCGACGTAGACGCCGCTCTGGCCGATTTCCATCGTGCCGTCGTCGACGAATAGATCGGCGACGTCGTCCCAGAGCTTGCGATCGACGTAGTAGCCGTACGCGTTCTGCACGTTCAGGACCGCGTTCTCGGCGCTCAATTGCGCGACCTCTGCTTCGAGCGCGGCGAGTCGCGTCGCGAGCGCGTCGAAAGTCGCGCTCGATTGGGCGCTGCTCGCGCGAGCGGCGCCGCGTGCGGCCAAGGTGCCGACCTCGCTCGGCTCGTAGTGAAACGGCGCCGGCGGTCCCTCGTCTGGCTTGTTGACGGTTGGTCGCAAGCCCTCGCCATAGCGTCCAGCGACTTCGTTGAAGAAGCGGATCTCTTGAACTTTCCAGGCGCCGTTTTCTTCTATGTAAGCGTTCTCGTAAACGCCGCGCGCAAAGCTCGCGTTGCCGCCGTAGCCGCCTAGCATCGCGACGATGCGCCAGCGAGCTTTCGCGCTCTTGCCGTCGGCCGCCAGCGTGATGACCGGCGAGAGTGCGATGTGCGGATAGATTCTGCCGTCGGCGAGTCCGAGGATCCCTTGGCCGACTTGCTCGACGAACAGCTTGCGGATCCCTTCTTTATCGAGATCGCCCTGCGTGTAATGCCCAATGGCTTTGTCCGCGAACAAGTCGGCGAAGTCGTTCCAAAGGCCGACTTCCGAGTAGTGGCCGTACGCGTGCTGCAGACGCTTGACGGCTCTGACCGCTTTCAGCTGTTCGGTCTGGGCGGCCGCGGCGTCGATGCGCTGCGCGAACGCCGCGACCTCGGCTGGTTTGATCGGCGGAGCCGCGGAGCGATCGCCGCAACCTGCGATGCCGAGCGCGCAGATCGACAGCAGCCACTTGGCGCGGCGCGGATTTACAATCATTCGAGGTTCGACCCGCTGAACGGACTTGGCGTGAAGAATAGGGCATGCGCCACGACGAGATTAAAATAGATTCGAGAAAGAGAGCATAACTAATTGATATAGCGTAACTAGTCTCGGCTAGCGCGTCCGCGAAGGGTCGCTTCCCCGGCCTCGCGTCGAGCTCTCATGGAGAACCTCCGAACAGACATCGCGCGCGGGCGGACGCGATGTACCTACAGGGCCGGCTTGACAGGCGTGTTCCATGTGTCACAGTAGTAATGTGACACCATTCAAAATCAAGCTCAATCCCGGACAGTCGATCTTCGAGCAAATCGTGTTCGCCGCGACGAAGGCGTTCGTGAGCGGCGAGCTTCCGCCCGGTACTCCGTTCCCCTCCGTTCGCGCGCTCGCGGCAGACCTCAGGATCCACCCTAACACTGCGCACAAGGTCATCCAGCACCTGATTCAGGAACGCTGGCTCGAGGTGCGTCCGGGTATCGGCACGGCGGTCGCGCAGCAGCCGAAGGCTCGGCCGGGCGATCGACAGCGGTTGCTGAAAGAGGAGGTGGACCAGCTGGTCGTCGAGGCGCGACGAGTCGGCGCGACGCTCGACGACGTGCTCGAGGCCATCGAAGCAAACTGGAAAAGCACCGCGGCATTGAAGGCAGTCGGCGATGACCGTTGAATGCGAGAGAGTCGCGAAGCGTTTCGGCCGGCATCGAGCCGTGCGCGATCTCTCGCTACACGTTCCGCGCGGCTCGGCGTACGCCCTGGTCGGCTCGAACGGCGCGGGCAAGACCACCACGCTCCGGATGCTCGTGAATATTCTCCAGCCCGACACGGGCTCTGCGCAGGTGCTCGGCATCGACTCGCGAAAGCTCGCGCGGGAGGACTTCGAGCGGATCGGCTACGTGTCGGAGAATCAGGCGCTGCCGGAGCGGCTCACCGTCGCTCAGTATTTCGATTACCTGCGGTCGCTTTATGGCAGCTGGGACCCAAACCTCGAGCGCTCGCTGCGGCGCGACCTCGATCTGCCGCCCGAGCGCAGACTCGGGAAGCTCTCGCACGGCATGCGTATGAAGACGATCCTCGCCGCCGCGTTGTCGTTCAGGCCCGCAGTCCTGATCCTCGACGAGCCGCTCTCGGGCCTCGATCCTCTCGTGCGCGACGAGATGGTCGACGGGATGCTGCGCCAGGCAGACGAGACCACGATCTTGATCTCCTCGCACGAGATCAGCGAGATCGAGTCGTTCACGACGCACGTCGGCTTCATGGATCGCGGCGAGCTCGTGTTCGAGGATTCGATCGAAACGCTGCTCGCGCGCTTTCGCAAGGTCGACGTCACGCTCACGGGAGCGAGCAAGCTCCCCGAGCGATGGCCGGCGAGCTGGCTGAACGTCGAGCGCGGCGAACGCTCGCTGGGCTTCGTCGACACAGCATTCGAGAGCCTCGAGGCGAGTCAGCACGCGCTCGGGAACATGCTCGGCCCGGTGCGGCTCGATGCCGAGCCACTGTCGTTGCGTGAGATCGTGAAGGCGCTGATGCGCGCGCGCCGCCCGGAGGGCGCGGCGTGAGCCTCCGGCCGAAGGTCGTAGCCGCCGTCGCGCGCAAGGACCTGCACGCGCTCTGGCCGATGGCCGCCGTCGCAACCTTGCTCGTGCTGGCGGACATCGTAGTTGCCGAATTTGGGCTCGGCAGCTTGGGCGGGAGCTTGCCGCTGCGGACGCTTCTGCCGTTCGTCACGCAGCTCACATACGGTCTGCTCGTAGTCGCCGTGATCCAACAGGACACCGCCGTGAGCACCACACACGACTGGCTCACGAAACCGATCTCGCGACTCGACATGGTCGCAGCCAAGGCCGTTTTCGTCGCGCTCACGATGCTGGCTCCGATCACTCTATTTCGCGCGGTCGTTTATGCGATCGAAGGCTACTCCGTCGGAGAAGCGTTGCTCACGGCGCTCGACGTCGACTGGATTTGGATCTTGCTCGCATTGCCGCTGGTCATCGCCGTCGCGGCGGTGACTTCGACACTGCTGCAAGCCGCAGCCGTGCTCATCGGCCAGTTCATGGTGATCTTCGTAGTTCCGACCTTCTTGCGGACGATCGGCATACCGAGCCTCGACGAAGCGGTCGTCGGCGGCGGAGTCGCCTGGGTGCTGCTCTGGATCGCGATCGTCGCCGCGATAGGCACGGCCACGGCGGCGCTGTACCTGACATACGGAAAGCGCAGAACCGGCGCAGCGCGAGCCGTGCTCGGCGGCGCGCCCGTGATGGTCGCCATTGTCGCGCCGGTGTTCCTCGGCTGGCCGCAGCTGTTCGCGATTCAGGAGGCCGTCGCTCCGGAACCGCCACCGGGCGACGACTTCGTGGTCAAGCGCAATGCGGGCTGTCTCCCGGCCCAGTCGGCGAGCGCGCTGCTCACAGGGGTTCAAGCGTCGTCCGCGGAGACTCACGTGTTGGGCGCAGGGCTGTGGAACAAGGAAGAGCTCGAGCAAGCGGGACCCGGCGCCATTGCGTTCTCCACCAGCGTCGAGGCACGCGATTTACCGGACGGCTGGCGCATGCGCGTCTCGCACGTCGAAGCGACTTACGTCGACGGGCAAGGCAGAGTGCTGGAAAGCGCCAGACAAGCCCGGGTCGCGTCTGTGCCCCGGATGACGCTCGAGGGCCGGGCGGCCTACGCACATTTCTGGCTGTTGCCGAGCGCGGCGCTCGAGCGGTTGAAGCACGAGCCGACGGCACGGCTCGAGCTCGACTACTCCTTGTCTCTGCTCGAGGCTTCGGCCGTCGAGATCCCGGCCGACGGGCAGCGGCGGCACTTATCCGGCGCCGGCTACTGCGGAGCGACGTACGATCCCGCCGACTCGACGATCAAAATCGACTGCTTCAAGCGCGGCAGACAACCCGCGCTGATCACTGCCGACATCCCCCGCGCGCCGCTGCGCACGGCGGAGACGCAAATCGTGAACTACGAGCCCGCGTGGCTTCAGCTCCTCACGGGTGAGCGCTACAGGCTGACGCTGACGGTACCCGCGGGGGTCGATCGCACGAAGGTAAAGCTCACGTCCTACACCGCGCGGTCGCACTTTGAACGGCGACTCGAAGCGCCCGGGGTTCTCGGCGGCACGCTCGCAGAATGTCCGCTGCCGACGGATACGCGCAGCGTGGAGTCCATCGAGCGCAGCGTGTGGCGTGATACTTCACCGCACAACACTTTGTACGTGAACGTCGCGGACGGCGTCCGGCTCGAGGTGCTCGATTGGGGTGGCACAGGTCGGCCGATTCTGTTGCTCCATGGCCTCGGCGCCACCGCGCACGGGTTCGACGACTTCGCGCCGAAGCTTGCTGAGCGTTATCGCGTTTACGGAATCACGCGGCGCGGCAATGGCGCATCGACGCTCGCCGAGTCCGGCTACGACGTCCCGCGGCTCACGGAGGACGTCGTGCGCGTGCTCGACGCACTCGAGATCGACTCGTCGGTCGTCGTGGCGGGCAGCTCGATCGCGGGCGTAGAGCTCGACGAGCTCGGAGCTAGGCACTCCGAACGCATCGCCGGCCTCGTCTATCTCGATGCGGCCGCCGACCGAACGCGCAAGCCGTCCCCCGAATACAAGGCGCTGATGAACGCGTTGCCGGACCCACCGGCGCCAAAGCCGGAGGAGCTCATGTCATACGTCGCGATGCGCGACTACGCGCTACGCATGGGCGGAGTCGGACTGCCTGAAGGCGAGGTTCTCGCGACGTTCGCCTTCACGCCGTCGGGCAGCATCGCGGGACGGACGTTCGATCCGAGAGTTCTCGACGAGATCGAAGCCAACGCGCAGCAGCCGGACTACGCGGCGTTCCGAGTTCCGGCGCTTGCGCTCAACGCGATCCCGCGCGACGCAGACGACGTGATGCGTCCCTGGTACGACCGAGCCGACGCGGCGCTTCGCGCCAAGGTGCAGCGCGAGTACGAATTCACGGTCGCCGCCCGCGCCGCGATGAAGCGCAGCTTTCTCGCAGGCGTTCCGCACGCGCGCGCGATCGATCTGCTCGGTGCGAAGCACATGCTCTACACGTCGAACGAGGCCGAGGTGCTTGCGGAGATCGATGCGTTCGTCGCGGGTCTCCCGAAGCCGTGATCGCCGAGCGCGAGGATCGGCTACCATGGAGTGAACAGTAGCGCCTACCGCAGGGGGCGGCATGGAACGGCGACTCGCGACGTTGGTGCAACGGACGTGAGCTGGGGACCGAGCCCGGCCCTCGCCGCGGGGCGACGGTCGATCCATGACTTTCGCGCGGTTGCGGCGAATCTCGATCATCCCGAGTGCGTCAACTTAGGTCCCGACGGCAAGCTCTACGCCGGCAGCGAGGACGGGCGCATGTTCCGGATCGATCCCGCGAGCGGCGAGGCTGTGGTCGCGGGGACGGTCACCGGCGGCATCGGCGGCATTTGTCTCGATGCCGGCGGCGCGATGTACGAGTGCAACTACGGCCAGCCCCAAGTGAACCGCATCGCGGCCGACGGCACGGCGTCGGTGCACTCGCGTGGGCCAGCCGATGCGCCCGCGATCCTGCCGAACTATCCATGCTTCGACGAGCGCGGAAATCTGTGGTTCAGCGATTCCGGCGGGTACTACAAGCCGAACGGACGGCTCATGGTCGTGCGGCCCGACGGCCGAACCGAGCTCGCGTCGGGCAGCCAGCTGCAGTTCCCGAATGGTCTCGCGCTCGACGAGAGCGGCCGCTGGCTTTACGTCGTGATGAGCACGGCGGCGTCGATCGTGCGCTTCCCGGTCGACGGCGATCGTCTCGGCGACCCGGAGACCTGGGTCACGCTGCCTGGCACGGTGCCGGACGGCATCGCGTTCTCGGCGTCGGGCAATCTCTATGTCGCCTGCTACGTGCCCGACGCGATCCTGATCGTCGATCCGAAACGGCGCGTGTCCGTGCTCGCGCACGATCCCGGCGCGGACGTGCTCACTCGGCCGACGAACTGCTGCTTCGGCCGGGATGCGACGCTCTTCGTCTCGAACCTCGGCGGATTCACGGTCATGGCCGTCGACGTCGGGGAGAAGGGTCTGCCGCTCCGCTACCCGAGACTGTCCGTATGAAGGTGACCTCGCTCGAGACGACCATCGTGAGCGTTCCATACCGCCACCGAGAGACGAGCTCGCGCGTGCGCCGCGACGGCGTGACCGACGTGATCGTGAAGATCGGCACCGACACCGGGCTCGTCGGCTGGGGCGAGAGCTGCAGCGGCGCCGACGTCGTGTCGGTCGAAGCCGCGGTGAAGGCGATGGCGCCGATGGTCCTCGGCCGCGATCCTTGGGCGCGCGAAGCGATTGCCGACGACGTCTACACGACCGGCCTCTGGGATTACCGCCCGATGACCGGCAACTTCGCGTTCTCCGGTATCGACATGGCGCTCTCTGACCTCTGCGGCCAGGACTGCAAGCAGCCGCTCTACAACTTGTTCGGCGGCCTGCGCCGCAAGAGCGTCGACTATTTTTGCTATCTCTCGATCGGCGAGCCCGCCGACGTCGCAGCGCAGTGCCGAGCAGGGGTCGAGCGCGGCTACACGGTTTTCTACGTCAAGGTCGGCATCGACTTCCCGGCCGAGCTCGAGATGGTCGAGACGATCCGCAAGTCGATCGGCCCAGCGCGCAAGATTCGCGTCGATGCGAACGGCCGCTGGTCGGTGAACGAAGCGCTGCGCAATCTCGCCGCGCTCGACCGCTTCCGCATCGACTTCGCCGAGCAGCCGGTGCCGTCCGAGCCGGTGCGCAACATGGCCGAGCTGCGCGCGCGCACTCCCGTGGCGCTGTGCTCGAACGAGGGCCTTGGGCGGGTCAGCGACTGCTGGGAAGTGATCCGTAGCCGCGCGGCCGACGTGCTGTGCTTCAGCTCGAGTTGGGTCGGCTCGCTCGCGCACTTCGCGCGGCTGTCGCACGCCGCGCATCTCGAGGGCATCAAGGTCTGCAAGCACACGCACGGCGAGCTCGGCATCGCTGCCGCGGCCCATCAGCACGTGCTGCTCACGCTGCCGAACATCGTCGACGGCCACCAGCAGACCGCGTCGATCATGGCCGACGACGTGCTCGCGACGCCGCTGCCGATCGCCGACGGCCCGAGCTGGGGCGTTCCCGTCGGCGACGGCCTCGGTATCCGAGTCGACGAGGCGAAGGTGCGGAAATATCACGAGCATTACCGCGCGCACGGGCAATTCCTGCCTTACCAACCGAGCGACATCGGCAAGTAGCGGGTTGTAAGCAATGGCTCGCCTCGAAGGCCAAGTCGCGATCGTCACCGGCGCCGGTTCCGGGATCGGCCGCGCGGGCGCGCAGCTCTTCGCGCGCGAGGGCGCGCGGGTCGCGGTCGCCGAGATCGACCGCACGCGCGGCGAGGCGGTCGCGGCCGGCATCCGCGACTTCGGCGGCGACGCGGTGCACGTGGCCTGTGACGTGCGCGACTCGGCCAGCGTGCAAACGATGGTGACGGCGACCGTGGAGCGCTGGGGACAGGTCGACGTGCTCTACCACAACGCGATCGACGTCGGGTTCGTGAACCGCGAGGACCGCTGCATCGTCGACCTGCCGGAGGCAGTCTGGGACGAGATGCAGAAAATCGCGCTCACCGGCGCGTTCCTGTGCGCCAAGTACGCGGCGACAGCGATGCGTGTCCACCGGCGCGGCTCGATCGTGCTGACGGCGACGGTCGACGCGCTGATCGGTCAGGCCGACCTCGACGCCTACACCGCGGCGAAGGGCGGCGTGGTCGCGATGACACGCTCGATGGCCGCGGGCCTCGCGCGGCACGGCATCCGCGTCAACACGCTCTGTCCCGGCTTCGTCGCGACCGAAAGCCAGCAGGCGTGGCTCAAAGACGAGAAGGCACGCCGCGCGATCGAGCAGCTGCACCTGCTGCCGTTGCCGACGCCGGAGGACATCGCCCCGTTCGCGCTCTTCCTCGCGTCCGACGAGGCGCGCTGCGTCACCGGCGGAGTGTTCCCGGTCGATGCCGGCTACAGCGCGTTCAAGGGCGGTGCGAACGTGATGGAAGCGATCCAGCGCGGCTACGAATCGTGAGCGGATCGCGAGTTAGAATGAATTGTAAGAACCTGACGAGATCGAAAAAGAGGAGCCCGGCGATGGCGATACTACGGCTCGGTTCACTTGGCTCTCTCGGCTTGCTGATCGGCGCGCTAATCTTCGGCTCGCGTCCGGCTGCGGGCCAGGATCACGGCGCCGCTCCGCCGCTGGTCATCACCGCGTTCGGCGACAAGCCCGCGCCTCGATACAGCACGCGCCGCCTGTCGTGGGGCGAGCCGGACCTGCAGGGGGTTTGGTCGAGCGACGACACCGCCGGCATTCCGCTGCAGAGGCCCGAGAAGTACGGCAACCAGCGGTACCTCACCGAGCAGGAGTATGCGGACCGCGCGAAGCAAGTCGCGCGCGGCGTCGATCAAGCGGAGAAGGCGGCGGTGAGCTCGTTCCGTTCCGACTTCGCACGGCGTGCGTTCGCCCAGACGTCGATCATCGTCGATCCCGC
>Ga0068868_100002838_pt1 | contig 12004 bp, 8 predicted proteins | sample KBSMisM42_FD_64660 | JGI IMG/M metagenome (GOLD analysis project Ga0068868, IMG submission 64660) | Miscanthus rhizosphere microbial communities from Kellogg Biological Station, Michigan, USA - KBS Miscanthus M4-2 | ecosystem: Host-associated > Plants > Roots > Rhizosphere > Soil ...
ATTGATCATTACGGAAAGGTTTCCGATACCGGCGCATTCGATTTCGAGGGGATCGCGCCGGGGTCTTACGTTCTCGTCGCATCGACGGGGTCCCTGCCTCGCGGACTACCTTCTATAGAGGAAGGATTTCCCGGTGGGGCGGCAATCCAACGGCAAGGCGGTCGTGGTGGAAATCCCAACGCCGCGGCCACTCCACGGCTGGCAGCACGACTGCCGCTGGAGGTCGGCAATTCCGATATCGACAACATGACACTGCCGCTGCAACAGGGATTCGCACTCAGCGGAAAGATTTCAGTAGAGGGTCTCTCCGCGGCCGAAAGCGCCGCGATGACAGCGGGACTGATCATTCATCTGCAGTCCGATCCGCCGGACATCGTTCCGGAAAACCATCCCAGCCAGCGGGTTCAGACCGCCTCGACACCGGCAACGGTATCGCCGGACGGAACATTTTTCATCGCCGCGGTGTTTAGCGGGACGTATCAGATCGGAATATTCAATGCGGCCAAATTGCCGATGAACGCGTACGTCAAATCCGCCCGCTTCAACGAAAAGGATGTCCTGAATCCGCGGCTGGTAATTACCGAACTTCCGCGCAACAACCTGGAAATCGTCATCGGAACGAATCCGGCCACACTGGAAGCAGTAGTTACGGACGATAAGCGACGGCCGGCTCCGGCAGTAGTGGTGGTTCTGGTTCCCGATGCGAGCCGCGCAAGACATTTTGATCTATACCGATTCGCAGTCACCGATGACGAGGGTCACACTCAGATCGAAGGACTGCCACCCGGCGATTACACGGCTTACCTCACAGAAGATGCCGCCAACGGCATGTGGTGGGATCCGGATTTCGTCAAAGCGATTGGAAGCGGGAAACCCTTTCAGTTGACCGATGGGGGCAAGCAACGGCTCGACATGAAATGGACTCCCGCCCCATGAGGCAAATCATGACAACCATGAAAGTGAGATTCACCATTCTGGTTCTGATGGCTTCCCTTGGTATGACCTCACCGAAAATCCTGTGGTCGCAAAAGCTGGATCCGGCGTCAGTCGAAGGAACGGTAGTGCAGGCTGGAACTTCCACACCCCTCTCCCGTGCGCGCGTGGTGTTGAATTCGCAGGATGGACGAATCCTGTCTCCGCTTCCGAACGGCGTTAAAGGCGTAAGCATCACCCTGACTGTGATGAGTGATGAGAATGGCCGGTTTGCATTTTCAAACGTTCCTCCCGGGAACTATCAGTTGATTGCAACGCATGACGGATTTGTTCGCGCTGCATTCGGCGACCGGGCGCGAAACGAGAGTGGCAAAGGGTTTCGGCTGACTCCGAAACAGGAACTGAAGAACGCCGTGATTTCCATGACACCGACGGGAACGATATCCGGGCGTATCAAAAACAAGTTTGGCGAACCGATGGGCAACGTGCATGTACAGGCTCATCGTTACGTCTTCGCAGGAGGCCAACGCACACTGATTGCCGTCCTCACGGTTTTGACCGACGATCTTGGCGAGTACCGTCTGTACTATCTCGAGCCCGGACAGTACATCGTCACTGCGATTCCTTCGGCGCCGCCAACCGCCAGCCGCAAGGGAGAAATGTTTGTCGGAGACTTCGCAACGATCCCTGGCAGCCCTCTCTCCGGCAAAAACCAACCGGAAAGAACCATGACGGCGGGCAGGCTGGGCCTATCTGCCGATTTTTTATCCGGGGACCACGGACGCCGCACAGGCAAGTCCGATCGAGGTTCGTCCCGGCGCCACTGCAAACAATGTGGACTTTACCGTTAATGAGGTGCGCGCCGTTCGCGTGAAGGGCAGAGTTACGAATATTCCGTCGGGTCAGAGTGCCGCTGACGCTTCTGTGATTTTGATGTCCGAAGTAACTGGATCGCGGTTCGGGCTCCATGAGCAGGAAACCACAATATCGGACTCCGGGGCATTTGAGTTTCGCGGTATTCCGCCGGGCACCTATGTTCTCGTCGCCACTCTGGGGGAATTGCCATCGGACATCTCGTTCCCGGGTGCTGGATACCCGGGAGGCGCGATCCTGGAAACCGAACGTTTTCCTATTCCGCCGGATAACAGGCCCCTTCCGCCGCGACTTCTGGCAAAAACGTCGGTACAGATCGGTGAAAAGGACGTTTCGAATATCGAATTAATTCTGGGAACGGGCTACAAGCTCGACGGCAGAATCAGCATTGAAGGAAACTCGGGTCCGGAGGCGGACGCCATGATTTCGGGAATGAAAATCCAACTGATGCCCGATCCAGAGACATTTGAATCGGCTCCCCTCCCGGCGAAAGTCGGAGCCGGCGGAGTGTTCACCATCAATGGCCTGGTTCCCGGGCAGTATCAAATCGCGATCATGGATGCGGAAAACGTTCCCTTCGGAACTTACGTCAAGTCCGTTCAACTGGACAATATGGATGCTATCAATCCTCGCCTTGTCATCCGTAACGAGCCCCGCACACTTCTGGAAATCGTTCTCGGAACAGCGGTGGGAACAGTTACCGCAAAGGTAACCGATGAAAAACAGTCACCGGCAGTCGGGGTGAGTGTAGTGTTAATTCCCGATTCCCCTCGCCGCCAACACTTCGAACTTTATCAGTCGGAAACCACAGAAGAAGGTGGTGTCGTCGCCTTCGGGGACGTACCTTCAGGAGACTACACGGTGTATGCATGGGCGAATACCGAGGAAGGCATCTGGTGGGATCCTGCCTTTCTGCAAAAATATGATGGCCTCGGAAAGCCAGTCCACGTCAGTGCCGGGATCACACAAACCATCGATCTAAGAGTTCTCCCGGCACGTTAGTCATGCGATGTGTTCCCGTGCGGGGCGCGGCCTATAAAGGCCGGAATGAGTCATTCCCAACGGAAGGCGGTATCTGAGACGCCGACATCACGGCGAGCCCGGCGCCTACCGCGCCACTGCGGTTTATGCCGGCTATCCTTTCGCGCAATTCGGCGACCTTGGAAGAGATCGGCACATGTTCTGGTGTATATTGTCCGGGTCCATCAACACAAACATTTTCTCAAATGAAAGCTCTCCGCCCAATCATTGCGCTGGTTTTCTGCGTTGCCGCAATCACGGCGCAGCGTAAGGAAACCCGCCTCTTCCCGTACGACTACACTATCGATGATCTCGATAATGGCCTGAGGCTGGTGACCGTTCCGACGGATTTCCCGAACATGGTCGCACTGTATATCGTTGTGCAGGCCGGATCGCGGAATGAAGTCGAGCCTGGCAGAAGCGGTTACGCACATCTTTTCGAACACCTCATGTTTCGCGGCAGCGAGAACTACACGCCTGAACAGCGCGATCTTGTGGTGAAGAAGGCGGGCGCCGAATCCAACGCAACCACCGCTTCGGACCGCACGACCTATTACGAGACATTTTCAAAGGAGGATCTCGAACCGTTCATGAAGCTCGAAGCGGATCGCTTCCAGCGGCTGAAGTATTCGGAACCGGCGTATCAAACCGAATCTCTGGCAGTGCTTGGCGAATACAACAAGAACAGCGCGAATCCTGCCGAGAAGCTGAACGAAGTTCTGTATGAGTCGGCGTTCACCAAACATACCTACCAACACAATGCGATGGGCTTTCTTAAAGACATTCAGGACATGCCCAACCAATACAGTTACAGTCTCCAGTTTTACAATCGATTCTACAGGCCGGAGTACACCACGATCATTCTTGCAGGTGACATCAAACGGGAGCAGGCCCTTCGCTTGACGAAGCAGTATTTCGGCGAGTGGAAGCGCGGCAATTACGTTTCTCCCATTCCCGCAGAACCACCACAATCCAGTCCGCGAACTGCCGTCGTTGAGTGGAATTCTCCGACACTTCCGTGGATTGCGATTGCCTTCAAGGCGCCTGCGTATTCCGACGAAGCCATCGATAAAGCGGCGCTGGACCTGCTGTCGCCGATCGCGTTTGGAGAGAACTCGGAACTCTATCAACGACTGGTGCTGAAAGAACAGAAAGTGGATTCACTCGGAGTCGGCTTCGGAAACCATCCGGACCCGGAACTGTTTACCGTCCAGGCTCGCATCAAGGATGTAAAGAATACAGAAGACGTTCGCGATCAGATTCTGGCGACTTTCAAACGGTTTGTCGAAGAGCCGGTGGACCAGGCTACGCTGGATGCCACACGCGCTCGCATTCGATACAGCTTTGCGCTTCGAATGAACAGTTCCTCTTCAATTGCAAATTCCCTCGCGCAGTTCATCGCATTACGTCGAACTCCGGAAACAATGAATAAGCTTTTCGATCTCTATGGGCGCATCACGCCAGAGCAAATACGGATGATTGCCGGCCAGTACTTCAAGCCGGAGAATCGGACAATGGTCACTCTCACCAGCAAGAAGGTGACAAATTAGATGGCGAGAAGACTTGCCATAGTCCTGCTGCTTCTATCCACGACCGTGCTCGCGGCACCGGCTAAGATCGTCACCGTCCTTTTGCCGGGAACGTCGCCGCTGATCACCTTTCGAATTCTTTGGATGACGGGTTCGGCTTTTGACCCGCCGGGCAAGGAAGGGCTGGCCGCATTGACAGCATCGATGCTTGCCCGCGGGGGAACTCGCGCGATGAGCTACGATCGCATTGTTCAGGCTATGTATCCGATGGCAACGTCGGTGAACGTCCAGGTCGATAAGGAGATGACGGTCGTCAGCGGCACCACGCATATCGAAAATCTCGATCGCTATTACGCGTTGTTGAAGGAGATGCTGCTCGATCCGGGTTTCCGTCCGGAGGACTTCGCGCGGCTTCGTGCCGTTGCCATAAATTATCTGAAGGTTTCCCTTCGCGAAGGTGACGATGAGGAACTCGCCAAGGAGCACCTTTATAACGTCATCTATGCCGGCCATCCATACGGGCATCACAACGGCGGTAACGTTCGAGCCCTGGAGAGTCTGACAATCGATGATGTGCGCAGTTTCTACCGTAGCCACTACACCCGCGCGAATCTGACGATAGGACTTGCCGGTGGCTACCCAAAGGGTTTCGAGGAGAAAGTGCGCGCTGATTTTGCGATTTTGCCCGAGGGTGCCCTCGACAGGAAGAAGTTCGACAATCCGAAATTGTCATCTGGTCTGCATGTGGACATCATTACGCGCGATACACGATCGACAGCCATTTCGCTGGGATTTCCAATCGAAGTGAATCGATCATCGAAGGACTGGCCGGCGCTTGCGCTGGTGGCATCGTATTTCGGTCAGCATCGCTCGCAGAACGGCTATCTCTTTCAACGTTTGCGCGAAATGCGCGGTCTCAACTACGGCGACTATGCATACATCGAATATTTCCCGAGAGGTGGAGACCTGTCGATGCCGGACCCGAATCTCGGAAGACAGAAGCAGATTTTTCAAATCTGGATTCGTCCTGTTGAAGCGGAAAATGGTGTATTCGCGCTGCGCGCCGCTTTGTATGAGTACGGTAAGCTCGTCCGCAACGGAATTTCGAAAATGTCCTTAGAGGTGACTCGGGAATTTCTGTCAAAGTTTTCCAATGTCCTGACGCAGACGCAGAGCGCTCGCCTGGGTTACGCGCTCGACAGCCGGTACTATGGAATACCCGATTTCGGGACCTACCTGAATTCACAACTCGCCAGACTTACCGTCGAAGAAGTCAATGCAGCCATCCGACGCAATCTGAAATCGGACTCCATGCGCGTTGTGATTGTGACAAAAAACGGCGAGGCCATCCGCGACGCCATTGTGAAGAACACTCCTTCACCCATTACCTACAATTCGACAAAGCCTGCCGAAATTATGGAAGAAGACAAGATCATCCAGACATTCCGTGTGAATGTGAAGCCTGAAGACGTTACGATCTGGCGAGCGGATCAAATTTTCCAGTAAACTCTCGCATTCGGAAAGCGGTTCCGCCTTTATCCAATGGGTCCAATACTCGACTACACGCTGTATGCATGGGCGAATACCGAGGAAGGCACCTGGCTACCTTTCTGCACAAAATATGACGGCCTCGGAAAGCCAGTCCACGTCAGGGCCGGGATCACACAAACCATCGATCTAAGAGTTCCCGGCACGTTAGTAATGCGATGTGTTCCCGTGCGGGCTCGGCCTATGAAGGCGGGAATGAGTTAGGGATGCAAAACACCCCTCCTCTCCTTTGCCAAGGAAGGGAGTTTGTGGTCTCCGACGCCCCCAACCCAAAATCAGGCGGTATAGGAGACGCCGAGACCACGGCGAGTCCTGCGCCTTCCGCGCCACTGCCGCTTATTCTGGCTATCGATCCGGCTCATTTCATCAAAAGTTAATGTGGTGACGTACGCCGAATCGATGCGCTCTTATTCGGGGTACGTGACTGAATTTACTTTTTTGCGGGCGGTGCGGGCAGGAAGTTTTCAAGTGCCCAGACTTCCGCGGCGATCTTGCCGATCTGGCCCGCGATGCTGCGGCCGTCTGGAGACAGGCTGAAGCCTGCCTGGAGTTCTGAAGACCCCCTCGACCAGGTATCCGGGTCGATTTCGAGCTTGCGAAGTCGATCACCTGTGACTGGAACCAGCCAAAGTTCCCCGTGTGAACCGTTATCCTTCGTGACGATGATGGCTCGACTGTCGGGCGTCCATACATTCACCCGTGCCAGCGATTCGGTAGGCCTCAGATGGAGCAGCTCGCGTGGGGGGCCGCCGGAAACTGGTACGAGCAGCAGAGTGGGTGATTTCGTGATCAGGTCCGTACCCGCCACAGCAAAGTATTGACCGTCAGGCGAGATCGCGCCATTTCTTGCCCCATTGTAGATATTTCGTTCCACCCCGGATGCCAGGTCTCGCTCGACAAGTAGGCCGTCTGGATTGAAATATACTTTCTTACTGTCGGGGGACCATTGCGCGAGCGTGGTTAACCCGTCCCTTAATGTCACAGCCGTCGCCTCGCCCGACTGTATGTCGATCTGAAAAATCCCTTCCCGTCCGCTCCGGTCAGCTCCTTTGGTCAGCAGCGAGCGGCCGTCCGGCGACCACATCACACCCCGAGCATTGGTCAGAGTGGACGCCAGCCGTCGAACCTGACCGGTAGCGACGGTTCGAATGGCTACGCAGCCGTTGTTGCAGGGTACCTGATAAGTCAGATATTTTCCGTCCGGAGACCAATGTGGAGGACCGGAATCTTCAATGAATCCCTGTGTGAACCCGACCGGGGGCCCTAGAAGCTTGCCCGCATCGAGGTCGATAGGAGCAATCGCGACCTCACGAGTGCCTAGTTGTTTGTAAACGTATATAGCTCCTGAAGCGGTCAGCCCTAGCGGGACACTCCGTCCGATATCGGGTTTGAGAAGTACAGGCAACCCTTGCGCTTTTTCATCCTCAAAAGACAATGCGTATAAGCCAACAGAGCCCGTTCGATCGCTGCTGAACAGCAGTCGTGTTCCATCCGGAGACCAGCCCATGACCGAGTCATTTGCGCTCTGTACGACAGCCGGAATGTCATGACCTGAACCGATGGAAAGGACGAATACATCGCTCTGATTGATTCCATCGCCTGCGGTATAGCCGTACGCGATATTCCTGCTGTCGGGACTGAAGAAGATCGAGTAGATCCTTTCAGGCGGAGTTCGACCTTCGTATAAGATTCGAGGTGTGGATTTGAGGACTCGAAACGATCCGTCTGCCATTCCGATCAATGCAATCTGGCTGGTCCCGTCTTTGCGTCTGATCGCGACTGCAATCCATTTGCGATCGGGAGACACGTCAAAGGAATCGAGAGAGAAGATATCGTCATTCGCGAGGAACAATTGGCGAGGTTGCAGAAATCCACTCCCCTGTAATGGTGCAATGCGGAACCCCGTCCGTTGAGACTCGTCAAGCCATTCGTACACGATTTGCTTACCGTCGCTGGTGATTGCTGACGACAAGGCATTCTGCGAATAGTTTGGCGCCGCAGGTGTCAGCGCGCGGTTCGTGTTCGCCGCGATCTCGTGAATCATCAGACGTCCGTCGTTCCAATCGACGAAGGTGATAAATCTGCCGTCGCGAGACACGCGGCCGTAGGAATCGACCTTGGGTCCGGTCCACACTGCCTGCTCACGTTTCGCATTCAGGGTGCCGCGCAATCGAGCCTGGGCCAGTGTCGACGCATCCTTCTGGTCAGAGTATTCGCGTACAATGCGCTGATAGATCTTTTGTGACTCCACATCGCCGAGTTTCTGATAACAATCGGCCATGTGGATCAGCGCATCGGCGACAATTGCGCGTTCTTTTGGATACCTTGCAACAACCGCTTTGTACTGTTGGATGGCGGCGTTGAGATCGCCGTCGACGACCTCCATCTTCTTTGCCGCTTCAAACATCACTTTCGCGGGACCGGATTGCGTAGCCGAAAGCAGCGTGATGGTGGTGAGTAGCGCCAGGGTGAGCGATATCAGTTTCTGCTGTAGTCTCATTTCATTGAACCTCCTGGCACCCGAGAGTAGACGCCGAATGTTTGGCGCGATTCCGCTCAATTGTCACGATCGTGCACAGTTCACGCATCGAATCGGTATCCCAGACCGCGAATGTTTAAAAAATGCCGCGGGCGTGCAGGGGCCGGCTCGAGCTTGCGCCGGAGGCTGACAATGTGGTTGTCCACCGCGCGATCGTTCACCGCCACGTTGTCTCCCCAGGCAGCGTCCAGGAGCTGATCGCGTGTGAGGACACGACCGCGGCTGCGCACGAAAACCGTGAGCAATTTGAATTCGAGCGCGCTGATATCAATGATGCGGCCATTGCGCCGCACTTCGCATCGGGCAAAATCCACTTCCGTGTCGTCGAATCGGAAGATCTCCGCTTCGTCTCGGGTTGTGCCACGCCGCAGGGCCGCCTTAATGCGGGCACGGAGCTCGCGCGGGCTGAACGGTTTCGTCACATAGTCGTCTGCGCCAAGATCGAGGCCCATCACCTTCTCAGCTTCCTGTGCTTTCGCGGTCAGAAGGATGATTGGGGTCTGCAGGCCGCCACGTCGCAACGCGCGACAGACTTCGAATCCATCTTTTCCGGGCAACATGACATCTAGGAGGATCAAATCAAACGCGTCGGACAGAGCCAGACGGATGGCGTCGTCGCCTGTGGACGCAACAGTGACAGAATACCCTTCCGTTCGAAGGTCGGCTTCCAGAGCAAATGCAATGCCCGGTTCATCTTCAACAACGAGGACTCGCGTCATGTATTTATTCCTTCCGGCAACACCATCGTGAATCGGCTGCCTTCACCCGGTTGGCTTGCCAGGATGATTTCACCTCCATGTGCCTGGACAATGTGACGCACCATGGCCAGACCAATGCCGGTCCCCTTAATGCGGCGCGCTTTAGAATCGGCCCCTCGAACGAATTTCTCAAATATCTCGCTCTGTTCGTGAGCCGGAATACCAAGTCCATGGTCGCGAACAATGATCGACACGCGATCATTGTTCCCCTCGACCTCCACCCACACGGTGTGGCATTCGGGCGAGTACTTTACGGCATTGTCGAGCAGGTTCCAGATAGCGCGCGAAAGCGCTTCGCGGTCAGCTTTCACATAATTTTGTTTCTGCGGTTCGCGGAGTTCGATTGTGTAGCCGGTTGGTGCGACCCTTTGCTGAAAGTCCGTTGTTATAGTCTTCAGGAATGTTCCAATTTCAAGAGATTCAAAGTGATAAAGCATAGCCCCGGCTTCGAAGCGTCCAAAATCGAGGAGACCTTCAACGAGCCGGCTCAGGCGCTCGGTTTCCCGGGAAAGAACCCCGTAACTCTGGTGCCGGAGAACTTCGGAATCGAAACGATCTAATGTCAGCATCTCGGAAATCTGGCAGAGCGACGTGAGCGGACTGCGAAATTCATGCGATACCGCTGCAACAAAATCGGACTGAAGTTGCGCGACACGCGCTTCGCGCTGAATGACCCGTATGATGAACCCCGCGCCAGTAAACCAAACAACGGCCAGGACCGCAGCGACCCACCATAGCAGTCGTCCCCGAGGCGACACGCTGCTGGCCGTCGAATCGGAAGCCTCGAAGACTTGCAGCGTCCACGGCAATTGGGCTGCTGCTGAAGTGCGGACTGCGGAAAGGCGCCCTGACGGTGACTGGCCGACAACCGCGTTGCCTTCGATATCTGTGAGCGTGCATCGGAGACCGGAATCGGAAATCGCCTGACGGCACAGCGAATCGAGATAAGGAGGGCCAGCGACGGCTGCGAAATCACCGTCGGAACTGGTTTGCGAGAGTATCAGCGCGGCGCCGTGACCGGTTTGAATCAGACGTCGCGACACGGGTTCGATCGAGCGCCGGTTTTCCCACAGCCATGCCACAGCCTCTGCGCGAACGATAGCTTCCGGATCATCCTCCGCTTCTGGTTTCCCGAGCCAGTTCTTCACTTCGGCCGAATAGAATTTGTATTCGGATTTGGTCAGTTTCCAACGGCCGCTTCGGAGATCCGATTGGAAGGCGGCGGCTTCGGATTGAACATCCGAGGTCCGATTCATTTCTTCAAGAGCAGAGGCACGGCCTTCGCGGGCGATCAAGTCCGCCGGAAGTCCTGAGACGTTTACGTTTGATATTTGCGAGAGTTTGCCATATGCAACAATCGCATTGCCGGGCTCGTGCATCCTGCGTTTGACGCGAGCCAATCCCGTTAGGGCGGCGGCGCGAACCGCGATGTCGGAATTGGTTGCCAGTTGTGCATACAACTGCGCGGCAGCGGGCAGATCATTGCGCTCAAATTCCTGCTGTTCGGATTCGGCCAATCGTGAGGGTGGTGCTTCGATACGTTGCTGTGGTTCAGGGTAATACAGCAGTCGATCGCCGGGCCGCAGCTCAACTCCATCAGGACCTATGTTGAATGAGAAGACCCCCCCGGGAAAATTCGAACGTTGCTCGAGTCGTTGTACGACTTGACGCTCGATATCCGTTAGCGCACCAGCCATTACGACTGCCGCATGATCCGCGGCCTGCTCCAGATGGTCCTGCCGCCGCTGTGTTTCCACGGTCCTGTCCTGCTGGAGCAGGAGTCCCATGAGCCAGGCAAGAGCGGCCGCCGATACCATCGCGACAGCCACGAAAATGGCTAAAACATGACGAGGTGGGCGAAACCAATGGCGAATCATGATGGGCAATATACGCCCCCAGCGTCATGGCCTAATGTCGAGTTTGTCAGAATTGTGTCAATGCATCGATTCAGGCACATCTACCCGATGACAGGAGTCCATTCGCATGAGCGTCCTGGAATCAATAGATTCACTTTTTCTGGAGCGGCGCGGGCATAAGAATCGTTCGGAATTAAGGCTGTCTCTCTTCGAGCGTGGCCATAAGGATATTCCGTATCATGACAGGCGGAGCCGGCTCTCATTTCTCTTCAATGTACCGCCGCGATTCCGGATTTGCCCCATGGACGCGTATTTCCCAAACCCGAACGTCGACTACATGCGCTGGGGGATTTGCATTCCCATCATGTCAAGGGCGCGTTCCAGAACTTTTCGCACCAGCTGAACGACGGACAAATAGAACATCCGGCGTTCCGGATCCGTTTCCGCAAGGATTCGATACCTGTGATAAAACAAATTGAATTGTTGCGCCAGCGTAAACGTGTATTTCGCAAGCGACGCGGGTTCGAGGGCGGTGATGACCTGTGAAGTGATTTCGTCCAGACGCGACGCGATATAAAGCAATTCCCAGATATCGTCGATTCCGGCGGACGCGGAAAGGTGAGACTCGAGGCCGGGGCCAGCAACCCATCTCCGGATGCCTTCCGTTCCGACATCAATCCCCGCCTCCGTCGCCTTCTTGATGATGTTGTTCGCTCGAACGGCAGCGTATTGAAGGTAAGGTCCGGTCTCGCCGTCAAAGCTCAGCGCTTCCTTGAAGTCAAAAGCGATAATCGCCGTGCGCGTAAACTTCAGCAGAAAATATCGAAGCGCACCAACCGCGATCTGCTGTGCGATGGTATTGACTTCCGCTTCGGTTAGGTCCTCGTTCCGGTGTCGAACTTCCAGACGTGCGTCCCGCTCCAGCCTGTCGAGAAGATCGTCAGCCTT
>Ga0068868_100002846_pt1 | contig 11990 bp, 3 predicted proteins | sample KBSMisM42_FD_64660 | JGI IMG/M metagenome (GOLD analysis project Ga0068868, IMG submission 64660) | Miscanthus rhizosphere microbial communities from Kellogg Biological Station, Michigan, USA - KBS Miscanthus M4-2 | ecosystem: Host-associated > Plants > Roots > Rhizosphere > Soil ...
GTCAGCGTGACAGTCGTGCCTTTGCCTTTCGCGGATTCAAGCTGGACCGTTCCACCGTGGGCCTCAATGAACTGCCTTGTCAGGGGCAGCCCCAGACCGAGCGCCGCTTCGCCTCGGACTCCTGCTTCGGCCACCCGGTCAAAACGATCGAATACACGCGGCAGATCCTCAGTATCGATCCCCGGCCCGTTGTCGCTGATTTGGATGACCGCCTGCTTCTTGTCGCCATCCGCCGCCAAGGAAATCCGTCCTTTGCGGTCGGTATAGGCAATGGCGTTTTGAAGCACATGCTCGATGGACTCGCGCAGGCGCCGGGCATCGCCGAAAACGTGGCCCGCCGCACTGCCGATTTCGACCTCCAGCTTCTGAGCTTTCTCGCCAGCACGTGGCTTCGATGTTTCCGCCGCCGCGCGGCACAGGCCACCAATGTCCACCCGTTCCTTCTCAAGGGCGACTCCCCGTGTGTCGCCAGTGGTAAGATCGAGGACGTCGTTGATCAGTTTCGACAGACGGTCGACGGACTCGAGAATGGCGCTGACATAATCACGCCCGCGTTCACTGAGGTCGCCGGCATAGCCACCGCCGAGCAGCTCGGCGAAGCCGCCAATGGAGGTCAATGGAGTCCTGAGCTCGTAGCTCATATTTGCCACGAAGTCCGTCTTGACCCGGTCTGCCTCCTCGAGAGCGGTTGCTCGTTCACGCAGCGCGGCCTCGATGCGGGTGGAATCTGTCACATCGACCATTGTCAGCAGGGCGTTGCCGTCCGGCAGGGGCACGGCCGCGAACTGGAAGTGCCGCCCGTCAGTCATCGAGATACGACCGGTTGACGACTGCCGCTCGTTGGTAGTTTGCCGGACCATTTCGCGAATCTGCGCAGCCGCGGTCGGATTAACGAGCTTGCGGGCCATCGCGGGAACGAGCTCGTCCACCCTGGGGTGGGTCGAGAGCCATTCCTCGTCGAGCTCCCAATCTTCAAGGAAGCGACGATTCCAAGTGTAGAGACGGCCATCGCTCGCGAAGACGCTGATCGCCTCATACAGATTGTCAAAGGTTGCCGCCCGAACGCGCAGAAGCGTGTCGCGCGCTGACGCAAGACGCAGTTGCTCGGTCCGGTCCTCCAGGAAGAGCCTTAGGCCTCCGTCCGGTAGCGGCTGCGCCACAACCCGGATGTGGTCGCCCGCGGGAAGCATCCATTCTTCCTCAATCACCTCCTCAGGGCTGGTAAACCAGCCCCGCCGTTCTTCTTTCCAGGCCGGAAAATCGCGGGTCTCCGGCAGCCGATGCTCGTCTCGCATCCGCTCGACAACCCGATCGAACTCAGGCTTCTCCGCCAGCCACTCCGGATCGAGCTTGGCCATGGCAGCGAAGGGGCGGTTGAAAAAGCTCAATGTCCGATCGGCGTCGAACTGCGCCGTTCCAGCGGTCATCCGGTCGGCAAGCTCGCGCTGGGATTCGATGTGTCGCGCAAGTTCGGCACGGGCTTCTTCAAGATCTTGGACGTCCAGTGCGAAGCCAGCGACAGCCCCCGTCGACAGCGGCACGTCAACTATCCTCAGCATGCGCCGCTCACCGCGGATGATCGCCGGCTGCATGCGCGATACAACCCGCTTGGTCGACTGCGCCTCTCGCGCCCGGGCAAGTGGGCTGTCCTCGCCTTCCGCGTCGATGAGTTCGGCACCGCGCTCGATCACGTCTGCAGCATCCGTCGCCTCGACGGCATTCACGAAGGCGCTGTTGACCAACCCAAGCCTGAGATCTGGTCCACGGTACCACATCGGAAACGGAGCAGCTTCGATCACCTGCGAAAGGGAATTTACCGCTGCTTCCGTTTGCCGAAGCCGCAGGCTGAGCTTGGCCCGTTCTTCTTCTGACGAGCTGACGTCCACGAACCAAAGCAGGAGCGTTCCCGCAGGTTCCGTTGGAGGCGCGGGGCCGCCCCGGACATCGAACGTGCGGCCGGTATCCTGCGTCCGAACGTTGCATGTAACGCGAGCGGCGGAAGCGCGGGCGATGTCGATCGTCGCGTTGAGAGCGGCGAGATCCTCGGGGGCGATCCCCGCACCGGACCTCGTCAGCTCGCCGATCGTGGTGGGCAGCGCTTCGAGGCCGAACTCCCGCGCCAGGCGTGGGTCGATTTCAACCCGTCCGTCCGGCCACACGACGAGCGGTCGCGATGGCATCAACTCCAGAAGTCGGGAATTGGCGCGGGCCGCTTGGAGCACCCCTTCGGCCAGTCGGTATCGACGAGCCGCCATCAGCGCCATTGCGGCGGCGAGGCCGAGCCACAGCAGAGCAAGCGCTACCACCGCCAGACTCCCTCCGCTCAACTCCCCCATGATCGTGCGCAACCCCCTGATGTTCAGTCATAAGGCCAAGATGATCAAAGTGAAGGCTATCGAGACATCGGTCCACCAGCGGTTTACAGGCATGCGGTGTCGCGATTTTGTGGCGTGACATTAAAGTGACAGGTCTCCCAAAAAGCTGAACTGCAAATGTACCGGCTGTTGCAGTGGCGGACGAGATGAGGAACTCAGCCCTTATCCACTGGGGACTAGGGGATTCCAAAACCGTGACCAACCGTAACCTTCTGGCCGCTACGGCCCTTCAAACCGGCGCCCTCTTTATGTTTGCTTCGGCGACGCCTGCGATCGCCAAAGACGCGCCTGCTACCACGACTACGACTCCGGTGACGACGGTCACGGCTGCGGACGTGCAAGCCGTTCCGACCAACTCATCGAATCCGGCCGACATCGCTCGCGCCAATGGCAAGTCAGAAACCGGCATTACCGTTACGGGCACTCGCATTCGCCGCCCCAACCTTGAATCTGTCGTTCCCGTGACCTCGCTCCAGGGCGAGCAATTCTTCCAGCGCGGCAGTACGGACATCGGCGACGCGCTGAACGACCTTCCCCAGCTGCGCAGCACGTTCGCTCAGCAGAATCCAGGCCTCGGCATCGGTATCGCCGGACTCAACCTCCTTGACCTTCGCGGCCTTTCGCCGAAGCGCACCCTGGTTCTGGTCAACGGTCGGCGTCACGTGGCCGCCGACGTTTTGAGCTCGGCCTCCGTCCCGGACATCAACACGATCTCGACCGACCTGATTGAGCGCGTCGACATCGTGACGGGCGGCAACTCGGCCGTTTACGGTTCGGACGCCATTGCCGGCGTCGTCAACTTCATCCTCAAGCGCGATTTCGACGGCGTGCAGGTCCGTGGTCACGGGTCTGAGCCGGCGGCCGGGTTTGGAACGAGCTATTTCGGCTCGATCATGGCCGGAAAAAACTTTGGTGGCGGGCGCGGCAACATCACGCTCCAGGCCGAGTATAACCACGATAAGCGCGTATTCGGATCGGAAGTCCCGTGGCTGCGCCAGGTCAACGGCTTCGTCACCTCCGACGTCGACGCAGGTCTGCCGGCTGACGCACACAACAGCGACGGCTTCCCGGACAACACCTTCTTCAGGGATATCCGCAGCGCGGGTATCAGCCCCTATGGCGTAGTCTTCATCCAGAACCCGAGCACCAGCGCGCTCTGCGGCACTGGTCTCGGCGGCACCAACGGTCAGCCGTCATCGGTCGGCGCTGCGCCGGCGAACAACGGCGTTCCGTACAACTGTAACTACATCTTCCTTCCCGACGGCAGCATGGCCCTCCAGACGGGCACGCGCGTCGGAACGGGCGCGGCGGGCACCTTCATCGGCGGGAACGGCCCAACGACCCGCGAAGGCAAGCAGCTCTCGATCTTCCCGGAGAACAAGCGCATCAACCTCAACCTGCTCGCACATTATGATGTGAGCGACGCGTTCCAGCCCTTCGTGGAGGCCAAGTGGGTTAAGCTTGATACCAGCGGCAACAACGCCGGTCCGGCCTTCATCAACTCGACGGGTACTTTCGAATTCCGCGAGCGCATCCGCCTCGACAACCCGTTCCTGACCGCAGCGCAGCGCACGACGCTCGCCAGTGCGATCCTGGCTTCGGGCTGCAACACCGCCCGCGGCTCAACCTGCAATGTGGCTGGAATACCCAGTTCGACTACCCGCAGCTTCTTCGCTCAGTCGATCTTCGGCGGTGGCGCCGCTGCATTCTGCACGGCGAACCCGCTCGATGCGCGTTGTCAGGGTACCGGCGGTCCGCTCAATGCAACCGACATCACGATGATCAACAACGCCCTGACGTTGAACGGTGCGCTCCCGGGCTATCGCGTGGCCACAGGACGCAACATGATCGACGCCGGCCTTCGCGATGAGCATTTCACCCGCGATACGTGGCGCATCGTTGGCGGTGCCCGCGGCACGTTCAACAGCGACTGGAGCTACGAAATCTCGGCCAACTATGGCCAGTTCAAGCAGACGACGAACACCACGGGCTTCTACGACCGGCAACGGCTCATGCTGTCGCTGGACGCGGGACGCGATCCGGTGACGGGCGCGATCAAGTGCCGCTCGCAGATCGCTGGCCAGGATCCAAGCGCCTATCTGCCTTATCAATACTCCGCTGGTGATCCGCGGGCCGCTCTGGCTGCGGCCAAGCTTGCAGCCGACATCGCGGCCTGCGTGCCCTACAATCCGTTCGGCGCGGCGGATAATACCGCAGCCGCGCGCTACTTCACCACGAACGAGTTCAAGCATGCCAAGATGACGCAGTTCGACGTCCTCGGCTTCGTCAACGGCGACTTGAGCCAGGTGTTCGAGCTCCCGGGCGGCCCCATCGGGTTCGTGCTCGGCGGTGAATATCGGCGCGAGACGGCCTTCTACCACGAAGATCCCTTCGTCCTCACGGACCAGACCAACGACGTGGACGTCGGCAACTTCGATCCGCCGGCCTTCCACGTCGCGGAGGCCTTCGGAGAGCTAAACGTGCCGATCCTGAAGGACATGCCGTTCTTCCATGAGCTGACCTTGAGCGGCGCGGGCCGTTACTCGCACTACAAGGAGCCGATCAAGGGCGTATGGACGTATAACTTCGGTGGTGAGTGGGCGCCCGTCCGCGACATCCGTTTCCGCGGCAACTTCGGTAAGGCCGTCCGCGCTCCGAACCTTTCGGAAACCGGTTTCCCGGTCGTGCCGAACTTCTCGCCGACCTTCGAGGATCCGTGCAGCGCGAACCGGATCGCCACTAATCCGGTTCGGCAGGCAGCTTGTACCGCTGAACTCGGACCGCTTCTCGGAGGTATCAGGAACGGACCGTACTCACTGGGCATCAACAGCGGTGCGAACCCTAACCTGTTGCCGGAAACCTCCTACTCCCTGACCTTGGGAACGGTGATTCAGCCACGCTGGGTCCCGAACCTGTCGCTGAGCGTCGACTGGTACAAGATCAACGTGAAGGGGGTTATCGCGAACGTCACCGCGCAGCAGATCGTCAACAATTGCTACGATCTCCCCGCCGGGAACAGCTTCTGCAACCTGTTCCAGCGTGTGCCGGCCGGCCAGACGGGTTCACAGGGCGAGGTCCAGGGGAACGTCGTGTTCGGCGTAACCCAGGCTCCGGTGAACTTCGCCCGCCGTCTCCGTAAGGGTATCGATGTCAGCGCAAACTACCGCGCGCGTCTGTCCTCGAACGTAGTGCTCGACACCGGGCTGATCTACACGCACGGCATCCAGAACAGCAACTTCGAGCTGGTCACCAACCCACTCTTCGAGAATCGGCTCCTGGGTGAAATCGGTGATCCGCAGGACGAGGCCCGGTTCGATGCCGACCTGAAGGTTGGTCACGTCACGTTCGGGTACAACATGCACTTCATCGGTGAGCAGTTCATCAACTTCGCCGAGGACCAGATCGTAATGCCGTCGGGCTGCACGACCTTTGGCAATCCGAACACCTGCCCGCCGCTGAACGCCGATATTGCTTCGCAGCTCAAGGTCCCTGCGATCACCTATCACGGCCTGCGCGTACAATGGGATACGGGCCCGGCGTTCAATACGCTCAAGAACATCCAGATCTACGCGGGTGTCGATAACGTTCTCGACCAGCACGCACCGTTCGGTCTTGCTGCCACGGGTGCCGGCCCGATCGCAGCCGGAAGCGGCGCGATCTACGATGCGCTTGGCCGCAAGTTCTACGGCGGCATCAAGGTTCGTTACTAGAACAGTTGAACCGCAAAAACTTTGGAGCCGGGAGGAAACTCCCGGCTCTTTTTTTGCGCCACTGGAAAGCCCTGCCCTCTCCTGCCAAAACATTGACGTGAACAGCGTGACCGACCAGGCGCAGCAGCTGCTCGACCGTGGCGACGTGCAAGGAGCGGCGACGCTTCTCAAGCGAGCGGAGCAGGCTGGCGACGGATCGGCAGCGCGAGAGCTTGCCTCGTGGCTGCTCGAGGGCAGGATCATTCGGCGCAATCTCGCAGAAGCGCGCGCTTACTTCGAAAGGGCGGCCAGCCTTGGTGACATGCGCTCACAGGAGATTGTTCGCGCCTTTGTTGCTGGAGGGGTCGGCGGCCCAGCTGATTGGGGTCGAGCGATCGAGCTCTTGGGTGGTGCGGCCGCCACAGATCCGCACGCTCGCGCGCAACTACGCCTGATCGAGAAGATGCGGATCACTCCGGCTGGGGATCCGGAAGGCCCCTTCCCGTCCGAAACCCTTTCAGAAGACCCGGAGATTCGCGTCTTTCCGAAATTCTTCAGCGCGGACGAGTGCGCGTTCCTGATTGAAGCGGCGCGGCCAGCACTTCGCCCGAGCTTCGTTATTGATCCCTATTCCGGTCGGGAAATCCCCAACCCTGTTCGCACGTCACGTGGCGTCGGCTTTCCATTCGTGGACGAAAATCCCGCCATCCATGCGCTGAACCGGCGGATTGCATCCGCGAGTGTCACGGATGTTCGTGCTGGCGAGCCGATACAGGTGCTCAGCTATGCACCCGGGCAGCAGTACCGTGAGCACAGCGACGCGCTTCCCAATGTCGCGCCGGGACAGCAGCGAGTGCTCACGTTCCTTGTCTACCTCGACGATGATTACGAGGGCGGCGAAACGGCGTTCCCGGCGCTGGGCATCAGCTTTCGGGGACAGATCGGCGATGGCCTCATGTTCCGAAATGCCGCGAGAGATGGCACGCCTGATCAGCGAGCGATACACGCCGGCCTTCCCGTGACGCAGGGGGTCAAACACATCGCATCACGTTGGATCAGGGCCGAGCAGCTCAGGCTGGAGTAGAAGAGTCGGCTCGACGACATTGTTACTTTCAGCACTAAAGCACTGTGGCATTTTAGTGACACGCAGCGGGGTTTCGACCAACGAACGCCGCGGACTATTGCCCTAGGTGCGTATGTTCATGAACAAGATGTCACGCGTTTATCCTAACTTCCGATAGGGTGTGTCATGACGAAATCCCGCCTGCTTTACGGTACTGCTCTCCGCTCATTTACCGCGTTCAGTCTTGTTGCTGGCCTCGCGACACCCGCGTTTGCGCAGGAGACGCAGCAGGAAAAGGCCAAGAATCCGCCCGAATCGCTGAAGAGCGAACCGGAGAAGGAGTCCGGTCAGAAGGCGACGACTACGGCGACAGGGGCGAGCCTAACGAGTCCCGTCGGCAGCCAGCAGGCAATTACTGTCACCGGCACCCGCATCAAGCGTCCTAACCTCGAATCCGCTGTGCCGATCACTTCCGTTGGTGGGCAGGAATTCTTCGAAACCGGTCGTACCTCGATCGGCGATACCCTGAACGAGCTGCCGCAGGCAGCCAGCACCTTCTCCCAGTCGAATTCGACCCGCTTCCTGGGCACGGCAGGCCTCAACCTGATCGATCTTCGTGGCTTGGGTACGGGCCGCACGCTTGTGCTGGTCAACGGTCGCCGTCACGTTGGCGGTGACGCGCTTGGCGCTGGCCCCTCGGTCGACATCAACACGATCCCGACGGATCTCGTCGAGCGTGTCGACATCGTGACGGGCGGCAGCTCGGCCGTGTACGGCTCAGACGCAATCGCCGGCGTCGTGAACTTCATCCTGAAGCGCGACTATTCCGGGCTTCAGGTCCGCGGCCAGGCCAGCGTCACTAAATATCACGACCTCGGCAACCAGTTTGTCTCGTTAACCGCCGGGAAGAACTTCGACGACGGCAAGGGGAACATCGCGTTCAACGCCGAATATTCGCACCAGGGCGACGCCTACGCCTCGGGCCGCCCGAACCTTCGGGTCAATTCGTCATTCGTCAGGGTCGAGCGCGACCCGACCGGGCAGAATTCGGATGGCATTCCGGACAATATCTGGGTCGAGGATCGCCGCTTCCCGACGTTCAACAATGGCGGCGATTGGTTCGCGTCGAGCAGCCGCTTTGCGGCATTTGGCCGTTCACCCTTTACGTCCTTCCTATTCCAGCCGGACGGTTCGTTGATTCCGCTGACCGGTACGCCGCTGACGCCGAACCCACTCGGTGGCTTCAACACGATTTATTCGGGCGGAAACGGCAGTAATGGGCGCGAGGGCACTCAGCTGATCCTTTCCCCGATCCTCGATCGTTACAGCGTTAACCTGCTCGGGCATTACACTGTGAGCGACGCGTTCGAACCGTTCATTGAGGCGAAATTCACCCGCACGGATTCGCATGGCAGCACGTCGGCTCCGTTCTTCACGGGCGGCCTCGCTTATGCTGGCGGACTCGTCACGGGCTCACCGCGTGAAGTCTTCCTGACGTCTAACCCGTATCTGAAGCCCGCAACCGCGAATCAGATTCGCACGCTCTACGGCGACCACTACACCGACGTGGACGGCGACCACTATCTATCGCACTACGAGTCTTATTACACCGGACCTGACGGCATTCCGGATTCAGACCAGTTCGGGTTCAACTTCAGTCGCACGGTGACCGACTTCGGCAACCGCGACGAGGCCGCACGGCGCGACACCTATCGTGTTGTGCTGGGCACCCGCGGCACGTTCAACGACGATTGGACGTACGAAGTGTCGGCGAACTACGGCAAGTTCAACATGCGCACCAACATCACGGGCAACGTCAACCTCCAGCGCTACCTGCTGGCGATCGACGCCGTGCGCGATCCGGTGTCCGGCAACATCGTGTGCCGTTCGAAGATCGATCCGTCCGCCGCGGTCGCTTACGAATTCCCGGCGACTGGCTTTGCCAGCTATGCAGCGTCGCAGCTGGCGAATGACGTAGCCCAGTGCGTGCCCGTCAACTTGTTCGGCGAAGGCAATGTCACTCAGGCGGCCAAGGATTATATCCTGCAGAACACGTCGGCCAGCGGCCACGCCAGCCAGTTCGATCTTACCGGCTTCGTGTCCGGCGATACCAGCCAGTTCCTGAACCTGCCGGGTGGACCGATCGGTCTCGTTCTTGGCGCAGAGTATCGCGCGGAGAAGATGTCGTACCAGCAGGATCCGCTAATCGAGTCTGGGCTGACCTTCTACAACAGCATCGGGACCTTCCACGCTCCGGCCAACATCGTCCGCGAAGCCTTCGGTGAAATTCAGCTCCCGATCTTCAAGGACACGCCGTTCTTCAAGGAGCTGACTGTCACTGGCGCTGCCCGCGTGTCGAGCTACAAGCTCGGCCACACCGGGACCGTCTGGGCCTACAACGCCGGTGTTCAGTGGGCGCCCATTCGCGACATCCGGTTCCGCGCTAACTATTCGCGCTCAGTCCGGGCACCGAACCTCGGGGAGCTGTTCTTCCCCTTGTCACAGAACTTTGCCCCGGGATTTGTGGACCCCTGTTCGGCAGAAAACCTGAACTCGGGTAGCTCTACCCGCGCAGCCAACTGCGCTGCCGCTGGTGTCCCGACGGGTTATAGCTTCCAGTATTCGTCGTCACTGCAGTTCCAGTCCGGCGGCAATACGAACCTCGAAGCCGAGAAATCGGACGGATATACGTTCGGCGGCATCCTGCAGCCGCGCTTCCTGCCGGGCTTCTCGCTGTCGGTGGACTACTTCAACATCAAGGTGGGCAACTCGATCAACGCTCCGAGTGCACAGCAGCTGGTGAACGCCTGTTATGACTTGGCGACCATCAACAACCAGTTCTGCTCAGCCTTCCAGCGAAACCTGGGCACGACGAACGGGCCGCGTGGCGAGAAGCCGGGCCGGATCCTTGAGGGAAGCCTGGTGCTCACGCCGCTCAATTACGCGGCCTTGAGGGTTCGCGGCATCGACCTTGAGGCTACCTACCGTAAGCGCATTGGCAACCTCGGGACGTTTGACTCCAAGCTGACCTACACGCACTACTTCCAACAGGATCAGTACCTGGATCCGACAGATCCGCATCGTGCGGATCAGTTCCTCAAGGAACTGGGCTCACCGGAGAACGCGTTCAACTTCAACGCCAGCCTCAAGCACGGCAATGTAACCGTAGGGTACAAGCTGAACTATCTCGACCATATGCTCACATCGACGTTCGAGAACTACTTCAGCAAGAACGGGTTGCCGCCGCAGAACCCGGACGTCAACAATATCGAATGGTATCACAGCCGTTGGTATCACAACGTCCGCGCGGCGATCGACGTTGGACCCAAGTACAACTTCTACCTGGGTATCGATAACCTGACGAACGCGCTTCCGCCCCTAGGCCTCACTGGCGTCGGCGGTGGTAGTGGTATTTATGACAACCGCGGACGCACTTACTACGCAGGCTTCGTCGCGCGGATGTAGTCCGGAGGGTTGGCAAGAAGCTGGGGTGGGGAGCCAGGTCTCCCCGCCTTTTTCCCATCAGCGCCATTTGCTCCCTCGAACGGCCCCGCCTATTTCGTAACCTTGGTGGACACGGCAGAACATCTCGCACCTTTGGACATCGCACTCGCCAATGGCCGCAGGCTGTTGGCGATTGAGCCTGAAGCCGCGGCCGAACAGGCTCGCGAGATTCTCTCTAAGGATGAGGAGAATAGGGAGGCCTTACGCCTCTTAGCTCAGGCACTCCGACGGCTCGGTCGGGCCGCCGAAGCTTCCGACGCGGAACTAAATGCGATCAAAGCCGCCTCAAATGAACCGGCCTTGGTTGGCGCGGCCCAGGCGATCCAAGCCGGCGATCTCAATCGAGCCGAACGTCTCGTCAGGCCTTACCTCGATCGATATCCCGATGACCCCGCCGGATTTCGACTGCTGGGCGAGATTGCGGCGCGCGTGGGTCATCCCGCCGAGGCAGCGAAGTATCTCCGGCGAGCGGTCGAGCTCGCTCCTGCCTACGTCTCCGCCCACGTTAAGCTAGCCAACGTGCTTTACCACCAGGGGAACTACAGGGCGTCAGTCGAGCAACTCGATCAACTGCTTGCGCTTGATCCGGAGCAGAGCAGCGCCAGGATGTCGAAGGCCGCCAGCCTGGTGATGCTAGGAGATTTCCGCGAAGCGGCGCGCCTGTACGAGCAGCTCCTCGAGAAAGCGCCAGACAATGCGGTGACTTGGATCAGCTACGCGCATGTGTTGAACACGATTGGGCACTTCGAGGAGTCTGTGAGAGCCTATCGGCGATCGCTTCAGCTGAAGCCCGCACAGGGCGACGCATGGTGGTCGCTCGCAAATCTCAAGGTGGTGCACCTTTCAGCAGACGACATAGAGACGATGTCTCGTGCGCTCCACGAGCCTGGAGTGGATGACCGCGCGAAGACCCAACTCCATTTTGCCCTTGGCAAGGCATTTGAGGACGCCGAGCAGTTCGAACAGGCGTTTGCCCATTACTCGGCAGGCAATCGGATCCGTGCTTCCGAGCATGAATATGATCCGGCTGAGAAGGATCGGCTCGCAGCTGAGTGCGGATCGACCTTCACTCGTCAATATTTTCAAGAGCAAGCGGGAAGCGGCGCAGACGTTACCGGCCCGATCTTTGTGCTCGGAATGCCGCGGGCTGGGTCAACTCTTGTCGAGCAGATCCTCTCCTCCCATTCCAGGATCGAAGGAACCGCGGAACTGCCGTACATTCCGGGCCTCCGGCAACAAGTTGAGCTGAAGACTGGAGAGCCCTACCCGGCCTCAATTGCCAATATTCCCACTGCCGACTTCGCCGAGCTGGGAAACGGTTACCTCGCTAGAGCGCGCCATCACCGAAAGACCGCGAGA
>Ga0068868_100002847_pt1 | contig 11990 bp, 10 predicted proteins | sample KBSMisM42_FD_64660 | JGI IMG/M metagenome (GOLD analysis project Ga0068868, IMG submission 64660) | Miscanthus rhizosphere microbial communities from Kellogg Biological Station, Michigan, USA - KBS Miscanthus M4-2 | ecosystem: Host-associated > Plants > Roots > Rhizosphere > Soil ...
CAATCCAATTTGCGGAAGAGCGGCGACACCGGGAAGATGCCGGTCTTCTACGTCGCCGTCTTCGACTCCGCAGGCGTCTACGCCGAACGCACGACGCCGAAGGTGGACGAGCAGGCGCTCGCCGACGCGAAGCTCGTCGACAAGACGAAGGGCGGCCCGTACCAAGGCGTCTTGAACATCACCGATCGCGACTTCGGCTATGCCGCGAAACGTACGCCGAAGCTCGGTGAGGACGTCGGCGTCGTCGTGCTCCGCTCCGAGCTTTGATCTGATAAACGGTTCTTCATGGTGGACGGGGGGCGGGTAACGCTTCAGGCGCTGCTCTCGCTCACGAATCGTTTGAGCGAGCCGCTCGGCGCCGACGACATCGCGGCGGTCGTCGTGGATCGAGCGAAAGAGGACGTCGGCGCGGCGCTGGCGATCATGTGGATGCTCGACGACCCGCCGACGCACGCGAAGCTCGTGCGCGCCGTGGGCTTGGGACCCGAAGCGCTCGCGCGATACGCGCGCATCCCGATCGAGCCGGCATTGCCGATGGGGGACGCGATGCTCCGCCGCGAGCCGCTGTTCTTCGAGTCGCGCGCGGATTTCCGATCGCGCTACGAGGCCGTCGAACAGCGCGTAGCGGCCGACTCGCCCGACTCTCCGTTTCCGGAGTTCTCGTACGTGTGCTTGCCGCTCGTCGTCCACGGCAAGTCCATCGGCGGCGTGTCGCTCATCTTCTCTGGGGCGCGCGCCTTCGCCGACGACGAGCGGATGTTCCTCACCGTCCTCGCGCAGCACGCGGCGCAAGCATTCGAGCGCGCGCGCCTGCACGACGAAGCGCTCGCCGCCGAGCGGTTGCTCAAGAGCGTGATCTCCAGCATGCCCGTCGGGGTCCTCGTCTCGCGGCCGCCGGACAGCACGCTCGTGTTTTCTAACACGGCGCTCGCGCGCATCTGGGGCGTCGAGTCGATTCCGGCCGACAGCCACGAGCGTTGCAAGCTGATGAACGCGAAATATCCCGACGGCAGCTCGATCCCGCGAGAAGACTCGCCGGTGCTGCGCGCCATCAGCGGCGAGGTCGTCGCTGGGATGGAGATGCGCATCGAACGCACCGATGGAAGCCCGTGCTGGGTCTACGTGAGCGCCGCGCCCGTCCTTCGTGACGACGGTTCGGTCGAGGTGGCGGTCGCCACGTTCGTGGACATCACCGCCGAGAAAGAAGCACGCGGCGCGGCCGAAGAGGCTGGACGCGCGAAGGACGATTTCCTCGCGATGCTCGGGCACGAGCTGCGCAACCCGCTCACGCCGATCGTGTCGGCGCTCGATCTCGCGCGTCTCTCCGGCGGCGGCATCGGCGAGTCCGAGCGCGCGATCATCGAGCGACAAGTGAAGCACGTGACCCGCCTCGTCGACGATCTGCTCGACGTGTCACGAGCGATGCGCCGCGGGCTGCGCCTCGAGCGCGCGTACGTCGAGACGTGGTCGATCGTCTCCGACGCGATCGAAATGGCGCGGCCCGGTCTCGAAGAACGCAGGCACACGCTGTCCGTCTCGGTGCCGGCGAGCGGGCTCATCCTCGACGTCGACCGCATGCGGCTCGCGCATGTCATCGGCAACCTGCTCAACAACTCGGTCAAGTACACCCCGGCGGGCGGCAACATCACGGTGACGGCGCGCGGCGACGGCGACGTGGTCGTGATCGACGTCTCCGATGATGGAGTAGGCATCGACGCCGAGCTCTTGCCGCGTGTCTTCGATGCATTCGTGCAAGGGAAACAGGGTCTCGAGCGAAAAGCGGGCGGGCTCGGTCTGGGCCTCGCGATCGCAAAGCACCTCGTCGAGGCGCACGGTGGAACGATCGAGGCGCGGAGCGGCGGCCGCGGGACGACGGTCTCGATCCGGCTGCCTCGCTCCGAGCACGCGACGCCGATCGCGAGCACGACGCCACCACCGCCGACGGTCTCGGCCAGGCGCGTCCTTCTCGTGGACGACAACCACGACGCGGTCACCGTCCTCACGAAGGTGCTTCGCGCGCTCGGCAACGACGTGCGCGCCGCACCGGACGGGGCCCGCGCCCTCGAGATCGCCCAGACGTTCACGCCCGACATCGTCTTGCTCGACATCGGGCTGCCGCTGATGGACGGCTACGAGGTCGCGCGAAGGCTTCGGCAGATCCCGGAGATGACGAGCACACCACTCGTCGCGATCACAGGATACGCGCAAGATCGCGCGAAGGAGCGCGCGCTCGCGAGCGGATTCGCCGAGCACCTCGCGAAGCCGCTCGAGCTCGATCAGATCACCGAGTGCCTCGATCGTCTTGCCCCGCGCGCCCGAAGCGGTGGATCGCCGCGATGAGCGCGAGCCAGCCGACGAGCGTGATCGCGCCGCCGGCCGTTCCCTGCCCGCTCGCGGCCACGATGATGCCGGCGATCGAGACGCATGCGCCCGCGAGCAGCACCCGGATCGGATCCTTCATCACGGCCACTGCTCCGTCTTCGCCTTGAGCAAGAAATCGCGCACGTCACGCTCGAGCTTCCGCTCGGCGGCGATCTCCGTCGCGGAGTGACCGACGCCGGAGAGATCGTCGGTCATGTAGTCGCTCTCCCACAAGACGAGCGCGTGACCACCCGAGTCGGCGTGGGAGCCGTCGAGGACGACGAGCGAGCCTTCGTCATTCTCGTGCTTCGGAAGAAAGCTCGCGATCTGCGTTTGCAGATCGTGCGTGAGCCAAATCACGCCGTATTTGTGGCCCTGCGCGGCGACCTCGAGCTTGGGCGCGTCTTTCGCGGAGAGCGAGAACGTGCGGCCAGCTTCGGGCTCGACGCCTTCGCCTTGGAACGTGCGCGCGATGACGCCTTGCGCGCGTGGCTCGTCCATCGGCCGCGCTTGCGTCGGCGTACGTGACGACGGCGTGTCGTCCGCGCACGCGCACAAGACGGCGACGAGGATCACGAACCTCATGAGGTTTCGTTTACCACACGTGGTACGTTGAAGCGCGATGGCGGAAGGCGCGGGCGGCCGCGACCGAGCGAGGTTTGCGGCGATCGACGTTGGGTCGAACGCGATTCGTTTGAGGATCGTGGAGGCCCACGCTCCGGAAAAAAATAGCTCGCAGCTCCTTCTCCCCGTCGAAGGCAAGAACGGCGAGTGGCGCGAAATCGCGAACCTGCGCGCCGCGGTGCGCCTCGGGACCGAAGTGTTCTTGAGCGGGCGCCTCGCGCCGTCGTCGATCGGCCAGGCGTGCAGCTCGCTCCGCGAGTTCCGCCGCGCGATGGATGAAGCCCACGTCGACGCTTATCGCGCGACGGCCACGAGCGCCGTTCGCGAGGCGAAGAACCGCGAGACGCTCGTCGAGCGCGCGCGCCGCGAGGCAGGCATCGAGCTCGAGGTGATCGAAGGCGTGGAAGAGGCGCGCCTCATCCAGCTCGCCGTCGTGCGGCGGCTCGGCCTCAAGGATCACACGACGCTCCTCGTCGACATCGGCGGAGGCTCGACCGAGCTGACGATGCTCGAGAAATCGCGCCACACATTTTCGATCTCGATGCCCATCGGCACGGTGCGCCTCCTCGAGACGCTGCTCCACTCGGGCGGTGGCGGCCCGCTCGACAAGGAGCGCGTGCGCCTCTTGAGCGAGATGATCGATCGCGCGCTCGTCGAGGCGCTCCCTACCCTCTCGAAGACGACGTTCGAGTCGTTCGTCGGCACGGGCGGCAACATCGACACGCTCGCCGATCTCTGCCCCGCGCGCGGGGGCGCGTTCGGCTTTCCACGCGCGATCGACGTCGGCGCGATGCGCGCGCTCTTCGCGAAGATGATCAAGATGAGCGCGGCCGACAGGCGCTCCGAGTTCAACCTGCGACCCGATCGCGCCGACACGATCATTCCCGCGGCGGCCCTTCTCCTCCGGCTCGCCGAGGTCTTCAAAATGGGCGCGATCGTCGCGCCGGGCGTCGGGCTCAAAGAAGGCATCCTCGTCGAGCTCGCGGACAAGCACTTCCAGGTATGGGACACGGCACAAGAAGCTCAGGCCGTCCTTCAAGCGTGCGAGCGTCTCGGTCACCGTTATCGATTCGACGAGGCGCACGGCCAGCTCGTCTCGAAGCTCGCGGGGCAGCTCTTCGACGATGTGCGCGAGGTCCACGGCCTCAAGGAGCGCGATCGACTCCTTCTTCGCGCGGCGGCGCTCCTCCACGACATCGGCGACTTCGTCCGATACGACGGGCACCACAAGCACAGCTTCTACTTGATCCAGAACAGCGACATCATCGGCCTCACGCCGGACGAGCGCGCCATCGTCGCGAACATCGCGCGGTATCACCGAAAGAGCCCGCCGGATCCGTCGCATCCGAACTTCCGCGATCTCGACAAGGAGGCGCGCGGAAAGGTCCGCTCGCTCGCCGCGATCTTGCGCATCGCCGACGCGCTCGATCGCGAGCACCTCGGCAAGGTGAAGAGCGTGCGCGCGCGCGTCGACTCGCACAAAGGCAAGCTGCTCCTCGTGGTGGAGGGAGACGAGGACCGCGAGCTCGAAGAGTGGACGGTCCGCGCGAAATCCGAGCTTCTCCGGGATGTCTTCGATCTCGACGTGGCGTTCGCGGACAAGTAACTTGGCGACCGTGCGTAGGTCGGCCTTCCTCTTCGTTTTGACGACCGGGTGCGGGATCGGATCGATTCCGGATCCGAAGGACGCCGCGCGCGATTACGCCGAAGCCGCCTCGAAGGGCGACTCGGCGCGCATCTACGACATGATGACGTCGGAGGGGCAGAAAGAGCGCACGCGCGACGACGTGAAGAAGATCGTCGAGGGCGAGCGGCAAGAGCTCGCCGATCAAGCCAAGGCCGTCACGGCGGCAGGCACGCGCGTGCAAGCCACGGCGCGCCTTCGCTACGAGGACGGCGAAGAGACGGCGCTCGAGCTCCGCGGCGGGCGCTTCTGGGTGACCTCCGCGGGCGCCTTGCCGGGCGGCGCAAACACGCCCGAGGCGGCGCTCGATCAACTCCGTCGCGTCGTTGCACGACGCAGTTATGCCGGTCTTCTTCGTGTGCTGACGCCGCGCACGCGCGCGATGATCGAGCAGGATCTCCGCTCGCTCGTCGAAGGTCTCGAGAGCCCGGACACGCTCTCGGTGCACGTGACGGGCGACGCAGCGACGGCCGCCGTGCCGGGCGGTCATCACGTCCGCTTGAAGCGCGAAGGCGGCGTCTGGCGCGTCGATGATTTTGATTGAGTCTCAGGGCCCGATAAGAGCCCGGCGGCGCATCAAGAACGGCGCGTGGACTTGGTCGTCCTTGTAGTTCGAGCAGAGGACGTACATTGCGATGTTCACCGCGAGGCGGATGGCGCGCTCACGCTGCGTCTCGCCGCCCGGCGTGACGGGCTCTTCCCACGTGCCTGCCGGTGATCGAGCGAGCGCGCCGCCGATGTCGTTCGACGAGAAGAGGACTTGGGCTGCACCTCCACGCACGATCGCGTCGAGCGATTTCGCGCCCGCGACGCGCCCGTCGGCGCGAGAGAGAAGATAGAAGCTGCGAAAGACGACGTGGTCGGTGCCGAGCCCGATCGGCACGCCATCCGGGAGGACCCGGGCGATTTCGCGCCGCGCCGACGTGCCGAACGCGCCGGGCTCGCCGCTCGCGGTGGGCGAAGCATCGTCGACGAGCATGACGCCGCCGAGGGAGAAGAACCTTCGGAGGCCCGCGACCTCGGAGCCGGTGAGCGGAGAGACGGCCGCGGAGCCGCTCCAGAAGAGGAAGTTGTCGTGCGTGATGTTGGAGGCGTCAGCGCGGACGTGCGTGGGTGAAAGCTTTGCGGGCGCGCTCGTGCGCTGAATGAGCTCCCATGACCAGCGGCCAGGCGCGTTGGGATGAGCGGCGTCGGTCGTGAGCTGGGTGCCAGTGAGAAGGACGCGCGGGTCGAAGGCGCCGGCGTCCCCGAAGGCGCGCGCGGGCGCAGGGATGGCGCAAACCAGCGCAACGAGTATGAAAATCGCGAGCGTCCAGCTCCTCACCCTCCCAACGGTAGCATGCTAACGATCCGGTCAAGATGGTGACCCACCTCTCGACGCATGCCGATCTGCCCAAGTGGGCAGTCGTGCTGGCGTGCGTCCTCGCGGGTCTCAGCTTCATCCTCTTGTGGGTCGAGCTCCGCCGTCGCGAGCGCGGAGGTCTGCTCGTCGTCGTCACCGGCACGCTCGCGCTCCTCGCGCTCCTTCTCACGATCCTTCGACCCGTACGCGTCAGCGCGAACGAGAGCGTCGTCGGCGCGCGCGTCCTCGTCCTCGTCGACGGATCGCGCTCGATGGCGCTGCCCGACGGCGCGGGCAAACGGACCGACGCCCGCGACAAAGCCGCGGACGCGCTCTCGCACGACGCGAAGAACGCACGGCTCGCGCTGTCGTCGTTCGGCGATGGTGTGCCGCGCGCTTACGTCAAAGGCGAATCGCTCGCGAGCCGCAGCGATCTCACCGCAGCGCTTCGTGCGATCGCGGACGCGCCGGAGGAGCACCCCGAAGCGGTCGTCGTGATCTCCGACGGCCGGCTCGACGATCCGCCGGAAGGCGCGCACGGCGAGCTCGCCAATCTGCTTCACGTTCCAATCCACACGATCGCGACGACGAAAGACGCGCCCGCCGACGCGAGCATTCGTCGCGTGACGGCTGCAGGCGCTGCGGTGGCGCACGTGCCGATGCCGCTGCGCATCGAAATTGGCTGCGCAGGGCCCATCGCATGTGACGAGCTCACGGTGACCGCGCGCGAGCTTCATCACGACGGCGCGCCGACGCTCCTCGCGAGCGGCCTCGCGCACGTGAAGGACGGCGCGGCGACCGTCGAGCTGCCGATCACGCTCGAGCGCGCGGGCGTGCGCGTCGTCGAGATCGCGCTCTCGGGCGCGAGCGACACGATCCCCGAAAACGATCGGCGCCTCGTCACGTTCAACGTGGCTCGCGAGCGCGTGCGCGTGCTTCACGTCGCGGGTCGCCCGACGAACGACGTTCGCGCGCTGCGGCAATGGCTCAAAGGCGACGCGTCGATCGATCTCGTGACGTTCTTCATCTTGCGCACGCCGACCGACAACGTGAACGCGTCGCAAGACGAGCTCGCGCTGATCCCCTTCCCCGTCGACGAGCTCTTCAGCGAGCACCTGCCGTCCTTCGACGCCGTCATCCTTCAAGACTTCGACGCGCAACCCTACGGTCTCGACCATCACCTGCCGGCGCTCGCGAGCTACGTCCGCACGGGCGGCGGCCTCGTGATGGTCGGCGGCCCGAACAGCTTCGTCGCTGGTGGTTACGCGAACACGCCCCTCGCCGAAGTCTTGCCCGTGCGTCTCGAAGCAGGATCCGGCGCGACGGCCGCGGATCCTGCTCCGTTCGTTCCGGATTGCACCTCGGCGTGTCGCGACGTTCCGTTGCTCGCGCCTTTGCGAAATGTCCTCGGTGAAGATCTTCCGCAGATGCCGGGCGCGAACGTGCTCGAGGACGCGCGTCCAGGCGCGCTCGTCTTGTGGTCGCACCCGAAGCGCACGACGAAGAGCGGCGCGAAGATGCCGGTGCTCGCCGTCGCCGACGTGGGCAACGGTCGATCGATCGCGCTCGGCGTCGATGGTGGGTGGCTCTTCACGTTCTCCGATCTCGGCGCGCGCACGGGCGGTCGAGCCCACGGCGCTTTGTGGGATGGTCTCCTCGGGTGGCTCATGCGCGACCCACGCTTCGAGCCCGCGCAGATCGAAATCGACGGAGGCTGCATCGCGCAGCACGAGACGAAGCTCGTCGTGCACGCCGTCGGTCGCGAGAAGGCGGACGTCACGCTCGACGTGAGCCGCATGGATGGCGCGGCCGACCCCGTTCACATCGAACGAAAGGATCAAGCGCTCGGCGCCCCGATCGCGCTGCCGCTCCCGCCGCTTCCCGCCGGCGGGTACTCGGCGCTCCTTCGCGTGGGTGAAGGCGCGACGACGCGACGCGACTTTGCGTGCGAGGTCGGCGGCGACGAATGGGCGGACTCGCGCCCCGACGTCGAGCGTCTCCGCGAGATCGCCGAAGCGTCGAAGGGGTCGTTTCATTTCGCGTCCGACGCCTCGAAGATCGACCTTCCGAAGGCGACGGTCGTGAGCACGGAGCGTCACGTCGCGCCGATCGCCCCGCCGTGGCTCTGGGCGCTCATCGCGGCGGCGGCAGTGGGCGCGCACTGGTACGCGCGAAGGCGCAGCGGCCTCAGCTGATATCTGCTCCGGCGCTTCGCGCCGATGGCATGCTACGTTCTCCTCGAAAGATGCGACGCGCGCTCGTGACCTTGGCCCTGGCCTTCGCCGCTTCGTCCGCGAACGCGCTCGTGTGGCCGGACGTGCCGCAGCGCATCGATCGGCAGCTCCACTCACCCGACGTCGCGACGCGCCGGCTCGGCGCGGGCGAGCTGACGAAGCTCGGCGTCGATCAGGCCGCGCCGCTCCTCGAGCTCGCGATTGGCGACACCGACGTCGAGGTTCGCCTCGCGGCCGCCGACGCCGCGATGCACCTGCGCTGGGCACCTGCCACCGAGAAGGTCCTTCCGTGGCTCGGCGATCGCGACACGAAGCTTCGCATCCGTGCGTGCGAGGTCGCGCGCGCCCTTCCGTCGCCGCGCGCCGTTCCTGCACTGTCTCGCGCGCTCTCCGACGCGGACGCGGCCGTTCGTTCTGCCGCGTCCGAAGCTCTCGGCGAGCAAGCCTCGCTCGACGCCGTGCCTCCGCTCCTCGGCAAGCTCGACGATCCTTCGCCGCCGACGCGCATCCAGGTCGTTCGTGCGCTCGCACACCTCCGCGACAAGCGCGCCGTCGTTCCGCTCGTCGGCAAGGTGCAAGACTCGGTGTCCGAGGTGCGTCGCGAAGTCGCGCGCGCGCTCGGCGATCTCGGGGACGTGCGCGCGTCGCAAGCGCTCTTGCTGCAGCTCCGCGACAACATCAGCGAGGTCCGCCTCGAAGCGCTTCGCTCGCTCGGTCGTTTGCGAGCAGGTGATGCGGTGGACGCGATCGCGCCGCTCACGCAAGAGCACACGCCGATCGTGCGGCAGACCGCGCTCGAAGCGCTCGGCCGCATCGCGACGCCCGAGTCGATCAAGGTGCTCGTGGCAATGCTCGGGCAGACGGACGACGGCACGGGCAACCTCGACCACACGCCCGTGCGCGACGCGATCGTGAGCGCCGGCACTGCGGCCATTCCGCAAGTGGCGGCGATTCTTCGCATGCCGACCGTGAGCACGACGACCGCGACGAGCGCCGCGTGGGTGCTCGGCGAGCTCGGGAACTCCACGTCGGAGAAAGTCGTCGACACGATCGTAGCGGCGATGCGGCGCGGCGTCCTTCCGCCTGCGGCGGCGCTTCGTGCGCTCGGGCGCATCGGCGATCCCAACGCGGTCCCGGTCGTCCTCGAGTTCGCGCTCGATCCGAGCCCGCAAGTTCGCGGTGAAGCCCTCGGCGCGGCCGCGCTGCTCCTCGATCCGGAGAAGCCCGATGGCCGCGTCGTCGAGCCGCTCGTCGCGGCGCTCCGCGATCCGCGCCTCGCGACGGTCGAGCGCGCCCAGGTCGCGACGCTCCTCGGTCGAACCGGCGCTTCGCGCGCGGCGGCTCCGCTCGTCAGCCTCGCTTCGGCGAAGGACAAAGCGCTGCGCATCGCGGCGATCGACGCGCTCGGCATTCTGGGCGTCGAGCCTTCGTCTTCGGACATTCGCGACGACGTCCTCGTGCCGCTCTTGTCCGAGACGGATCCGCAGCTTCGTCTCCACGCCGCGCTCGCTCTTTCACGGGCCGGCGGACCGAAGGCGCGCGAGGCTCTCTTCGCGAAGCTCGCGACGAGCGAAGAGACGGATCGCGCGGCCGTGCTGACGGCCCTCGGCGGCGTCCTTTCGCGCGTGCCGACGCCCGAAGCGATCAAGCGACTCGATCACGAGCTCGAGCTGTCGGCCGGCGCAGATCGAGACGCGCTCCTCGTCGCGATGGCGCGCGCGAAATCACCCGACGCGATGGCGCCTCTCGCGCGCCTCGCCAAGAGCGAGTTCGCAGAAGATCGCCGCGCGGTCGCTGCTCTCTTGCCGGCGCGCACGAACGCCGAATCAGCCGATCGCCGTGGCGCCGTCCCGCCTGCGGCGGATCCGGCGACGCTCGGCACGACGCTCCTCGCCGACACCGACGCCACGGTTCGAGCGCAAGCTGCCTGGTCGATGGGCACGATCGGCGACGCGTCGAGCGCGCCCGCGCTCCTCAAGCTCGCGCAAGCCGGCGACATGGACACGTCGATCGACGCGACGGCCGCGCTCGCGCGCATCGCCGCCCGTTCCGCGAAGCAGCAAGCCGCGACGTGGCTCTGTCCGCTCCTCGACCACGGGCACCCGTACGTGCGCGCGAACGCGCTCATGGGCCTCGCCCTCTCGCAAGCGCGTTGCGCGGACGGAACGAAAGAACGCCGCCTGCTGCTGTTCGACGACGCCGACGTCGTTCGCGCCGCGGCTGCACGCGCCGTGGGTCGCACCGATCCCGAGGACGTCCGCGCCCTCGAGTCGTGCTCGGCGAACGATCGCTCCGGCGCCGTCGCACGCAAATGCCGAACCCCGTTCCACGTGCCGGCGAAGACGGCGCCGCTCCTCGTCTACGTCGTCGCCGAAGACGGCATCATCCCGATCCCAAAGAGCGCATACGCGATCGCCATCGCCGATGGCCTGATCCACGTCGGCACTGCAGACCGCCGCGGCGCAGTCTTCGATCCAGTCACACCCGCCGGCGATGTGTCGCTCGATCGCCCAAGCGCCGCTCGCGCGAACAAGTAACCCTCAGAAATACGACGCGGCGCAAACGTCGTTTTCCCACACTTCGAGGCGGACGACCTTCACGCGGTCGTCGTTGATCTTCGCGCTCAGATTCTCGAAGACGACGCGCGCGATGTTCTCGGCCGTCGGGTTCACGTCATCGAACGGAGCGACCTCGTTCAAGAAGACGTGCTCGTACGGCTCGACCGTCGTGCGGAGCATGGGCCCGAGCTCGTTGAAGTCCATGACGAACCCACGCGAGTCGAGGCGCTCGGCGCGAACCGTGACCTTGATGCGCCAGTTGTGGCCGTGGAGGCGCTCGCCTTCGCCGGGCGCGAGCCTCAGCTGGTGCGCGGCGGCGACGCAGGTCTCCGTGCTGATTTCCCACATGCCGCTGCTTCTAGCATCGGGCACGCGTTTGCACTACTGGCAGGCGTGTGAAGCGCAGGCGTCGCGACAAGGATCATCCCGAGACGATCGACGCGATCCTCGCGCGCGCGGGCGAGAGCCGATTCGCGCTGAAACAAGCGCCGATCTCGATCGTGCACTGGCGCGAGGCGGTGGGCCCGCGCATCGCGGATCAGACCGTGCCCGTCTCGCTCGAGAACGGGACGCTCGTCGTGCGCACGCGCTCGAGCACCTGGGCGTCGGAGCTGTCGATGCTCTCGGAGACGATCCTCGTGCGCCTCCGATTCATGGGCGTGAAGGTCGAGCGGCTCGTGTTTCGTACGGGCAAGGTCGAGCTGCCGCACAGGCCCGTCGAGCGTCGCGCCACGCGGCAGGTCCCGCCTCCGGCGCCGCTCCCGAGCATTCTGCGTCGCGAGCTCGACGGCGTCGCCGACGAAGAGCTCCGCGAATCCATCCGCGACGCCGCAGCGCGCTCGATCGCGTACGCGGCTAACGTATTGCCGCGAGACGCTCGAGACCCTCGAGTCGCTGGAACAGGAAACGCTCAGCGGGGCCCAGCGTCGTCAGCTGATCACGAAGCTGAGCCACGTACTCGCGGAGGCGACCGAGGTCGATCGCGCTGACGCGCCGAAACGCGTTGTACAGCTCGTCGATCACCGGCGCCGGCACGATGCGTCCTTGTGACTGATAGAGCTCGATGACGTAATCGGCCCACGCGCCTTTGCCCGTCGCCGTCGCGAGACGCGCCGAGAATCGCGCCGCCTGATCGAGCAACGATGGCGTGATGCGTTTGCCCGCGCGCGACGCTTCGATCACGTCCG
>Ga0068868_100002848_pt1 | contig 11989 bp, 7 predicted proteins | sample KBSMisM42_FD_64660 | JGI IMG/M metagenome (GOLD analysis project Ga0068868, IMG submission 64660) | Miscanthus rhizosphere microbial communities from Kellogg Biological Station, Michigan, USA - KBS Miscanthus M4-2 | ecosystem: Host-associated > Plants > Roots > Rhizosphere > Soil ...
CCATCGTCGGACCGAGCGGATGCGGCAAGACTTCGCTGATGAGCATCGTCGCCGGCCTGCTGCCTTTTGAAAAAGGCACGGTGTCCATCGATGGAAATCCGATTCAGGGGCCCGGCGTGGATCGGGCCGTTGTATTTCAGCACGCAAGCCTGCTGCCCTGGCGTACCGTCAGCGGTAACATCCGATATGGTATGGAACTTCAGCGTCGCTTTGACGCCGCGACGATGACCGAACGTACCGAGTACTTCACGAAACTCGTGGGGCTCGGTGGATTCGAACGGCATTATCCGTCGGAACTCTCCGGAGGCATGCAGCAGCGGACCAATCTTGCGAGAGCGTTGGCTGCAGATCCTGTGGTCCTGCTGATGGATGAACCATTCGCTGCGCTGGATGCGCAGACGCGCGAGTTCATGCAGTCCGAATTGCTTAAGATCTGGGCACAAACTCGAAAGACGGTCCTGTTCATCACGCATCAGATCAACGAAGCGGTGTATCTTGCGGATCGCGTTGCCGTGATGAGTTCGCGTCCCGGACGTTTGAAGGGCCTGTTTACAATTCCGTTCGGCCGCCCGCGCACGCTTGCCCTGAAGCGCGACCCGAAGTTCCTGGAGATAGAAGACGAGATCTGGAAACTGATCGAAGAGGAGCAGAGGTAGTCCGAGGGATCTCCCCCGCTGGCCCTGGCCAGCGGGGGAGATCGCACTTAACCATGAATCCAAAACAGAGTTTCTATAAGCGATACGACGGCCTGATCCTCGGTGCGATCTCCGTTCTCCTCGTGTTGGCAGTTTGGGAAATCATCTGGGAACTCGGATGGATCTCCCCCCTTTTCTTCAGCGGCCCGTCCGCTGTCGCAAAACAGTTCCGGGAAACTCTCCTCCATGGAACGCTTCTTTCCGACATGGCATACAGCGGGAAGAATTTCGCGCTCGGGTTTCTCTTCGCTTCGGTTGCAGGAATCGTGTTCGGAATTATCTTTGGCTGGTATCGATGGATTCGCCTTCTGAGTAATCCGTTCGTAAATGCGTTCTACTCCATGCCGCGCATTGCCATGGTCCCGCTGATCATCATGTGGTTTGGCATCGGCATGTGGTCCAAGGTATTCACCGTTTTCCTGTTCGCCTTCTTTCCGATTCTTGTCAATACGGTCGCTGGCGTAAAGGCCCTGGACCCGGACCTGTTGCGAGCCGCGCGAGCGTATTGCGCAACGGACTGGCAAATTTTCACAACGGTCGCGTTGCCCGGATCGGTTCCATTCATTCTGACAGGGATCCGCCAGGGAGTTTCTCTGGGGCTGATCGGTATCGTGATCAGTGAGATGTTTGGCGGAAGCGAAGGAATTGGATTCATGGTCGCCTACGGCGGCCAGACATTTCAGACCGATACATTGTTTGTCGGCGTCGTGGTTATTGCATCTGCGGGAATACTCTTCACGTGGCTCGCCGAAAAGCTGGAACGCCGATTCTCCCGCTGGAAACCGGAACACCATTAGAAAGTGAAAGTGGTCGGCCCTCTTTTTCTTCGCTAGACTGTATTGTTTATGAACAGAGCACAATTTCAACAGAACATGCTGGAACTGATTCGACGAACGTCCGCCTTCCTGCCGCCGGATGTCGAAAACGTCATCCAGCTTCACCGCAAGATGGAAGCGGCAGGATCCAAGGCGAACTTTGCCCTGGAACTGGTGGCGCAGAATATCGGATTGGCCAAGGCGAAATCGCTTCCGATCTGCCAGGACACCGGAACGATTTCATTCTTCTTCGAGGTTCCCAGGGATGTAGACCAGCTGGAACTTGAAGAACTCACCAATGACGCCGTGAAGGAAGCCACAAAGAAGGGTTACCTTCGTCAGAACTCCGTCGACAGCGTGAGCGGCCACAACAGCGGAGACAATCTCGGGCCAGGAAGCCCTGTGTTTCACTGGGAACCCACACGACGTCCCAACATATCGGTGCGACTGATTCTGAAAGGCGGCGGATGCGAGAACATGAGTGCGCAATACAGCCTGCCGATGGAAATTCAGGGAAAGCGCGCGGATCGCAATATCGAAGGCGTTCGTGCCTGCATTCTCGATGCAGTGTGGAAGGCACAGGGCAAGGGATGCGGTCCGGGTTTTCTCGGAGTCGCCATCGGTGGAGATCGCGCTTCGGGCTACGATTTCGCGAAACGTCAACTGCTGCGCAACGTTGATGACATGAGTCCGGATCCGGTTCTTGCGGAACTCGAAAATCGCATCATGAAAGAGGCCAACACATTTGATATCGGGCCTATGGGTTTTGCGGGGAAGTTCACCGTTGGCTGCTGTAAGGTTGGAAAACTGAATCGGCTTCCGGCATCGTTCTTTGTTTCCGTCGCCTACATGTGCTGGGCGTATCGGCGGCGCGGTGCGGTAATGGATTTGAACGGGAACATCACTGAATGGCTTTATCAGGGAGAGAACGAATTTCAGCACGAAGAGCCGATGCCGGATCTCGCACTGCCCGCCGGCAATGTCGTGCGATTGAAGACTCCGCTAAGCGACGCCGATGTGAAGTCTCTCAAAGTCGGCGATGTTGTGTTGCTCGATGGCATTGTCTTTACTGGACGTGATGAGGTTCACAAATATCTCCACGACGGCGGCGAACTCGACGTGATCCGCGGAGGAGTGATTTATCACTGCGGTCCGGTGGTTATGAAAGAAGGCGCCGAGTATCGCGTGCTGGCAGCGGGACCGACGACTTCGATCCGCGAGGAACCGTTTCAAGCCGATGTTATCAAGAGATTCGGCATTAAAGCCGTCATCGGCAAAGGCGGGATGGGCGCTAAGACCCAGAAGGCGTGTCAGGACTACGGCTGCGTGTATCTTCACGGTATTGGTGGCGCCGCTCAGATTTACGCGCAGTGCATTCAGCGTGTGCTGAGCGTTCGATTGGAACAGTTCGGAAGTCCGGAATCGGTATGGGAACTGGAAGTGAAGAACTTCCCCGTTGTGGTCACCATCGACAGCCATGGGAATAATCTGCAGCAGCTGGTGACGGACCAGTCCCGGGAAAAGCTACTCGCCGCGTTGTAGAGAAATATATCAGTAAGTCAAAAACTCCCCTCCTGAGTCAGGAGGGGTGGCGCGAAGCGCCGGGGTGGTTCCAGAAGAGCCAACCTGAAGGATGGCAGCTTTGGAACCACCCCTCGCACGACCTTTGGTCGTGCTGCCCTCCTGACTCAGGAGGGCAATCTGCTCCTTGCCCCTAGCTGATTTCGCTTTTTCAAATTCCTACGAAAGCTTCGTCGCCTTAAATCCGCCCTTCGATTTGTCGTAGAACCAGATCGCGCCAAACACAATCAGCAGCAGGGCCGGAAGTATCGCCACGGCTCGGAATGACGTTTGTGCGGCGATACCCAGGACTCGATCCAGCTCATCTCCTTTCAACGCGTTGAACTGCGCTTCGCCGCCAGCCGCGGCGACTTTGGTCGTATCGAAAATGGCGCCCATGCGGGGAAGCACAAACTGAATCGACAAGGTTCCTGCCGTTCCCATTAAACCCATCAGCAGCGCGCCTCCACGAGGAAAGCGTTCGGAAGCGGTAGCCAGCATTGTCGGCCACATGTAACAGACTCCGGTTCCCCACAGTGTCGCGGCAAGGAGTCCAAGCACCGGAGAATCCGCGAAGCTCAAGGCAACCAATCCAAGAGACGCGAGAAGACAGGAAACCCAGAGCACTCCGATTGGCGCCAGTTTGTGAACGAGCGCTCCTGCAAAATGCCGCATGATGAACATCAATCCGCTGACGTACACCAGCAGCAAAATTCCGGACATATGGACCGTGCGACTCAGCGCAAGATCCACCCATTGTCCTGGCGCGAGTTCAGAAGCCGCAGTCAGGAACATGGATAGAAACAACACCACAAACAGTGGATTTGCCAGTTCCTTGAACATCTCTCCAACCGAAACACCGGACGCCGCCCGCTCGGTCGGCGGAAACTTGAGTCCCATCGACAGAAGAATCACCCCCGCGGCGGGAATGAAGACAACGGCGAGCTTGGCCTGCCAACCCATTGCGATGTTGGACATCCCATATCCCAGCAATCCTCCAATGACGATGCCGCCCGGCCACCACGCGTGCAATGAATTGAGCTTCCCGGTTTTCTGGTCCGGATAGAGAGTGGCAATCAGCGGGTTTACCACGGTCTCGACAAGGCCCCAACCGATACCCGTAATCAGCGCTCCAAACCAAAGCACGTTGTAGATCCCCGCGCCGGACGCAAGCCTATCGGCGAATATGATCGTCAACATCCCGGCAGAAAAGCAGATTCCAGAAAGCGGCAACAGTAATTTCATGCCGATGTAATCGAGCAAAGGACTGCCGATGGCGATGGTGATGGCGAATCCCAGGAATGGAAGCGCGAGGATGGTACCAATCATGGTCGCGGCATGAATCGGGTCGACGGGATCCAGAAATGCCTTTTGCAATGCTGCGGCCGTGTTTGCGCGCATCGCATTATTGAGACCCGCCATGGTCAGCGCAAGACAACTCACGAAATAAAGCTGTTTCTTGTTGTAATCCGCGTGCCTGTCCGGCGCCTGTGACTTCGCGACCCTGGCTGGTGCATTCATATGGGACTAAACCTCTACCCAAGCGCGCGTCTTGTGACTCGCCATCTCGGCTTCCAGAATTTTCAATTGTCGATGACCGTCCGCAAACTGCGGATATTCCGGTGCGCTGTCCGGGTCTTCAATGGACTTGTAAAACCGTCGGAATACCTGCTTGAACGTGTCGTTATAACCTTCCACATGACCGCCGGGAAGTTCAGCAAATGCTTGCGCCTGCGGTTTCATCAAAGATGGATCCTTAACCAGAACCTGGTTGTTGGTGTTCCGATTTCCAATCCAAAGCTCGTCGGGCCGCTCCTGGTCCCACACCACCGAACTCTTCGTACCGTAGATCTCGATATTCAAACGATTCTTTCGACCGGCCGACACCTGACTCGCGGTGAAGGCGCCTCGCGCACGATCTCCGATCCTGAAAATCACCGAACCGAAATCCTCCGTATCGATAGGCACGAGTTCGTAGTCTTCCGGCGATAGCGTCTTGCCTGCAAAGGTTTCCACGGAGACTTTCGGCCGTTTGCGCGTCTTGTGAAACGTCTGAAGGTCGGCGCACAGCGAATGGATGCGCTGTCCGGTCACGTGCTCAGCCATATCGCACCAGTGCGATCCAATGTCGGCCATTACGCGTGACGGACCGTTCTTGTCCGACTCGATCCGCCAGTTCCAGTCGGTGTCGTGCAGAAGCCAGTCCTGGGAGTAGGTGCCCTGAACCACAAGAATCTCACCAAGGTCGCCGGCCTCTCGCATGCTGCGCATTTGCTGAACCATCGGGTAGTAGCGCAGATTGTGGCAGGTGCAGTTCCGAAGATTTTTCGCGCGCGCCAGGGTTTCGATTTCCTGCGCTTCCTTTGTCGACATCGCAAGAGGTTTTTCACAAAGCACATGCTTACCCGCTGCCAGCGCCGCTTTCGCGATGGGAGCGTGAAGGCTGTTGGGTGTGCAGATATGTATGGCCTGGATATCCGGATCCGCAAGTATTCGATCGTAGTGAGATTCCACACGCTCCACGTGAAATGCATCCGCCATGCTTCTCGCCGCATCGATGCGCCGTCCGGCGATGGCAGCCACTTCGACGAATCCCAGGCGGCGAACCGCTTCCAGATGAACACGTCCCATAAAGCCCGTACCGATTATTGCAGTCCGAATCCGTTTCATGAGGCGAGGAGGCTATCAACATTGATCTGGCGTTGCAAGGTCGGGGGCCGCGACCGGGGAGATGAGACACAGCTCCCTCGTGAGTCAAGAGGGGTGGGACATCAAGAGATGGCGCGCCGGGGTGGTTCCGAAACGAAATCCTGCAGTTCGGCTGCCGCGGGGTTGGGAACCACCCCTCGCGTGATTGCTTCGCTACCCCGCGCTCTTGACCAGTCCATCGACGGAGGCGTGATACTTCTGTTCCACTTCGCTCGGCTGTGAAATGCAGAGGCTGAGGTCCTGAAGCAGTCCATTCTCGATCCCATAAATCCAGCCATGAACACTGACCCGCTGCTGGCGTTGCCATGCGTCGCGAATGATGCTGGTCTCCGTGACGTGAAGCACCTGCTCGATGACGTTCAATTCACAAAGCCGGCGGAACTGAAGAACCTTCTTCATGGCGGACAACTGCGGCCAGTGTTTAATCCGCACTTCGTGGACATTTTTCAGCCACTGATCGGCAAGCCCCAATTTGCGATCCTGCAACGTGGCTTCGATGCCGCCGCAGCCATAATGACCACAGACGATGATGTGACGCACCTGGAGCACGTCGACTGCATACTGAAGAACGGACAGGCAGTTGGTGTCGCCGGCGGCAACGACATTGGAAATATTGCGATGAACAAAAAGTTCTCCAGGAAGCAGCCCGACGATTTCATTGGCAGGCACGCGGCTATCGGCGCATCCAATCCATAGATATTGCGGCTGTTGGAGATGCGAAAGCCTCTGAAAAAATCCGGGGTCTCTTGCCGTCAATTGGGCAACCCACCGCCGGTTATTATCGAAGAGTTGTTTCAGCTGTTCCATGGGGATGATAAGCTTAACATGCGTTTTGGACCTCACGCTGCTACGTATAGTAAAGAATCCTTGACAGAAGCACGAGGTCCGGATAGCGTCCGCCGATAGATAGTTTTTCGGCTATCAAAAATGCCCTGACAAGTTGCGTTTAAGGAGTGAATTGTGAACACCAAAGTTCTTGCAACCGGCTGCGTTATCGCAATTTCGTTGCTTGTTTCCGGCACGTCTGCTCAGACCGGAGTGCCCCGACCACAAACCACACCAGCAGCGCAACCCTTGCAGACCGCACCGGTGCAGAACTTGCCGGACGTCACCGCACAGAGAAAGATGCTCGACCAGTATTGCGTAGGCTGTCATAACGAGGATGATCGAGTCGCAGACCTGCTGCTGGACAAGCTCGACATTGCACATCTGGGCGATCATGGCGAACTTGGTGAAAAAATCGTCCGAAAACTTCGGGCGGGCCTGATGCCGCCTTCGGGAATGCCGCGGCCGACACCAGCCGCCATGGAGTCCCTGATTCGATCCATGGAAAGTCAGCTGGATAAAGCGGCTGTAACCAATCTGACAGCACCGGGCATCCACCGTCTGAACCGGACCGAGTATGCGAATGCCGTCCGCGATCTGCTGGCGCTGGAAGTCGATGCCACAAAGTTCCTCCCCTCCGACGACTCGACCCGTGGATTCGATAACATCGCTGGCGCTCTGAAGCTGTCTCCGGCGCTGATGGAAGCGTACCTGTCGGCTGCAGGAAAGATCAGCCGACTGGCTATTGGAGATGTATCGGCGCCGACGCAGGCAGTCTTCGAAGTTCCTGCCGACACGGCTCAGAACTTCCACATCGAAGGGTTGCCCTTTGGAACTCGCGGCGGCATTTTGATCAAGTATCAGTTCCCTGCCGATGGCGAATATTCATTCAAGGTCAAAGGGGTCACGGGTTATTTCCAGGCCGTCCTTGGCGGAGTGAAAGGCGAACAACTGGAAGTCACCGTCGATGGCGAACGCGTGAAACTGTTTGACTGGGATAAGGAAATTGCAAATACCACCGGCAATGGCAAAGCGACTCCGCGGGTGCCGGTGAAGGCGGGATTGCATACCGTTGGCGTGACATTCCTTGCGACCAATGACGTTCCGGGCAGCGAACTGGATCGGCCGTTTCAGCGCACCATGAATACTCCGGGATCCATTCCTGGATTCCTTTTCTATCCGCACGTCGGACAGGTGTGGATTGAAGGTCCTTACAATGCCGAAGGCGCTGCTGAAACGGCAAGCCGTAAGAAGATTTTCGTCTGCCATCCGGCAACACCGCGCGACGAACCCGCATGTGCGCGAACCATTATTTCGTCTCTTGTGAAGCATGCTTACCGCCGTCCGGCAACTTCTTCGGATCTGGCATCCCTGATGGATTTCTACGGATCTGGACGGAATGAAGGCGGAACATTTGAAGACGGCATCGAAGTCGCGCTGCAACGCATCCTGGTGGATCCGGAATTCGTCTATCGCCAGGAAGCGGAGCCTGCAGGTGTCGCCGCCGGCAAGAGCTATCGCATTAGCGATATGGCGCTGGCATCCCGATTATCGTTCTTCCTGTGGAGCAGTATTCCAGACGATGAACTGATTGACCTCGCGTCACAGAGCAAGCTCCGCGATCCTGCAGTACTTGAGAAGCAGGTCGTGCGAATGCTTGCGGATCCGAAATCCGAAGCGATGACCGTCAATTTCACCGGACAGTGGCTGGGAGTGCGCTCACTGAAGACGAGTGAGCCGGTGGTCAATATCTTTCCGGATTTCGACGATAACCTTCGCAATGCATATCAGCGCGAGATTGAGCTGTTCTTCGACAGCATCGTGCGGGAGGATCGAAGCGTCATCGACCTGTTGACCGCGAATTACACCTACGTCAACGAGCGGCTGGCGAAGCAGTATGGCCTGCCGAACGTCTACGGCTCACAGTTCCGACGCGTGACGCTGCCGGCGGAACTCGATGTGAGACGAGGATTGCTCGGCAAGGGTGGACTGGCGACGCTGACATCTTATGCAAACCGTACGTCTCCAGCGGTCCGAGGCAAGTGGTTCCTCCAGACGTTTCTCGGCGTCCAACCGCCGGATCCGCCGCCGAACGTCCCTGTTCTAAAGGAAAAACCGGCAGACACGACTGGTAATCTAAAGACGCCAACAGCGCGGCAATTGATGGCAGCACATACCGCCAATCCCACATGTGCGACGTGCCACAAGATTTTCGAGCCGATTGGTCTTGCCATGGAAAACTTTGACGCCGTTGGCACGTGGCGCACGATGGATGGCGACAGTGCAATCGATACAAAGGGTGTACTGGCGGATGGTACGAAAGTCGACGGCATTCCCAGTCTGCGAAATGCGCTGGTGGGCCGTTCGGATCAATTTGTTCGGGTTGTCACTGAAAAGCTTCTTACCTACGGCCTTGGCCGCGGTCTAGAATATCAGGACATGCCGATGGTTCGAACTATCGTGCGCGACTCTGCAGCAAGCAAATACAAGTTCTCGTCCATAGTCTTGGGTATCGTGAAGAGCGCCCCGTTCCAGATGAATACGAAGGGCGTGGCCCCGCAGCAACAGAAGGTGGCCGTCAAGTAGGCGATTAGTCAGGGGAGACATCGACAATGATTATTACAAAAAAGCACATATCCCGTCGTACCGTACTTCGCGGCATCGGCGCAACTCTCGCACTACCATTTCTCGATTCCATGGTGCCGGCCGCAACCGCGATGGCTCAGACCGCTGCCAACCCGAAACCCAGGTTCGTCGGCTGCTTTGTTCCGCACGGCGCAGCGCCCGGATATTGGGTTCCAAGCACGGAAGGGCCTCTTGCCGCCGAGCTTCCCTTCAATTACAAACCGCTGGAACCCTTCCGGAATCAAACGGTACTTTTCAGCGGATTGCATTCCCGGTCCGCAGAACCTCCTCCGGGAGCGACAGGTGCCGATCACTGGGTGGCATCGGCATTTCTGTGTGCCAGCAAACCCAAGAAGACCGCCGGAGCAGATGTCTACAACGGAACGACAATTGATCAGATCATCGCGAAGAAAATCGGTGGCGACAATCTGATGCCGTCCATGCAGCTGGCCGTTGAAGATCCGGGCGCGAATTCGAGCAACTGCGGCGAAGGCTACAGCTGCACGTATACCAACACGATATCGTGGTCTTCCCCAACGGAGCCACTTCCGATGGAATTGAATCCCCAGGTGATCTTCGAACGCATGTTCGGAGATGGCAGCACGCCGGAACAGCGCGTCGCCCGGAGAAAACGGGACGGCAGTATCCTCGATTCGCTCACGGGCAGCATCTCCCGCCTGAGCAAAGACTCCAGTGCGGCCGACCGCGAGAGGCTCGAGAGCTACACCGAAAATGTTCGAGAAATTGAACGTCGGCTTCAAATCGCAATGAAGGCTTCGGCTGTCGCTCCAACGGACATGCCGGTGCCGGTGGGTGTGCCGCAAACTTTTGATGAGCACATCAAGCTGCAGTTTGATCTACTGGCGTTGGCCTTCCAGGCGGATATCACCCGCGTCGGCACGCTGCTGTTTGCGCGTGACCTGACGGGACGAACTTATCCGGAAAGTGAAGCTCCCACCTCGGGTTTCCACGGCGTGTCTCATCACGGCGAAGATCCGCGCCGCATCGCCGACCTTTCGAAAATCAATCAGTATCACGTCAAGATGCTGGCGCATCTCATCGGAAAGATGGCAGCAACGAATGATGGCGACGGAACCGTGCTGGACCACTCCCTGGTTCTGTATGGATCGAATATGGGAAATCCCAATCAGCATCTGCACTATGACGTGCCGCATGTTCTTGTCGGCGGTTTGAATGGAAAGCTTAAGGGAGGACGTCATCTTCAATATCCAAGCAAGACCGTGCCGACGGGCAATTTGCTTTTGTCCATTCTGGACATGTATGACATTCACCAGGACAGCATCGGCGACAGCACCGGCCGGCTGGATAAACTGTAGGGGGATTGGTTATGAAACGCATCGTCGCCATTGGCGTGGTTGGTTTGGGGTTGCTGCTGTTGTCGATCGTTGGTTTGGGTGCCGGTCGCTCTGAAGTTGCAGATGCGCTCATGCGAGGAGACAAGGCAGCGGCGCGCAAGCTTATTGAACAACGCGCTGACGTGAATGCTCCTCAGGCGGACGGGGCCACAGCCCTTCATTGGGCCGTGTTCCAGTCCGACAAGGAAATGGTCGACCTGCTGCTTCGCGCAAAGGCCAACCCCAGTGCTTCGAATCGCGAAGGCGCAACGCCGCTCTGGCTGGCATCGATCAACGGAGACGCGCCCATCATTACCGCACTGCTGGATGCAGGAGCCAACACCAACGAACCCCTTCCTCTGGGCAGAACGCCCCTCATGGCTGCGGCACGGACCGGTAACGTCGATGCGATGAAGGTGCTCGTCGATCACGGCGCGAACGTGAATGCGAAGGAGACCCTTCGCGGAACAACGCCCTTGATGTGGGCAGCAGATGAAGGCCATGCTCCGGCCATCCAATACCTGATTCAGCACGGTGCGGATATCAAAGCGCACTCAAATCTGGTCGAACGCGGAAGAGGGCCGGCACTCGGGAAATCGAACGATCCAAGAAAACAGGTCGCGGCCCAGGGCGCAGCTCTGGCAGCCGGTCAGGCATCGCCAGACCTGGGCACATTGCGGGCCGCGGCGGACGGCACTGCGGCTCCGGCGCAAGGACAGCGTGGGGCTGCTGCAGGCCAGGGACAACGCGGTGGACGAGGTGGCCAGGGGAACGCCAACGCTGCAGCCGCTGCCAATGCTGCAACGGCAGACGGCACCGATCAGGGTGATGGTGGCGCAGCAGTCGGATTCGGCGGTGGCGGTGGGCGTGGGCAAGGCACAGTCATGGATGGGGGTGCGCTGACTCCGCTGATTTACGCGGTACGCTCCAATGATCTGGATTCCGTCAAGGCTCTCCTGGCGGCTGGCGCGGACATCAATCAAACGTCCGGCTATGGCTGGAGCCCGCTGCTGGTTGCGACACAAAATCGGTACTACAAGCTCGGCGAATACCTGCTGGACCACGGTGCCGATGTGAACCTCGCCAACAAGGGCTTGTGGACTCCGCTCTATCTCGCAACCGACAACCGCAATATCGAATCCGGAGATTATCCCGTACGCAAGGGCGACATGGATCATCTGGATTACATCAAGATCCTCATCGACAAGGGCGCCAACGTCAATGCCCGGATTAAAGACAGCACGCAGACGCGAACCGTATTTACGAACCAGTGGTTGGATGAGAATGGGGCAACGGCGTTCCTTCGAGCATCCCAGTCCGGCGACCTCGTTCTGATGAAACTTCTGCTGGCTCACGGCGCGGATCCCAAAATTTCGACAGTACTGGGTGTGACGGCTTTGCAAGT
>Ga0068868_100002849_pt1 | contig 11988 bp, 13 predicted proteins | sample KBSMisM42_FD_64660 | JGI IMG/M metagenome (GOLD analysis project Ga0068868, IMG submission 64660) | Miscanthus rhizosphere microbial communities from Kellogg Biological Station, Michigan, USA - KBS Miscanthus M4-2 | ecosystem: Host-associated > Plants > Roots > Rhizosphere > Soil ...
GGCGGCGGAACGTGGGCCTGCGTCGCGAGTGTTTGCACCGTCGAGTGCCCAGGCGATGGCGGCGTCACGTCGTGCACGAACGGTTGCTTCGACACGACGAGCGACAAGGCGCACTGCGGTAACTGCGGAACGGACTGCGGTCAGGAGTCGTGTTGCGGGTCGAGCTGCACCGACACGACGATGGACAACGCGAACTGCGGCAAGTGCGGCACTGCGTGCACGAGCACGCAGTCGTGCACGAACAGCCACTGCTGCACGACGGGCCAGACGTACTGCACGAGCGCCTGCACCAACACGGCGACGGACACGAAGAACTGCGGCGCGTGCGGCACCGCATGCAAGACCGGCGAGACGTGCAACAACTCGAAGTGCTGCGCCGCGCCCACGCAGGGCACCTGCGCCCACTCGCTGTGCGACGGCACCACGCTCACTCCGCTCAAGAAGGCGTGCGATCCGAACGGCTGCGTGACGAAGGTGTGCACCGCAGATTCGTTCTGCTGCAACACGTATTGGGACTCGGCCTGCGTGAGCGAGGTCGCGACGTACTGCCCGCCGTATTCCTGCACCGGCTGCTAAGGCGTCAGTTGCAGCTGTCGGTCCAGGTCGGGCCGCAAGGCTGGCCAGCGTCCACCGGCGGCCCTACCGGGCCTTTGACCGCGGGCACGGCTTCGAAGCCGAGGCCCATCGACACCGAGTTGCACGCGCCCTTGCCGTCGCCCGAGGAGCTCCGGTTGATGTCCGTCGCCGCGCAGATGTCCTTCTTCAAGAGCTGGTACGTGATGTCGGCGTCGCCGCAGAGATAACCGCCGAAGATCGGATCGGGCACCGGCGCGAGGCTCGGAAGGAACTTCGCCGGGTCCCACCGCCCGCCGAGCACGCCGTTCGTGATGGTCATCTTCGGTCCCGCGACGCTGATGTTCGCGCGGATGACCCCTTCGTCGAGTTGGATCAAGACGGGCTGCGTGATCGCGCTGCCGACGATGATCGGAAAGTTGAGCCCCGTCGCGACGAGCGTGTAATTCGTGACGTAAGCGTCGTCGACGCGATACTGCCCGGGCGCCGAGCCCGGGTCGACGATCCACGAGTCGTTCCCGTCGAGCTTGGGCGCCGAGCCGTCCGCGACGAAACCTGCGTAGCCTTGCGAGCCGTAGATCGTGACGGTGACCGCCTTGTCGTCGGCGAGGCCGTTGTAGTTCGAGACTTGGATGACCGCGCCCGACAAGCCCGACGCGAGCGCCGTGTTGAAGCGCGTTTCGGTGATGACGCCGCCGTCGGGAACGAGCGTGTTGATCGCCTCGAACGCGCGCCGTGCGTAGTTGTCGATGCCGCCGTCGTCGTCGCAAAGAGGCGAGGCGTCGGGCGTGCCCCGAATGCACGAGTCGAGCTGCCCCTGACACGTGCACGTCTTGTCGAGGTTGAAGCCGTAGTACGGACCGCCGTCGCTCGAGCCGAGGTAGATTTTGGAGAGCGCCGTGACGTACGTGTTCTTGACCGTGTCGTCCGGGTTGTTCGTGGGCAGCACGGGCAAATCCGACGTGCCGCACGGGTTGTCGATGACGGCGCCGTCCCAGAGCGTCTTGTCACCGATCCCCGCGATCAGCTGGCAGGCGGTGGCGATGCCCACGACCAAGATCGCGGCCAAAGTTAATCGAAGGCGCATCCTTCCTTATCGTACACCGTGTGTGCGGATTGTGGAGGTCGAGTTGCTCCGCGGCCATCATCCCCGTACTCTCGATGTTTGATGGGCGCCGATTTTGACCGGGATGCACCGGTCCGCGAGGGTGACGTCCTTGCCGGGCGTTATCGCGTCGAGCGTGTGCTCGCCATGGGCGGCATGGGCATCGTCGTCGCGGCGCGCCACATCCAGCTCAATCACAAAGTCGCCGTCAAGGTCCTGACGCACAACGCAGATTCGTCACAGGCGAACGCGCGCTTCTTGACCGAGGCGAAGGCGTCCGCGCTCTTGCGAAGCGATCACGTCGTTCACGTGTCGGACGTCGGCACGCTCGACAACGGCAAGCCCTTCATGGTGATGGAGCTGCTCGACGGCGAAGATCTCTCGCAGGTGCTCGAGCAAGAGGGACGCCTCCCGATCGAGCAGGCCGTCGACTACATGCTCCAGGCCTGCGAGGGGCTCGCCGAAGCGCACGCCGCGCGCATCGTCCACCGCGATCTGAAGCCGGGAAACCTTTTCCGCGTGCGAAAGAAGGACGGGAGCGAGCTGATCAAGGTGCTCGACTTCGGCGTCTCGAAGGCGCTCTCGCAAGACGTTCGTGCCGAAGGAACCGTGACGACGACGGACGCGGTCTTCGGCTCGCCGCTCTACATGTCGCCGGAGCAGATGACATCGGCGACGAAGGCCGACGAGCGCAGCGACATCTGGTCGCTCGGCGTCGTGCTCTACGAGCTGCTCACGCGCCGCATGCCGTTCGACGCGGAGAGCATGGCGGGCCTCGCCGTGCGCATCGCGACCGATCCGCCCGACCGACTGCTCACCGTGCTTCCGGACGCGCCGCCCACGCTCGAAGCCGTGATCATGAAGTGCCTCGAGAAAAAACCCGAGGCTCGCTACCAAGACATCGCCGAGCTCGCGAGCGATCTCGAGCCGTTCTGCTCGGCGGCTCGCCCGCGCGTCGAGCGCATCCAGCGTCTCGTTTTTGGCACGACGAATCCGCCGCGGTCGGTGCCTTCTGCGCCGTCGATGCGGAAGCTGCTCGCGAACGGCGCGGAGACGCTCGGACCGGTCGACACGGGCGAGCCGAGTGTCCCGAAGATCCCCGTAGAGGAAGAGAAGCCTCGCCGCACCTTGCCCATTGCCATCGGCATCGGCGTCGTGGCGGCAGCGATCGGCGTCGGGATCTTCGTGAAGGTGAACGGCAACCACACGAGCGCGACGCAAGACCACGCGCCGCCGACGCTCCCGTCCGACACGGTGAAGGCCGCGACGACGGCGCCTCCGGTGGAGACGACCGCACACGTCGAGCCGACGAACGTCATCCCGACCGCGACGACGGCCACGGCCGCCGAGATCTTCCGCCCGAAGCCACACCCGCACGTGACGGCGACGAACACGGCAAAGGCGCCCGCGTCGAGCACGAGCGTGTTATCTGGTATCTCGCGTGATCGGAAATAGAGCCGCCGCCGCCGCCGTCGTCTTCTTCGCCAGCGCCACGGCGTGGGCGGATCAAGCCGCGGATCAACCGCTCGCGCAGACGCTCTTCGACGAAGCCGTCAAGCTGATGGACAAGGGGCAGTTCGCCGACGCATGTCCGAAGCTCGCGGAGAGCCAGCGCCTCGACCCCGGCGGCGGAACGCTCTTGAACCTCGGCTTCTGCAGACAGAACGAGGGCAAGCTCGCGTCGGCGTGGGCCGCCTACAACGAGGCGCTCAGCCAGGCCATCAAGGACGGGCGCAAGGATCGCGAGTCCACCGCGCGCGTGCATGTCGACGAGCTCGAAGGGAAATACTCGAAGCTCGCGATCGACGTGAGCGACGGCGCGCGCAAAATCGAAGGGCTCGAAATTCGGGTCGACGGCACGCCCGTTCGTCAAGCCGCGTGGGGCGTGCTCGCGCCGATCGATCGCGGCAAGCACGCCATCGTCGTCAGCGCGCCGGGCAAGAAAAACTTCAACACGTCGCTCGAGGTCACGGCGGACGGGACGACGCAGCGCGTGTCCATCCCAGTGCTCGAGAACGCGCCCGTCGTCATCGATCGCACGCGCGGCTCCGGCACGGAGCGCGTCACGTCGCGCGGCCAGGTCATCGCCGGCGTGGTGACGACCGGCCTCGGCGTCGTGGCCGTCGGCGTCGGCATCGGCACCGGCGTGGCGGCGCTCGACGCGAAGTCGACGGCCGACAAGCTGTGCACCTTCCCGCCCGGCACTTCGTGCGATCAGAAGGGCTATGACACGAACGAGCGCGCGAAGACGTACGCGTGGCTCTCCGATTTCGGCATCGGCATCGGCGCCGCGGCCATCATCGGCGGCGTGGTCCTCGTCCTCACTGCGACGAAGACCGTCAAGATCGCGCCGGTCGTCGGCCCGAACATGGCCGGCGCTACGTTCTTCGCGCGCTTCTGATCGATCAGCGCGCGTGCGCGTGACCGTTGACGTGATTCGTCTTCGTGTGGTGGTTCGTCTTCGCGTGGCTGGTCGCCTTCTTCGTGGCGCGCGCGATGACGCGTTTGGCCTGCGCGGTGACCTGACGCTTGTTGCGCCCGCGAGCGACGAACAGCCAGGTTCCCGTGCCTGCAGCCGCGACGACTGCGCCGGCGATGCCGAGCGCCCAGAAGAGCAGCGGCGTGCGTTTCTTGTTGAACATGTGATTCTCCTTCTCCTTTTTCAGTCCTTGCAGATGTTGGCTTTGCGACATGCGACGACGCGCGTCATGTCGAAGACGTCGTCGCACTTCTCGTTCTTGATCGCGTCGATGCACGATCGGAGCTTGTTTGCCTCCACCACGTGGCACTCGCTCGCGCGGTAGTCGCCTCGCGTGCTCTGGCGGATGTCTCGACGACACGCGGTCGTGTCGCTCCACTTCTTGTTCGCGCCGACGTTGTTGCACGCGATCTCGCGCGCGCATCGCGCGTCGGTGATGTGATCGATCGTCGTGTCGTTGGGATCGCCTCCGAGGTCGATGCTCGGATTCGTGCTTTGCGTCGTCGCGCCCGTCGTCGTCGTCGTTCGATCAGCGTCGTTTTGGTTGCACCCAACCACGAAAAACGCGCTGAACATGATCAGCTCTTTCATGGTGCGTGCGCGAAGTGCAGACGATGTGCCACTCGGCCATGCCGGAAGAACGCGATCTGCGCTCGTGGCGCGACTGTGTCGGGCGACCGAAAAGACACGAGCGATCGCTTCCTGGGAATGAAACCAGTTGGCACGCCACTCGCAATGCCGCTCGGTCCATGATGAAGGATCAAGTGCAACCGGGCTCTCCGGGTGCGCCGGCGGCATCGGAGCGATGGATGCACGGCGCGACGGACGACATCGGTCATCGCGGCAAGGCGCCCAAGAACTACGTGCGCTCGGACGAGCGCGTCTTCGAGGACGTGTGCGAGACGCTCACGGCGCAAGACGCCGTCGACGCGAGCGACATCACGGTGACCGTCGAAGAGGGTGTGGTGACGCTCGATGGGAACGTCGCCACCGACCACATGAAGGAGCTCGCCGAGGAGGCCATCATGGACCTCCCCGGAGTGAAATCAGTCCGCAATACGCTGCGGGCGATGAACAAGGAGACATGAAAGATGGCTACTCGCAAAACTGGCGGACGACGGAAGTACGGCTCGAAGGCGAAGAACAAGGTCGGCAAGGCGATGCACGAGATGAAGCGCGGCCAGCTTCGTTCGGGCGGCTCCGGTAAGAAGGTGAAGAGCCGCAAGCAGGCGATCGCCATCGGTCTGTCGGAGGCGCGCCGCAGCGGCGGAAAGGTGCCGCGCAAGGGCTCGTCGTCGTCGCGCAAGCGCAAGGGGAGCTCGCGCAAGAAGAAGAGCTGAGGAGAAAGAGATAACGCGGAAGAGATTCCGCGACGTGCGCGCGACGTCCAGCCCCCAGACGTCGCGCGCTTTTTTTTGTCTTTACGTCGCCGCCGCTTCAGTCGACTTCGATTTCTTCGTCGTCGTCCCAGTCCATGTTCTGCATCGCCTGCTTCGCGTACTTCTTGGCGACCTCGCCCACCGCGTACATGCCGACGCTGCCGACGAGCATGCGGATCATCTTCGAGCCGACGATCGTGCCGATGAGCAAGCCGGCGCCTGCAGCGACGGCCATCGCCGGATACGGGTTCTTGCGGATGACGTGCGGAACGTCGAGCTGCGAGAGCGCGTCTGCGGCTTGTTTCGCGGTCGCTTGCCAGTCATTGCGGCGGCGCGAGACGCGGTGACCGTTGTGCTCTGTGTGTGTAGAAGGCATGAGGGAGATCTCCTTTGTTGCCGCGCAAAGGTTCAATCGACGTGCCAAAACGGGTGCGGCGCCGGCACGAGTTGCCGCGTGGCCATGCGACACACGCGTGGCGCTACAGCACGTGAATCGGTGTCGAGAGCGCACGAGCTTCGCGCACGACGGTCGAACATCCCTCGCGCTCCGACGCGAAGACGAGCGCGCGCGCGGCCGAGATGTACGCAAGCGCTTCGTCTCGCGGCAGATCTCCGAGGAATCGAACGCGCGCGGATCGCTCCGACGCGCGTCGCTCGAGGCGCTGGCGCTCGGGACCATCGCCGACGACGACGAGGAGACCGCGCGTGCGCGCTGCGCGCTCGATGGCCTTGTCGACGCGCTTGCTCGCGACGAGGCGACCCACGCTCACGTCGAACTCGCCGAGCTGCGCGCGAATCGCCTCTGCGCGCGAGCCCACGTTCGGGACCTCGAGCGACGCGGCGCGCACGAACGACTTCGCGAGCAGCCGCCGCGCGACGGACGGCGAGAGCGAGCGCAGCAGGTGCTCGCGCAGTGCATCCGACACGAAACGCCACGACCGTGCGCGCGCCACCAAAGCCGACACGAACGCGTCACGCGCAGGCAAGCTCGACAGGATTCGCGCGTCGCTGCCGTGCGACACGAGCTCGACACCGGGCACCACGAGCGCGACCGGAAGCGCCCAGTGGACGATGACACGATCGAAGGATTCACGACGCAGTGCGCTGCAAGTTCGCCCCAGGAAGGCGCCGAGCGGCACCGCACGCAAAACACCCGCACCACTTCTGGAAAATGCCGCCCCCATACGATGCGGAGGCGTCATGACCGTGACGCGCGCGCCCGACCGCTCGAGCTCGAGCACCTCTTGCCGCACGAAGTGACCGGCCCAATCTCGTTCGGGTGACGGGTAGCTCGTCGTCACTACCGCAATGTTCTGATAAGGATCTCGCATGGGTGTGAAGCTCGACGGAAGAATCCTCTACATCACCGAGGATCCCGAGCTGCAAGCCGCACAGCTCGAACGGAACGAGACGCTCAAATACGACGCGGAGCGCGCGCTCGTCAGCAACATCTCGACCGACGAAATCACACCCGGCTGGGTTTGCTACTACTACGACGAGACGCTCGCGCGCTATTGCCTGATCGGCCTGCGCGGCAATCGCGTGAAGAAGGACGCGATCAAGGACGGGAAGTTCTCCGTCATCGTGAGCGGCATCTCGAAGGGCTGCGGCAGCTCGCGAGAGACGGCGCCGTACAGCGAGCTCCACGCGGGCATCAAGCTCGTCATCGCGAAGAGCATCGAGAAGATCTACCGGCAGAACGCGCAGAACATCGGCCTCCTCACGAGCACGGACTTCGGGCTCATCCCGCGCATCGAGCGCGGCGAAGAAATTCCGATGGAGGAGTTCACGCGCGGGCTCGATCCGATCAGCGCCGGCATCGTCGAGCACGGTGGCCTCTTCGCGTACAACAAGGCGCGCATCGCCGGCGAAGTGTCACCGCCCGCGATCACGACCGCGGCGCGTCCGATGACGCTCTGCGAGAAAATCCTCGCGGCGCACGTCATCGTCGACGCGAGGACGAGCCGCATCGGCGTCCCCGCTGTCAAACCCGGCGACGCCTTCTTCGCGCGCACGGACGTCCGCTTCTCGCACGAGTACGTGACGCCGATGGCCGACGCGCTCTTCCGCGCAGGTCTCGGCGAAGACGCGACCGTGACGGATCCCGACAGCGTCTTCGCGTTCCGAGATCACCTCACGTTCCTCGATTTGATCATGCCGAAGGCCCACAGAGACATGGGCCTGAAAGAGCAGGCGCAGAAGCTCGCGGTCGTGCAGGACGACTTCACGAAGAAGCACTCCATCAAGCTCTATGGAGAGGTCCATCGCGAAGGAAAGCTCGTCGGCTCGGAAGCCATCTGCCACAACAAGGTCATCGAAGAGCTCGCGCTTCCCGGCCAGCTCGTCGCCGGGACGGACTCGCACACGTGCATGGCGGGCGCGCTCGGCTGCTTCGCCTTCGGCGTGGGCTCGACGGACATGGCGAACGCCTGGTTCACCAAAGACGTTCGCGTGACGGTGCCCGAGACGGCGCGCTTCAACCTGAAGGGCAAGCTGCGTGAAGGCGTGTGCGCGAAGGACGTGATGCTCCACATCCTCGCGATGCCGTTCTTCAAGTCGGGGTCCGGTATTGGAAAGGTCATCGAGTTCGCGGGCGACGCCATCGCGCACCTTCCGCTCGACGAGCGCGCCACGCTCACGAACATGGCGGTCGAGGCCGGCGGCTTCACCGGCATCATCGAGGCCGACGAGGTCGTCGTCGAATACCTCGTGCAGCAGCGCGGCCTCGCGTACGAGCTCGTGCGCGCGTGCATCGTGAAGGCCGACCCGGGCGCGACGTACTGCGCGACGTTCGACGTCGATCTCGACAAGGTCGTGCCGATGGTCGCGACGCCAGGCGATCCGCGCAACGGCGTGCCTCTCACGGATCTCGAGAAGCAAGGCGAGACGAAGATCGACATCGCCTACGGCGGCTCGTGTACCGGCGGGAAGAAAGCCGACATGGACATGTACGCGAGCGTCCTCAAGGGGCGTCACGTCGCGAAGGGCGTTCGGCTCTACATCCAGTTCGGCTCGCAGGACATTCGGCGTTACGCGGAGAAGAAGGGTTACCTCGAGGTCTTCCGGGACGCGGGCGCGGAGACGGTCGATCCGTCGTGCGGCGCGTGCATCAAGGCCGGCCCCGGCGTGAGCGACTCGCCCGATCAGGTCACCGTGAGCGCGATCAACCGGAATTTCCCGGGTCGCAGCGGTCCTGGGAAGGTCTACCTCGCGAGCCCGCTCGTCGTCGCCGCGAGCGCGATCGCCGGCCGCATCGCGTCTCCGGACGAAATTTGAAGCTCGCGCAGCTCGCGGTCGTGATGGCGCTCGTCGTCGCGGCGTGCGCGTCCTCGTCCTCCACGCCTCGAAACACGCCCGAACGAGGAAGCCAGTGCGCGACCGACGACGATTGCGCCGTCGCGAGCTTTCACGAGTGTTGCCAAGGTTGCCCGAACGATCCGTTCGCCGAATCGAAGAGCGTCGTCGATCAGCTCCGCCGAACGTGCGACGCCAATCCGTGTCCGCCAGGCCCGCCGCGCCAATGCCCGTCGCGGGTTTCGGACAAGTCGTTCCGCGCCGAGTGCCGCGCTTCGCATTGCGTGCTCGCGCCCGCGCCGCCAACTCCCACTCCGAGTGCGTCGCAATCGCAGGCGATCACGCCTACGCCCACGAGCTGCAAGACGAACGACGACTGCGCGATGTCGACGGTTCGATCGTGCTGCTCGCCGTGCGGCTTGCCTCCGTTCGCCGATCTGAAATCGGAGGTCGATGCCGTCACGAAGAAATGCGCGGTGGTCGAGTGCGCGATGCGCGTTCCGCAGGAGTGCAAGCCGACCGAGTCGCTCGACGTCTACCACGCTGAGTGCCAGAACGCGGCGTGCGTCGCGGTGCGCAATCCTCCACCACCCGTGACGCCGACCGCCGCCGCGACGCTCACGTCGAACGAGCCGTGCGCGCGCGATGGCGATTGCGTCATCTCGAACTTCGGAAGCTGCTGCTCCTCGTGCGGCGCTTCGGCGTACGCGACGAGCAAGCGCGATCTCGAGGCTCGGAACCGTCGCTGCACGATCGTCGACTGCGCGATGGATGGACGCGAGCGTTGCGATCCGACGATTCCGGCGTCGCTCTATCGCGCCGTTTGCCGCTCCGGCAGCTGCGCCGGCGTCAAGCGTTGAGCGCGAAACACACCATCACCGCGCCCGCGACCACGATCGATCCCGGATTCGACGGCTCGCCTTCCGATTCTTCCGCGGTCAGATCCACGTCCGGCATGTGACTGCGCCGCGAGAGATCGTCCGGATTCACGTCTTCCATGTGCAGCGCGGCACCGACCTTCATGCCTGCCGCGCTCGCGTAGCTCTCCGCTTTCGCCTTCGCGGCTTGCACCGCCCGGTTCCTCGCCTCTGCGCGGAGCTCGCGCATCCGCGACGTCTTGTGATGCACGCTGTGAATGCGATCCGCGCCCGCGTCCACGACCGCGACGAGCACCGGCTCGACCTTCGAGAACTCGCGCACGAACACATGGAAGCTCGCCGTCGCTCGATACCCGGCCATGCGCCTGTTCTCGTTGTACCCGACCCACTCCTCGGCGAGCGCGAGGTCTCCCGAGCGAACATCGCGCGAATCGATCTTCATCGCCAAGAGCGCCGCCCGCACGGCGTCCGCGCCACGCCGCGTCTCGTCGAACGCCTCCTTCGGTTTCGCCGCCACTCGCGACACGGCGAACCGCAGCGACGAATAATCAGGGTCGACCCGCAGGAGCGAAGACCCGAAAACGTTGATCCCATGCGGCCGCTGAATCGACTGAGTGACGTACACCCCACCATCATCGTTCGGATCCGAACTTTCTGTACGATTTCCGCCCGTGGCGTCGGCGTGTGGACAACCCTTCACACGGGAGCTCGAGGGCGGAGCCCTCGAACGAGACCGTCAGCGTGAGCCGCCAGGCGAACGCACGAACGCGAGGCTACGGCCGAGCGTGAGGATCCGAACGATTTGTACGATTTTTCGCCGTTGGGGGAGAGCTTGTTCCCGGGCCGCCCGTAACTCTCGGGCATGCGGACGTTTTCGCTCGTCGCCGCCCTCACCTCGATCCTTCTTCGCACGACGCCGGCCGACGCGTGCCAGTGCATCGCGCCGGGAACGGACGAGGAAGAGACACGCCTGGCGGACGTGGTCTTCGTCGGGACCGTGACGAGCATCACCGAGCCGAAGGTCGGCCAGCAGAACGCGACCGCGCAGCTCGCCGTCGAGACCGCGGTCAAAGGCTCGCAAAGGAACACTACGCTCGCGATCGACATGCCGGCAGCCAGCGTGATGTGCGGGTTCCACTTCGAGCGAGGCAAACGCTACAAAGTGTTCGCCTACAAGAACGACCGCGGCGCTCTCACCACACGGATGTGCACGGCGAGCCGCTCGCTTTGAGCGTCGCTCAGAACTGGTGCTTCTCGGTCGAGTCCTCGAGGGCGAGCGTCGAGGCGTTGCCGCTCGAGATCACCTCGGCGACCTGATCGAAGTAGCCGGTGCCGACCTCGCGCTGGTGGCGCGTCGCCGTGTAGCCGTCGGCTTCCGAGGCGAACTCGGCTTGTTGGAGCTCGCTGTAGGCGGCCATCCCGCGGTCCTTGTACTTGCGGGCGAGCTCGAACATCCCGTGGTTGAGCGCGTGGAAGCCCGCGAGCGTGACGAACTGGAACTTGTAGCCCATCGCGCCGAGCTCGCGCTGGAACTTGGCGATCGTCCCGTCGTCGAGGTTCTTCTTCCAGTTGAACGACGGCGAGCAGTTGTACGCGAGGAGCTTGTCCGGGAACTGCGCGCGGATGCCCTCGGCGAATTGCTTGGCCTGCTTGAGATCGGGCTTCGAGGTCTCGCACCAGATCATGTCCGCGTAGGGCGCATACGCGAGGCCGCGCGCGATGGCCGTCTCGACGCCGCTCTTCAAACGGAAGAAGCCTTCGGCAGTTCGGTCGCGAGAAGTGATGAACGGTGCGTCGCGCTCGTCGACGTCGCTCGTGATGAGCTTCGCGCTGTCCGCATCGGTGCGCGCGACGAGGACCGTCGGCACGTCGTAGATGTCGGCCGCGAGGCGCGCCGCGATGAGCGTCCGGACGAACTGCGACGTCGGCACGAGGACCTTGCCGCCCATGTGGCCGCATTTCTTCTCGCTCGCGAGCTGGTCCTCGAAGTGAACGCCAGCGGCGCCAGCTTCGATCATGCTCTTCATCAGCTCGTGCGCGTTGAGCGGACCGCCGAAGCCGGCCTCCGCGTCCGCGACGATGGGCGCCATCCAGTAGCGATCGCGCTTGCCTTCCGCGACCTCGATCTGATCCGCGCGAAGGAGCGCCGCGTTGATGCGACGAACCACGTTCGGAACGCTGTCGACGGGGTAGAGGCTCTGGTCCGGATACATGCGGCCGTACGTGTTCGCGTCCGCCGCGACTTGCCAGCCGGAGAGATAAATCGCCTTGAGGCCAGCG
>Ga0068868_100002851_pt1 | contig 11985 bp, 26 predicted proteins | sample KBSMisM42_FD_64660 | JGI IMG/M metagenome (GOLD analysis project Ga0068868, IMG submission 64660) | Miscanthus rhizosphere microbial communities from Kellogg Biological Station, Michigan, USA - KBS Miscanthus M4-2 | ecosystem: Host-associated > Plants > Roots > Rhizosphere > Soil ...
GCACGCGATGCGATCTGCCCAATACGATGCGGGCTGTCGCACCTGGCGGCCGCCATCTGGCCAGAAGGTTGAGGCGTGGGCTGAGAGGCTGGCGTTGTTCGTGCTCATTTGCAATCTCCGGGTTGTGGATTGATTGCGCCTTCGATCTCATCGCCGGTAATTCCGTCGGTCACCTTCGCATTTGCCAGCGCGTTCTCGACCTTCGCGTCAGAAATCTCTTCAGCTATACGCGCCAATTCGGGCCTTACCTGCTCGATGAAATGAAACTCGTCGATACCTATGGCGGTCCCAACTATGCAAAGCGAATCGCCCTCGACGTAAAATTCCACCCTCACGGTGCGGACCTTTGACAGCATGGCGCGCAGCCTCTTTATCTCGCGCTCTTGCGCCTTGCAGATTTCGCGCAGCCGATCTTCGTCCATTAGCTCACCACCTCCACGATCACTCGCGTGTACGCCCGCTCCCCGAACCGCTTGTAAGCCTCCACGGACACCACTTGGCTGTCGTCGCGGTAGCAGATGCCCGTCATGGAATCGAGAGCGGCCCGGATGCATTTGTCGATGTCGGGACGCGTCAGCTTCTGCGTTACGCTCTTCTTGGTGCTCTTCGGCTTGACGAAATAGAACATCAGCTTCAGGTGGATCGCGCCCGAATTGGCTTGGTGCTCACCCGCACCAACCATGGCCAATTGAGCCATGAACGCGGCCTCCTGCCTCCAGGGCTTCAGCTTCGGGTTATCGCTGGTGACGATATTCTTGCCGCTCTTCGTGCGGATGGATTTGAGGCTTCCCTGGGACTGAGGATCGCCCGATACTTCGAAGTCGATCAGCATTGCTGCCCCACTCCAATCGCCACGCCCTCGGGGGCCTCGCTTGCCTTGGGCTGCTTCGCCCACGGTACGGGAAACTCAAGCAGGCAGCGATTGCAGCGATACGTGCTGCCACCAGCGAAGGCGATATCGCGACCGTGGGCTAGCTTGCACCAGAGCTTGCGAATCATTTGCCCACGCACCCGACCTTGCGAACTTTGACGGTCACGTCGCCCTGACGCAGGAGCTGCTTGCCCTTCTCGGTGAGAACGTCCTGCTCCTTCGCTTGTGCGTCACGCGTGAGCGATTCCAGGTCGTAGCATAGGCTCCGCGCGGCTCCCCAGTCCTCTTTAGAGACGGCGGTCTTAATTGAGGCTTTCTTCAGCGCCGCCGTCTTGGCATTCGTAGCGAGGACGTCTTTCGGAGGATAGACCTTCGCCCTTGCGATCAGATCGAGGAATCGAAGGCGCTCCACCGTTCCATTGCCGGGATGGCATCGCAATCCTTCGGGATTGGCAAGACTCCTGAGATACCCGAGGTCCTGCATGGTGAGTCGCACCTCAGGCATCTTGACGACCACCGAGGGGCGCGAAAGGTCTTCTGTCTTTTCTGCTGTCGCTTGCATGTTTCCCACCTTTGAAGGCGGCCCTCAATTTCCCCGAGCGTTGGATTTCCAACCTCAATCAAGGGCCACCATCGAAGGCCCCTGCCCCAGAAACTCCCCAGTTGCCAAGGCAGGGACGGGGTGCTAGGCCTGCGGAGTCGGTGCCGCTCCTTGGTCGGTTGGCTCGCCAGCCACGATGTTGAGGCTGACCGCTCCGCCGCCGGTTACGGTGAAGTCGAGAGTGCCGGTAAGGTCGGACACGCCCGCTCCGAGATCAGCATCGACCGTTACGACCACGCGGCCGGTGCCAGGCGCTACGCCTACTGCTGTCGCGCTCATTCCGTCGGCTGCCGCTGTTACGGTGACCACGGTCTCATCGGAAGATGCCCACACGGGCACCCCGTCCACTAGAGCCGGGGCGCCCTTCTTGTCCACCGGCTGAATCGTCAAAACTACCTGTTGATCGTCTCTGAGGTTCATGCTCGTTGCTCCTTCGGTAATGGTGCCGTCAAGGTTCGCGGTGAAGATGATCTTCACGGCTGGCCCTGGGGTTAAGATGTCTTTGATTTCCTCCATGCGCTCAAGCAGGAGATTCTGGTTCGCCAGGATCTCTGCTTGTTGTGCCTGGAAGGTTGTAAACATGCGGATTATCAGTCGCAAGAGTTGCGCTATCATTTCGGTGGCTTTCAATGGTAGGGCCCGCCTCCGAGACGGGCCCGTTGCTCTGGCTGCTCTTCTGCGCCCTCCCTTCTAAAACGGAACGTCGTCGTCAGTGATTCCGGCGCCGACGGTTTGCTCTTGTGGCTTCGGCTGCTGCGTCGGATTCGGCGCTTGCGACTTCAGCCCCTTGAGATGTTTGCCGAAAAGGTTGTCGAGATCGCGAAGCTTCTTTGGCTCCAGGGGCTTCACTTCGAGTGCGCCACCCGTACGGGCTACTCCCCACTTCTCGCGGTTGCTTCCGCTCTGATCGGGTTCGTGTGCGCACCACATATCCACGTCATATCCGCGGAAGTCATGGAAGCCTGGAGTCTGCGGGTCGAGATCCCGGAAGCTGGTTCCTTGGAATCCCAAGGTCTTTAGATCTTCCATGAGGTATGGAACGGTCTTCTCAGTGATGGCCCGGTAGTGCGTGCGCTCGTATTGCTGCTCAGCCGGGATGTATTTGGACGGGTCTTCCGGGTCAACCTGGCCCATCACTTTGAATCTGAGAACGAACTGGGGAGTACCGGTCTTGGCCTCTCCCATGGCTTGTTCTGTGATCTTGCAGGCGTATCGCCCTACTGAATAAAACGCGCTCACTGTTGAACCTCCTGGGTGGATTCGGGCTGTGCCTTGATGGCGGACCTTCCCGCCTTAACTGCATTGGCGAAACTCTTCCACGCCTCCTCTGCACTATTCCCCATTTCGATCTCAGGGGGCAGACCAAGGCGATTGCCGGCGTCGTAAGCGGCAGTCTTCTCGGTGTACATCAGCCGCACGTTACCGCCGAGCCCTTTACCCTTTTGCTCGCCCGTCTTCTTGTTCTCGCGGACGGCTGCTACGGTCTCATCGAATGCCCCGAAGAGAATCACATCGGCCCATTTCGCCGTTAGCGCCCAGGTGCGCTTGTCCATGTCTGGCTGGAACCGGTCGTAGTCGGCACCAGTGGGATTGCGGTACGGGGCCACTTTGGTGTGGCAAAGGGCGAAGATTGTCATCCGCTTTTTGCGCCGCAGTTCGTCGAGAGCAGAAAGCAAAGTTCGCCATTCCGAAAGCGATACTTCGGGACCTTTAGAGTAGGAAGAAAACCCCTTATCGCCCCACTCCCCGCCGAAGTCGCGGGCGCATACAAACTCATGGCAGAGTCTTTCCGCTCCATTGAGAGTGTCGATTACCAGCGTCTTGTAATCGTGATCTTCGTCGATCAACGCCCGAATGCAGCCAAGAAATTCCATCCAATCCTGGGACTCCGGGAAGTGCGCGGTTTCCTTCACCCGGCCGGCATCGATCAGTGGATCAAGTCCGGTTTCTCCGCGACTCTGAATGAAGATGGGCTTCGGAGCCTGCGCTGCGAAACTCGTCTTGCCCCACTTCTCGGGACCGTGTAGGCAATACCTGTTGGGCATTCCGCTACCGGAAGATGTAATCTCGGATAGCGATTTCTTCTGAGTGGCTTGCGGAGATCCCGAAGACGTTCTCCGGGGCGCCGGCATTGCTGTCGTCATAATGCTCCTTCTGCTTTGTTGAGGTATGCGAACTCTCCGAAGTGGGCGGTAGCGGCTCGGTTATATGCCTCCGCTGCGTGTGCCTCTTCGCTGAATTGGCCAAGGTAAAGCTCTTTGCCATTCACTCGAATCCTGGCTTCCCACTTCCTATTGCTGCGATATCGGATTCCCTTGTATGCGGATGAAGAGTTCCATCCGCGCCGATTGCAAACGTTTTGTTGATGCGTGCAAATCCTGAGATTGGATCGGCGGTTATCGGTTCCGATGTGATTCCAATGGTCGATTTCTACACTCAAGTCTTCGATTCCGATAATCCAGCGATGCATCGGAATCACTCGCGTGCGATCATCCATGGACTGCTCACGGGCCGCGTAGTAGGTTTTGGATCTACTGGCCCACAGCGCGAACCACTTGAACGGAGCCACTTGAAATGCATCACACTCGTCGATGAGTGCCACCTGCCCGCGAGTCAATGGAATCTCAAGCGACACATTCCACCTCCATGCGCGATGCCTCGAAATACGTCTGTAGGCCCAAATGCCAGCAGGTTCCAAACATGAGCGCCTCGCGCTCCTCTTCGTCTTGCCGCTCGAGGCCAAGCTCGTATTGCAGATAGTGTTTGCGCCTGCAGGTCTGGAAGCACCGAATCCGGCTATTCGTCAGAACGTCGCGCCCATCGCCTTCGAGCATCGGAAGCTCGGTGTGGACGTTCCCCTTTCGCTTCCAGTTGTCGGAGTCGGCGGTATCGTAGCCGCTGCAGATCCCCAGAAACTTGCAGGGAGATCCGTACATCATGCAGGCTCCCGAGTTCCGTGCCCATCGATTCTCGCGGCGGGCGTGTAGAATCTCTTGCGAGTGCTCCCACAACTCCGTTGCGTATTCGTGCAGATCCGCATCGAGACGCGGCACCGTGCGGCGCTGGAAGTACCACTGAGGCCGCTCGCTCGTGCAGTCCCACGTCAGCCGTGCTTCGTACATCTCCAAATTCTCGCGGCTCGTTTCGCGGAGTTCAGTAAGGGTGTATGGAGTAAGCTCTTGGCCGAAGTATTGGTGAGTTCTGGCGACCAGTGCGGCGTCTGCTTTGGACACCCCCTTCGGGCTGATGCCGGGCTTCCGCATCACGTCCCAAACGGCTTCATCGACCTTGCGACCGTTGAGCCATTCCAGGAGCGAGTAGTGCGACACCTGGCCTTCGATTACGAGCTGCCGCCAGTACGGGGCGTTCGGGTCGCTGATGTCCTCGCTGGTGCTTTTGTGATCCATAACCACGCGCCGGCCAGCGTATCCGGTTGTGTCCAACTTTCCAGCAACTCGAAAGCTTCGGCTCTTGCGCCCAGTCTCGGGATTCCACAGATCGGAAATCACCAGATTCTCGACTGAATCCACAACGTACGGCGCGTCTTGCCAGCGTGCGTGATATCCGCGCAGAAGCCCCCGGCACTTCGCCACGATGAGCGCGGTACGGTCGTCCGTGTTGTCGGTAACGCATGTATCGAGCGCTGCCAGCGCCTTCTCTAATCTGTCGCTCATGCTGCCGCCTCGCTCATATGTCGGTCCATCTCGTCCACTGTAGAAACCTCACCGCACGCCATGCACTGGAAGTACTCGCCATCGCCCTGATAGCCCGTCTCGCTGCATCGCCGCAGCGATTCAAACCGCTGAACGATCCGAGTGCTGAGGCACTGTGGGCAGGTGGGCATCAGTCGATCCACGTGGCGCAGGCGTACGCTATCAGCACGTATACCGCGCCCCAAATAAGGAGGCCGCCCAGCGAGCACCAAAAGCTTGACTCGTACCGCCGAAACCGCCTGAGATCTTGCAGTCGCATATAATTTCAGCCTCAAAAAATCGTGGCCCAGGTTCCGACAGGGCCCCATTGGACAAGGAGGACTTCAGTTAACCTGCCCGCTGGCGAGAGACTGAAATGCCCGCGCCTCTCTCAGATCACAGCCCGAGCTCGCGAGCATGTGCCAGATCGCCAGTTCGGCCTCGGGTGCCAGCATGCATTCGCCGTGCGCCTCGTGCAAATCTTCCTCGTGCAGGGCGGCCACGATCGCTTCGGCCAGCGCCTGTCGGTGGGTAGGGCTCTCATCGTCATAGACGAACATGGGATTGTGCTCCTTTGATTGTTTTGGATATCGACACTTCGGCAATCTTGCCGTGGCGTTCAGCGTGGTGCTTGTGACAAAGCCAAGTCACATCAAGTTGCTTTGAATAATCCTCGTGGTGCGCTTCTGCGGGATACACTCCGCATACTTCGCACCCCTGCCGCACAATCTTTCCCTTGGCTATGGCGTAATATACGGCCTTGCGCGCCTTGTATTTCGGTTGCTGCTCGGGGCGGGAGCGATACTCCATCGTGTTCTTTGATCTGGCTGCCTTTTCCTCGTCGCTAAGGACTCTCGACTGACGGTATTCAGAAACGTACTGGCGGTTCTTGGCATACCAACTGCGCTGCCAAGCGGCACGACACGGCTTGCACTGATTGAGATAGCCGTCGCGCATCATGGTATGCCTGTCGAACTGATCCAGTGGCTTCGTCTCTCCACAAAACTTGCAAAGTCTCACAATTCCCTCCGGGCTGCGTCCATATGCCGCTCCGCACTGTCCAAATGCATCTTCACCACCTGCGTGTCCTTCGCACTTCGGCAGACTCCCACGCACTGCTTCGCGTCGATCAACTCCTCGATGGCCAGGTCGATGGCTTGGTGCCAGACGATGCCGTCGGCGGAAGTCTCGGGACCGGCGTCGCTCGCACGACCGGGAAGTGTGCCCATCATCGCCACACCTCCAGCCCAAGGTCGGTCGTCTCAATCCACACCTTGCCGCAGTCATCGCAGCCGTAGTGGTAGCTGGTCCGGTGTACGTCCAGCGGGTCGAACGCCATCAGCTTCTTGTTCCAGTGCAGGCCGTAGCGGCAGAGGACGGCGAGGATGCGGTTCTTCATTTGGGCTTCCTCCGGTCCTTCGGGTACTCGTCGGTGGGCTCGTCTCCCGCGTTAACGACGGCCACATAGGCCACCAGCAGTGCCACGCCGGCGCCAGCCAAGAAAGCGGGGATGAGCCAGAGCCAGGAAATCATGCGACCCTCCGAAGCGAGCCTTCGAGTTGCGCCATACGCCGCTCAAGCTCGGCCATCTTGAAATCGATCACTGCGGCACGCGTTACGCCCGCCCGGTTTGCTACGAATTCGCTGCTCGGACTCCAGCGCGGATACTCGCCCGATATCTCCCTACGGGCTCCCTCGCAGACCTGGTGTGTGTCCTTCCGCTTTCGGTTGCGCCGCTGTGCATCCGTCCGCGAATCAATTTGTACTATCGAAGCCGATTGTCCTTTGACAAGTGGAGCGCCAGACTTGGACGATGCCATCACGCACACTCCTTGGCGGGGATGACAAAAAGCCTCGCTGGCGGCTTGGCCATCATGGCTGGCCCGTCTGGGTCGGGGAGCAATCCGTCGAACTTGTCCAGCGTGATGACGTCGGCTGCTGTGATCGGGGCGAACACCTGAGCGACCAACTCGGCGTCGTGCGAAGAGCGATAGAGGCAAACCGCCTTGCGCCGATCGGAAATGGACAGCTTCGCGATACGGGGGTTCACGCGGCTGTTTCCTTTTCGGGAACGGCTATGCGTAGTTTTTTTGCAATCGCCTCAATAGAAATGGCCTGGACGCTAGTTCTGCGTTTTTTGGCCTCAATGGCTACGGTTTCCCAGAATTCCATGGGCCACCGAAGCGTTACCCGCTTGATCCCTTCGTCCTTTGCTGTCATTATGTCTTTCGTGTCCTTCTATCAGCATTATGTGATTTTGCTGTCAATTTGTCAATCGCTTTTTGTCATGACAGCGGTTGGCTTGAGCCGGAAGTGTGTAAGTGTCTGAAGAAAAAGAGCAGATAGTTCAAACAACGGTAAGAATGCCGCGCTCGCTGAAGGCGCGTCTGGATAAGCTAGTTTTTGATTCCAAGCAGGCAGGCCAGAAGGCCTCAATCGATGCCACCGTGCAGCAGGCATTGGAGTTACTTCTGTCCGGCAATCAGGCGGAGATCATTTGCCCGATCTGCTCATCAGTCTTACAACCAGGGCCAAAGGGAACTGAGGTCGTATCAACCCCTAAGCCGCCGGTCGATTTCCAGGTCCCGGAAGCCTCGCGCCATCTGGTGCAATCGTTCCTCGACTTCATCGCTGAGCCAGGCCGGGACGATCACGTCCGAGACTTCATCCTCCAAGCTTTGGCCAAGTCATAGCGTAAAAAATGGGGTCTTTGGTGCCATATAATTTACAAAATATTTTTAGTACCAATTCCTTTGCGATTTCATTGCGCGGGTTTACAATCGCATTCATTGTCTGCCTCGCTGTAACGGATCGAATTGGATGGATGGTCTATGGCCCTCGGGAAGCACTCTTTAAACATCGGCAAAACCTATATAGCTGAGCTTGACCACCTGAACGAGACACCTCTGACAGCAGAAGAGTTGGCGGCTCTTGTATTTCAGGGCGGGCAGATTTCGGAGCGCTTAGGGAGGCTCACCGGGGAACATGCTACCCAGGCTTCCCTATCGATGCTCCCGCAATACCTCCGACCATGTTTTGTCGAAGGCGTAGCGCTAAAAGGAGGTGGACCAGTGGTGTGTGCGAATGTGCGGCGTCGGCAGGCTGAACTCTACTTCGGCCATCTGGCGATCGTCCGTGTCTCGATCATTTCCGGAATCGGGTCCGTGATCGAGACGGCAAGAAATAGCGGCCAGTGGTGGTGGTGGGCTGCCGAGCACACATGCTTGTTGCGCGCGCGCTACTGTTTCGCAATGCTTTACAGCCTGGGGCTGCTCTACAGCATGGGAGCGCGCGTGCACCCGGCCAAGTTGATCCGCCGCCTGCAGCTACTGTGTGACCCGCTGAACGGCGACAACGGTATTGCGTAGCGCCTGAAGTATAGCCGGTCCGATTTCTTTCGCTGCGTTAATCTCGGCCTCGCTGGGAAGGGCCGGCATCTCGGTGCCGACCCATCGCGGCACGAAACACCACAGAGCAGACGAAACGAGTCCGTAAGCAATCGGGAAGGCCACCCTGATACTGAATGGTGCGTGCCCGCCAGACATCACCACGGAGTGAACTAACCCGCAAGCGGCGTCGAAGAACAGAAACCACACGATGCGCGTCGTTGCCCTTGGAATCGGAAAGCCAATAGTCCGGATCGCCAACCACGTAGCAACAGTGGCGAATACCAATGCGCACGTCGCGTACCGCTCAAGCAGAACCTCGGAACCCCACAACCATGAATCCGCAGTTCGAAGGTATCTCGTCGCGCCGGAGATCGTCGCACTGAGCAGTGCTACAGCGGTCAATATCAGATTCCCAAAGCGGCTGAAGTTTGGATACTGCGCAGTGGTAAGTTTGAAAATCTCAGCAACCGCGATGCCCGCAAGCAGCAGAGTTATCGGTGCGGTCAGCCGGGAAATTTGAGAATACGCAGTGTAGTTGGCGGCCGTCAACAGGGCCACTCCCTTCATGATGCTGAATAGGAAAGAACACCACAGAACCGGCACCGCGGATACCAGCGATCTACGCCAAAACAAAATCGCGGCGAATGCCTGAATGGCAAGCGCCGCGATCCACATATCTCTCAAAAGCATTACGGGAAACTATATCACGCTTCAATTTTTGCGCAGACTGGTTTTTTCTAGAGGAGTTCCATTACCAGGGCACGGCGGCGGATCGCCGGGCTCGCAATATGGTGGCGTGCAGCAGTCTTCGGCGTGAGCTTGTTTCGGGTGGTGGAAGCTGGCGTAGATAGCGCCGGATCCGAGAAGAGCAACGGCGAGTGTGAGCGTGCGGAGCGTCATTGGAGTACCTCCAGTACGAAATGAACATATCACGAATTTTCTGTTGATAAACCATTTTCCATGGGAAATGTTGTAACGTATGCCGTCGATGCGGCCATGCTGAGCCTTTATTGGTCTACGGGGCTGTCTTTTTGCCTTGCAGTCACTGACTCGGCTGTGTAGGATCACAAGTCAACCACACAAGGAGTGTGCAGTGAGAGTGTTCTGGATGTTGGCGTATGGAGCCGCAATTCTCGGAGGCATTGAGGCATTTGTCGGCGTTAGTACCGCCACGGGTGCCCCGCAGCAGGCGGCTGGGGCTGCAATGGGAATAGCGATTACGGTGATTCCCTATTGCTTCGCGCGTTCCTGGGAAAAGCTATCAACCAGCGACGAGTCCAAACAGCTAAAATCCCTCAACGACACCTTGGTAGTCCATACGAGACTGCTCGCGCAAATCGCGAATGAAAGCGCAGAGCGATCTGGCGCCGGAAGGATATCAGAATGAAGACCGCACTTCGAATCCTAGCGATCCTAGCCCTGGCCGCGCCGTTGGCGCAAGGGGCCGCAATCTCGGCCTCTATTGGCAGCTACTGCGACAACCGCTTCACCGGAGCGTTCGCCAGTTCATCCACAACGCCCTTCAGCTTTTCGCAGGACGCACCATGTGCGAGCGGTGGCAGCGTTGGTATCGCGGGATCTGTCAGCAATGCGGCTGGTGCCGTCAACGTGTCGTTCACCGCGAGCGATACGTTCTTCTCGCAGATAAGTAATGCGGGGTTCGCCTACTTCGACAGCATTGTGGTGCCTGCTGGTGTCGCGGGGTACCTAGTATACACCGAGATCATCAGGGCGGGCAATGCCACTGGCACAATCACGTTGCCGTTTGCGAACTTCGTCCTGGACGGCTCGCTATCGCAAGGGACAAATATCTTCAGCCAGCAGTCGCCCGTGTTCTTTACGGGTGACGGAAACCTGCCGGTGAGCATTGAGACTCACGACAATCGCAACCAGCCATACACCGAGAGCTTGCAGATCCTCTATGCTTACACCTTCGTGGAAGTCCCAGAGCCTTCCGGCCTGCTGCTCGCAGGGGCGGGCCTGCTGTCCATCCGCTACTTCAGGACAACTTCGAAGCAAATTGGCCCCTGCTGAATCACGCTGGGGTGCAGCTTCTGCGGGCAGGGGATCGAGTTGCCGATCGTAACGGCCTTGCCCCTCGGGTCGCCTGTCAACTTCCAAACTAGCAGGATCAGCGGCCCATCCGTAGCTTGATCGGCCGCCGTGAATCCCAGCATCCCGCCGTCAGCGCCGCCCAGCATGATCAACCCCGTCGGGCTCGGTGTAACCGCTCCGAGCGTCAGCCCGCCCTCAATGCGCAGGCCGCGCTGGCCGTCTGACGTGACGCCAGGGAACCGATCCTCTGCAATTGGGATCGGCACTACGTCGATCGCACTCACCACGGCGTTGCGCACGAGCGTCTGAAACTGGGCGGTGATGCCGCCACCGCCGAATGCCAGCACCGTGAACGTCTGCACGTACTCCTTGTTGATTCCCACTGCCGCCCAGATGTCCAGCGCGGGCAGGACGACGGCTCCGTTGATCGTGACGCTGAAGACGCGCTGGCCTCTGGTTGTGACCGCCGCCGAGTTCTCGACGAAGCGCAGCGTTACCGAGTAGTTCCCATCGGCCACCGGGAAGCGGTAGCTGAAGTTGCCGCCGCGCGAGGTTCGCAGGTAGTCCGGGGTGCCGGCTGGAACTGGGACGGTGGCCGAGTAAGCAGTGCCGCCGGTGAAGTACTGATCGCTCGAGTACCCGGCCACGACGCCACCTCCGCAGTTGATGTGGATGTCGGCGAAGACGCAGCACGGCCAGCAGAGGGCGAGCAGTAGGATGGATTTCATCTGGATTTTTTTGTAGAACGGCGGGCGAAAATTTTATCCGCGCGGCAGAAATTTTAGCAGTCTGCCATGTACAGTACACACCGGATCAGCCTTTACCCCTCATAAACTCAGCTCGCTTATCTTCGTGGGGGCATTTGATTCAGTTCCAGCGCGTCCACGCGCCATCGTAGCCTAGCAGTCGGTAGCGCGGTTTTGGCGCGGACGACTGCGCGGATCGCGAGCAACGCCAATCGCTCGCGGATCGGTGCTGAAAATCGCGCCGGGTCGCTTCGTTCTTGGGTATGCGACCAACCTTCACGGATTGCGCTCAACCTGGATTAGATTCCCTCGCGGGATTCCGGCCCTAACGAACTTGAGCGAGGCCCAACACGGATAGTTTCGCGGTATTCCGGTCCACTGAGCGCACTCCCGCACGCTGTGATCCTTCCGTATCCCATTGCTGACGTGATTGCCCCTGACGGTCCGACATGCTTCTCAACATGCTGGTGAATATTGTACGGAAAGAGGCGAATAAAAGTCAAAGGCCCGAGTGCGCTTTTTTCGCCGGGTGAGAAGTCCAGCTACGCATTCGGGCCACGGATCGTGTTGGGACGAGAACAGCATACCGCATATCGTGGTGATCTTACAACATACCCACTGTGGGCATAGT
>Ga0068868_100002858_pt1 | contig 11972 bp, 8 predicted proteins | sample KBSMisM42_FD_64660 | JGI IMG/M metagenome (GOLD analysis project Ga0068868, IMG submission 64660) | Miscanthus rhizosphere microbial communities from Kellogg Biological Station, Michigan, USA - KBS Miscanthus M4-2 | ecosystem: Host-associated > Plants > Roots > Rhizosphere > Soil ...
ACAAAAAGGTTATCCATGCTTAGAGATTTTTCTATCGCATATCCTGTTAGAAATAATAGAGCATTATCATGACCATATACAATGTATATTATTCCAGCAAACACACATGCAAGAGAAATCCATATCACTGTCCAGATTAAGGCATGTCTAAACACAGATGCTTTCTGCTCTTTAATTGCAAAAGAGGTAGAATCAGAGTCTTCTGCAGTAGAAATGGATTTAGGATTCGATGTATGGTTTGATAGGCTGCCAAAATCACTGTCAAATTCGATATTTTTATATCTGTCTACATCCTTATTCGAGGGTCTTCCATTCTTATACTTGTTCTTAAATATGTAAACTACTTGGTTCAAAAGGCCCAGATCTAAGGCTAACGCTACTATTACAAAAAGACTAAAAATAACCCATACGAAGTAGTCAAGAGAGTTATTTTCTGATGTTACAGCAGCAGTGATAAGAGCAGTTATCATTATGTATTATATGCTCGGCTAATAAAACTATAAAATCTATCTTAACTAAAATTAAGCTATCTACAGTATTTGGTAAGCTATTAATTTTGATAGTAATTTATGGCAGTATAAATAAGAATGGAACTTGATCTTCTCACTCACAGTCTACTGCAATCTTTATCTACTCTTAACATGGTACTCGAAGACTACTAAGCAAGAATGAGAACGCGTGATCATGACAATGACTTATTTCATCTTTGACCAGTCAGATGTCTTTAAAGTTATTCACTTCATGGCTATCAACTCTTAGTCTTTTCTAACTAGGTTATTTTAATAGCATTAGCTTTCGTCGCTAAGGTTATTTGAACCGCTGCTGCCACCACTGGTATGAGTATGAATATTTATGAAAATATTTTTTATACATTTCCCATGTATGAACTGGAACCTCTGGAAGTCACATGGATGGAATGGTGGTCCTAGATAATGACATCTGTTATCATGACCACCAGAACCAAGTATCCCATGTCGATAACATGGTATTGGTTTACCGTCATCGTTCTTGCGTCCCTTTGCATCGGGATGTTCTTTGCATATCCCATCCTTCTGTCCACACTCTGGAAATGATGGATTTATGATATACCCAGGTTCACATGGTGTTTTATCTGGAATACATCTACTTGTTTCATCGTTTTCATGACTATGATAACCCTTAGAGCATTTGTCATGTTGAGGAAAGCAGTTACAGTCCTCATTCTGGAAAAATCCATTTGGATACTTGCCATTATCTGACTTACACTTTGGATAAAAATAGTGTCCATTGAAATACTGCTTAACCGAAAGGTTGGTTGCATGCATGCATACTGCCGTCACCTGGGTAGTGTTCGTTTCAGTTATAGCCAATCATAAGAAATACATTATCCCAGACTGGAGTTAGTTAGTAGCTTATTTCTTATTTTTGATACCGTCCATGTAATATTGACTGCCTCTTATCAACACTGCTGTGCATGTCCGGAACTCTCAGATGTGACTCATGCATTTGAGCACGAAAATATTAAAGATACTATAGAGATGGATTAATATGTTATAACATTCTTTTAATATTTATTAATGGTATTATATGGACTTTTATGTACTTTGGGTATTAGAGGCGGATTGACTCTGGGCTATGTGGGAGCCGAGCTTCTAACGTCCTATTGGAATCGCAGATATTTAAGAGATAACGCCTCTCAACCTAGCAAGGTTCATGTTCTAAATCGGAGAGTGCATCACGGTGAAATTGGTACAGTGTTAGCATTATCTTCGTTGCTCTTGAGAGCAACACCTGTTCCAACTGCAGCTGCTGCAATCGTGGCAGGAATAGGGATGGGTCTTATTAAGGATGATCATGCCGACATTGGAGAGTGGTTCAGATTTAAGAAAAAAAACTTTCATAAACAGAAATATACCAAGATAAAGGTAACATCTCTCAAACAACAAAAAGACATCACAGTAACTAAAGGTAAACAACATGAGTATAGTTCTAAATCAGAAAGAAGATCGGACATTTTCAATACCTTATTGTATCCTGACCAAGGGGATAAAAAAATAGTAGGAAAGCTTATCTTCGAACCTCTGCAGAAACAGATACGAAATCTAATAGATACTCAATCGCAAACGATGAAACAAATTGAATCACAGATAAAAAAATCCCGAAGCCAGTTGCAGTTGAAAAAAGAGTAGGAAACAACTACGCAATACAAAATGAAAAGACCATGTTGCATTCTATGCATATGGAATTCAATGTAACCGAGGTCAGGCATACGGCAAGCGCCCATATCTATACCTATTTTTCATTTCCTTGTTAAGTAGTATATTTTTTTATTTTCTGATTCCCGATAATTTTTGGAATGACAAGCAATGCCATATTTTCATTGATTCTGCTATAGAAGATGTTTCTTTGAGGACTTGGATCTCGTCCTTAATCTCAATATACAGAAGAGATTGCCACCTGGATCTTCCTATACGAAAGTAACCATATCGATTATATCTCTATGGGTAACGGTTAGCCACAATTTTAGTAGCTCTGTCTGTGCCTCTAAGTTGTTAGTGCAGAGATCAAGGTGTAATCTGATCTAAATATAGATTGTATCATTATATACATAGAGATATACATTCAAGCCGAAATATATGTGGCATGTGGCATGTTGGATGTATATCATTAAAGACATCTACTATCTGATTTACGTAAACGGCTTCCGAACTTCTTCCACTCCTTGTATCTGTCTACAAATGCCAGACTTTAGGATAGTATCGTACTGCCAGAAATATATTAGTGGCGGCAACCAATTATATGGGAGAACACAGTTTAAAGGTGCATTCTAACAGAGAAAAACTGATTATCTATAAGAAGTGTACAGTCGCTAGGCTATCTATATGAGCTATCTAGTCAGATATAGTAAGAGGCTAGCAATTACGGTAGAATTCTGAATCAGCATGTTGCTTTATGTGATATTCCATATCTGTATGTATTGCCTGTTCTTTCGATTAATTATGCCATCGATGGACCAATAGAAGTACAACAGTCGGAACAACTTCCATTGATGCCACGAGTTCCAACGACAGCCAAATTAATTATTTTATTGGGCAGCATGTTATTAATTATATCTCGATCGTTGCTGTAAGACAAGAGTATTATTTAAAAATGAAATGTCCCGAGTACGGTTGAATACAGAATAAAAACGTATGCAAATTGGCAGGATTAAGTTGGTGGTTAAAGAATGATTATAGGATTGATAGTAGACTGTGATCCACAAAGACGTAGATCTACATCCTTCTACTAGTTAACGCATCAAAACATATAACAAAAATTCATTAATAATTTATAACTTAAACCTTTGCGACAAGACATAATGTTATAAATGTGGCATTAAATATATCAAACAGTATCAGGAAAAAATGAAATGTCCTAACTGTGGTCAAGATTGCAAAACGTACTTTGCGGTAGAAGGAGGTCCGATGGTTATGTTTGAAGAAGAATATTTAAACTTTTATTGTTGTAATTGTAAACATCCAATCGCAAAGTTTCTGATAGGCGAGTAGAAACTCAATTATATACAAACGGTGTACGCATAACTCCTATGGAGAAGCTTCTTTTTTCACAATTGATAAGATCTTATTGAAAACTATAGATTCTTGATCGGTTGCTTCTCTATTTAGAGATATCATAAGAATAGGGTAATTTTGATCATCTAGCAAGAATGTTACTCGTTTTATTTTCTCATATAATGTAAAGGAATAGATCGGTTTACCAAGCTTTAATTCTACATCCTTTTCTCCTATCCTAGTATTCATCCTTATTACTGATTCAATGGTGGATAATGTCGACTCATTTTCTGTTAACAATGGCACTAAACCTTTTTTATATTTAGACACGGTTTTACCACCAAATTTGTTTGCAATCCCTGCGAATCTAATAGAATTATCGGCTTCTAGTATATGTTTGCAAAGAGATGAAAGGCTTACTTTGGACATCATTCTAATTTATTTAAGATTATAGAATGGAAATTATATACATTGGTAATACCTGTTCATAACTAATTCAGATTGCCGCTGATAAATAAACCGAGATTGAAGAATTAGGGCAATTGAATCAAATTAATGAGATATAATAAGATTATAGGTGATGATACGCTTGCACGTCTGTCTGACCAACTTTGACCATATGGTTATCGTACAAGAATTCGGGATAAGACAAACAACGGTTTGATGTATTGTCAACCTATTACTGAAAAGCTATGATAATGGTAAGGATTAAGAGAGCTGAAACCATTGCCCTTCTTTTTGAATTTAGAATAATGTAAGATGTATTAATATCATTCATAAATGCAAAGACTGCAAATACAGGCTAAAAAGTGCTGTACGAAATTACCGTCCTTGAGACAGTAGGATTGAATAAATAATCATTTTGGCGTATAAATCAAATGTATTATCTGCTTGTTTGAACTAGTTGATTATAGAACAGATCATGCAAAGAAAATATTTCTTCAGGTACATGTTGGGAATCCATAGTTAGATATTCGCGAGCTGTAAGAGTTGGAGATTTTGTATTCATATCATGAACAACTGCTACTAACAAAGAGGGAGACATTATAGGATTAGATGATCTGTATTTACAAACCATTCCGATTATAAAAAATATCCAAAGTGCATTACAAATGACAGACGCTTGTCTTAAAGATGTTATTCGAACTCGAATTTATATAACCGATATTAATAATTGGGAAAAAGTATGACATGCTCATTCAGAATACTTTGAACAAATTAGACCAGCCGCTACACTGATAGAGGTAAGCAGCTTGATCAATCCAAAACTCTTAGTCGAGATAGAAGCAGATGCAGTATTGAGCGATGCAAGGTAATGAGATTTAAGCCATCCCTTTATTTGGAATATTGGATATAAATCAAGAAATCTAGGCACTACTACGGTCTCTTCTTATTAATTGCGATTCACTCGAGGAATCCCTATTGTTACTGAATTCCTTTAAATCAGTTTTGAATAGTTACATATAGTCTATTAGTGTAAGTTGATCATCTTTATTGGATCTGTTTTCTGTTCCTGTGTTATTGGCACCGATTAGTCTAGGAAACTCAAAATTCATATCACTTTTTAATACTGCTTTCCTTATCTTTCCAAGTATCAAATTAGCATATGAATAGCTTGCGGTGATATTTCGGCCTGAATTGATTGGATCTGTAAACTGAAAGATCCTATTGTATTCTTTTATTCCATTTTTTATGTCGAGTAATTTTAGAATAGTTTTCATTCTTTCCCATATGTCTCTTCTCAGTCTTAATATTGCAGCAGAAATGTACTTAACATTGGCTTTTCGACTACTGTCTATTATAGATTCAATATTATCTGAAGAATCAGTAATAAGAGGTAAAATAGGATCAATGTTTATGCAACAACATATGCCAAAATCAGTAAACTTACTTATTACTTCAAACATTGCAGATGCAGGGGGAGTGCCTGGTTCAATACATCTTCTTATATTTTCATTAGATGTAGTTATAGACCACACTATTACACAATTATCTTTATATCGTTTATGTAATTCGAGATCTCTTTTTATGATAGTCGACTTTGTAAATACATAGTAAGGAAAATTATAATTCTGTAAAACCTCGATGCATTTTCTTGTGAGCTCGAACTTAAGTTCTGCTGCTTGATACGCATCTGTTGCAGAAGATATCATCACAGGATGTATTTGTTTTTTGAATTTCCATAATCTTAGCTGCTTCTCTAATATTTGTGGAGAATTACTCTTTGCATATACTCTATCATAAAATTCAGGAGACCATTCATAGGTAGCATAGCAATAACCACATCTGTGCTGGCAGCCTTGATATGGATTTATGGTTAGGCCTTCATAATCTCTTACAGCAAATGGATGAAGAATCATCTTACTTTCTTTTAATTCAAATTCAGGTGTTTTATTCAGATTATACCATAAATTCATTTGAATTGAAGTGAATGCTATTACTAGTTAAAGCTGGACTCCTGTGGGGGAGAGGGGGAAGACGATAAATGTCGGAATTGTCGTTGTCGATATCAATAGCATAATAATAATAGTGGACTTATAAACAGACGTATTGTATTTACTTTCAAAACTCTTAAGGGAACAAAACATCAAATATATATCACACATATCTGAGGAATTTAAACAAGAAAAAGTAGCCTGAAAGGGTTCTGTCATTTTTCGTTTTACAGAGACCTCTTAACTATAGTATATCTATCTTCACATCAGAATCAACAATTTGATCATTAGATTGTCTGTCAATACCGTTTAGAAATGTATCACTAGTGACGTGGGTATTATTTTCTTCTAACACCTTCTAACCATATCTTGACTACCTTATGATGACGTGAACTTGATATTTCAACTGTTATTCATGTAAGATCATTAGAATTCTCTCTAAGCTTTAACTCCTCTATTATCTTCCACATTTAGCTCATCTTAAATTCGACTGGTAGTCTCAACAAGAAAGCTATGACTACTATCGTTATAAACTGATAGATAATAGATAATGGTATTGTCTATTGATGGAATAAATACACAACATGAATCCTTTAAGAAAAGTGACAGTAGCAATAATAATAGTAATATTTTACAGTTTATGAAAAAATATCAAATTGCTACTTACCAGCAGCTTTTAAAGAGATCTGTCGATAACATAGAATGGTATTGGAATGCAGTAAACGAAGACCTCAGGTTAGAATGGTTTCATAAGTATAATCAAGTTTTTGATTCATCAGAAGGATTCCCAAGAACAAAATGGTTCCTAGATGGCAAATGCAATATAGTTTACAATGCAGTTGATAGACACGCAAAGAGGCATCCTAGCAAGATTGCGTATATTTTCGAAAATGAAAGGGGGATTAGTAAAAGAATCTCATATCAGCAGCTTGCTAATGAAGTAAATTCTCTGGCTATTGCTTTGAAACATGCAGGCGTAAAAAAGGGTGATGCCATTGGGATATATATGCCAATGATCCCAGAAGCTTTTTTTTCAATGTTTGCCTGTTCTAAAATAGGAGCAGTACATACGACTGTATTTTCTGGCTTTGGTAGTCAAGCATTATGCTCAAGACTTCAAGATTGTAACGCACAAATATTAATTACTGCTGATGCAATGCAACGAAAGTCAGTACATATAGATCTTAAAAAGAGATGGATTAAAGCGTTAGAAGAAACAAATATCTCGAAGATAATCTCTGTTGGGAAAACAGATAATTACAATAATATGGAAATTGTCGGCTATAATGAATTTACCAAAAAATACTATGGAATGCCTTGCGAGACCGAAGTCATGAACTCGGAAGATCCACTTTTCATACTCTATACTTCAGGCACAACAGGTAAACCAAAAGGAACTGTGCAAGTACATGGAGGATATATGGTTGTGTCTGCACAACAAACATCTTATCTTATCGATATGAAACCGCAGGATGTGTTATTTTGGTATGCAGATATCGGATGGATAACTGGCCAAACGTGGGTTGTTTATGGCAGTTCTCTGATTGGAGGAACAGCGTTAGTATATGATGGTCATTTAGATTATCCTGAGATTGACACATGGTGTAAATTAATTGAAAAATATAAAGTGACAATTTTTGGAATGGCTCCTACAGCAATAAGGAACTTTATGAGAGAAAATATGCCTTTGGATAATTACGATTTTTCTTCATTAAGAATTCTAGCTACTACCGGTGAACCGATAAATAAAGATGCATGGTTATGGTATTTTGAAAATGTAGGAAGAAAACAATGTCCAATAATTAATCTATCTGGAGGTACAGAGATCGGAGGAGCTATACTTAGTGTCTCACCAATTATTTCGCTCAAGCCTTGCACAGTGGGATTTCCAGTGCCTGGATTTGATGCAGATGTTTTCGACGATAAAGGTAAGCATACTGCCCACGGTTTTCTTATCATTAGAAAGCCTTGGCCCTCAATGAGCAGAGGAATACTAGAAGACTGGAATAGATTTATTGAAACATATTGGTCAAAATATGACAATGATATATGGTATCATGGGGACATCGTATTTGTTGATCCTGCTGATGGTTTATGGTATATTTTGGGTAGAGCAGATGATATAATTAAGGCTTCAGGACACAGAATAGAATCTGCTGAAATAGAAGGTGCTATTTCGTCTCATTATGCAGTTGCAGAAGCTGCAGTGATTGGATTGCCAGACAAGATAATAGGAGAATCAGTAACTGCATACGTAGTCTTAAAGAAAGTATCTCCATCTTCTGAATATATGGAAAAAATTTTAAAAGACGAAATTATAAAAATCGTTGAAAGTTTAGTCGGAAGATTTGCTTGTCCCAAACATATGATATTTGTAAAAGATTTGCCTAGGACAAGAACTGGAAAGCTCGTTAGACGAGTAATTAAGGCTAAAGCGCTGGGAGAAAATATTGGTAATCAAGATCTATCAACTATTGAGAATCCAGAATCACTAAAGTATATTACGAGCTCATAAAGAATAACTAAATTTCTGAACTGGAGCCACATAATTCTGATTGGAGAGTATTATTCTCCAATAATGACACTGAGAATATGTTATTATATTAATCCTGAAAGTCCAGTAGCAACTCCGCCGGAGTTTAAATCCACATTCAATCAGGCTTTAATAGATAGGCATGACATGGTTTCGCAAAATTCGCTTGGCGCTATATACAGCTAAGATATGCCTATAGCATATAGTAAATTGTCTGTTATTGACTTCTGGGAACGAACGATGTGCTGTCTTTATTGTAATGCTACGGCGACGCTCAAACCAACCAAGACTGGCCGCATAATGCTACGCTGCAATACATATGTCGCTATAGACAACTAGAGTAGATTTTAATATCAACAAGATCCTTTATCTATGCGAACCATGTCAGTCAAGTGTGCAGAGTGTCAATGTACTCCACGAGAATGCCTCAATTTCAGCGCTAATCAACTTTGCCAAAACTGTTCAAAAGAAATTTGCTGTTGTATTAGTATCCACCATACAAGCTTGAATCTTAACCCAATGGATTATAGCAGCTGCTGCTCTAATGATGAATCTTGCAACAACGAGAGGAACAATAGTGGAATTGCAATTTCACCAAGAACAACAACAAATGGAAATTCAATATCTAGATTCCTCAGACATGTAAAACGTTTGTATGCTGCTGCTCTTGGCATTGAGATTCTCTGTATTGCTGCAGCAGAAATTGGGGAAAATACCAGCTTATACATCCTTGGATTCAATCACATTGGTCTTCCAATTGCCTACGTAATTGGTTATAGCCTTGCCACTTTTACTACGTTTGCAACAATTCTTGGCCGATATAAATACGGTTCAAGTAATAGTAATATTGATAGCTGCTGTTCCGTATTAGAACAAGATCATAATAATGGATTCATTTCAAATGTAGTAATAACATTCAAAAACTTTGGCTTGGGCTTGAGGAAAATGAAAGAATTGCCAAAGCAGTCAAACCTAGGGCAAATATTAAAGACAAGTATCGTTATACTAATTACAGCTGAAACCGCATGCATAATTACAGCTGAAACAGTTGATTTAATATTTTATAAACACGCAATCTATCTGTCAATTCCCTTGGCTTTAGTTGCTGGAGCATTTACAGTCGCAGCATCTGAAGCCTATCGAAAGATGAAACCAAGAGTGAATTGAGTGTAAGAAACCTACAGGTATGGATCCTTTCTAGTAAAATCTGAACCAAACTACGTTTTATTATATTCCTGTGTGTGGTCTATCCCATATATGTCATAGACCTTGGTAGGAACCTTAGCATAGAGGTTAGTATTAGTTGTAGGCTCATCAGCGAATAACATAAACGTATAGTTAAAGAAACTTACGATTTGTTGTAGCACGGGCATGATATTGTTATATGATTTGTGAATTTTCGTGATGCCTCTCCTCTTAGGGCCCTAGAACTTACCTCCGGTACGTCCGTTCCTCCGGAAGCTACTTCACATGTGAATTTGTTGGGAATTTATTAATATTATTATAGCCTTCCTTTGATTGCTTGTATAAACCAGCTTGGAAGCATACTCTTATTCTTCTTTACAAAATATCCAAATGCTGAATCCAATATGTATGTCTTTGCCCAATCTTCTTTTGATCTTACAGATCTACCATAAGCTTGTATTAACTTTAATGCTGTTTGCCAGTAATACCATTCTGCATCTAGTTCTCTTTTTGCATCAGTCCATCTATCACTTTTGTTAGGATAAGGCACCTTGGTTATTATTTGAAACCTAGATAGTTCATCTTTTAAATCAAGACCGGTGTGCAATGATGGTGAGATAAGAACAGTTGGTTTTGTAGTGCTCTTTGTATGCTCAAATATGACATCATCTCTTTGTATTTCTGGATCAGTTACTAACAATCTTCTTGCATTAATTTGTGATATATTTTCCTTTATGAAATTTAGCTGCTCATAAGACGTAGTATGGATTATTCCCTTATGATTTTTATGCAATGACATTATAGTGTCAACAGTCTTTGCAATAACTAATTTTAACTCGTTAGATTGTAAGTTATTGTAGTTAAGATATGCAACATTTAGAGGGATGATGGGTCTTTGTTCTAAGGTGAAATCTGATGGGACCTGTATAAATTTGACTTCATCGGAATCTAGACCAACGTTTCTGCAAAACGCCTTATAGTTTAATATAGTTGCACTCATAATCAATGTTTTTGGGCATTTGTCAAATAGAGATTTAGAGTATGTCGATATATCTAACGGTTTTAGTTCAACTTTAATTACTTCATAATTTTCTTTCTTAATCTCAGATACTATCCAGTTGTTTGGATTTGCAAGAATGCTGTTTATTGTCCTTGTGAGTCGCTCTGTATCTCTGATTGAATCAATTGCAAGCTCATCTCCTAGACTTGCTGCTAATTTTTTTGATATCCTTTCATCATCTGCATATTTTTGTGCAATTTCTTCATCACTATCAAATAAATCTGATGCACATACTACTTTCTTTCTGTTGTTGTTGTTGTAGTCATTCTTGTTCTTCTTATCTTCTTCTTTTGATAAAACTTTACTTACCTTACCATAATAATTGTATTTGACTTTTCGTTCCATAGCTAACGATTCTGCCAAATAACTATATCCAGTCAAGTCAAGCATCTCTGTTTCAACTTCTATAAGAAAATCAATCCAATTTTCTATGTCATCATAACCATAGTCAATAATCTTTAAATCATGAATATATCTTTTCCATCTCCTTTTGGATATAGTTAGTCCTCTGAATTTTACAATCTCTGTCTCTAAGAGGTGACCCTCATCTAATACCAATAATTCTCTTTCAGGTAGACTTTTCTTGTTTGGCAATAGTCCCAGGAAAATTGAATAATTGAATATAGAATAACTTGAGGTTAAGGCTGTATTCAATTGGTCAAAATATTCACATGGTTTCCAGGGACTTCTTTTTTCTTTCATATTCCTTAGGTGTAACCATTGTGAACACTCCTTTTGATAATAATTTCTGCTATCTTCATCAATGAATACCTGTTCATTCTTTGTTCCCTTATTGCTTATTTTGTAATCCTTTAGAAAGGACCTATATTTGCATCCACTATCTTTGAAGGATTCATTAGTCATACAAGGACCATATTCTACTGTGGTGTGATAGCATTCATTTGCATTATCTGAAATACAAATCCCGCATTGATATGTACCATTTTTAATAAAGTCTTCTTTTACTAAACATGGAAAATTGTTTTTTCCCTTAGCTACTTTAAGATATGGAAAATCTCTGGAGTATTGAGTCTGCAAATCCTTGGTGGAAGTACATATGTAACTTGAGCCCAAAGTCATTGCAATTGCTACGGCTACAGGGCTTTTACCAAATCCAGTAGGAGCTTCTAATATAATGTATTTGTAGCCTGAATTGAAAGAGGCGCATATCTGATTAAGAACTGTCGTCTGATTACATCGCTGAGATGTAAAAGGAAAGTTATTGATAA
>Ga0068868_100002865_pt1 | contig 11961 bp, 11 predicted proteins | sample KBSMisM42_FD_64660 | JGI IMG/M metagenome (GOLD analysis project Ga0068868, IMG submission 64660) | Miscanthus rhizosphere microbial communities from Kellogg Biological Station, Michigan, USA - KBS Miscanthus M4-2 | ecosystem: Host-associated > Plants > Roots > Rhizosphere > Soil ...
GCCTCGACGCGAGTCGATCTTCGCGCGCAGCTCGCTCACGTGCGGCTCGAGCTCGGCGATCTCCTTGTCGAGACGCTCGCGCGTCTTCGTGCTCATCGCGTCCGCGTCGTCCGCGAGCGAGGCGCGCTGCGCCTTGAGCGAGGCCAAACGACGAATCGCGTTGTCGACATCGGCAGGCACGCCGTCGATCTCGACGCGCTTTCGCGCCGCGGCTTCGTCGAGCAAATCGATCGCCGAGTCCGGCAGCGCTTTGTCTTGCACGTAACGCTTCGCGAGCCTCACCGACGCGACGATCGCCGGATCGCCGATGCGAACGTTGTGGTGCTTCTCGTACCGCGTCGCGATCCCGCGAAGCACTTCGATCGCTTGATCGGGCGTCGGCGGATTGATCTCGAGCACCGAAAACCGGCGCAAAAGAGCCGGATCCTTGTCGTGGATCTTGCGAAGACCTTCGGGCGTCGTCGTGCCGAGCAGACGCACTTCGCCGCGATTCAAGAGCGGCTTCAGCATGTCGCCCACGCCGCCGCCGACCTGTCCTTGGCCGAGGAGAGAGTCGATCCCGTTCACGAAGAGGACCGTCTCGCGAATGTTCGGGCCGCCTTTGATGGCCGCGAGCGTCTGCTTCAAACGCTCTTCGATCTCACCACGAAGCTTTGCGCCGGCTGTGAGCGAGCCGACCTCGAGCTCGACGAGCGCGATCTGCGCGAGGTTCGATGGCACGTCTCCCGCTGCGATGCGCCCCGCGAGCGCGCCGACGATCGTGCTCTTTCCGACGCCGGGCTCGCCGACGAGGAGCGGATGGTTCTTCTGCCTTCGTTCGAGGATCTGCAGGAGGCGCCGCATCTCGACGTCGCGCCCGATGATCGGACCGAAGCCATCGCCCTTCGCGCGCGCGACGAGATCTTGCGTGAACCGCGTCGCCGGATCGCTCGTGCCTTCGTACGTCACTACGTCGCGCGGGACGCTCTTCAGCGCCGCCATGTGCGGACGGAACGACCCCGGACCGAGCGCGAACGCTTGAAGAACGATCGCCGCCGCGCCTCGAATCTCCTGCGAGAGCGCGTTCAGCAAATGCTCGACGCCCACCGTGCCGTTCAGCGCTTCACGCTCGGCGCGCGCCAGCAAATCCAACATCGCCGACGACAGGTACGCGAGCCCACCGCTCGACTTCGCGAGACGACCGAGCGCGGCCTCTGCCTCGACCGCGACGTCGCGCGGCTCCGCGCCGGCTTTGCGAAACACCTCGGCCACGCCGCGATCCCGATCGAGCGCACGCGCCAGGAGATGGATCGGCTCGACCTGCGAATGCTTCCGCTCGTCCGCCAAGCTCTGCGCTCCGGCCACGAGCGCTTTCGCGTCGGGAGCGTACTTTTCGAGGTGAATCGTCTGCTCGGGCATTGCGAGGGCGGATGCTACCACTTGCGCGCAAGACGCAAGATCCTCACGTTAATCACGCCATGAGCGACGTACAGGTCTACACGACGGACTACTGCCCTTATTGCGACCGCGCGAAAGCTCTACTGAAGAGGCGCGGCATTGCGTACGAGGAAATCGACGTCAGCAGCGACTCCGACAAGCGCGCGTGGCTCGTGAAGACGACGGGGCGACGAACCGTCCCGCAGATCTTCATCAAGGGAGAAGCCATCGGCGGGAGCGACGAGCTCCACGCCCTGGATCGCAGCGGCGAGCTCCAGAAGAAGCTCTCTCCAGCATAGTGAACGTTCCTCTATTTTAGTTGACACATCCATGATAACGAACAATCGTTCATCATCATGGAGGCTCGAGCTTGGCTTTTCGGCGCGCTTCTCGCGATCGCGCCATCGCAGGCGCTCGGCCAGGACCGTCAGACGCCGCTGACGCCGACGCCCGGGCAAGGCAAGCTCGCGATCGAGACGGAGAGCTTCTCGCTTCGCCTGCGTGGTTATCTGCAGGCGGACTATCGGCACGTCTTCGGCGAGGGGCCGTGGAGCGACGCCTTCTTGATTCGACGCGCGCGCGTGGTGTTCGAAGGCAGCGCGCTCCATCGCGTCGAGGTGAAGATCATGGCGGACTTCGCCGCGTCGCCGATGCTCTACGACGCGTACGTCGACGCGAAGATCACCGATTGGCTGCGATTGAGGTTTGGTAAGGACAAAGTCCCGCTCAGCATCGAGCGGCTTCGTTCGGCGCGTAACCTCTGGTTCGTCGAGCGCGCGCAGCCCGGCGTCTTCACGCCCGTTCGGGAGATCGGCGCGCAGATCGTCGCGGAGCCTTTCGGCGGACGTCTCTCGGCGAACATCGGCGTGATGCAAGGCACCGCGGATGGCGTGAATCCGGATGTCTTCAGCGCGGACGCGTACGGCGACGACAAGGACGTCATCGGTCGCGTCTTCGTGCGTCCCTTCGGGCGCGGTGCTTTTGCGGGGCTCGGATTCGGAGTGTCTGCGTCGATCGGGTCGGCGTCGAAGCAACTACCGGCGTACAAGACGACGGCGCAGGCCTCGTACTTCGCGTTTCGCACGGGGACGACCGCGTACGACTCGCGCGCGCACCTCGGGGCGCAGGTGCACTGGACGCTCGGTCCCGCCGAGGTGATGGCCGAGGCGATCGAGTCCGTGCAAGGCGTGAAGCTCGACACGCAGACGGCGCGGCTCGAGAACGGCGCGTTCGCGGTGCAGCTCGCGCTCGTCGCGACGGGCGAGCGCGCAGCGTGGGAAGGCGTCGTTCCGAAGCACGACTGGGGCGCGTTCGTGATCGCCGCGCGTACGCAGGGCTCCGTGTTCGACGGCCGCGCCTTTCCCACGTTCGCAGACCCTCAGACCGCAGCGCGGAGCTCGCTCGCGCTCGGCGGATCGCTCACGTGGATCTGGAACAGCGTCTTCGAGCTGCAATCCACGTGGGAGACGACGACGTTCAGCGGCGGCGCAAAAATCGGAGACCGCGCGACAGAGCACGCTTTGTTGGTGCGCGCGCAAGCCGCCTTCTAGGTTTGTGAGTATGCTGCGCCGCGATGCGACGCGCGTGGCTCTTCGTCTTCTTCTGTGTTGCGTGCTCGAAGCCCGTGGCGGGCGAGCAGTGCAAGAAAGAAGGGCAGCAGGTCTGCGCCGACGAGCGCGACTCGCTCGTGTGCGTCGATGCGAAGTGGGAAAAGCTCACGTGTCGCGGCTCGGGCGGATGCAAATCGTCCGGCAGCGACGTGGCGTGCGACAACGACACGTTCGCTTCGGGGGAGCCGTGCGACGTCGCGCAGAACGACTACGAGTGCGGGCCCGACAAGGTCAGCGTGGTGCAATGCAAGGGCAAGCACTGGAAGCTCGTCGGCAAGTGCCCCGGCCCGAAGGGCTGCACGTCGCAAAAACAAAAGGTGACGTGCGACGACTCGATCGCCGACGTCGGGATGCCTTGCGCGACGGAAGGCTCGGCGGCGTGCTCGGGCGACAAGCAGTCGCTCCTCAAGTGCAAGACCGGCGCGATGGCGCTCGACGCGAAGTGCCGCGGCACGAAGGGCTGCGACGCGACGAGCGGCGTCCCCAAATGCGACACGACGATCGCCGAAGTGGGCGATGCGTGCGGCGCGGACGACGAAGCCGCCTGCTCGGGCGACACGAAATCGCTCCTGCGATGCCGCGGCCACGTGATGGTCTCGATGCAGCAGTGCAAGGGCGCTTGCAAAGTCTCCGGGAGCGATATCCTCTGTAATTGATGGCCAAGCGCGTCGCACTCGTGCTCGCTGGCGGCGCCGCGCGAGGCGCCTACGAGGTCGGCGTCGTCGAGCACGTCCTCGAGCACGTTCCGAACGCGAAGTTCGACATTCTCTGCGGCACCTCCGTCGGCGCGCTCAACGCGTGCGGTCTCGCCGCGTGGGCGCACGAAGGCAAAGACGCCGTGAAGCGCATGCGCGAGGTCTGGAACGAGCTCGATCTCGCGTCGCTCGTGAAGACGGACGTGCGCGGCGTCTTGTCCGCGCTTCGTTTGCGACGCGGCGATTTCCCCGCGCGCGAAGGCGGCATCCTCGACCCGACGGGCATCGAGGCCGTCGTGAAGAGCTCGATCCCGTTCGATCACATCCAAGCCAATCTCGAAGCGGGCTTGATCCACGCGGTCACCGTCTCGACGACGCACGTCTCGAGCGGTCGCACGGTCGTCTTCATCCAAACGCCGGACGGAAAGCTCCCGCCGTGGAGCCAAGATCCGACGATCGATCCACGCGCCGTGCAGATCACCGCGAATCACGCGCTCGCGTCCGCCGCCATTCCGATTTTGTTCCGCTCGGTGCGCATCGACGGCGAGTTCCATTGCGACGGCGGCCTCCGCCAGAACGTTCCCCTCTCGCCTGCTCGCCGGCTCGGCGCCGATGCGGTGCTCGTCATCAACCCGCGCTTCATCACCGACAAGCCCGTCTTGCCGAAAGAAGAAGGCTTCCCCGGCCCGCTCTTCTTGCTCGGAAAAACCCTCAACGCGCTCTTGCTCGATCGCATCGACACCGATCTCGCGCGCCTCGAGAGCGTGAACAAGATCCTCGACGCCGGCACGCGCGCATTCGGCGCCGATTTCATCCCGAAGCTCAACGCCTCGCTCGGCCACAAACCCGGCCACGGCCTCCGACCGATGCGCGCGATGCTCGTCCGCGCCTCACAAGACATCGGCGCGCTCGCCGCGCAGTTCGTCCGCGATCACTCCAAAGAATTGAGCGGCCTCACCGGCAACGTCATCCGCCGCCTCGCGACGAGCGGCGACGACCCCAACGAATCCGATCTCCTCTCTTACGTTCTGTTCGACGGCCGCTTCGCAAAGACGCTCATCGATCTCGGCCGCGCCGACGCCGAAGCGCGCCACGACGAGCTCGTCCAATTCTTCCGCGCCCTCGCGTGATGGTGAGAGCGCTGCCGCCGCTCACTTCTTTCGCGGGGACAGGAGCGCGCGGAGGCGCGGCGTGGCGAGCTCGACGAAGGCGCGGACCTTTGCGGCGCGGGCGCTCGCTGCCGGATAGACGAGGTGCGCGGGGAGCGGCGGGGGCTCGTACGCCGTGAGCAAGCGGACGAGGCGGCCGGAGCGTAGCTCGGGGGCGACGAGATAGGACATCGCAAGCGTGACGCCGACGCCGTCGATCGCGGCGCGGATCGCAGCCTCCGTGGCGTTCACCGACAGGATGGGATTGACGCGGACGCGTGCGGCGCGGAACGTCCACGTGTCGCTCGGCGTGAGCGGCGTCGACGCGACGCAGCGATGCGACGCGAGATCCGCCGGCGTGCGTGGCTTGCCGTGACGCGCGAGGTACGCAGGGCTCGCGACCACCACGCGACGCGCGGCGCCGAGCGAGACGGCGACCAGCGCCGAATCCGGAAGGTGCGCGAGGCGAATCGCGACGTCGAAACCTTCCGTGACCAAGTCCGCGACGCGATCGAGCAGCACGAGCCGAACGCGCACGTCTTCGTACGCACGAAGGTACGCCTGGATCATCGGGCGCACGTGCATCGCGCCGAACGCGAGCGGAGCCGTGACCGAGAGCACGCCTCGCGGCGTGACCGCTTCGTCGGCGCTGCGGTCGGCTTCGTCGAGATCGGCGAGGACGCGGCGCGCGACAGCGAGGTAACGCGCGCCCGCGTCGGTGAGCTTCAGCGACCGCGTCGTGCGTTGCAAGAGCACTGCGCCGGCGTGGGCTTCCACCTCGGCGACCGCGCGCGTCAGCGACGCCGGCGATCGACCGAGAGCGCGCGCCGCGGCCGACAGACCTTCGAGATCCGCCGCGGCGACGAACGCGCGGAGCGCGTCGATGCGATCCATTTTTTCAGAATATGCAAAAGTGATTCACATTTCTCACCCATTCTCTCGGAGCGTGCGCGAACGCATCTTGTGGGTGTCCAAGGAGGACATCATGCGAATCGACGCCATCGACCCGAAAACTGCTTCTTCAGACGTGAAACCGCTCCTCGACGGAGTTCAGAAAGGGCTCGGGGTCATCCCGAACCTCTTCAAAGTGGCCGCGCAGTCGCCCGCGGCGCTCGAGTCGCTCGTCGCGCTCTTCGGCGCCACTGGAAAGGGCACGTTCGATGCCAAGACGCGCGAGTCGATCGCGCTCGCCGTCTCGGAGGCGAACGCCTGCGACTACTGTCTCTCCGCGCACACGTATCTCGGCAAGCACGCGGGACTTCGCGACGAGGCGATCGGCCGAGCACGTGACGCGAAGTCGGACGACGCGCGCCTCCAGGCGATCCTCGGCCTCGCCCGGGCGATCGTGGACCATCGCGGGCGTGCATCCACCGCGCTCGATGAAGCGCGCGGCGCCGGGTTGAAGGACGGCGAGATCGTCGAGGTCGTCGCGAACGTCGCTCTGACGATCTTCACGAATTACCTGAACGAGCTCGCGGGCACCGAGATCGACTTCCCCGTCGTTCACCACAAGGCGCGCTGAGGAGGACGTCATGAGAGGCTTCGCGAAGCAGGCGTTCCGGCACGACACGCTCGGCGAGGACGAGATCGCGTTCATTCGCGAGCGCGACAGCTTCTACATGGCGAGCATCGCCGAGACGGGCTGGCCGTACATCCAGCACCGCGGAGGTCCCAAGGGCTTCGTGCGCGTCATCGACGCGAAGACGATCGCCTTCGCGGACCTCCGCGGAAACCGTCAGTACATCTCCGTCTCCAACGTGAAGCACGACGATCGCGTCGCGCTCATCTTCGTCGACTATCCGAATCGCGCGCGATTGAAGGTCCTCGCGCGCGCGAAGATCGTCCCGCCCGACGAACCGAACGCAGAGCGCGTCTTCGTGCTGTCCATCGAAGCCATCGACTGGAACTGCCCGCAGCACATCACGCCGCGCTACACGCTCGAAGAAATCGAGCAGCTCGTGGGTTAGCCGCCGAGCGGGGCGAGGGCTTCGACGAGCTTGGGGATTTCGGCTTCGCTGACGCCGCACAAGGCGACGCGGACGGCTTTCTTTTGCGGGACGACGTAGACGCCGAGCTCGCGCATGCGGGCTGCCTCTTTCGGGCCGTCGTCGCAGAAGACGGTGACGAAGAAGCCGCCTTCGTAGCGCGGGTAGCGGAGCTTCACTTCGCGCGCGCGGGAGTTGAAGGCGGCGACGCGGCGGAGGAGCAGCTGCTTGAGGTCTTCGCGTTCGCTCTTCACGCTCACGGACAATTCGGGATCGGTGAGGAGGCGTTTGATGGCGAGCTGGCCGCCGCGGACGCAGTTCGACCACGTGCCGCGGCACGAGTACGCGAGCGCGGCTTCGGTTTGTTTGCGCTCTTTTTCGTCGGGGACGCACGCGACGAGCGCGCCGACGCGGAGGCCGTAGTGCGTGAACGATTTGCTCGCGCTGTATGCGAAGAGGAGCTGGGCGCGATCCATCACGCGCTCGAAGCGGCCGAGCGCTTTGCGGAAGTCGTGCGCGCCGTAGTCGGCGTAGGCGATGTCGACGAGGAGCGAGACGGGCGCGCGCTCGCCGTGCTTGCGAACGATGTCGATGACGTCGCGCCACTCGTCGTCGGTCATCGAGTAGCCCGTCGGGTTGTGGCACGGGTCGTTCAGGAAAATGAGCGAGCGAGGTTGTTCGACGAGGACGCGCTCGAAGCCTTCGACGTCGAAGCCGCCTTTGTCGTTGAACATCTCGAACGTGATGACGCGGCGATCGGCTTCGTCGGCGAGCGTCTGGTACGGACCCCAGAAGAAATTCGCCGTGGTGATGGCTTGGCCGGGCTCGAGGAAATTCTTGATCGCGTGGTGGAGCGCGCCGCTTCCGCCGGGCGTGGCGGCGGCGATCGCACACTCGCGAAGGCGCGGATGTTGCGACAGCAAGTCGTCGCACACCGCGCGCAAGAAATCGGGCGAGCCCGAAATCGGCGCGTAGGCAGCCCACTCCGCGGGCGGAACGTCATGTACGGCGCGCGCGGCGGATGGAAGAACCGCGAGCTTGCCCGCGTCGTCGAGGAGCGCGCCGACTGTGGCGTTCACGATCGCCTCGCCTCGCGCGCGTCGATCGGTCGCCTCCTTGTTCAGCGCAAAAATCGGATCGTCGCCCGGTCGGCCCTCGTGCGCGGGAATCAGGTGGTGCATGTCAACTTGTCACCAAACATGGCTGGCGACCTCGCAGCATGTCAACTTGGCCATGTACGAACGAAGATCACACGTGAAACCACGCGTTTTCCCAGTGGCACGCGCTATGCTGAGGTGGAGACGCTCTTCGATGCGCACCGGCTCGACGTTCCTCACCACGATCGCCCTCACGCTGTGCGCGGGAAGCGCCCTGGCGACGCCGACGGTCGCGCTCACGCCGTCGACGAAACCGCTCGTGACGCGCGTCGCGTCGGATGGGAAGACGACGTACGGTTGCCCCGACCGTTACACGCAGACGAACAGCTGCATCGTCGACGGCACGTCGCAAGGCATCGGCTACCACGACTGCGTCGCGGACACGGAGCTCGAGTTCAGCATCGCGATGACGGGCGTTCCGGACGCCAACTACAACCTGCAAGTCTGGGCGGGCACCGGCGACTGCACGCAAGCGGGCGCGACGAACAACGCGGCCACCGGCATCTGCTGGAAGGTGGCACCGGATCCCGCGATGTCGGTCGTCATTTCGCCGTTCCACATCCGCGTCGCCGATCTCGTCCGTTACATCAACATCAATCCGCCGCCTCAGTCGTACACGGTCCAGGACGCGCTCACCTCGTGCAATGACGCGCGAAACCAGACCGCGGGCTCGTCGACGACCGTCACGGACGACGCCGGCAACTCCACATCGACCGCGGGCGTGACGACGCTCACGATCTACTTCCTCGTGTTCCAATCGGGCGGCACCACGCCCGTCGCCAACGCGACGTACCCGGTGAAGGTGAAGCTCGCGGGCCCGAACGCCGTGTCCAACGTCGTCGCGGGCGGTGGAGACGGCGAGCTCGTCGTTTCGTGGACGCCGCCGTCGGGCGACACCACCGTGCAAGGCTTCGATCTCTTCGCGGCGCCCGATGGAAGCACGACGAGCCTCTCCGACGCGAGCATCACGACGTGCGATGCATCGAGCGTCGGCACGACGGAGCTCGACGACGCGGGCAACGTGATCGTCGACGACGCGGGCAATCCGATTTACTTCGACGACGCCGGCAACGTGCTCGGCTCCGACGCGGGCTGCACGACCACGGGCCCGACGGTCAATTCGTGCGCGTCGGGGTCGATCGACGTCTCCGGAATTTCCTGCTCCGTCAGCGGCGGCGACGCCGGCACGGCCAACGCGAACGGCGGCGTCTGTTCGGTGATCGGCGGCCTCACGAGCAACAAAGGCACCATCACCGGCCTCACGAACGGCACCACGTACACCGCGGCGGTCGCCGCGTTCGATGCTTACGGCAACACGGGCGTCATCTCGACCGCGGCTTGCTCGACGCCGAAGCCCGTCGACGATTTCTGGACCGACTACAACAAAAGCGGCGGCAACGCGTTCTGCGCATTGTCGTTCGTCGGAAACCGAGGCGGCGCAGTGGCGGCCGCGCTCCTCGGCATCGTCGGAATCATCTTCGCGAGGCGTCGGCGAAAACGATGAAGAAGACCTTGGCCGTGGGCGCGACGTTCGCGCTCGCGATGACGATTTCGAACGCGGCGCGCGCCGCCGATAGCGACTTCGTGAAGAAGCACGAGTCCTCGCAGTGGTTCGCGTTCGAGCTGCGCTTCGCGCCGTACTGGCCCGACATCGACTCGCAGCCCGGCCTCACGGGCCAGCCGTATCACTCCATCTTCGGCAACATGGCGCGCCTCCTCGTCTCGGGCGAGATCGACGCGCAGGTCCTCAAGATCCCGCACTTCGGCTCGCTCGGCCCGGCGTTCTCGTTCGGCTACACGCAGATGAGCGCACCCGCGAAATTCTCCGACGGCTCCGGCACGTCCGCCGAGAACACGAACATCGAAGTCTTCCCGATGTACCTCGTCGCCGTCTTGCGCGTCGACGTCTTCTTGCGCGACTTCCGCATCCCCCTCGTCCCGTACGTGAAGGCCGGCCTCGGCTTCACGCTGTGGCGCTCCTTCACCGACTCCGGCACGAGCAACTACGTCGATCCGATCACCGGCAAGACGCAAAACGCGTTCGGCGGCACGTGGGGCGAACAAATCGCGCTCGGCGGCATGCTCAACCTCGATTGGATCGATCGCCGCGCCGCCGTACAGCTCGACGAATACACGAGCATCAACCACACGTATCTCTTCGGCGAGTGGATGCTCGCCAACCTCGACAACTTCGGCTCCCCGAACGGCCTTCGCGTCGGAACCAATACGTTTTGCGGTGGATTGGCCTTCGAGTTTTGATCGATTTTTTGGGAATGGTTTTCCGTTCCCCTCGGTTGCATAGACGAACGACGGCGCGGGAAAATCGGCGAAAGCCGCCTTCCCTGACCGTGAGAAGACGTTACATACCCCGCCAAGCCCAAGACGTTTTTTCGCATAGAAGGCAAAGGCTCGACCGCCGCATGGGACCCTCCTCCCGAGCCCGCTTTCGCCCCCCGCGCCGTCGTTTCAATTAACTATAGTGGGCCGCCATGCCGCGGCTTCACCTCGTGGACGGGACGTTCGAGCTCTTCCGTGCGCACTTCGCGCCGGTCCCGTACAAGCCGAAGAAGGCCACGCTCGGCATCGTGCGCAACATGAAGGCGCTCGCGAAGGACAAGGACGAAGCGCCGACCCACGTCGCGATCGCGTTCGACAACCCGATCCGATCGTTCCGAAACGATTTGTACGCAGACTACAAATCGGACGAAGGCGTCCTGCCCGAATTGCGATCGCAGTTCGACGAAGCCGAAGAGGCCGTGAAGAAGCTCGGCATGGTCGTCTGGTCGATGAAGAACTGGGAGACGGACGACGCGCTCGCGACCGCGTGCGTGAAGTATGCGAACGACTTCGATCAGATTCGGATTCTCTCGCCCGACAAAGACTTCGGTCAGATGCTGCGCGGCGACAAAGTCGTGCAAGTCGATCGCGTGCGGAGAAAGTTCATCGACGAAAAATCGTTGCGCGCTCTCCGAGGCGTCGGGCCCGAGAGCATCGCCGACTGGCTCGCGCTCGTCGGCGACACCGCCGATGGCTTTCCCGGCGTCACGGGCTTCGGCGACAAGAGCGCCGCAGCGCTCCTCGCGAAATTCATCCACGTCGAAGACATCCCCGACGACTTCAGGAAGTGGCCCTCGGGCGTTCGACAAGCCGAGAAGCTCGCCGCGGAGCTCCGGGCCAACCGAGAGAATGTTGCACTCTACAAACGTCTCGCCACGCTCGTCACGGACGTCCCGCTCGCCGAGTCGGCCGCCGATCTCCTCTGGGACAAGTCGTTAGCAAGCTAACGATCTGCCATCGTAGCCCCTATTTTTGGCCGGATTCGCGGATGGCGCGTCCGTTGCAAAGTTTCGCGCGCACATGCGGCTTCGTCTTCTTCTTGGTCTCCTCGCGGTCGGCTGCGGTTCGCCGGACGCACAACCCGTCAACGACGCAGGGCCCGACGTGTCGGCGCAGAACGGCACGCTGGCTTGGGCGACGAGCGACACGCCATCGCGTCCTCGCAATCACCACCTCACGTTCGTCACGCACGCGCAGGACGGCTCCGCGTTCCTCGTCACGACTGCCGGAGTGAACGGCGGCACGCTCTTGAACAACACCGACATCGCGCCAATCGCGAAGGATGGATCCGTCGGAGCGTTCACCGCGGGCCCGCACTACGGCACGTTCGTCGGCGGCCTCACGGGCGCCAACGTGAATGGCGTCCTCGTCGGTGCCGGCGGCAACATGGGTACGACGCTCACCGATTGGGTCTTCACCTCGGTGGTGCAGCCCGACGGCTCGCCCGGCGAGTGGCAGAAGCAAGCACCGATGAACGAAGAGCGCATGCACGCCGCGTCGTTCGCGATCGGCTCGCGCATCTGGATCCTCGGCGGGTTCAACGCCACGTCCGCGCTCGACGACATCATCTTCGCCGACGTCGGCGCCGATGGAACGATCGCGAGCTGGAACCC
>Ga0068868_100002873_pt1 | contig 11950 bp, 10 predicted proteins | sample KBSMisM42_FD_64660 | JGI IMG/M metagenome (GOLD analysis project Ga0068868, IMG submission 64660) | Miscanthus rhizosphere microbial communities from Kellogg Biological Station, Michigan, USA - KBS Miscanthus M4-2 | ecosystem: Host-associated > Plants > Roots > Rhizosphere > Soil ...
GACCGTTTACACGCAGAGCAGGGAAGACCAGTTCATCAGCGTCATGCCCGCGGGCACGAAGAAGGCGGACGCCGAGTGCGCGTTCGCTCCGAAGACGCCGTGCGACGCGAAGTCGAAGCTGAAGCTCAACGCCGTCGTGAAGGTCGGCGACCTCAGCGCGAAGCTCTACGAAATCGCCGCCGGCGCCGACAAGCGCTTCGTCGTGGTCTCTTCCGACGACGACTCCGCGAAGCTCGAAGCCCCGAAGCTCGTCCAAGCCTCCGGCATGCGCCTCGACGTCGACACCGGCGTCGTCACCCGCGTCCTCGCTCCGAACACGCTCCCCGCGAGGATCAGCGGCGAAATCACGAACGAGAGCGGCACCCTCGTCTTCCGCGCGAAGTGACGGGGACGACGCTTCCGCTCAGTTGACGTCGTCGCACGCCGCGGAGTGAACGCGCGTGCTCGCGAACCGCGCTCGGAAGCGTGACGCCATGCACTCGGGGCGATCGTTCGAATGCAGGCACCCGAGATCGATGACCTGGACCGCCGCGATGCACACTTCGTTCGTGATGCCGTAGCACTCTCGAATGTGCGGCTCGGCGCAAAAGCCTTTGGCGATCTTCGCCGCGGTGCTCGATTCTTCGGGAGTCGCGGGATCGCTGGTCGTTGATGGACGTGCTACCGCAACGACGCGCGCCGTTGGAGCGCTCGACGCCGTGACGCTCGCGGTCATGCTCGCGATCGGCGCACTCGTAGGAGGTGGGCTCGCGATCGCGGTCGCTGACGTGACGGGCTGCTGCTCGTCGTGTTTCGAGGCATACGTGAGCACGGCAGCTGCGACGCCGAGCGACACGAGAACGAGGCCCGCGAACGCGAAGTACATCGCGCGTCCGCTTCCGCGGGACTTCACGAACGGCGCGAGCGCGGCGGCGAGCGCACCCGCGTCTGCGAATCGCTCTTCGGGCTTCTTCCGCAAGCACTTATCGATGACGGCCGCGAGCCCCGGCGGAAGCGGGCGCGAAATCGGCGACGGCGCCCGGTCCTGGATCTGCTCGTACAAAATGCGGATCGTCTTTCCGTCGAACGGCGGCCGTCCTTCGATCAGCGTGTAGAGCACGACGCCGAGCCCCCAAACATCCGCGCGCGCAGTCACGTCTCGCGACGACACGAGCTGCTCGGGCGCCATCGAAGGCAACGTGCCGAGCCACGCCCCATCTTCGGTCGGATTCGCGACCGACGTCGCGCTCGTGCGCTCGGCCTTGGCGCATCCGAAATCGAGCACCTTCACGAGAGGCCCGCGTGGCGTCGTCACCACGAAGAGATTCGCGAGCTTCACGTCGCGGTGCACCATCCCGAGCGCGTGCGCTTCACCGACGCCCGCGCACGCTTGGAGAACGTAGTCGCAAGCGTCTGCGACGGAGAGCGCGCCACGCTGCTTCACGAGCTTCGCGAGGTCGATGCCTTGGAGGAGCTCCATCGCGATGTACGGGATGCCGTCGTCGAGCTGACCGGCGTCGAGGATCTTCGTGACGTGCGGGCTCGTCATCCGAAACGCGAGGCGCGCTTCGCGAAGGAAACGTCGCGCGGCGTCGGGAGACTTCGTCTGCGTGAGCACCTTCAACGCGACGGGCTGGCGCAAGACGAGGTGCGTGGCTGCCACGACGCGCCCCATGCCGCCTTGGCCGAGATCGCGCTCGTACCTGTATTTGCCCGCGAGAATCGTTCCCGGACCGAGCTCCATTCGCGTGGAAGACTACCTCGGACGGAGCTCTCTTTGGATCGCGTCGAAGACGACGCGCACGCGTTGGCTCGTCTTGATCTCGCGGTGCGCCACGAGCCACATCGGCACCGGGATCGAAAGCGACGGAAGGACGCGCTCGACGCGAGGCTCGGCGTCGCCGACCTCTTCGATGATGACGCCCACGCCGAGGCCGCGCTTCACGAGCTCCCACAAGACGAGGTGATTCTCGGTGTGGATGGGGATGTTCTTCTTCGTCAGCGAGAAGCCCATCGCGTTGAGGCCGTCCAGGAAGCGTCCCGCGTCGTCGCTGAAGCCGATGAGCTCGGCGCGCGAGAGATCGGCGAGCGTCTTCGGCCTTCCGATGCGCGCGATGTACTCGGGCGTGGCGTAGAAGCGGCCGGGCGTGTCGCGAAGGCGCGTCGCGACGAGCGCTGGATCGGTGGGCTTGCCGCTGCGAACGGCGACGTCGGCCTCGCGCTTTCGAAGATCGCGCACGGCGATCGACGCCACGACCTTGATCTCGAGCCCGGGATGCGCGCGCCGTAGGTTCGCGAGGATCGGCGGAAGGAGGAACGCGGCGATGACCTCGCTCGCGGTGATCGTGACGAGCCCGTCGACGCTCTTCGCCTGACCCGACGCGGCGAAGGCGACGCTGCTCGCGGCCGCGCCCATCGCGCGCACGTGCTCGAGGAGCCGAACGCCGCTCGGCGTGAGGACGAGCCCTCGACCCACGCGCTCGAAGAGGGCGACGCCGAGCTCTTCTTCGAGCGCGTCGACCTGACGCCCGAGCGTGGGCTGGGCGAGACCGAGAGCGCGCGCCGCAGCCGAGAGCGAGCCTTCTTCGGCCGTCGCGAGGAACGCACGAGCCCGATTCCAGTCGAACCTCAGGTGGCTCCAATCCATGCGTTAATGCATAGGACATCTACGAAGTTCGTCAATTCCGCAGGCCAAGCACCATGACTACAAGTGATCGGTATGAAAGCATGCGTTTACGAAGAGTATGGATCCCCTGAAGTCATGCACGTCGGCGAGGTCGCGAGGCCTTCTCCCAAGCGCGGCGAGGTCCTCGTGCGCGTCCACGCCGCGTCCGTCACCACCGCCGATTGGCGCTTCCGCGCGTCGGCGTTCCCGAGCGAATTCTGGCTCGCGGGCCGCTTGATGGTCGGGATCTTCCGGCCTCGACACGCGGTGCTCGGGATGGACTTCTCCGGCGTCGTCGCCGAGGTCGGCGAAGAGGTGACGCGTTTCAAAGTCGGCGACGAAGTCTTCGGCGCGACGAATCGCGGCGCGCACGCCGAGTACGTCGCGGTGCGAGAGTCGGGCGCGATCGTCGCGAAGCCTTCGTGCATTTCCCACGAAGAGGCGGCCGCGATCCCGTTCGGCGCCAACAGCGCGTTCGCGTTCTTGCGCGACGTCGCGCGGCTCGAGCGCGGGCAGCGAATTCTCGTCATCGGCGCGTCCGGAGGCGTGGGGACATGGGCCGTTCAGATCGCGCGCCACCTCGGCGCGGAGGTCACCGGCTCGTGCAGCACACGAAACGTGGACCTCGTGCGCTCGCTCGGCGCGCACCACGTCGTCGACTACACCGCGGGCTCTCCGTTCGGCGCGGGCACGTACGACGTCGTCTTCGACACGATCGGCGTCACGACGTTCGCCCAAGCGAAGAGGAGCGCGCTCGCCCCGCGCGGTACGTACGTCCCGCTCAACGCCGGCTTTCGCGAGATGCTTCAGTCGATCATCACCATGTTCGGATCCGAACAACGGGTGAGGACGAGCATCAGCAAGAACACGCGCGAAGGTCTCGAGCTCGTGTCGAGCCTCATCGAAGCGGGTGAGCTCCGTCCCGTCGTCGACACGGTGTATCCGGCGGAGCGCGTCGTGGAAGCGCATCGTCACGTCGAGGGACGACACAGACGCGGCGGTGTGATCCTCGCGTTCGCGTGAGGCTACAGCGCGCGGAGCATCTGCGACGCGATCGGCGCGGACGTCGTCGAGCCTTTCGCGATCTTGCCGAGCGCGGACTTCGCGAGCGTGGGGAATTGCTCGAGGTACGCCTTCGCGATCGGCATCACCGTCTTTTGCGCGAGGGCGCCGGCGAGGGCGAGCGCGGCGGTCTCCGATTCGATCATCGCGAGCGCCTCGGCGTACGTGCTCTTGTGATCGTTGCTCGGCGCAGTCGCGAGGAGCGCCGCGAGCCCTTCGGCTGCCGCGTCTCCGGTGAGATCGACCATCGTCGCGATTTGATTCGTCAGCGCGTAGATCGCGATGCGCTTCGCAGCCGCGGCCTTCGCGAGCGCGGTCTGTAGCTCCGGCACAGCGACCGCGCCGAGCATCGCCACGCCCACTTCGTAGGGAGAAATCTTTCCCTTCTGCTTCTTGATTTGATCGACGAGCGCGCGCGTCGCGGACTCCGCCCAATCGGCTTCATCGGGAAACGCGAAGGCGAGCGCGCAACGCGGGACGAGGTCCGTTTGCTTCGGCCACATCGCGCGCGCGGCGTCGAGCGCGGCCTCGTAGTCGGCCTTCGGAGCGCACGCGAGCGCGCCGCGAAGCTGCTCCCATCGAAACTCGACCTGGTTCGCCTCGTAACCCGTGCCCGGAACGTCCTTCGCTGCCAGCTTCACGCCCGCGACGAGCTTCGCTTTCGCCATCTTCTCGCCGCGCGCTTCCCCATGCCCGCGCCGCGCGATCACCTTCGCGCGTGCCTCGTCCGTCCAATGGACCGTCATGGACGCGACGATATCATCCGCCGCAAGCGGGCTCGCACGTCCACCGTCCGGCCATGCACGAGCAGCTGATCGAGACCGTCTCGCCTGCGCACGTCATCGACGCGGGGCAATCGAAGCGCGTGTCCGAGCACATCGCACCGTCGACGATCGACGCGGCGCTCGGGCATGCTGGACATTCGAACGACTGACATTGCCACGAGCTCCCATCGCACGTGCACGGAGGAGGAATGTCGGTGCAGTAGAGCGGCTCGTTCGACCAGCACGTGTCGCCTTTGCTCGCGCAGCTGCTCCCTGTTTTGACGCCCATGCTGCCGCATTTCACCGGGCTCGGGCTCGGATCATCGGTTCGGCCGCCGCAAGCGACGACACACAGGAAGGAAGCGAGAAGAAATCGGAGCGGCCGCATGGGGACACGAGATCGCAACCTGCGTGCCGTCGCAGAGGCCTGTTTTTCGTGCCAATGCGTGCCGTTCTCGACGAGACGCGGTCACTGCGGTCCGATCGCCGCCTTCACCGCGTCGAGCTTCTCGTTCGGGATGACGATCGCCAAGTTGTATTGCGCGATCTTCCAGCCGGTGGTGCCCTTCACGAGGACGCCGCTGCCGCGAGATGGGCCGAGGTTCGGCGTGGCGAGGCTCTCGTCGAACCACGCCACGTTGCCGTCCGTCGAGATCGTGATCGCGCGGCGCACGCTGCGAAACGACCACGCTTTGCCCTTCGCGAAATACGGATGCGCGAATGCGCGAAACGCGGCGACGTCCCAGCGCTCCTTGCCGTCGGTCCCGAGGAACACGGCGTCGTTCGTGTAGAGCGCGAAGTATCGCGCCTCGTCGGCCTTGTCGGCGGCGTCGTTGAGATCGTCGAGGACGCGCGCGATGGCCGTCTTCTCGCCCGCGACATCGATCGGGCTTCGCGCCGACACACACGCGGTGGTCATGACGAGGACGACCGCCGCCGCGATCTTGGTCATGGGCACGGTGAGGTCGCTGGGCAGTTGCCGCCGGTGTCCTTCGGCGTCGTCACCTTGCAGCCGCTGACGTTCGTGAACGTGTTGCCCGTCACGAAGTCCACGCTCGTCCCTTTGTACGCGAGGTTGACGCCTGCTCCGGCGACGTCTGCGAAGGTGCTGCTCGTGACCATCGCGAGCGTCGGCTGTCCGTAGAACGAGACCGCCGCTTTTTCGTCGGCCGACACGCTGCCGTTGGGCATGCAGTGGAAGCCGTTGGCTTGCGGATCGGCGCCTGCGTAGTGCACCTCGACGTGATCGAGCTGGTCCTTCGCGTTCGGAGCGTTGCCGAAGCTCAGGCCGACCCAATCACCGGCCGCCGGAGCCTGGGCCGCGGACGTGAACACGATGGGCTGCGAGGCAGTCCCCTTCGCGACAAGCGCACCCGTCGCCGGTGACGCGCTCGAGCCTTTGTCGATGTTCAATATCGCGCCGCTGCCTTTGACGAACGCGAGCTTCACGCCCGGATCGATCTTCAACGTCGCGAGCATGCTGCCTCCGCCCACGACGAACGTGCCGACGCTCTTCTCGCCGCCGATCTGATACGGGACGCCGCGCTCGTGAAACGTGACGTCTTCGAGCGTGACGTCGCCGTACGCTTCGGTCTCCACGACGATCGCGTCGAGCGTGTTGCTCGTGTACGTGCCGGTCGGGATGTTCGTCGCGAGGCGCGGGTTGATCCGCATCGGCGCCTTCTTCGAGCCGTGGACGTCGAGGCTCGTCGAGTCGGCGGTGAATGCGCCGCCCGCGCGGAGCGAGACACCATACGAAGCGGAGCTCGCGACCGTGACGTGCTGCACCTTGAGGATCGGTTGCGCAGGCGCGAGCTGGTCGCCGCGTGCTTCGAGCGCGGCGTACGCGTTCGACTCGTCGCCGCCGCCGCCGGTGAGCGTCGCGTAGGCGAGGCTGATCGTGCCGGGCGCGAAGACGTTCACGAAGCCCCAAGGCGCGCTGTCGCTCGGGTCGAACGTGATCGGCTTGTCCGCGGTTCCCTCCGCGATCAGCGTGCCGTCGACCTCGATGTGGTTGCTCGCGCCGAGTCGCACTTGCGCGCACGGCTCGATCGTGAGCGTCACTCCCGTATCGACGCGAATGCTGGTGGTGACGAGATGCGGACTGTCCGCCGCGGTCCACGTCTCGTTCGCCGAGATGTAAGTCGCGTGCGTCGTACCGGAGCCCGTCGGCGCCGCGCAGCTGTTCGACGGAGCATCGCTGCCGCCGTCGGTCGTGGGATTCGAGTTGGAGCAACCTGCGAGGAGCGCGAGGAGGACGAAGCGCAATGAGATCATTCGTCCCACTGTTAGCACCAAGCGACGTTTCAGACGTTCCAAGATGCGCTACCCGGCGCGCGGCAATTCCCGCGTCAAAACGAGCCGGTCGCGTGTGGCGCTCGCCAGCACGTTCGCGATCAGGTTTTGTGGTGACGCTCCGGCGAGCGCGGCGGCGCGATAAAGCTCGTCGTCGCTCGGGGCGAGCGTGGGGAGCGGGTTCATCTCGAGGAAGCGCACGTCGCCGCCTGGCGTGACGCGAAAATCCGCGCGGCCATAGCCTGTCACGCCGAGCGATTCGAACGCGCGCGTTGCGACGCGACGCAGACGCAGCGAGGTCTTCGCGTCGAGCGGCGCCGGAACGAGCGCGCGGACGCGATCTGCCGGGCCGTGCTTGAGCGCGTAGTCGAAGATGTGATGCGCGCCCGTGGGCTCGTAGTCGTACGCGAAGGCAGGGAGCAGCCCCAAGCCATCGAACCACGCGACCGACACGTCCGCGCCGGGCACGAGCTCTTCGACGAGGACGCCGTCCGGATGACGCTCGAGCGCCGCCGCGACGACGCGCTCGAGCGACGAAGCGTCCGTGACGACCGCGTCTTGTGTGATGCCCTTGCTCGAACCCTCGAAGTTCGGCTTCACGATCGCAGGGAAAATAGGCGCGATCGCGTCGCGCGCGCGACGAACGAGGCACCCGCGCGGGACGGGAACGCCCGCCGTGCGCGCGACCTTGCACGTCATCGCCTTGTCGAGACACAGCGCGAGGACGCTCGCGCGGCTGCCCGTGTGCGCGAGGCCGAGCTGCTCGAAGAGCGCGGGGTAGAGCGCTTCGCGAAACGCGCCACCAAGGCCCTCGGCGATGTTGAAGACCACGTCGGGAGCGGCTCGGCGAAGGCGCCCGTCGAGCGCACGTATCGAGCACGTGGCTTCGACGAGCGTCACGTCGTGACCGAGATCGGCGAGGTGACCTGCGAGGAACGCGACCGTCTCGCGCGAATCGAGCTCTGCGTCCTCTTCGGAGCTCGAGCGCCGGAGGTTGAAGGTCAGTGCGACGCGCATCGGCGCCTCCACAAGTCTTCGGGGACCTCGAGCGTCTCTTCGAATGCGTCGGCCATGCCCGACATGACGTCGGCGACGGCGGACTCGCCATGGAGCCCGACGACGTCGAGGACCGCCTCGCGCATCCACGCGGCGTGCTCGTCTCCATCGACGGCGACGTGCTCCGAGAAATACGTCGCGTCGCAACCGAGGCGCTCGAACGCCGGCAAGACGGCGGCGAACATCACGGGAACGAGCGTCTCCGCGCCGAGGAGCCACCCGGCGATCTCCGGCTCGGAGAAGCGTTCGAACGCGTCGGATATCCAGAGCGCGGCGCTACGTTCGAGGACGTGCGTCGGCATTCCTTCGAGCGATCTCGCTCCCAAGCTCCTCATCAAGCGCACGGCCAAGGTCACGTGCGAGGTGCCTTCGAGGCCGGCTTCGTGGCCGATGTTGTCTCCGATGGCGCGCGCGAGTCGGGCGGAGCGTGTGGCCTTCGACTTCATCTGCGCCAGCATCGGGATCCACAAGATGCTGTCGGCGAACTGCAAGAAAGCGAACTCGATCAAGACATCTTCGGGCACCTTGTCCTCGCGCGCCGCGGCCAAGAAGGGATGTCTCTCCAGCTCGGTGCGGTAATTGGCGAGGCGATCGAAGATGGGCTCGGTGAACTGCTTTGCGAACGTTTGCATGAGAACCTCCATGATCGCGAATGTGAACCTTCTGCACGCGCGCGCAAGAGGAATCGATCGCTACATCACGAACGGACGATGAGCAGGCAGCGAGGCTCGCGATCGGAGAGCGCGATCGCGACGAGCTCGACGTTCGCGCCTGCGATCGTCGCGCGGTGCGTTCCTGGTCCGACGAGCGCGACCCACTCCGGAAGGAGCGACGCCAACGGCTGCCCATCGACGACGCCCCAACGTGTCGTGGCGACGGCGTTCGCGTGGATGATGCGCTCGCCGGACGTGACGAGGATCGCGTCCGACGATGCGTCGACGAGGACACGCAGAGCGGCTTCCGTGCGCTCGAGCGCCGACTCGGTCTTCTCGACGAAATCGAGCGCGAGGAAGGACATCAAGACGTGCGCAGGCACGCCGCGCTCGTCGATGATGGGCGTCAGCGTCGTCATTCCCCAGACCTCGCGCTCGCCGAGCTTCGCGAACTCCTCGTACGTCACCGGCTCGTTCATCTGCAGCGCGTCCTGAAAACCGCTGCGAAGCGAAGCCACGCTGTCGGGCGGCAGCACCTCGTCGACATGACGCCCTGTGACGTCGTCGATCCGGACGAGCCCACTCGAGTGCGCCGCTTTCGTCGCGATGACGCCGAAGAGGCTTCCGCCGGAGCGCACCTCGAAGAGGATCTGCACGTGCGGCGAGCCGGCGAGGAGCAGCGCGAGCGCGTCCGTCATTGCCACTCCAGGTCGATCTCGAGGATGCGGTCGCCGCCGCTCCGGTGTGCGCTCGTGACGTGCTTGGCGCGCGTCAATGCGAGGACGTAACGAAACATCTCCGCGGACGTGATCCAGCCGACCTCGTACGTGGCGTGGACGTGATCGACGAGGCGCACGTGCGCGCGCTTCTTTTCCGAGGCGACGTCGACGACGAGCTCGCCGTGCGTGTGGTCGTGGCGCCAGAGGTCCGGCGCGCGCGAGAGCACGATCTCCGGCGGCATGAGATGAAGAAGCATGCGGCGAACGCGGCCGAAGCCGTAGTCGATTTGGTGACGCACGAACTCGCGGTACGTCTGCTCGCTCTTCGCGGCCGGTCCGGTGAAGACGGCGTCGGCGAGGGAGACCATGTGACGCTCGGGAACCCACTCCACGGGTCGCACGGGCCGCAGGAGCGCGTCGCGCGCTTCATCGCCCAAAAGCGCGCACGTCTCCTTCCACCCGAGGTCGCCCCACTTTTCGATCGCCGCTGCGCGAAACGCGAGCAGCTGGGTCCCCCGACAGCAAGACTCCGGAAGCGGTAGCCCCATCCCGTTTGGTTCGAGTCTACCGCCGGGCTGGTATGATCCACAACCGAAGTGGAGCTCATAGGGCGCGAACGCGAGACGCACGATGTGCTCGCGACGCTGGCGAACGGCGCGCGCGTCGTCACGCTTTGGGGCCCGGGCGGGATCGGCAAAACGAGCCTCGCGCGCGTCATCGCGGCTTCGGCTGATTTTGCCGGTGGCGTGTTCGTGCCCGCGGCGACGGCTCGGAGCGCTGGCGATCTCTACACGATCGCCGCGGGGACGCTGGCGCTCGGACCTGCAGCCACGCGAACCGAAGAAGAGGAGGTCGCGCGTCTCGGTCGTTCGATCGCCGCGCGCGGCAAGACGCTCGTCGTGATCGACAACGCGGAGCAGATCGTCGCCGAGGTCGCGCACGCCGTCGCGGCGTGGCTGTCGGCCGCGCCGAAGGCGACGTTCCTCGTCACGTCGCGCACGCTCTTGGGCCTCTCCGAAGAGATCGCGTACGAGCTCCTGCCGCTGCGTCTGGACAACCCGGAGGTGCCCGACGCGGTTCGTCTGCTCGAAGCCCGCGCGCGCGCCGTTCGACCTTCGTTCGAAGCAGATCGCGAGACGCTGGGAAAAATCGCCGAGCGCGTCGAGGGCATCCCGCTCGCGATCGAGCTCGCGGCCGCGCGCCTCGCTGTGATGAGCGCCCCGCAGCTCCTTACCCGGCTCGCCGACAGGCTCGAGATCCTCGCGCGCGATCATGGAGGCGCGGAGCAAAGGCAGCGAACGCTGCGCAGCACGATCGCATGGTCGTGGGATTTGCTCGGAGAGACCGAGAAGAGAGCGTTGGCCGAGCTCGCCGCGACGCGCGGGTTCGATCTCGAAGCGGCGGAGGCGATCGTGAGCGGCGACGCGATCGGTCTCGTCACGGCGCTCCGGCAGCAGTCGCTCCTCGCGCCAATCCCGTCGGAACCGCCACGCTTCTTCCTGCTCGACACGATCCGCGAGTTCGCGGCGCTCGAGCGGCCGGACGACGAACGCCGCGGCGCCGATCGTCACGCGGCATTTCACGCGCGAGCGGCCGCGGAGCGAACGGCGCGGCTGCGAGGGGAGGGTGGCGAAGCGGCGATGGCGGAGCTCGTTCGGGAGAGCGACAACCTCGTCGCGGTGGTCGAGCGTTTCTGCGCCGAGCCGAGCGCGACGATCGCGCCGTTCGCGCTTCGTGCGCTCGTGGGCCTCGAGCCGGTGCTCACGGCGCGCGGCGCGTCGGTGGCGCTCGCGGAGCTGAGTCAAAAGGCGATCGACGCGAGCGACGCGTTCGAGATCGACGGTAACGATCGCGCCCGCGCGCTCGAAACGCTTGGAACCGCGCTCCTCGCGATGGGTCGTCTCGCGCAAAGTCACGCGGCCTTCGAACGAGCGAACGCCCTCGCGACGGGCGACGAACGTGCGCGCGCGAAGGAACGCCTCGCGAGCGTGCTCTGGGCCGAAGGTCGCAGCGGCGAGGCGCTCGAACGCGCGACGGAGGCGCTCGCGCTCGCGGAGACGACGCCTGCGCTCCGTGCACAATGCCTGAGCACGCGCGGCGTGATCTTGCACACGAGCGATCGCTTCGAAGAGGCGCGCGCGTGTTACGAGGACGCGCTCGCGCTCGCGCGGGAGCTCGGCGATCGACGCTGGGAAATTCGCGTTCGATTGCGCCTCGGCTTCTTGCTGCACGATTTCGGCGACCCGGCTGCGGCGCTCGAGCAATACGCGGCGGCGCGCGAGATCGGCGCGCGGTATGGCGTTCGCGATGACGGAACGCTCGAGGGTTACGTGGGCAACGCCCAACGCGCGACGGGTGAGCTCGCCCAAGCCGTGGCCACGTACGACACCGCGCTCGAAGAGCTCCGGCGCTCCGGCAATCGCATGTTCGAAGCGACCTTCACGATGGATCGAGGCATCGCCTGGACGATCCACGCGCGATACGACCAGGCCGTACGCGATCTCGAGCTCGCGATCGTCTTGTCGCGCGAGGTCGGCTCGAAGCGCCTGACGGTGCTCACGCTCGGGTATCTCGTCGTCTGTCATGCCGCGCGTGGAGACGCGGCGAGCGCGCGTCGCGTCCTCGAAGAAGCGCGGAAGATCGCCGATGCACCGGAGCAGGAGCTCCTCGATCTCCACGAGGGGCACCTTCTACCGGCGGACGAAGCACGCGCGAGGCTCGCCAAGGTGAAGACGCCCGTCCTCGGACAACACCGTC
>Ga0068868_100002874_pt1 | contig 11946 bp, 11 predicted proteins | sample KBSMisM42_FD_64660 | JGI IMG/M metagenome (GOLD analysis project Ga0068868, IMG submission 64660) | Miscanthus rhizosphere microbial communities from Kellogg Biological Station, Michigan, USA - KBS Miscanthus M4-2 | ecosystem: Host-associated > Plants > Roots > Rhizosphere > Soil ...
CGCTGCCACGCGTGGTGAAGCTCGCGGTTCATCGTCCGGTTGACCGCGTTGTGCTGCTCGGGCCGGTCGTAGGTGAGGGTCACGACGTGCCCGTCCTGCTCGTAGCGAAGCGTCTCGTAGTCCATGGCCTAACGACTACAGGAGCCGCTGCAGGACGCCGCGGAGATCCGAGGCGTCGACGGCCACGTCGTCGGCCGCGCGGAGATCGTCGACGCTGTACGGGCCGGTCGCGACGGCCACCGCGCGCACGCCGTCGGCTCGCGCGCAGGCGATGTCCAGCGGCGTGTCGCCGATCACCGCGGTGTGCGTGCGCGGATAGGGGTCACCCTTCCCGGCCCGGCGCCGGGCGACCGCCGGCAGCTCGGTGCGGTCCTCGCTGTCGGAGCCGAAGGCGCCCTGGCCGCGCGCGAAGTAGTCGCCCAGGCCCGCCCGGTGCAGCTTGAGCCGCGCGATCGGCTCGAGGTTGCCGGTCAGCAGCGAGAGCTGCACGCCCTCGCGCTCGGCCAGCCACCCCAGCAGCTCGGTCATGCCGGGCGCCACGCGGTCGGCGATGTCGGGCTGGCGCTCGGCGTGGGCGCGGCACCAGGCCTCGCCCAGGTCGTCCATGCGCTCGTCGATCACGCGGGCGTTGACGCCGGCCTGCAGGAGCACCTCGCGCGCGATCTGCAGGTCGGTCTTGCCCGGCGTGGCGACGCGGAACGCGCTCGGGTCGTCGATGCCGAAGACGTCCTTCAGCGCGACGTTGAAGGCCTCCTTGTGCGCCTTCGCGGCCTTGAGGAGCAGCGTGCCGTCGACGTCGAAGAGCAGCAGCATCGAGCTCAGCGCTCGAATGAGGTGCCGGGGCCCAGCCGCTGGGCGAAGGCCGCGATGAGCCGCGCCGCGTTGCGCACGTCGGCGAGCTCGACGAGCTCGACCGGCGAGTGCATGTAGCGCAGCGGGATCGAGACCACTCCGGTGGGCACGCCGGCCCGCGAGAGATGGACGGCGTCGGCATCGGTGCCGGTGTCGCGGCCGCTGACGTCGACCGTGAAGGGGATGTCGTGGGCCTCGGCGGTCTCGTGCAGCAGCTCGAAGACCTGCGGGTGCAGCGTGGAGCCGCGCATGATCACCGGGCCCGAGCCGGTCGGGTGCTTGCCCAGCTCCTTGAGGTTGTGGCCGGGCGGGTCGGTGGAGAAGGTCACGTCGACGACGATGGCCACGCCCGGGTCGAGCGCGAACGTGCTCGTGCGCGCGCCCGCGAAGGTGATCTCCTCCTGGGCCACGGCGACCGCGGCCACATCGCCGGGCGCGCCGCCCTCTTCGGAGACCAGCCGCGCCGCCTCCAGCGCGACGAAGGCGCCGAGCCGATTGTCCATCGAGCGCGAGATCACCCGTCCGTTGAGCAGCTCGACCGGCTCGCCGGCGATGACCGCGACGTCGCCGAGCCGCACCTGCGCACGCGCGTCGTCGGCGTCCTTGGCCCCGATGTCGATGTGCAGGTCCTCGAGCTTCGGGACCTTCTTGCGGTCGTCCTCCTTGAGCAGGTGGATGGGCTTCTTGCCCACGACGCCGGGCACCCGGCCCTCGCGCGTGACGAGCTCCACGCGCTGGCCCACGAGGATCTGCGGGTCCCAGCCGCCGATGTTCGTGAACCACAGGAACCCGTCGTCGTCGATGTGCACGATCGCCAGGCCGATCTCGTCGATGTGGCCGACGACGGTGAGCAGCGGCCCGTCGCCGGTGCCCTTGACGCGGGCCACCGACGAGCCCACCACGTCGCCGCTGACCTCCGCGAACCCGTCCGCGGCCTCGCGCCAGACCTGCGCCGGCACGCTCTCGTAGCCGGACGGGCCGGGAGCCGTCAGCAGGGCGCGCAGGACGTCGGGCAGCGGCATCGACCGCGGACCCTAATTGACCCGCGGATCCTCGGGCATCCGGGCGACCAGAGCGTACGTGCCGCCCTTGCGCTCCAGGACCGCGGCCCACAGGCGCTCGGCGTCGTCCGCGAACGCGTCCTCGCCCCGCGCGGGCTCGGTGATCCAGTCGTCGCGCTCGAGCTCGGACTCGAGCTGCCCTGGTCCCCAGCCCGCGTGGCCCGCGAACGCGCGCGCCCGTCCCTCGACGACCTGGACGGCATCGAGGTCGGCCGACGCGGCCAGCGGGCCCACGCCGTCGACCACGATCATGGCGGCGTCCTCGGGGTCGGCGAACTCGGCCAGCACGATCACGCCCGACGGCTGCACCGGGCCGCCCTGGAACAGCAGCTCGGCACCGTCGACCACGTCGGCCAGCTCGGGTGCGGCCTCGTCCACCGTGGCCTCAACCGGCCGGTTGAGCACGAGCCCCATGGCGCCCTCGTCGGAGTGCTCGAGGACCAGCACGACGCTGCGGGCGAAGTTCGGGTCGCCCAGGGTCGGGCCGGCGATGAGGAGCTGTCCGCGGAGCGAGTCCACCCGTGCAGTGTGGCGCACGCTAGTCGTCGAGCAGCGAGCGCAGCACGAAGGGCAGGATCCCCCCGTGCCGGTAGTAGTGCTGCTCCTTGGGCGTGTCGATGCGGACGCGCACGGTGAAGCTCTTGTCGTCGGCCTCGACGGTGAGCTCGCGCGGCACCTCGTCGGCCCCGGCCAGGCCCTCGATCGAGAACTCCTCCTCGCCGGTGAGGCCGAGCGACTCGATGGTGTCGCCATCCTGCAGCTGCAGCGGCAGCACGCCCATGCCGACGAGGTTGGAGCGGTGGATGCGCTCGAACGACGCCGCGATCACCGCGCGCACGCCGAGCAGCTTCGTGCCCTTGGCCGCCCAGTCGCGCGACGAGCCCGATCCGTACTCCTTGCCCGCCAGCACGACCAGCGGCACGCGCTCGTCGGCGTATTGCATGGCCGCCTCGTAGATCGTCGTCTCCTGCCCGTCGGGCAGGTGGCGCGTCACGCCGCCCTCGGTCCCGGGCGCCAACTGGTTGCGCAGGCGGATGTTCGCGAACGTGCCGCGCATCATCACCTCGTGGTTGCCGCGGCGCGAGCCGTAGGAGTTGAAGCCGCGCCGCTCGATCCCGTGCTCGATCAGGTACGCGCCGGCGGGCGAGGCCTTCTTGATCGCGCCCGCGGGCGAGATGTGGTCGGTGGTGACGCTGTCGCCGAGCTTGGCCAGCACGCGCGCGCCGCGGATGTCCTCGATCGGCTCGGGCTCGCGTGGGAGGTCGGCGAAGTACGGCGGCTCGCGCACGTAGGTGGAGTCGGGGTCCCAGGCGAAGCGGTCGCCCTCGGGCACGTCGAGCGAGGCCCAGCGCTCGTCGCCGTCGAAGACCTCGCCGTAGGAGGACCGGAACATGTCCGTGTGCAGCGACGCCTCGACCACGCGCGCGACCTCCTCCGAGGAGGGCCAGATGTCGCGCAGGTAGACGGGCTCACCGTCCTGGTCCTGGCCCAGCGGGTCGTTGACCAGGTCGACGTTCATCGTCCCGGCCAGTGCGTAGGCCACCACCAGCGGCGGCGAGGCCAGGTAGTTCATCTTCACGTCGGGGTTGATGCGGCCCTCGAAGTTCCGGTTGCCCGAGAGCACCGAGACCACCGCGAGCTCGCCCTCCTCGACCGCCTGCGAGATCTCCTCCGCCAGCGGGCCGGAGTTGCCGATGCAGGTCGTGCAGCCGTAGCCGACGAGGTGGAAGCGCAGCGCCTCCAGGGCGGGCACGAGGCCGGCCTTCTCGTAGTACTCCATGACCACCTTGGAGCCGGGCGCGAGCGAGGTCTTCACCCACGGCTTGACCTCGAGCCCGCGGTCGACGGCGTTGCGGGCCAAGAGGCCGGCGCCGATCATCACGTCGGGGTTGGACGTGTTCGTGCAGCTGGTGATGGCGGCGATGACGACGTCGCCGTGGTCGAGGTTGAAGGTCTCCCCGTCGACCTCGACCTGCACCGAGGTGTCCGTCTCCGGGTCCTTGAGCGCGGTGGCCGCGGGCGGCCGGTCGGCGGGCGGCTCCGGGAACGGCGTCCGCGGGCCCTCGCCGTTGGCGGGCTCCTCGAAGGAGATCGGGTCCGAGGCCGGGAACGTCTCGGCCACCGCCTCGTCCTCGAAGTCGAGGTCGGCGTGCTCGGTCACCGCCTCGCGGAAGCGCTCGCGCGCCTCCGACAGGGCCACGCGGTCCTGCGGGCGCCGCGGGCCGGCCAGCGACGGCTCGACCTCGCCGAGGTCGAGCTCGATCGTGTCCGTGTAGGTGGGCTCCTCATCGGGGTCGTGCCACAGGCCCTGCTCGCGTGCGTAGGCCTCGACGAGCTCGACCTGCTCGGCCGGCCGGCCCGAGAAGGTCATGTAGCGCAGCGTCTCCTCGTCGATGGGGAAGATCGCGCAGGTCGAGCCGTACTCGGGCGACATGTTCCCGATCGTCGCCCGGTCGGCCAGCGGCACGTTGCCGACGCCGGGGCCGTAGAACTCGACGAACTTCCCGACGACGCCGTGCGCGCGCAGGCGCTCGGTCACGGTGAGCACGAGGTCGGTGGCGGTGGCGCCTTCGGGCAGCGCGCCCTTCAGGCGGAAGCCGAGCACGTGCGGGATGAGCATGGACAGGGGCTGGCCCAGCATCGCCGCCTCCGCCTCGATGCCGCCCACGCCCCAGCCCAGCACGCCGAGGCCGTTGACCATCGTCGTGTGCGAGTCGGTGCCGACGAGCGTGTCCGGGTAGGCGATGCCGTCGTCGTCGACGAAGACCACGCGGGCCAGGTACTCGAGGTTGACCTGGTGCACGATCCCCGTGTCGGGCGGCACGACCTTGAAGCCGTCGAACGCGCCCTGGCCCCAGCGCAGGAAGGCGTAGCGCTCGCGGTTGCGCTCGAACTCGAGCTCGGCGTTGCGCTCGAACGCGGCGTGCGAGCCGAACACGTCGACCTGCACCGAGTGGTCGATCACGAGCTCGGCGGGGACGAGCGGGTTGATCTTCTCGGGGTCGCCGCCGAGGGCGGCCATGGCGTCGCGCATCGCGGCCAGGTCGACGACGGCGGGCACGCCGGTGAAGTCCTGCATGAGCACGCGCGCGGGCGTGAACGCGATCTCGTCGGAGGGCTCGTCGGTGGCCACCCAGGTGGCGAGCGCCTCGATGTCCTGCGCGCGCACGCCGACGCCGTCCTCGGCGCGCAGCAGGTTCTCGAGCAGGACCTTGAGCGAGAAGGGCAGCCGCGCGACATCGAAGCGGGACTGCAGGGCGTCGAGTCGATAGATCACGTACTCGCGCCCGCCGACGCCGAGCGTGGCGCGAGCGTCGAAGGAGTTCTCGGTCATGCCCTTGATCCTAGGACGCGCCCCTCTCACGCTCCGGCGCTCGCGCGCGTTGAACCAGGCATGACCGTCACCGCCCCCACCGCCATCCGCGACCGCGTCGACTCCCTCGAGTGGGACGCGTTGCGCGCCCAGCTCGACGAGCAGGGCCACGCCGTCACTGCGCCGCTGCTCGACGCCGACGAGTGCGGCGCGCTATCCGACCTGTTCGAGACGGGTCGGTTCCGCTCGACCGTCGACATGGCCCGCCACCGCTTCGGTCTCGGCCGCTACCGCTACTTCGATCACCCCCTGCCCCCGCCCATCCCGGCGCTGCGCACGGCCTTCTACCGCCACCTCGCACCGATCGCCAACGACTGGAGCCGCCTGCTGCGCGGCGACAACCCGACCTTCCCGGCCGAGCTCGAGCAGCTGCTCGAGCGCTGCCACGCGGCGGGGCAACGGCGCGCCACGCCGCTGATCCTCCGCTACCGCGCGGGCGACTGGAACGCGCTCCATCAGGACCTGTACGGCGAGGTCTACTTCCCGTTCCAGGTCGTGACCATCCTCGCCCGCCCCGGGCACGATTTCACGGGCGGCCAGTTCGTCCTGCTCGAGCAGCGCCCGCGGGCCCAGAGCCGCGCCCACGTCCTCGACCCGCCCCAGGGGGCGTTCGTGATCTTCCCCACCGCGGCGCGCCCGAACCGGGGCGCCAACGGCTACCACCGCGTCGGCATGCGCCACGGCGTCGCGACCGTCACGCGCGGCGAGCGCACCGCGCTCGGCGTGATCTTCCACGACGCGCGCTAACGGGAACGCAGCGCGCGGTCGACCAGGTCGAGCAGGCCGCGGCGCCGGGCGTCCACGCTGAACTCGCGCAGCACGCGCTCGCGGGCGGCGCGCCGGCGCTCGGGCCCGGCCGCGAGCGCGTCGGCGATCCCGGCCGCGAGCGGCTCGGCTGCCGCGCTGGCCACCACCACGCCGGTGTCGCCCACGACCTCGGGCAGCGCGCCCGCCGGCGTGACCACCGGGATCGCGCCGGCCAGCATCGCCTCGGCCACCGACACGCCGAAGCCCTCGTGCTGCGAGGGCTGCACGTACACCGCGGCGCGGCGCAGGCGTGCCTCGAGGGCGTCCTGCGCGAGGAACCCGGTCAGCGCGACGTTCGGGCCGGCCAGCGCGCGCAGCGCGTCGGCGGCGCCGTCGAGCTGGCGCCCCACCACCTCGAAGCGGACGTCGGGCAGCAGCGCAGCCGCGGCCACGAACGGCCGCAGGCCCTTGCGTTCGAGGTTCACGGTGTCCACGTTGCCGATGGTCAGGGCCAGGCGGTCGGGGTCGGGCACCGGGTCCGCACCGAAGGGGTCGGGCACGCCGTGGTGGATGACGGTCACGCGGTCCGCGGGGATGCCGACGTTGCGCTCGAGCTCGCGCGCCGAGTAGTGCGCGTTGGTGGCGAGCACGTCGGCGCGGCGCATCACCCAGCGGCTCACGATCGTGCGCCAGCCGCCGCGCTGGCTGCCGTAGCTGATCTCGGGCAGGTTGGCCACGTCGAAGCCGCCCACGATGAGCGCGGTCGGCGTGCCCAGGGGGCGCGCGAGCGTGAACGGCTCGAGCGTGTGCAGGTGCGCCCACCAGCCGAAGACGACGTCGGCGCGGCGCACGGCGCGGCCGAGCGCGCGCGGGTTGCGCTGTGGACGGTCGCCGTAGAGGTCGATGACCTCGTGGCGCTCGGCCAGCAGCGCGCGGTCCAGCGCGATGAAGCTCGACGGCCGCGGCGCGACGAACAGGACGCGGGCCACGTCAGCGCTCCGCGATGAACAGGTACCGGTTGAGGCTGAAGAAGTAGTCGGGGCCCTGGTCGACGAGGTCCTGCGCCCACGCCGCCACCTCGTCCTCGGGAATGCCCTGGCGGCCGGGCACGAAGGCGCTGATGAACCCGATGAGGTGGCGGCTGAAGGTGTCGGGGTCCCAGCCGGCGTTGAGCAGCGGGATCGTCGTGCGCTCCGTGACGCGGAAGCCGGCGTCGCGCAGCAGCGGGCTCAGGGCCTGGGGCAGGTGCGGGTGGGCCAGGTGCTCGTCCCAGGCCGCGAGCAACCGGCGCATGCGGGCGTCGTCGCTGGAGCGCCACACGATCGAGGCCCAGTCGGTGTCGAGCACGGCCAGGCAGCCCTTCGGGCGCAGGACCCGGTGGGCCTCGGCCAGCGCCCGCGGCAGGTCGGCCACGTACTCGTAGACCTGGGTGGAGACGACGACGTCGAACGACGCGTCCTCGAACGGCAGCGCGGCGGCATCGCCGGACACGAAGGCCATCGGCGCGGCGTCGTCGGCCAGCGCGCGGGCCTGGGCCAGCGCGCGCATGCTCTCGCTCGGCTCGAGCCCCTGCACCGCGCCCATGGGCCCAAGCGCCGCGGCCATCTCCGCCGCGAGCAGTCCCGGCCCCGAGCCGACGTCGAGCACGCTCTCGCCGGGCGCGAGCCGCAGCGCCTCGAGCATCAGCCGCCGTTGCTCGACGACGTCGGCCGTCCGGTAGGCCGCCTCGACGCGGCGCGACTCGGCGTCGTCGAACTCGATCACGGGTGCAGGCTAAACCCGCTTGGTGTCACGCTGGTAGGCCCAGATCGCGAACGCGCTCAGGACGACGGTCCAGGCGGCCACGACGAGCCAGCCGGTCACACCCCACACGGTCCCGCCGAGAGCGACGTGGCTGGCCTGCACGAGCCAGTAGGACGGCAGCGCCTGCGCGATGCCGTGCAGGACCCCGCTGGTGATGGGGAACCAGGTCCCGCCGAGAAACGCGAGCAGGCCGACGCTTCCGCCCAGCGCCGGGCCGACCGAGTCCGTGGTGAGCAGGTGGCCCATGGCGATGCCGAGCGCCGCGAACGGGATCAGCGCGATGAGGATCAGCGCGGTCATGGCCAGCCAGCGCCCGACCGGCAGGGAGACACCGAGCGTCGCGCCGCAGATGTAGAGCACGATGATCGTCAGCCCGGCCATGAGGTAGGCGGTCACGATCTTGGCCCGGAAGTACGCGCGCGGCGTGAGCGGGGTGATGCGCAGCTGGCGGTTCCACCCCGCGCCGCGCTCGGTGGCGATGCGCGCGCCGCTGGAGAGGATCGCGCTCATCGTCCCGAACGAGATCAGGCCGACCATGTAGTAGAGCGGCGCCGAGATCCCCGTGTTGGCGAAGTCGTTGACGTCGTGATTGGGGCCGGCGATGAGGAAGTAGAGGACGACCGGGAACGCCAGCGAGAGGATGAAGAAGCGTCGGTTGCGGACCGTTCGGCGCAGCTCGAAGCGCGTGTAGGTGAGGCCTGCGCCGCTCATGCCGCCACCTCCTCGGGCTCGCTGGTCAGCTGCAGGAAGGCCTGTTCGAGGCCGGCGCCGGAGATCTCGATGTCGCGCGCCGCGGGGTAGCGCTGCAGCAGGGCGCGGATGGCGGCATCGGAGTCCTCGCAGTTGAGGATCACCGCCTCGCCGTGGCGGTCGGCCGAGGCGACGCCGGGAAGCGTGCGCAGCTCGTCGATGGAGGCGCCGCGCAGCGTGGCCCGGATCGTGCGCGAGCCGACCATGCCCTTGATCTCCGTCGTCGGGCCGTCGGCCACGATGCGGCCGTGGGCCATGAGGATCGCGCGGTCGGCGTTGGCGTCGGCTTCCTCCATGTAGTGGGTCGCGAAGACGATCGTCGTGCCTCCATCGGTGAGCCCACGCATCGAGGACCAGAACGCCTGTCGCCCCTCGACGTCCATCGCCACCGTCGGCTCGTCGAGCACGAGCAGCTGCGGGTTGGGGGCGAGCGCGATGGCAAAGCGCACGCGCTGGGTCTGGCCGCCGGAGAGCTTCTGCGTGCGCTGGTCGGCGACGTCGCCGAGGCCGGTGATCTCCAGCACGTGGTCGACCGTGAAGGGCGCCGGGTACAGCGAGGCGATCATGGCGATGAGCTCGCGCACGCTGAGGTCGCGGATGAGCTCGCCGGTCTGGAGCATTGCCCCGACCGAGCCCGCCGCGATCGCCTCGTGCGGGTCGCGGCGGAACAGCGAGACCGTGCCCGCGTCAGGCGGGAGCAGCCCGAGCATCATGTCGATCGTCGTCGACTTGCCGGCGCCGTTGGGGCCGAGCAGCGCCACCGTCTCGCCGTGCTCGATCTCGACGTCGACGTCGCGGACTGCGTGGACGGGCCCCTTGGGCCCGCGGAACGTCTTGGACAGGCCGGACAGGCTGATGCCGGCCGCGGTATGCGCCTCCATGCCTGCAGGGTAGGCCTCCGGGATCCCTGGCACCCGACGCCCTCGTGGGAAGATCGGTCGGTGAAGCAGCGCAACCTCGAATCGACGCTGTACGCGATCGGCGTGATCGTCGTGGTCAACCTCGTGGCCTTCCTCATCGCCGCGGTCAGCGCCGGGTCGCTGTCCAACACCACGTCGAGCTTCGAGGTCCGCGACGGCGGTCTGTTCGGCCCCGCGGTCGAGGATCAGGGCGAGTGGTGGCGGGTGCTGACCAGCGGCTTCCTGCACGTCAGCTGGGAGCACTTCTTCTCGAACATGGTCGCCCTGTTCCTGCTCGGGCTGCTGCTGGGCAACGCCCTCGGCGCGGCCCGCTTCGTGATCATCTACCTGGGCTCGCTGATCGTCGGCGGGCTGTTCGTGCTCCTGTTCTCGCCCGACTCGCTCACCGTGGGGGCGTCCGGCGCGGTGTTCGGCCTGGCCGGCGCCGGCCTCGTCGTCGCCTGGCGCCAGCACCGGTGGATCTACTTCTTCCTCGTGGCGGCGTGGGCGATCACCAACCTCATCTTCAGCATCTCCACGCCCGGCATCTCCGTTGCCGGCCACGTCGGCGGCCTGCTCGGCGGCGCCCTGCTCGGGCTGCTGTTCTCCGGCCGCACCGATCGCCGCGATCCATCAGCGCAGGTGATTGGTCCGGTCGCGAAATGATCTTTGACTTCTCGGTTGCGTCCGGGACCATGAAACGCATGGAACTCCGGCACCTGCGCACGATCGTCGCGGTGGAGCGCCACCGCTCTTTCACCCGGGCCGCGGAGGAGCTGCACCTGGCCCAGTCCGCCATCTCGCAGCAGATCCGGAAGCTCGAGACCGAGCTCGGCATCGAGGTCTTCCGCCGCACCAGCCGCTCGGTCGAGGTCACCGCGGAGGGCCAGCTCGTGCTCGCCCACGCGCGCCGCGTCCTCGCCGAGATGGACGACTTCCACAACCAGCTCGAGGAGCTGACCGGGCTCCTCCGCGGCACCCTGCGCCTCGGCGGCACGTGGCCGGTGGGGCCCTACGACCTCTTCCGCGCGCTCGCCGACTTCCGCGCCCAGCACCCCGGCGTCGCCGTGCACATGATCGAGGACACGTCCGAGGAGATGCTCGCGATGGTGCGCGACGACGAGCTCGACTGCGCCTTTGCCTCGGTCGACCCCGACGCCATCGGCGAGGACTTCGCGGCGACCCTCCTCTGGGAGGACGAGTTCGTGTTCGTGGCCTCGGTCGACCACCCGATGGCGCGCAACCCGCAGATCACGTTCGAGCAGCTCGCCTCCGAGGACCTGATCACGCACCGGGACAACTCGGCCCTACGTCGTCGCCTGGAGGCCACGCTGGGCCGCCACGGCCTCGAGCCGCGGATCGGCTTCATCTGCACCGAGATGAGCGCGGTGCGCGCGCTCGCGTCGCAGGGCCTCGGCGTGGCCGTGCTGCCGCGGTCGGTGGCCGAGCTCGACGGGCCGCCGATCGTGTTGCGCCCGTTCCGCCCCGAGCCGATCACGTGGCCCGTGTCGCTGGTGTGGCGCGCCAGCCGCCGCCAGCCGCCGGCGGTCAAGGCGTTCCTCGCGCTCGCGCTCGCGCGCGCCGAGGAGGCCGGGGCCAGCGTGCGCAGACTCGCCGCGTAGCCGGGTCAACGTCTTTACGTTGCCATCATCGCGTAGCGATGTGGCAATGAAAGACTTGACCCCTTCCCCGTCCGCCCTCAAGGCCGTCAGCGACGCGGTGCTGGCGGTCACGTCCGAGCGGGCGGTCGAGGAGGTGCTGCAGCGGCTCGTCGAGAGCGCGCGCGAGCTCGCGTCCGCGCGCTACGCCGCGCTTGGCCTGCCCGACGGCGAGGAGGGCTTCAGCCAGTTCCTGACCGCGGGTATGAGCGACGAGCTCGTCGCGGCCATGGGGCCGCTGCCGCGCCGGCACGGCCTGCTCGGCCTCATGCTCGAGGCGCCCGAGCCGTTCCGCACCAGCGACATCCACGAGCACCCGCGCTTCCGCGGCTGGTGGCCGCGCGCGCACCCCGACATGCGCTCGTTCCTCGGCGTACCGATCGTCGCACCCGAGGGCGTGATCGGGGCCTTCTACCTGACCGAGAAGGAGGGCGCCGACGATTTCAGCGCGACCGACCAGGAGGTCATCGAGCTGCTCGCCGCGCACGCGGCCATCGCCATCACCAACGCGCGGCTGTACGAGCGCAGCCGCGAGCTGTCGATCCTGGCCGAGCGCAACCGGCTCGCGCTCGAGCTCCACGACGCGGTCAGCCAGAAGCTGTTCAGCCTCGTGCTCACGGCCGAGGCCGCGGGCACGCTGCTCGACCGCGACGCCGACGCCCCCGCAGCGCGCGCGCAGCTGGCCAAGGTGCAGGAGTCGGCGCGCTCGGCCCTGGACGAGCTGCGCTCGCTCATCTTCGAGCTGCGCCCTCCCGATCTGGCCCGCGACGGCCTGTGCGGGGCGCTGCGCAAGCACGTCGAGG
>Ga0068868_100002884_pt1 | contig 11932 bp, 6 predicted proteins | sample KBSMisM42_FD_64660 | JGI IMG/M metagenome (GOLD analysis project Ga0068868, IMG submission 64660) | Miscanthus rhizosphere microbial communities from Kellogg Biological Station, Michigan, USA - KBS Miscanthus M4-2 | ecosystem: Host-associated > Plants > Roots > Rhizosphere > Soil ...
GTCCAGTTTCTTTCATTGCCAATATTAGCAACACCGGCTATTGCCGTGATCGGGTAATTGTCTAATGAGCCGTTGATCAGTTTTGCAACGGTTGAACCCTTTCCGTTTGAATAAGTATCAGCATCGAGACATTCTTTGAACAGCGGAGCTTCATACGCAAGATGGCTGGCCTGCCCAAGATATTCCTGCGTCAATTGAAATTCCATCACCAATGGTGTTTGCGGCATGGCGCCAAACAGAGGTGAAAAAGGCTCTCTTGGCTGAAAATCGATTGGTCCGTTTTTTACCTGCAGCAAAACATTCTTCCTGAATTTTCCGTCAAGAGGTTTGAATTCGTCGTATGCCTGTTTTGCCCGATCACCGGAAGCAATACTGGAAGCATTCGGATCTGCTTTTCCATCACCAAAGTTCTCCGTACTTTTCTGAACTCTTGCATCATACACGAATGCACGCCACATCACAATTCCATGATGCGGTGCTAATGCATCGGCAAACATGTTCGCTCCATCAGCATGTGTTCTTCCGTAATTCTGAGGACCGGGCTGACCTTCAGAATTGGCCTTAACTACAAAGCCACCAAAATCGGGAATGTATGAATAGATCTCATCCACCTTTTGTTTCCACCAGGTTTGTACTTCCGGATCGAGTGGATCCGCTGTTTTTAATCCACCGATCTCTATCGGCGCACTGAATCTTGCCGTGAGATAGATTTTGATACCATAAGGGCGAAACACATTAGCCAGTGCAGCTACTTTTTCCAAATAAGGTTTGGTAAGAACCATTGCATTCGCGTTCACATTGGTCAATACGGTACCGTTGATCCCGATGGAAGCATTGGCTCTCGCATAGTCAATATATCGTTTGTCAATATAACCGGGCAACAGGTGCCAGTTCCAGATCGATGCCCCGGCATAACCACGTTCAACGGTTCTGTTCAAATTATCCCAGTGATCCAAAATGCGGTTTTGAATTTTTGGAATGCTTGTAATGTTAAGCTGAGAAATATCCTGATGCGTTTGTAATAATCTTAGAAAATGAAATACTCCATATAAGATACCTCCGTCGGTATTAGCACTGATTACTATTACATTGTTTACGCCTCTGTTTAACTTATTGTGAATCTTTTTCAGTGAAATGATTTTAAACCCTTCGCTTCCTAAATTTTCTGAACTAAAGTCTAAAGCCGTTTGGACAATTTCCGAACGTTGTTTATTAATAATAAGCTGATAACTGGAGAAATCCTTTCCCTGGGTAATTTTTTTATCAAGTAAACCCTCTAAGCCGGCAATCAGTTCTTTTTTTGCAATTTCAAATGTTGGTGACGGGTCATCAGGAGAAATGTCAAAATACAAAGAATTGATCTGATTTCTGTATCGCTGAAGCAGTGAAGCATCATCGATCCTATGATAACGTAACCAAAGATCATAACCATCTTCAGCATAGGCCAATGCCGCAACGAAGAGAAGATAGAAAAGTAAGAAAGGTTTTTTCATAATACAGCAGGATCATCTCTTAAAGGCCGGCTCGCTGTTGCCATCGAGATATAAGGCGTTTCCATTGACTTCTCCCTGACGTAAATAAAGTCGAATCTGCAACTGCGTAGGCTAAAAGCCCCGCTTCCTTATTCATTTTTTTAATGATGATTTTCGTATGATCAGATCAGAGCTAACAATAACCGTACGTATGCTTTGAATATCACCGGTACCCTGTAAATGGTTAATAAGGTTTCTTGCGACAATTTCCCCCATATCTTTCCCGGGATAGTTAATGGTTGTTAACGAAGGTTCGATCAGCTTACCGACTGCATCATTGTTAAAGCCCACAATCGCAATATCACTGGGTATTTTTATATTATGTTCTTTCAGGGTGCGCATACAAACGGCGGCTACAAAATCATTCGTTATAAATGCTCCGTCGGGAAGTGGATGCATGCTGAGAATTTGTTTCGCCGCTTCTATACCAGCCTTTTCACTGAGGTCATTTATAATAAGCAAGGTTTCATCAAGGGGAATGTTGTTATCAAATAGTGCGTCCCGATATCCTCTGTATCTTTCTGAGTATACATTCCGCTTCAGGCTCGAAGTCACATGAGCGATCTTTTTGCAGCCCTGGTCGATCAAATGCCGGGTCGCCTGGTAACCGCATTTATAATTATCTATAATGACGACTGAATTATTATTGGTTTGCTCCACTCGATCGAAGAATATAACCGGAACTCCTTTCTCCTGAAATGGCCGGAAATGGTCAAGGTCATTCGTATCAAAGGAAAGCGAAGCGATCAGGCCATCTACTCTTTTATGAAAAAGATTTTTTGCATTGGCCGCTTCCTTGACACGACTTTCAGACGAGTGGGTGATAATGAGATCATAGCCTGCCTCTGTCGTTATTTTTTCAATTCCTGCTAATACAGAGGTAATAAAATTACTATTGAGCTCATGAACAATGATCCCGATTGTGTTGGTTTTCTGTTTGCGAAGATTACGGGCAAAATGATTGGATCGATAGCCCATTTCTTCTGCCAGTTCAAAAATCTTTTTCCTCGTTTTCTTACTTACAACCGGGTCGTCCTTGAGCCCTCTGCTCACCGTTGCAATTGAGATATTGAGTTTGCCGGCCAGGTCATATATGGTGACTTCTTTTCCTTTGACCATAAAATCGGTTACAATAATGGTTATAAAGCTAAACTAAAAAAAAGTAAAAAAAATTATTGTAATCGGTTACATTTTTCAAAAAACTCTTTAAATTAGCCCTGTGATTGCTTATTTGCACACTTGCTATATGGGAAAAAGATTGCTAAGATTCTCTGTAACGCTTGTCCACAAATGGTTTCATGTCAATCCACACTCGTTTGGTCCGACATGGACAGCCCTTTTTCTCCCCTGTTTCAAGGATCAGATTGGTTCGAAGTATTTCTGGATCGAGGACCAGTTTGCGCATTATAATGTAATCGCATAAAGTAAATCGATTGCGTACGGGTTTCCATTAAGCCAGCGAAGAGCGTTAGCCGGAATAATGACCGGGATATCGAGAGACAGACGACCAGCAGTGCCATCATTGTAATCCGGAGTTTATGCTATGAATTTTATGGTGAATCGCAAGATGGGAACATGGTAAGAATATAATAACTGGTAACCGGATAACCGTACGGCATCCTGAAGCAGACCTTAAACCGCATTCCGCGTATGAAGACGATATCACGACAACAAATCGATATTGTAACCACGGGTCCTAAGTTTCCTCAGCACCCTGGTTATTAACTGAGCTCATAAAACAGCAATCGTTAGTAAATCGAAAAGGGAGGATGTTTTCATCCTTCCTTTGTTTTAAAAAATTGTCGCTTGATTTTGAACACATATATTTACTGTTAAAAAATCGATATGTCAGTTACATTAGGGAATAAGGAGTTTTTCAAAAATATTTCTCAAATAAAATTTGAGGGAAGAGACACGGATAACCCATTCGCCTTTCGCTGGTACGATGAGAATAAAGTAGTGGCGGGTAAAAAAATGAAAGATCATTTGCGGTTTGCCTGTGCTTACTGGCACAGTTTCACTGGAAGCGGAGCTGATCCCTTTGGTGAGCCCACACATTTATTTCCCTGGAATGAAAAAGGGAATGTTGTCGAAAGAGCTAAAGATAAAATGGATGCAGCTTTTGAATTCATCACCAAAATGAATCTGCCGTACTATTGTTTTCATGACGTAGATGTGGTGGACTATGACAATGATGTGAAAGAAAATGATAAACGATTACAGTGTTTGACGGAATACGCCAAGGAGAAACAAAAGGCAAGTGGTGTGAAATTATTGTGGGGCACAGCTAATTTATTTTCTCATCGACGATATATGAATGGCGCTGCGACCAATCCGGATTTTCATGTGCTTGCGCATGCCGCGGCGCAAGTAAAAGCGGCACTGGATGCCACCATTGCTTTGAATGGAGAGAACTATGTTTTTTGGGGTGGAAGGGAAGGCTACATGAGTTTGCTGAACACAGATATGAAAAGAGAGAAAGAACACCTGGCAAAATTTCTCCACACTGCAAAAGATTATGCAAGAAAGAATGGATTCAAAGGAACATTTTTTATAGAACCAAAACCCTGCGAACCTACCAAACATCAATATGATTATGACGCGGAAACGGTGATCAGTTTTTTGAGACAATATGATCTGATGAATGATTTTAAATTGAATGTCGAAGTTAATCACGCTACTCTCGCCGGTCACACTTTCACACATGAATTACAAATTGCCGCTGACGCCGGGTTGCTTGGGAGTATGGATGCAAATCGTGGCGACTATCAGAACGGTTGGGATACAGACCAGTTTCCTAATAATATTAATGAATTGACGGAAGCTATGCTCATCATTCTGGAAGCGGGCGGTTTCAAAGGTGGTGGGATCAATTTTGACGCGAAAATCCGGCGCAATTCAACGGATGCTGCCGATCTTTTCCATGCTCATATCGGTGGAATGGATGCGTTTGCCCGGGCGTTAATTACTGCCGATAACATCCTTCAAAGATCCGATTACAAAAAATTAAGAAAGGAAAGATATTCTTCTTACGACTCGGGGAAAGGAAAGGAATTTGAACAAGGAAAATTATCGTTCGAAGATCTAAGATCTTATGCGATTGACCATGGAGAGCCGGAAACAACAAGTGGCAAACAAGAGTATTTTGAAAATATCATTAACAGGTACATTTAGTCAAAATGAAAATCTTTCTTTTACTGCTTGCAGCTTGCAGCGTGCACCTTGCAGCTTTTCCTCAAACTCCGGCTTATAAAAACAAAAATCTTTCTCCTGAAGCAAGAGCCAAGGACCTTTTATCAAGAATGGATCTTGATGAGAAGGTGATGCAAACACAATGCCTGTGGATCCAAAAATCAACCATCTTAAATAGCAATGGAGATTTTGATGAAGCCAAAGCAGAAAAAGCGGTTAAAAATGGATTGGGTGAGCTGGCAAGATTGAATGAAAATGCAGGACCTAACAGTTATGGCTATCATCCGAGGCAAGCGGCCGAATTATACAATAAGATCCAGCATTTTTTTGTTGAGAAAACAAGGTTAGGAATTCCCGTGATGGTGCATGAAGAAAGTCTGCATGGCCAACAAACGCAGGATGCAACGAACTTTCCCGTCCCTATTGGTTTGGCCAGCACGTGGAATGAAAACCTCATGACTGAAATATATTCAGGCATTGCTCAGGAGGTAAGAGCAAGAGGTGGTCAACATGTTCTTGCACCTGTAGTTGACATAACAAGAGACCCCCGTTGGGGAAGAACAGAGGAAACGTTGGGAGAAGATCCATTTTTAATTTCAAGGCTGGCTGTTGCAGAAATAAAAGCCTACCAGGGTGACGGAGTTTATTTGGGAAAAGAACATGTAGCTACAACGTTGAAACATTTTGGTATTCATGGACAGAGCGAAGGCGGCGAGAATGTGGGTCCAAGCAATATTGACGAGCGTACAGCGAGGGAAATTTTCTTTAAGCCATTCAAGACTTGTGTACAGGAAGCAAAAGCGATGAACGTCATGGCGTGCTATAACGAGGTCTGGGGCTTACCAGCACACATCAACAGACATTTGCTCACCGATATTTTGAGAAAGGAGTGGGGCTTTGATGGACTGATTGTTTCTGATTACTTCGCGATCCGGGATGTAAGTACCCTCCATAAAATAACGCCTTCTTATGATTCAGCAGGCTTGCTTGCGTTCAAAGCAGGAATAAATCTTGAGACTCCAGATCCGGATGGGTTTAAAAATTTGAAACAATTAGTTCTCGCCGGGAAGATATCAAGGAGAGAATTAGATGAAACAGTTTTAAGGATTCTCATTGCAAAATTTCGATTGGGATTGTTTGATGATCCCTATGTTGATCCTGATAAAGCAGAAGAGATCGTTGGAAGTAAAGAAAAAAGGGCAGTTGCTTACAAAGCAGCCACCGAAGCGATGGTGTTGTTGAAAAATGAGAATTATTTTTTACCTCTTGATAAAAATAAGATCAAAACGATCGCTTTCATTGGTCCTAATGCAGATAAATGTTTACTGGGTGGTTATTCGAGCAAACCGCGAGTTTGCATCTCACCGTTACAGGCATTACAAGAAAAATATGGCAGCACTCTACATGTCTTATATGCAGAAGGAGTAACGATTACCGATAAGAACAACTGGTTTGCAGATACAATCAATCTGGCTAATGCTGAAGAGAACAAAAGAAAAATTGCAGAGGCTGTTGAAGTCGCAAAACAGGCAGATGTCGTTGTGTTATTTGTGGGAGGGAATGAAAGTACAAGTCGTGAAGGGTGGGCAACAAATCACCTGGGTGATCTGCCGACTCTTGAATTACTTAATGGACAAAATGAATTGATCAAAGAGATCGTTGCTGTCGGCAAACCTACTTGCGCATTTGTAAATAGCGGTCCTCCGCTAAGCATTGGCAATTTGGTAAATACTGTTCCAGCTGTAATGCAGTGCTGGTATCTTGGCCAGGAAGGAGGTTATGCCATCGTTGATGCCTTGTTTGGTGATATCAATCCCAACGGCAAACTTCCAATTTCTTTTCCGCGAACGGCTGGCAGTATTCCTGCTTATTATAATTATAAACCATCCTCACGCCGGGGATATAATTTAGGATTTGATGCGACCCCGTTATTTCCATTCGGGTATGGGTTAAGTTATACCACCTTTTCTTATGACAATTTGAAATTGTCATCTCCAACAATGAAAGCCAAAGGAACTGTGACAGTAAGCGTCGATGTGAAAAATACAGGCAATCGGAAAGGTGCCGAAATTGTGCAAATGTATATAAGGGATGATTACTCTTCTGTCACGAGACCCGTTAAGGAACTGAAAGGGTTTAAAAAGATCTGGCTCGATCCCGGGCAATCACAAACGGTAAGTTTTACGATTACTCCCGAGTTATTGTCGTTTTATGATAAGGATATGAAGTGGATCATTGAACCAGGTGATTTCACCATCATGGTGGGGACATCATCTGATAAAACGGAAAGCATAAAATTGACGGTAGTAAAATAGGAGTGAACCGCGAAGGACACAAAGCCACTAAGAAACACAGAGACTTTGTGATCCTTTGCGCCTTCGTGCCTTTGTGGTTAATACGGAATAGAGAAAAAGATGTATAAGAGTGCCCCGAAGGGGTTCCGTCGCAACGACGCAACAGAAGTTAATTAGATATCCTATAGCTGACTACTCGATAAAACAATCATATCATGAAGAAATTCTTCTTGCTGGTTTACGCTCTGGTTTTTTTGATCTCATCCCTTATTGCTCAAAAGAAATACGAGTACGATTTTCAAGATCCATCATTACCAGTCGAAAAACGTGTGAACGATCTTGTGTCACGATTGAGGCTGGAAGAAAAAGTTTCACAAATGCTGAATGCAACTCCCGCTATTGATCGTCTGGGTATTCCCGCGTACGATTGGTGGAATGAGTGCTTACATGGGGTGGCGAGGACAAAATTTAAAACAACATCCTACCCGCAGGCCATCGGCATGGCTGCCACATTTGATGCAGATGCGATGAAAACAATGGGAGATTATACAGCAGAAGAAGGCCGGGCTGTAAATAATGAAAGCAATCGCAACAATAGTCACATCCGGTATGTTGGTCTTACTTACTGGACGCCGAACATCAACATTTTCCGGGACCCGCGATGGGGCAGGGGACAGGAAACTTATGGTGAAGATCCTTTTCTCACAGCAACCATGGCAAAAGCATTTGTGAGTGGACTCCAGGGAAGCGACCCAAAATACCTGAAGGCCGCTGCTTGCGCCAAGCATTATGCAATTCACAGCGGGCCGGAACCATCACGCCATGTGTTTGATGTGAATGTAAGCGATCATGATCTTTGGGATACTTACCTGCCTGCATTTAATGCATTAGTTGTAGAGGCAAAAGTAGCTGGAGTCATGTGTGCCTATAACGCATATGCAGGGCAACCCTGTTGTGGAAGTGATAAGCTAATGGTAAAAATTTTACGCGAGGATTGGAAGTTTGATGGCTATGTAACTTCAGACTGCGGCGCCATTGATGATTTCTGGCAGAGACATAAAACTTCACCCGATGCAGAAGCCGCCGCTACCGATGCGGTACTTCATGGAACAGATGTGGAATGTGGAAACCTGACTTATAAAAGCCTGGTGAAAGCAGTACAGGATGGAAAGTTGAGCGAAAAAGAAATTGATGTCTCAATAAAAAGGTTATTTACGATTCGTTTTCGTCTCGGTATGTTCGATCCGGTGGAAATGGTTAAATATGCCCGAATTCCAACCACTGCATTAGAAAGCCAGTCGCACAGGGATCATGCCTTGAAGATGGCGAGGGAATCAATAGTCTTACTTCGTAATCAGAATAACTTGCTCCCTCTTAATAAGAACGTAACAAAAATTGCTGTGCTTGGCCCCAATGCAGATAATGCAAACACGCAATTGGGAAACTATAATGGTCAGCCTTCTGTGGTCACGACGGTGTTGCAGGGAATAAAAGATAAACTGAAAGACACGACGAAAATATTTTATTCAAGAGCGACAAATTTTGTTGATACAACTGATCCTGATTTCAGCAATTTGATCGACAGTTTGAAGGAAGCAGATGTATTGATCTATGTGGGTGGAATTTCTCCACGACTGGAAGGTGAGGAGATGAAAGTGAGCCAACAAGGATTTAATGGCGGAGATCGGACTACGATCGCGCTGCCCGCCATACAGACTAAATTCTTAAAAGCATTAAAGGCCTCCGGCAAACCGGTCATTTTTATCATGATGACGGGGAGTGCTGTTGCTATTCCGTGGGAAGCAGAAAATATTCCGGCGATCATTAACGCATGGTACGGTGGCCAGGCAGGAGGAACAGCGGTTGCAGATGTTTTATTTGGTGATTATGATCCTTCAGGTCGACTGCCTGTTACATTTTATAAAAATGATAATGATCTGCCATCATTTGAAGATTATTCTATGGCAAACAGGACTTATCGTTACTTCAAAGGAGAGCCGCTGTATCCTTTCGGTTTTGGCCTGAGTTACACAACCTTCAAATACTCTGATCTGCATTTATCAAAGAATACGATCAGCAAAAATGAGTCACTACACGCTGATGTTACCATTACCAATACAGGGCAATATAACGGTGATGAAGTTGTACAATTATATATAGCCCACGATGGAATTCATTATGCTCCATTGCAGGCACTGAAAGGATTTAAAAGAATTACACTTTCCCCCGGCCAGTCGCAGAAGGTGAGTTTTACGATCGCCCCGGAGTTGTTAAAGTTGATTGATAATGGAGGCCATTCAACATTCATTCCGGGAAAAGTGAAAATAATTATCGCCGGTTCTTCGCCGTCAAAAAGAAATGAAGAATTAGGTGCGGCAAAGTCTGCGGAAGCGGCGTTAACTTTAAAATAATTTTGTTTGCATTATGATGATGGAACAAACCATGCGTTGGTTCGGGCCCACCGACCCCGTGAGCTTATGGGACATACGACAAGCGGGATGTGCAGGAGTTGTAACAGCGCTTCATCATATTCCTGTGGGTGAGGTTTGGGCGATTGACGAGATCCATAAAAGAAAAGCAATGGTTGAAGAAGCAGGAATGACATGGACAGTGATCGAAAGCTTGCCGGTAAGCGAGGATATAAAAAAGCAGTCAGGAAATTATTTACGTCACATTGAAAACTACAAGCAGAGTTTGCGAAACGTCGCACTATGCGGGCTAAAGGTTGTCACCTATAATTTCATGCCAATCCTGGATTGGATGCGAACAGACATCAATTATGAAATGCCTGATAAAAGCAAAGCCTTGCGTTTTGAGAAATCAGCATTCATCGCTTTTGATCTTTTTTTATTGAAGCGACCCGGCGCGGAAAAAGATTATACAAATGAAGAGATAAAAAAAGCGAAGACGCGGTTTGATGTGATGAGCGACGATGAAAAAGAAATTCTTTATCGCAATGCCCTTCTCGGCTTACCGGGAAGTGAAGAAAGATTTACTCCCGAAGAGATCCTGGTCGCTTTAAGAACTTACGAGCATATTGACGCAAAAAAATTAAAACAACATTTATTTTATTTCTTACAACAAATAGTCCCTGTGGCGGAAGAAGTTGGTTTAAAAATGGCCATTCATCCTGATGACCCACCCTTTCCTCTTCTTGGTCTTCCGAGGATTGTAAGTACAGAGCAGGATGCTACGCAACTGCTGGCCGCGGTAAATTCACCTGCAAATGGTCTTTGCTATTGCACGGGGTCATATGGTGTGCGGCAGGACAATGATCTACCGGGGATGGTTAAAAGATTAGGAGACCACATTCATTTTATTCATTTGCGCAGCACAAAAAGAGATGCGGAAGGGAACTTTTTTGAAGCCGATCATTTGAATGGGGATGTAGACATGTATAATGTGATCAAAGAAATTGTTTTGCTGCAAGACCGAAAAAATATTTCCATTCCGATGCGGCCAGATCATGGTCATCAAATGCTGGATGATCTAAAAAAAACAACCTATCCCGGGTACAGTGCCATTGGACGTTTACGCGGCTTAGCAGAATTGCGTGGATTAGAAATGGGTATCTTCAAAAGCCTGACATAAATTTTTTTCTGCAACTCCTTAGAGTTCCAATTAGCTGAAATGAATTTCTGTTGAAAAAAAATTAATTTTTTTTTGAAAAATAATTTTGCCGAATGCTTTTTAAACTTTAGATTCGGTTTCGATTTGCTTACGATTTGCCCCTATTTAAATTTTGAAACCAACTGCTATGGGATTTCACCGTGAAATCTTACAATTGCATCACATTCGCGCTTGGCTAAGCAAATCGGTTCTCCTCGATTATATAGTGTAAGCTGCTTGTGCAGGACCATTGTGGTTCGTTTGAGTTTCATTAGCAAATAGTGTTTTATGGGTATATAGTATAAACCATTATAAACACTCACTGCTATGCTTAAAAAGAACAAGTCCTACGCAAGGCTTCTTTGCATCATTATCCTGCTGTTCGTTGGCGGTAATTTGTTAGCGCAAAAAAAAGTTACCGGAAAAATTACGAACAAAGACACCAACCAGCCGGTTGCAGGTGCCACCGTGCAGGTAAAAGGAACTACGAACGCGACGGTCACAGGGAACGATGGAACTTTCGAAATTTCAGCAAATGACAATGCTGTCCTCGTCATTAGTGTGGTAGGCCATAAGAGCCAGGAAATTTCAGTAAATGGCCGCCCCGTCATTAACATTTCTATGGAGACTTCCATGAACAGCCTGGAAGAGGTAGTTGTGACGGGTTATACGGCTCAGCGAAAAAGGGATTTGACAGGTGCTATTTCTGTTGTCAAGCCCGACGAAATGAACAAGATCGCTTCACCGTCCTTTAATCAACAAATTGAAGGTAAAGCCTCCGGAGTTTCAGTAACCACTTCCGGACAACCCGGCGCGGCAGCGAGTATTCGTATAAGAGGCAATTCAACATTCACTCTTGGTGGAGGGGAACCATTGCTGGTTATAGACGGAGTACAGGTTCGGGGTGCTTATCAAAACACGATCAATCCAAATGATATTGAATCCATACAAGTGTTGAAAGACGCGGCTACTACCGCTGCTTACGGAATTGGGGCAAATAATGGAGTTATTATCATCACCACGAAAAAAGGAAAAGCAGGTCAGCCAAAAATTGAGTTCAACAGCTATGTAGGAACTCAAAGGGCCACAAATTCCTACGACAAAATTATGCTGGGCACGGCCCAGGAGTATGCTGATTTGGTTTACCAATCTTATAATAATGCGGGACAGTGGCCACAACCGGGAGATGCAATTGTTGCCAGGATTTATGGTGTAGGTCCTAAGCCGGTCTTACCCGAATATGTAAACCCTCTTCCTGCAAATGCAAATACCCCGATCGTTGTTGACCCGGCAACCTATAATTAT
>Ga0068868_100002885_pt1 | contig 11932 bp, 9 predicted proteins | sample KBSMisM42_FD_64660 | JGI IMG/M metagenome (GOLD analysis project Ga0068868, IMG submission 64660) | Miscanthus rhizosphere microbial communities from Kellogg Biological Station, Michigan, USA - KBS Miscanthus M4-2 | ecosystem: Host-associated > Plants > Roots > Rhizosphere > Soil ...
CGAACATCGCCTCGTCGTTGGTCGAGTCGCCGACGTAGAGCCAGCGCTCGCGCTCGACGGCGAGTTCCCGGCCGAAGAGGCGACGCACGATCCAGTCGGCGCCGGTCAGCTTGCTGTGTGTGCCGAACCAGCCGTTGACGTGGATCGAGCTCACCGTCGCCGTCATGCCTTCTTGCCGCATGACCGCGACCACCTGGGCGATCCGCGCCTCGTCGAGGTGGGTGAACTCGGCATGGTCGATGGCGATGTCGGTGACCCGGCCGACCCTGTCGCGCGACAGGGTCGCGCCCGGCACCTCGCGGACGATCCGCGCCGCCGCCGCAGCCAGGCGGAGCGCGTTGGCCTCGCGCACCGACGCGCCGTCCGCGTACTCGGTCCGCACCCCGCCGGCACCGTCGGGAATCAGGGCGACGGCGCCGTTCTCGGCGACCACGGCCGCCAGCGGCACATCGGCAGCTACGGCCAAGCTCCAGCCCATCGGCCGGCCGGTGACGGCGATCACCGGCAACCCGGCGGCACGCAGCGCGGAGAGCGCGGCGACGACGCCCATCGGGATCGCGCCCTCGGTCGTCAGCGTGTCGTCGATGTCGGTGAGCACGCCGCCCAGGTCGCGCAGGCGGCCCGGGTCGCAGCGCGCCCACGGTTGCACGGAGGGCGGAATCACCGATCGATCATAAGAGCGGCGATCGGCAGGGATTTTTCGCCGCGATAGAATGGCGGCAGCTTTCCGAGGAGCGTTGCAAGGCACCGACCGCCAGGGTCCGTGTCCCAGGCTTGGAACAGCTTCCATTGCAACCGCGCTCACCCGCACGATGAGTCCTCGTGGGTGAGATTGACCTCCCTTCCGTCGGCCACCGTGCGGGTTCCCTCATTCGAGACTGGAGCCACTGACATGAACGCCGTACTGAAGCCTTCGGGCACCGCGCCCTACATCGTTGCCGACCTGAGCCTCGCCGCCTGGGGCCGCAAGGAAATCCGCATCGCCGAGACCGAGATGCCCGGCCTGATGGCGATCCGCGAGGAGTTCGCCAGGAGCCAGCCGCTCAAGGGCGCGCGCGTCACCGGCAGCCTGCACATGACGATCCAGACCGCCGTGCTGGTCGAGACGCTGCAGGCGCTCGGCGCCGATGTGCGCTGGGCCTCGTGCAACATCTTCTCCACCCAGGACCACGCCGCCGCCGCGCTCGCCGAGCAGGGCACGCCGGTGTTCGCCTACAAGGGCGAGACGCTCGCCGACTACTGGGACTACACCCACCGCATCTTCGAGTTCGGCGCCAAGGGCGCCAAGGGCGAAGGCCCGAACATGATCCTCGACGACGGCGGCGACGCCACCCTGCTGATGCACCTCGGCAAGCGGGCCGAGAAGGACCTCTCGGTCATCGCCAAGCCGACCAGCGAGGAGGAGACCTGCCTCTTCGCCGCGATCAAGGCCAAGCTCGCCGAGGACGCCACCTGGTACTCGCGGAAAAGCGCCGAGATCATCGGCGTCACCGAAGAGACGACCACCGGCGTGCACCGCCTGAAGGAGATGAGCGACAAGGGCACGCTGCTGTTCCGCGCCATCAACGTCAACGACTCGGTGACCAAGAGCAAGTTCGACAACCTCTACGGCTGCCGCGAGTCGCTGGTCGATGGCATCAAGCGCGCCACCGACGTGATGATCGCCGGCAAGGTGGCCTGTGTCGCCGGCTACGGCGACGTCGGCAAGGGCTCGGCGCAGGCGCTGCGCGCCCTCTCGGCGCAGGTCTGGGTGACCGAGATCGACCCGATCAACGCCCTGCAGGCGGCGATGGAGGGCTACAAGGTCGTGACCATGGAGTACGCCGCCGACAAGGCCGACATCTTCGTCACCACCACCGGCAACAAGGGCGTGATCCGCTGGGAGCACATGGCGGCGATGAAGGACCAGGCGATCGTCTGCAACATCGGCCACTTCGACAACGAGATCGACATCGCCGCGCTCGAGAAGGGCTGCAAGTGGGAAGAGATCAAGCCGCAGGTCGACCACGTGATCTTCCCTGCCGAAGGCTCCAAGCCCGGCAAGAGGATCATCCTGCTCGCGAAGGGCAGGCTGGTGAACCTCGGCTGCGGCACCGGCCACCCGAGCTTCGTGATGAGCTCCAGCTTCGCCAACCAGACGATCGCCCAGATCGAGCTCTTCACCCGCAGCGACGCCTACCAGGTCGGCAAGGTGTACGTGCTGCCCAAGCACCTCGACGAGAAGGTGGCGCGGCTGCACCTGAAGAAAGTGGGCGCGATGCTGACCGAGCTGACCGACGAGCAGGCGGCCTACATCGGCGTGAAGAAGGAAGGGCCGTACAAGCCCGACACCTACCGCTACTGATCGCAAGTGCCTCCGGAAGCGACGACGCCACCATGCGCGCCGACCAGCTGCTCGTCGAGCGCGGCATGGCGCCGACGCGATCGGCCGCGCAGCGGTTGATCGCCACCGGCGCCGTGCGCTGGCGCGCGCCGGCCGGCTGGCGCGTGCCGTCCAAGGCGGGCGAAGACCTGCCGAACAGCGCCGAGCTCGAGATCACCGACGACGCCGAGCTGCGCTTCGTCTCCCGCGGCGGCCTGAAGCTCGACGGTGCGCTGGCGCGGCTCGGCCTCGAAGTCGCGGGCATGACCTGCCTCGACCTCGGCCAGAGCACCGGCGGCTTCACCGACGCGCTGCTGCAGCGTGGCGCGACGCGCGTGGTCGGCGTCGACGTCGGCCATGGCCAGCTGCACCCGCGGCTCGCGGCTGATGCGCGCGTGACCGCGCTCGAAGGCGTCAACGCGCGGCACCTCGAGGCGGCGCAATTGCCGGTCGCACGCTTCGATCTGATCGTCGGCGACCTTTCCTTCATCTCTCTGACCCTGGTGCTGCCGGCGCTCATGCCGCTGCTCGGCGACGGCCACCTGCTCCTGCTGGTCAAGCCGCAGTTCGAGCTGCAGCCCATCGACATCGGCAGCGGCGGCCAGGTCAAGACGCAAGCCGCCTACGGCCATGCCGAGAAGCGCCTGCGCAAGGCCTGCGCGACGAACGGCCTCGAGGTGCTCGACTGGTTCGACAGCGCCACGCCCGGCGGCGAAGGCGCGCGCGAGTTCTTCCTCCACGCCGTGCGTGCCGGCCAACCCGGGGCGACCCCATGACGACGACAACGACACTGCAACTGCCCATTCCGGTGAGCTTCGAGTTCTTCCCGCCGAACACGCCGGTCGGCAGCGAGAAGCTGAAGACGGTGGTGGCCGAGCTCGCCGCGGCGCGACCCGAGTTCTTCAGCGTCACCTACGGCGCCGGCGGCGCCACCCGCGACAAGACGCTCGCCACCGTGGCCGACATCGCCGCCCTCGGCCATGCCGCCGCGCCGCATCTCTCCTGCATCGGCTCCACCCGCGAAAGCATCGCCGAGATCCTCGGCACCTACCGGCAGCAGCGGATCCGCCGCCTGGTCGCCCTGCGCGGCGACCTGCCGAGCGGCACCGCGACCGCGGGCGAGTTCCGCTACGCCAGCGAGCTGATCGCCTTCATCCGCGAGAAGGAAGGGCGCGACTGGCACATCGAGGTCGCGGCCTATCCCGAGTACCACCCGCAGGAGCGCTATGCCAAGCGCGACCTGCAGCACTTCGCCGCCAAGGTGAAGGCCGGCGCCGACTCGGCGATCACCCAGTTCTTCTTCAACCCCGACGCCTACTTCCACTTCGTCGACGAAGTCCGCGCCCTCGGCGTCGAGGTGCCGATCGTTCCGGGCGTCATGCCCTTTCACAACTTCTCCAAGATCGCCCAGTTCGCCGCCCGCGACGGCATCGAGATCCCGCGCTGGGTGGCGCTGAAGATGGAAGGCTTCCTCGACGACGCCGCATCGATCCGCGCCTTCGGCCTCGACGTCGTCGAGCGCCTCTGCCGCCGCCTGATCGAAGGCGGCGCCCCGGGCCTTCACTTCTACACGCTCAACCAGTCGGGGTTGACGATGGAGATCTGCCGGCGGCTGGTGGGCTAGCGTCGGGATGGATCGGGGCGGCGGGGCGCGCTGCTCCGCTCATGTCCCCCGAAGCCGGCCTGCGGCCGACTTCTCCTCCTAATACTTCGCTACGCAGCGCGCCCCACCGCCCCGATCCTTCGACCGCCGGTTTGGATGGTCGAACACACCGGTCGCCGCGGGCATCGGGCGGCCGACGGAGCGAAGTATTAGGAGGAGATCCGCGGCGCAACCGCGGATCGGGGGACATGAGCGGAGTCGGCCGCCCGATGACCGCGGCTGGCGCAAAACGAATTGATCGCCGCCCGGCGAAGCCGACTCAGCCCCGCTCGTACATCACACCGTCTTCGGTCAGCAGCGCATCGAGCGGACGATCCACCTCGGTCGCCCGCAGGAACGGCAGGAAACCGTGCGTGTAGCTGACGCCGACCGTGAACGGCCGCGGCTGCAGCGCATTCAACGTCCGGTCGAAGAAGCCGCCGCCGTAGCCCAGGCGCACGCCGCCGGGGCCGAAGCCGAGGCAAGGCACGACCAGCATCTGCGGCAGGAACTCGTCGGTGTCCTTCGGCTTGGGAATGTCGTAGGCGTCGAGCTCCATCTCGCAGCCGGGGTACCAGACGCGAAAGCGCAGCAAGCCGGTGGCGCGGTCCGCCACCGGCAGGCCGATGCGCCGCATGTCGCCGTCGCCCGCACCCTCGGTCCAGCGGTAGAGCGCGGGCAGCGGATCGAACTCGCCCTTGATCGGCCAGTAGGCGCCGATCGATTTCTCGCGCCGCCCGACCAGCCAGACACGCAGAACGTTCTGCAACTCGACGGCGCGTTCCAGCCGGTCAGCCAGCGCCTGGCGCGCGGCGATCAGCTTGGCGCGCAGCGCCTGACGGTCGGTATCCGGTGTCGCTGCCATCGGCCAGGGCTCCTCGGGGCGCCGCCGGGGCAGCGCCGCGAATCGCATTGTGCAAGACCTCGGTCGAGACGGCCGGCGCCGTCATGGCCTGCACGCGCGATTCCGAGAGCGGGCCGAAGATCGCAGCCGCCACCGCCACCGCCACCACCGCCGCGACGGTGCCGACTCCCATCCGCCGGGCCGGATTCACCAGGTCCCAGCAGTGGTCGACGGAATGCACGAGCCGGTCGCGCAGGCGCTCGGCGAAGGAGCGCGGCTTCCAGGCGATCACCGCCGGATCGCCGCCGCGGCCCCAGGTCTCGACCAGGGTCGGTCCCGAGTGGCGGACCTGGAACGATTCGCCGGCGTCGAGCACATGGTCGCTCGGGTCGCCGCCGCTGGTGAGCCAGACCCGGCCCGAAAGGATCGACACCTGGCCGCCGCCGTTGCCGAGGGCGACGACATGGCCGGCCGGCAGGGCGCGCACCGCCTCGGCCTCGATGGCGCCGAGGAACGTGGAGGAGTACTGTTGCGAATTCATCATGACCACCTCTGCATTGACGACGCCGTCATGATCGTCTCTACTACAGATGAAATCCAATGAAACCTCAAGCATCGATTGATGCTCAAGGCGCATGAATATGCCTTCCCGTCGCCCTCTCTCCCTGACCAACCTGCGGGCCTTCGAGGCGGTCGCCCGGCTGCTCAGCTTCGGCGCCGCCGCCGACGAGCTGCACCTCACGCAGTCGGCGATCAGCCGGCAGATCAAGGGGCTCGAAGACGAGCTCGGTGCGGCCCTGTTCGTCCGCGGCACCCGCTCGGTGCAGATCGCGCCGGACGGGCAGACGCTGCTGCGCGCGGTCGAGCCCTGGCTTGCCAAGCTCGACAGCAGCGTCCTGCAGATCCGCCGCTCGCGCAGCCGCCGCCGGGTGAGCGTCGCCACCTTCGCCTCGTTCGGCTCGCTCTGGCTGCTGCCGCGGATCGAGGCGTTCCAGCGCGAGCATCCGGACATCGACATCCGCGTCTCGGCCCACGACGCCATCGCCGACCTCGACGATCCGGAGCTCGACCTCGCCCTGCGCTACCTCAATCCGGCCCAGGTGCCCGCCGGCGGGGTGCACATGTTCGACGAGACCCTGACCCCAGTGGTCAGCCGCGGGCTCTGGGAGCGGATCCGGCTCGGCAAGGCGCCAGCGCTGGCCCGGCCGGCCGACCTGGTGCAGCACACGCTGGCCGAGGAAGACGACGACCGGCCCAGCACCGAGTTCCTGAGCTGGCGCCACTGGCTGGAGGCCCAGGGCCATCCCAACCTGCAGCCGCGGCGCTGGCTGTACCTCAACTTCACCTACCAGCAGGTGCAGGCGGCCCTGGCCGGCCACGGCGTGGCGCTGGCGCGGGTGCCGCTGGTGTTCGAGGCGCTGCAGCGCGGCGAGCTGGTGGAGCCGTTCGGCGCCGCCGGGCGGGTCGGAAGCCCGTTCTGCTACTGGATGCTGGTGTCGCCGGCGAGCCGCGCGCGATCGGAAGTGCTGGAGTTCAGCGCCTGGGTCGAGGCCCAGGCGGCGGCGACCCGCGCCGCGGTCGAGACCGGCGGCCGGGCGCCGCCGCGCGCGGCGCCGAGGGCCGCTAGCGCACGCCCTGCTCGGTGACGATCAGCGTCAGCGCCGCGTCGTGCGGCTGCGCCGCGAAGCTCGCCAGGTCGATCCGGGTGAAGGACCAGGCGACGCCGATCGCCGTCGCGTCGGGATGCGCGCCCAGCCAGCGGTCGTAGTAACCGCCGCCGTAGCCGAGGCGGTGGCCGGCGTCGGTGAAGCCGACACAAGGCACGAGCAGCACGTCGGGCACGACCACGGCGCCGTCGCACGAGCCGATGCCGCACTCGTCGGCCACTGCCGGGACGCCGCCGTCCCAGCGCCGGAACTCCATCGCTTTCGGCATTCGTCGTGCATATGGCAACGCCAGCGGCAGATCGGCAAAGCGAGAGTCGGCGGCGAGGGCCGCCGCTGCGTTAAATTCGGACCGGAAGGCGCAATAGAGGCCCAGGCATTCGGGCTCGAGCTCGGCGACCACTTCTCTCAAGGCCGCGGCCAGGGCCTCGGTCGCGGCAGCGGCGGCCGGCAAAGCGAGAAATGCATCGCGCTCGGCGAGCAGCCGCTGGCGCAGGGCGCGGCGGGCGGCGCCGGCAGGATCGATGGGGGCGTCGGCCGAGGAGGGCGCTTCGGTCACGGACAAGAAGGCGCAAGAATGCGAGTGACGAAGACGGCGGGTCGGGGCAAATCAGTATATGGGCGCGCCGGCGGCTGGCCGCTGCTGGCACCGCTCGCCCTCCTCGTCCCCCTCTTGGCCGCCTTCCTCACCGCACTTCCCACCACCGCCAGCGCCGCGCCTGCGGCCGGCGCCGACCCGGCTGCCACCGTGCTCGACGCGCGCGAGGCGCTGCGCAAGCGCGACCGCAACCGCCTGGCCGCGCTGCGCGCCCAAGCCCTGGCCGAGGCGAATCCGCTCGCCCTCTGGGTCGAGTACTGGGAGCTGAGCAATCGCCTGGGCGAGGCGCAGCAGCCCGAGCTGACCGCCTTCGCCGAGCGCTGGAGCGGCAGCTATGTCGAGGACCGGCTGCGCAACGACTGGCTGCTCGAGCTCGGCCGGCGCCGCGACTGGGCCAATTTCACGGCCGAGTTCCCGCGCTTTCGCATGGCCGACGACCGGCAGGTGACCTGCTATTCGCTGGTGACCGAGCAGATCGCCGGCCGCGACATCAAGGCCGCGGGCATCGCCGCCTGGATGGCGCAGACCGAGGACGACGACGGCTGCAGCCTGCTCGGCGCCGTGCTCGTCGACACCAAGCAGATGGCGAGCCCCGACATCTGGAAGAAGATCCGCCTCTCGGCGGAGGCGAACAAGTTCCGCCTCGCCCGCCGGGCGGCGGTGCTGCTCGGCTCGTCGGTCGCGACCAGCGTCGGCGAGATCCTCGACGGCCCGGCCCGCTTCCTGGCGAAGAAGGCGTCGACCTCGGCACGGGTCGATGCCGAACTCACCACCCTGGCCCTCACCCGCCTCGCCGCGAGCGACGGCGAATCGGTCGCCGGGATGCTGGTCGACCGCTGGGAGAAGGCGCTGCCGCCCGACCTCGCGGCCTGGGCCTGGGCCAGCCTCGCCCGGCAGACGGCGATGAAGCTGCAACCGGAGGCGGCCGACCAGTTCCTGCGCGCCGAGCGGGTCAACCGCAAGGGCAAGGAGCTCGAGCTGCCCGACGACCTGCTCGCCTGGAAAGTGCGCGCGGCCTTGCGGGCCGACGGTGGCAGGCCGCGCTGGCAGCAGGTGGTGCAGGCGATCGACGCGATGTCACCGGCCGAGCAGAAGGAGCCGGCCTGGATCTACTGGAAGGCGCGCGCCCTGCAGTCCCTCGCCAAGGACTCGCAGGAGGGCGAGACGCTGAAGACGAGCAGCCAGGCGCTCCTGACCGGGATCGCCGCGCAGCTCAATTTCTACGGCCAGCTCGCCGCCGAGGACCTGGGCCAGCCGCAGGCCCTGCCGCCGAAGCCGGCGCCGCTGACGCCGGCGGAGCGCGAAGTGGTCGCCAACCATCCCGGCTTCGCCCGGGCCCTGGCGCTGATCTCGATCGGCCTGCGCGGCGAAGGCGTGCGCGAATGGAATTTCTCGATCCGCGGCCTCGGCGACCGCGAGCTTCTGGCCGCGGCGCAGCTCGCCTGCGACCGCGAGGTCTGGGACCGCTGCATCAACACCAGCGATCGCACCCGCAGCGAGATCGACATGGACCAGCGCTTCCCGGCGCCGCTGCGCCAGGACGTCTCGGCCCGGGCCAAGGAGATCGGCCTCGACCCGGCCTTCGTCTACGGCCTGATCCGCCAGGAATCGCGCTTCGTCATGGACGCGCGCTCCGGCGTCGGCGCCAGCGGCCTGATGCAGCTGATGCCGGCCACCGCCAAGTGGACGGCCAAGAAGATCGGCATGCCCTACTCGCCGACGCTGATCACCGACCGCGACACCAACCTGCGTCTCGGCAACGCCTACCTGAAGCTGGTGCTCGACGACGTCGGCGGCTCGCAGCCGATGGCGGCAGCGGCCTACAACGCCGGTCCGGGACGGCCGCGCAAGTGGCGCGAAGGGCCGGTGCTCGAGCCTGCCATCTGGGCCGAAAACATCCCCTTCCCGGAAACCCGGGACTACGTCAAGAAGGTGCTCAGCAACGCGGCCTACTACGCCATGGCGCTCGGCGGCAACGGCACGACCGTGCGCGCGCGCCTCGGCCGGCCGGTCGGCCCGCCCGATCCGAACGCGCCGTCGATCGACAAAGAGCTGCCCTAGGCGGGGCCGGCCTCGGCCTCGGCGAGAATCGGCGCTTGCCGACTCCGCCCGTTTCCGTGCTGCTCCCGCCATGCCTCGCAACTTCCTGATCCTCGGCGGCACCGGCTTCGTCGGCCGCAGCGTCGCCGAAAAGCTGGTCGAACGCACGGGCGGGGCCGGTGGGCGAATCCGCATCGCCACCCGCCGCGCCGCCCGCGCCAAGCCGCTGCAGCTCCTGCCGACGGTGGAGGTGGCGGTCGGCGACGTCCACGACGAGGCGATGCTGGCGAGGATGCTGCGCAACACCGACGCGGTGATCAATCTCGTCGCCATCCTGCACGGCAGCGAAGACGAGTTCGAGCGCACCCACGTTCGCCTGCCGGCACGGCTCGCTGCCGCCTGCCAGGCGGCGGGCGTGCGGCGCGTCATCCATGTCAGCGCCCTCGGCGCCGCCAGCGACGGGCCAAGCCGCTATCAGCGCTCCAAGGGACGCGGCGAAGCGGCGCTGAAGGCGGCGGCGCTCGACCTGACGATCCTGCGCCCCTCGGTCATCTTCGGCGAGCGCGACCGCTTCCTCAACCTGTTCGCCCAGCTGCAGTCGGTGTTCCCGGTGCTGCCGCTGGCGGGCGCCGACGCCCGCTTCCAGCCGGTCTGGGTGGAAGACGTGGCCAGCGCGGTCGTCGCCGCGATCGACGATCCGAGCACGATCGGCACGACGATCGAGTGCTGCGGCCCGCGCATCTATACCCTCGCCGAGCTGGCGCGCGCCGCCGGCCGATGGTCGGGCTCGCCGCGGCCGGTGTTCGCCCTGCCGGCCGCCGTCGCCCGCCTCCAGGCCCTGTTCATGGAGCTCCTGCCGGGCACGCCGCTGATGTCGCGCGACAACCTCGATTCGATGCGCGTCGCCAACGTCGCCAGCGGCAAGCTGCCCGGCCTCGAGCGGCTCGGCATCGAGCCGGTGCCGCTGGAAGCGATCGCACCGCGCTACCTCGGCCACGTCTCCGGGGAGAAGCGCCTCGAGGCCTGGCGGGCCCGGGCACGGCGCGGCTGAGGCCAGGCGCAGCCGGAGCCGGCCCGACCGGCCGCCGATGCGCGGCACGCATCGCCGCGTTGCCAAAGCGTCAAGCACGGACGTGCCGGCCGCGACTAGGATCGTCGACCCGAAAGGCACGAGGTCCGTCCATGCAGCTCTACATCGGCAACAAGAACTACTCCTCCTGGTCGCTGCGTCCCTGGCTGCTGATGAAGCAGGCCGGCATCCCGTTCGAGGAGAAGAAGGTGCGGCTCGGCTGGGAGGACGACTCGCCGTTCAAGAAGACCATGCTCGCGCTCGCGCCCTCGGGCCGGGTGCCGCTGCTGATCGACGACGGCTTCCCGATCTGGGACAGCCTGGCGATCGCCGAGACCCTGGCCGAGCGCTTTCCGGACAAGCACCTCTGGCCGCGCGATCCGAAGCAGCGGGCCCGGGCGCGCAGCCTCTGCGCCGAGATGCACTCGGGCTTCGGCGAATTGCGCAGCACCTTCGGCATGAACATCGAGGCCAGCCTGCCCGAGGTCGGCGAGCGCATGCTGCGCGAGAAGCCGGGCGCGGCGCGCGACCTGAAGCGCATCGACGCGATGTGGCGGGAGGCGCTCGAGGCGAGCGGCGGTCCGTTCCTGTTCGGCAGCTTCAGCATCGCCGATGCCTACTTCGCACCGGTCTGCACCCGGGTGCGCACCTACCGCCTGCCGCTGGCGCCGCGCGGCGCCGAGTACGCGCGCCACCTGCTCGCCTTGCCGGCCTTCCTCGAATGGGAACGCGAGGCGCTGGCCGAGCACGACTGGATTGCCGAGGACGAGCTGTACCGGACGCGCGCCTGAGACGCCCGGTCGCGCTGGCGACGAGAGGAGGAAGAAGCGGGCCGAGGCCCGCTTCTTCCTTGCCGCCTAGACTATTCCGATGAAGCGCTATCTCGTCGGCGGTGCGGTTCGCGATGCCTTGCTCGGCCTGCCGGTCGTCGATCGCGACTGGGTCCTCGTCGGTGCCGACGTCGAAGCGCTGCTCGCCGCCGGCTATCAGCCGGTGGGCGCCGATTTTCCGGTGTTCCTCCATCCGCAGACGCACGAGGAATACGCCCTCGCCCGCTCGGAGCGCAAGACCGCGCCCGGCTATCGCGGCTTCGCCTTCCACGCCGGGCCGGAGGTCACGCTCGAAGAGGACCTGCTGCGTCGCGACCTGACGATCAACGCGATGGCCGAGGACGAGGACGGCGTGCTGATCGATCCCTTCGGCGGTCGGTCCGATCTCGAGAATCGCGTGCTCCGCCACGTCTCGCCGGCCTTCGCCGAAGACCCGGTGCGCATCCTTCGCCTGGCCCGCTTCGCCGCGCGCCACCCGGACTTCCGCGTCGCCCCCGAGACCGAGGCCCTGATGCGGCAGATGGTGCAGGCCGGCGAGGCCGACGCGTTGGTGGCGGAGCGCGTCTGGCTCGAGATATCGCGCGGCCTGATGGCGAGCAAGCCCTCGCGGATGTTCGAGGTGCTTCGCGCCTGCGGCGCGCTCGAGCGGGTACTGCCCGAGGTGGAGCGCTTGTTCGGCGTGCCGCAGCGCGCCGACTTCCATCCGGAGATCGACACCGGCGTGCACCTGATGATGGTGCTCGACCTGGCGGCCCGCCTCGAGACCTCGCTGGCGGTGCGCTACGCCTGCCTCGGCCACGACGTCGGCAAGGGGACGACGCCGCCCGAGATGCTGCCCAAGCACCTGCGCCACGAAGAACGCAGCGTCGCGCTGGTGCGGGCG
>Ga0068868_100002888_pt1 | contig 11927 bp, 10 predicted proteins | sample KBSMisM42_FD_64660 | JGI IMG/M metagenome (GOLD analysis project Ga0068868, IMG submission 64660) | Miscanthus rhizosphere microbial communities from Kellogg Biological Station, Michigan, USA - KBS Miscanthus M4-2 | ecosystem: Host-associated > Plants > Roots > Rhizosphere > Soil ...
GTCTTGACGCTACTTGGTACCCGGGTGCGGGCACGCCGGATCGAAGCGAAGCAGGCGATCCTTTCACCGAAGCCGAGACCCGAACGCTGACCGCGAGCTGGGACGACGGACAGGGAGATCGGGCGGCCCGTTGACCGTGGCAGATGCGGACGCCCCTGTTGGGGTTTCACTCGATCCGGATGAGGCGCGACGCCGCTCGACTGAGATCCTGCTACGGAAGCCAGCGAAGCCGCTGGTCTTGGACGGCCGGTGCCTGCGACAGGGCCGCGGCTACTGGTCCTGCACGACGACCCGGCCCGTGAGTTCGCCTATACGGCCGGAGCCAAGGAGGCGCTGAAACAGGCGGACCGGGAGGGCTGGACCGTGGTCAGCCTCAAGAACGACTGGGCGACCGTCTTCGCTACCGACGAGATCGACCGCGAGGCCGGTCCATCCTCACGGTGACGACACGTTTGACTGCTACCCCGAGCGGGGACCATGTCGTCGCGTCGTCCGAGGGTGCTCCTTATGAGGTAAGGGATCGTCGCCAGCGTCACGATGGGACCGGCAATGCCAGCAGAGGGAGGGGCTGCTCTCGCGGTGGAGCGGGGCACGTTCTGCGACGGATCGGACTACGTCGCCGTCGGCGGAGCGGTCGACGCCACGTCCAGCTGTGAGTTGCTCGACATTCTGATCCAAGGAATCACACCGGGCAGAACGTTGGTCGTCGATCTGACCGCGGTGACCCACGCCGACGAGACCGGCATGGCCGCGCTGGCCGTTGCCGGCCACATAGCAGCGCTCCACGACAGCGAGCTGCGGGTGCTCGGCTGCCCCGGCGACGCCGAGCAGCTGCTCTCGGCTGACAACCAGGTTGGTGAACTGGAGTGGCCTTGAGCGGTGACCGGTCGGGACCAGGCTCAGCTCGCCGGCCCGGCGGTCGGTCGCGGTCGATATGACCGAGATCACCAGTTCCTGGCCGTGGTAGCCCCAACCGACGCCGACGTCGGGATAGCGCCGGGCCGATGGGGGCCGCCGTCAGGGTGCGCCGCGCCGGCAGATCCAGGTACTACGCAGCGTCGACCGGCTAGCCGGCTGATCGGTGTACTCGTCGGTGACCAAGGCCGGCCCGAAGCCGGCGGCGGAGAGCGCGTCGCGAACGTCCGGGTCGGTGAAGAAGTACTGGCGATGCTGCTCGCTGAACGTGTCGGCCGCGGTCTCCCCGGTGACGTCGATCCGGGTGACGCAGCTCCGGGCCCGCACGTTCACGTCGTTGCGGATGGTGAAGCGCTTTCCGGCTGCGTCACCCTCGACGACCGGATGGGACCGGGCGAATTCCAGCATCGCGTCGGCGTGCACGTCGAACACGAGCCAGCCCCGGGGACGGAGCCGGCGGCCGACCGCGGACACCGTCGACGCGAACTCGGCCGGGGTGAGGTAGTTGAGGCCGTCGAAGGTGGATACGGCCGCGTCGAACGGGCCGTCGACCGTCAGATCGGGAAGGACCTGCCGGGCCAGGACCGTGCCCGGGGGGAGCAGGTGGCGCGCCCGGGCCAGCATCGCGGACGAGCCGTCGACGCCGGTGACCTGATATCCGAGTTGGATGAGCGCCTTCGCCATGAGGCCGGTTCCGCAGCAAAGGTCGAGCACTGTGCGCACGCCGTGGCTGTCCGCACGCCACAGTTCATCGAGATGGGCGGCCCAGCGCCCGTGGCAGGAGTCCACGATCATCTCGTCATAGACCCCGGCCAAGCGCGAATAGGGAGCTGCCTCGCGCTCGCCTGCCTCGGGTACGAGCCGGTTCAGATCCCTAGCACCTTCGCCTTCGCGGCCGCGAACTCGTCGTCGGACAGCACGCCTTGACTGTGCAGTTGTGCTAGCTGCTGAAGCCTGGCCATGTCGGGGTCCTCGCCGCCTCCCTCGGCCGGGGCCGGGGCATCGTCGTACTGCGGTTCCGGTTCCTGCTGCTGTGGGGCCTGATCGTCGTACTTCCTGGCTTGCCGCCGTGCGACGCGTCCGGAGACGGCGGTGGCGGTGCCGGCGACGACCGCGGTGCGGGCGGCCATGCGTAGCAATCCCATTGTCGAGCCTCTCTGTCTCGGAAGTCGGGCTGGTTTCTAGCTCGCGGCGACGACGGCCTCGACCACGTCGGCGGGAATGCGGATCTGATCGATCATGACGGCGTCGGCATCCCGGCACGCGTCGACGACCTTCTGCGCCCAGATGTTCTCGAACGCGATCAGCAGCGCCGAACTGTTGGGCTTCAGGTCCTCGGTCAGCTCCTCGGCGTCTTCCGGGCCCAGCGCCCCCGGCTGGACCACGTTGATCGAGAGGTAGGCCGGCCCGGTCTGTGCGTCGACGTCCGACGCGGCGAGCGTGGTGACCACACCGTCGGCGTCCTTGCTGACGAACAGCAGATCGATCACGCGGATCGTGCCGTCGTCGACAAGTTCCAGCACCGCCGGAGCGATGCGGCCGCTGAACTTGTTGCCGGGGAAGCCGATGACCATCACATCGACCGGGCAGAATCCCATAGCGCCTCCTTGTTGAACTCTCGGGTCGATCGGGTACGGCCCGATGGTCGGTCGGGTAACTGGGCTACTCACGGGCGAGCATGGCCGCCGCTTCACGTTCGAGGTCCACGTAGGGATCACCGCTCACGTCGACCGCGACCCGGTGGATCGTGCCGCCGGTGAACTCGTGCGGGTGGACACCCGGGTAGTCGTCGGTGACCGGCTCGCCGCTGTCCCGGCCGACGCACAGGCCCTCGCCGGCGAGCGAGAACATCCCCGGCTGCGTCTTGATCCGGCCTTCGCCGACCTTCCGGTCGCCGTGGTACAGGGACAGGATCCCGGTGGACACACCCGGTGGGTCCTCCCCGTCCTTGTCGAACGAAGCCGACAGGATCTGGTTCTCGCCCACCGGCACATCCTCGGTCCCGTCGATCTTCTGCTCGACCAGGCCGACGAAGTTGTTGACGTAGTGCAGCCGGTTGTCCTTGACGTAGAGGGCGTGCCCACCGAACCGGGCACCCTGGGCGAACAGGACGCCCTGGGCGCCGGCAGCGGGGAGGTCGACCACCGCGCCGATGGTGAACGACCGATTGCGGACGTTCACCGCCTGCTGCTCGGGTACCTCGGCGGTGCCCGGGAAGTAGGCGTACCGGTCACGGGCCGGGGTGAGCAGCGGCCTCGGCGTCAGGATGATCTCGATCGCGGACCGGTCGTCGAGGGGGAAGGCGCCGTTGGCGCCGGCCTCGGCGTACCACAGGTTCACCATCTCCCGCAGCTTGTCCGGGTGCTCGGCCGCCAGGTCGTGCAGCTCGGACCGGTCGGTGTCGGTGTGGTAGAGCTCCCAGGTGTCCTCGTTGAAGTGGCTCCAACCACTGATCGTGGGGTGGGTGGTGACGGCCTTCCAGCCGTCGTGCCAGATGCCCCGGGAGCCGAGCATCGAGTAGAACTGCGTCTTGCGGTCCGACGGCCCCGACGCCAGGTCGATGGTGTAGCGCATGCTCACGCCATCGAAGCGGCTCTGCACGTGACCCTTGATCGTGTCCGGCGGCGTCACGCCCAACGTGTCCAGGACGGTCGGCACGATGTCGATCGCGTGGTGATACTGATGCCGCAGCTCCCCCTTGCCGGTCGCGGTGCCCGGGCCAGCCTTGGCCGAGGGCCAGGAGATGATGCAGGGGTCGGCCGTGCCGCCGTTGAACTCGTACCGCTTCCACATCTTGAACGGGGTGTTGAAGGCCATCGCCCAACCGTTGGGATAGTGGTTGTAGGTCTTGGTCCCGCCGAGCTCCTCCAGCATTGCCAGGTTCGCCTGCATGTCGTCCGGGATGCCGTTGAACATCTTGTTCTCGTTCACCGAACCGTCCGGGCCGCCCTCGCCGCTGGCGCCGTTGTCGGATACGAGGATGATCATGGTGTTCTCGCGCTGCCCGGATTCCTCCAGGTAGTCCAGCAGCCGGCCGATGTGATGGTCGGCGTGGGCCAAGAACGCGGCGTACACCTCGGCCATCCGGCGGAACAGTCTCTTCTCGTCCTCCGACAGCGACTCCCAGGGCCTGGTGACGTCCAACGGCGGGAACGGCTGACCGTCGGGACCGGTATGGGACTCCGACGTACCGAGCGGGTTCAGCTCGGGCAGCTCGGTGCCGGCCGGGACGATCCCCATCTCCTTCTGCCGCGCCAGCGTCTGCTCCCGCAGCGCCTCGTACCCCATGTCGAAGCGCCCCCTGAACTTGGCGATCCACTCCTTCGGGGCATGGTGCGGCGCATGGGCCGCACCAGGCGCGTAGTACAGGAAGAACGGCTTGTCCGGCGCGAGCACCTTCGCGTCCTTGATGAACTCCAGCGCCTTGTCGGTGAGGTCCTCGGTGAGGTGGTAGCCCTCCTGCGGCGACTTCGGCTGGTCGACCGGGTGGTTGTCGTACACCAGGTCCGGATACCACTGGTTGGTCTCGGCGCCGAGGAAGCCGTACCAGCGCTCGAACCCGCGGCCGGACGGCCAGTTGCGTCGGGTCGAGGCCACGTTCATCTCGATGGTCGGGCACAGATGCCACTTGCCGACCATGTAGGTGTTCCACCCCAACTCGCCGAGGATCTCCGGGAGCATGCCGTTCTCCGGCGGGATCGTCCCGCTCGCATTCGGGAAACCGACCGCGGCCTCGGTGATGCAGGCCATCGAGTTCCGGGTGTGGTTGCGCCCGGTCAGCAGGCAGGAGCGGGTCGGCGAGCAGAGCGCCGTGGTGTGCCACTGCGTGAACCGCACGCCGTCGGCGGCGATGCGATCGATGTTCGGCGTCTCGATCGGCCCGCCGTAGCAGTTCATCGCCGAGAAACCCACGTCGTCGAGCACGATGTAGACGACGTTGGGCGCGCCGGCCGGCGCCTTGGGCGGCGCGAACGGCGACCAGTCCGGAACCGAATCCCTGATGTCGATGCCGATCGTGCCTTTGAACTCTCGGTCCACGTCATCGCTCCTTCCGCGCACATCGGTCTCCGCAGCGGGACGACCCTGCGAAGGAGGTCACCTCGGCTCATCCACCAAGCTCACACGGCCCGGGACCGAGGCACGGCGGCGGACGCGCACCCCTATCTGACCGCACCCGCAGGCGGCGGGCTTCACCCGCCACGGATAGGCCGAACATCGTCTCGCGCGGTCGGGAGCGACAGTTCTCACGACGATCATCGACCGGCCGGCCCACAGGCGCCGGAGCACCGGGGTCCTCGTGCCGGCTGGGTCGATCTCCGCGGGACGAACCAGCTCAGGATGCGAGCAGGCCGAGGTCGTGGCCACGTTGCACCGCCTGCGTGCGGGTGGAGCACTGCAGCTTCCGGTAGACCGCGGCGACGTGGGTCTTCACGGTGTTCCGCGAGGTGTACAGCTCATCGCCGATCTCGCCGAGCGAGAGGTGGGTCGGCAGCAGTTGGAGCACGCGCATCTCGGCCGGACTCAGCGCCATCGGGCTCGGGACTCGGACGTGTCCGCCCTGTCGGGCCAGGTCGGCCGACAGCCGGCGCAGCTGGTCCCGGAGTGTTCCTTCAGTCAGCAGCCGGGTGAGATGCCCGCGCGCTTCCTCGGCCCAGTGGCGGGCGGCGACGAAGTCGCCGAGGTCGAGGAAGGTCTGGCCCAGCGTGAGGGCGACCTGAGCCGAGAGCCAGGGGAACGCTGCCGGTGAGGGTGCCGTGTACAGACGCAACGCCGTACCGACGTGGCGCCGGGCAGCCTGCCGGTCCCGCTGGTGGGCGGCGACCCTGGCGGCGGCGGTATAGCTCATGATGCTGAACAGGTGCTGCTGGAGATGGCCGGTCGCGATCACCTCCAGAGCCTGGCCGGCCTTCCGTTCCGCGCGGGGCCAGTCGTCCCGGTCGGCCGCGAGCAGCGAGATCTCGGCGAGTGCGGCAGCAGCAGCGGGTGGTTGCGCCGCGCGTCCGGCGCGCGCCGCAAGGCTGAGCTCCTTCACCGCCAGTCCGGGAGCGCCGGTAAGCGCGTGCGCGACGCCGAGCATCCCCATGGCGATCGGGTGCCAAGGGCTGCCCGGTTGCTCGAGGTCCACGGCCGCGGTCGCGTCCAGGAGCATCCGGTCGACTCCCAGCCCTCCCATGACCGCACGCAGGACCGCGATGGCGGAGGTGAGCGAGATGCTGCCGTCCGGCAGCGGGCCCTCGAAAGATCCGCGCTCCGCCACGTGGAGGCACTGCTGAGCGCGCAGCGGATCTCCGGAGAGCGCGAAGATCCAGGCCGCGGTGATCGCCAGCGGCGGGTAGTCGGCGAGCCCGGCGGAGTCCAGCGCATCCAACCAGCCGCAGACCGTGCGGAGTCGCCCTTCGGCGCAGAACTTGCCTGCATGCCGGTTGACCAGCGTGGCCGCGGTCATGGTGTCCTGGCCGGCGACGGCATGCGCGATGGCCTCCTCGGGCAGGCCTCGCTCCACGTACCATGCGGCCGCGCGCCGGTGCACCCGCAGCTCCTCGCCGGGTTCGCGCCGCCGGAGCTCTGAGAGAAGCATCTCGGCTATCAGGCGGTGATAGCGGTACCACTCGCCGTGCCGGTCCAGCGGCACGACGAACAGGTTGCGGCGGGCGGCGTCGGCGAGCCGGCTGGCGGAGCCGCTGCCGCCCAGCACGTGGTCGCAGAGCGCACCGCACATGTGTCCGAGCGCGGCGGTGCGTAGCAGGAACCGAACGGTTGCCGAAGACTCTCGGGCGAGCAGTTCGTCGCGAACGTAGTCCACGATGAACGGGTCATCACCGGCGATCCCGCCCGCTGTCTCGGCCGCGTCCGATGCGGCCCGGGTGGCCAACGCGGCGAGGTAGACCCCTGCTGGCCATCCCTCGGTGCGCCGGACCAGCGCTCTCAGCGCGTGGTCGGAGCAGTCGACACCTGCCGCCAGGAGAACGACTCGTGCCTCGTCCTCGGTGAACTTCAGGTGGTCAGGGCCGAACTCGACGTACCGGCCTTCGCTGCGCAGGCGGCCGAAGGCAAGCACGAGCCGAGATCCGGCCGCGATGCGGAACCCCGGCGGAAGGCCGGCGGCGAGCGCGCGGACGAAGTTCACCGCCCCTACGGTCTGCAGCTCGTGGGCGTCGTCGAGCACCAGTACTCCCGGTCGCGCCCAGCTCCGCAATGAGGCCAGCAGGTGGGGCAGCGCAACAAGATGTCGTGATCCGTCCCCGTCCGCCAGCGCCCGGAAGACCGCTGGGTCCAGCGGCTCGATTCGGTGCAGTGCGCGGGCAATGCGCCCGGCGAGCCGAACCGGATCCTTGTCCGCCTCCTCGACCGTCACCCAGGTGAAGTCCCGGGCATCTGTAGCCGACCACTGGCCCAACACAGTCGTCTTCCCGTACCCGGCGGGCGCCGCCAGCAGCACGAGCGGAACGTCGTCCGGGGTTGCGGCGAGATGTCTGAGGAGCCTGGTGCGGGCAACCAGACCGTCTCGAAGAATCGGCGCCTGGATCTTGGGCGCACTCTGGGCTACCGCAAGCTTCCCGACGCTGCTCCCGGTCATGAATCCACCCTGCATCGACGCGATGAGGTGTGCACCGCCGGGATCTGGGGCAGCCGGCTAGATCTTACCTTCTCAGCCCGGTAGCCGGCGATTTCAAACAGCACGAGGCGGCACCGGCCGCTGCCGACTGACGACAAGCGCACGTCCGACCCACCGCCCGGCGGGAGCGACTAGAGCCCGCCGGCGGCCCGGTCTCGGTGTCGGCGGATGCACTCGTACCCGAGCCGGCACACGTGGCTCATCCGGTCGGGATGGTGACGTGACGCCGGGCACCAACGACCCTATGGCCATGACGGCGACGGTGCTACTGGCCGGCCAGCAAAGGCGGCTGCTCCGCGCCGCCATCGTGGGCGGTCTGGGCCCTCAGGCCCGAGCCGATCAGCTCCCTGAGCAACAGCAGGACATTCGGCCGGACAGGGGTAGCACGCCGTGGGACGAGCTCAGGGCGGCGGGGAAAGATCGGAATCCGGCGCGGCTGGGCTGCCAAGGAGGATCCGTGACCGAGCGCGGACCGGTACAGATCGTTGTCGTCGGCTTCGCTGGCGACGAGTTCGCCGGTCGGATCCTCCCCGAACTGCGGCGGCTTCGCAGCGGCGAGTTGATTCGCCTCCTCGACGCCATCTTCGTCAGCAAGGACGAGGATGGTTGCCTCACGACGGTGGACGTCCTCGACGCCGGGGGCGGGGAGTGGCCGGAGTTCGGCGAGATCCTCGGTGCGCTCATCGGGTTCGACTCCCATTGCGAGGGCCTCAAGGTGGGAGCCGACGCCGGCACGGCGGATTGCGCCTACGGCTTAGATGCCGGCGAGGCGTGGGCGATTTCGGACGCCATTCCGGCGGACGCTTGCGCTGTGGTGGCACTGATCGAGCATCTCTGGGCCATTCCGCTTCGCGGCGCCGTTACCCGCGGCGGCGGCTTTGCTCTCGAGGACACCTGGCTACATCGTGCCAATCTGGTCGCCGTCGGCGCGCTGACCAGCAACGGCATCGCCTAGATGTTCTGCCCGGGACCGCACGACGCCAATAGCGATCGAGCCTTCTCGGCGGAGAGCCGGTCCAGCTGCCGAAACCTCCCGGCGTCGGGCCGCGGCGGCTAGATTCGGTGGACCGGTCGCCCACGCCCTGGAGGACCCGTGGCAGTCGAGGATTTCGAGGTCGGGCTGGGACGCCGGACGGCGAACTTCGCTGCGCTGACACCGCTGGTGTTCCTCGACTGGAGCGCAGACGTGTATCCCGAGCACCTCGCCGTCGTGCACGGGGCGCGTCGGTACAGCTGGAGCGCGACCCGGGACCGGTGCCGCCGGCTGGCGTCCGCGCTCGCCGCCCGGGGCATCGGACGGGGCGACACCGTGGCGGTCCTGCTCGCGAACACCCCCGAGATGATCGAGGCCCACTTCGGGATCCCTATGACCGGGGCCGTCCTCGTGCCGCTCAACACCCGCCTCGACGCCGCCGGCATCACGTTCATCCTCGAACACTGCGAGGCGAAGGTCCTGCTCGTCGACCGCGCCTTCAGCAGCCTCGCGGCCAGGGCCGTGGCTGCACTGGACCGGCCTCCGACAGTGGTGGACGTCGACGACTCCGAGTACACCGGCCCGGGCGAGCCGATCGGCACCGAGGAGTACGAGTCCCTGCTCGCCTCCGCGGACCCCCGGTACGACCGGGACGAGCCTGCCGACGAGTGGCAGGCCATCTCCCTGAACTACACCTCGGGCACCACGGGCGACCCGAAAGGCGTCGTCGTGCACCACCGCGGCGCTCACCTCAACGCCGTGGGGAACATCCTCACCTGGGACATGCCGAGGCACAGCGTGTACCTGTGGACGCTGCCGATGTTCCACTGCAACGGTTGGTGCTTCCCCTGGACGATGGCGGCGAACGCCGGAACGAACGTCTGCCTGCGGGCGGTGGAGGCCGCGGCGATCTACCGGCTGATCGCCGAGCACCGGGTCACCCACTACTGCGGCGCCCCGATCGTCCACAACCTGCTCATCGACGCCCCGCCCGAACTGCGGGCGACGCTCGACCACGAGCTCCATGCGATGATCGCGGCCGCGCCACCGCCGGCGCGCACCTTCGAGGGCGCCGAACGGCTCGGGATCGATCTCACCCACGTCTACGGGCTGACCGAGGTCTACGGGCCTGCCACCGTGTGCGCCAAGCACGCCGCCTGGGCGGACCTGGACGGCCCGACCCGCGCGCGGCGCAACGGGCGCCAGGGCGTCCGCTACCTGCTCGAGGACAGGGTCACCGTTATCGACCACGAGAGCGGCGACGAGGTGCCCGCGGACGGCGAGACGGTCGGCGAGATCGTCTTCCGCGGCAACATCACGATGATGGGGTACTTCAAGAACCCTTCGGCCACGGAGAGGGCCTTCGCCGGCGGCTGGTTCCACTCCGGAGACCTGGCGGTGCGGGAACCGGACGGCTACGTGAAGATCAAGGATCGGGCCAAGGACGTCATCATCTCCGGCGGCGAGAACATCTCGTCGGTGGAGGTCGAGGAGGCGCTCGACCGCCACCCCGCGGTCGCCTTCGTGGGAGTCGTCGCGCAGCCCGACGAGAAGTGGGGCGAGACGCCGTGCGCCTACGTGGAGTTGCAGCCGGGAGCGTCGGTATCGGAGGCCGAGCTGATCGAGCACTGCCGGCGACTGCTGCCGGGCTTCAAGGTGCCGCGCACGGTGGTCTTCACCGAGATTCCGAAAACCTCGACAGGCAAGATCCAGAAGCATGTCCTGCGCCAACGTTCCCGCTCGACGGCGGCGATCGAGTAGGCCGATCGAGCAGGCGATCGAGGAGGGAGCACGTCATGGTCGAGACCGTACGAACGCCCGGGACGACGGGCGAGGTCGGGCAGGGACGGGCCTCGGTCCGGCGGGACGTCGCGGACGGGATCGTCCGGCTCACCCTCACCCGCGGCGACCGCTACAACCCGCTGTCGCGCGACATGATCGCCGCGCTGCAGGCGGAGCTCGACGCGCTGGCCGAGGACGGCTCGGCGCGCGTGGTCGTCCTCGCGGCGGAGGGCCGCGGATTCTGCGCGGGGCACGACATGGCCGAGATGCGCGCACACACGGACGATCCGGTCTGGCAGAACACCCTGTTCGCCGAGTGCAACCACCTGATGATCACTCTGAACAGGATCCCCCAGCCCGTGATCGCCCGGGTGCACGGCATCGCGACGGCTGCCGGCTGCCAGCTCGTGTCGATGTGCGACCTCGCCGTCGCCGCCGATACCGCCCGTTTCGCGCTGCCCGGCGTGAACATCGGCGTGTTCTGCTCGACGCCCGCGGTCGGGGTCGCCAGGTCGGTCGGCCGGAAGCGGGCCATGGAGATGCTGCTGACGGGGACACCGATCGACGCGGCCACCGCTCTCGACTGGGGACTCGTCAACCGGGTGGTCCCGCACGAGCACCTCGACACCGAGGTCGACGAGCTGGCCAGAGCGATACTGGCCCACTCCGCCCCAGTGATCGCGAACGGCAAGCGCACGTTCTACGCTCAGATCGACCAGCCCCTCGACACCGCCTACGCGGTGGCTGCGGACGCCATGGTGCGAGACCTCTCCGACCTGGACGCGGCGGAAGGGATCGACGCCTTCCTGGAGAAGCGGACCCCTCGGTGGCCGTCCACCGGCCGCGGCGACTAGTACGGCGAGCCAGCGCCGGGACAGCCCGCCGACGGTGATCGCGAGCCCGACCCGGCCGGTCGCTCGGGTGACGAGCACGGGCCGCGCTGCCGCCCGCCGCACAATGTGGACGGGCGTACCTACCACCGGCGGCTCCGTCCACTGCGGACGGTCGCGGCGGCCCGCGCCGGCGCTGGCGGTGCGGTCCTGATGAGGTATCGCGGCGTGGGTGACGCGTTGTCGCGGCCGCTCGACCCTGGCCGCCGGTAAAGCGCGATCCCTGACCGAGATCAGCCGAGAGCGAACCCCGCGGCCGGCAGGCGTGTCCGGCCGGCAACGCTGGTTACGTTACCGGCCGGCGACGAATGCCGCGGCCTGAAGGAGGGCGTATGGCTCGAGTGGCGAACCGGTGGTGGGGGGTCGCCGAGCGCGGGAGCGCCGGGCGACTGGAGGCGTTCAGCGACGGCGTCTTCGCCATCGCGATCACCCTGCTCATCCTCGAGGTCCGGGTCGACCAGGCGCCGGAGGAGAGCCTGGCGGCGGCGCTGCATCATGCGTTACCCGAAATCGGCGCCTTCGCTGCCAGCTTCCTCCAGATCGGGATCATGTGGGCCAACCACCATGCGCTCTTCCGGCTGATCGACCGCGTCGACCAGTTGCTGCTGCTGCTCAACCTGCTCCTGCTCGGCTGCGTATCGTTTCTGCCGCTGCCGACCCGGCTGGTCGCCGAGCACACCAGCGGCGTCGACGCACGCACCGCCGCGTTGCTCTACGGGGGAACGCTGACCGCATGCGCCGTCGGGTTCAA
>Ga0068868_100002905_pt1 | contig 11891 bp, 11 predicted proteins | sample KBSMisM42_FD_64660 | JGI IMG/M metagenome (GOLD analysis project Ga0068868, IMG submission 64660) | Miscanthus rhizosphere microbial communities from Kellogg Biological Station, Michigan, USA - KBS Miscanthus M4-2 | ecosystem: Host-associated > Plants > Roots > Rhizosphere > Soil ...
GGATCGCGATGCAGAAACACGATTTTCGCATCGGGATAGACCGCGCGGATGGCCTCCAGGGAGAAAACATGGTCCGGCGATTTCAGAATCCAGCGGCGTTGGTCAGCATGCTGTGCCTGCAAATGCTGCAGGAAGCGCTTGTGAAAACGGAAAGCCTCCTGATGGCCATGGCCATCCAGCCAATCCTGGTAAGACGGAATGCGATGGGTGGTGTCGAATCTCAGGCTCTGGAAAATATGGGCGGTGATATCGGTGCATTCCTGCGGCGCGTCGGCGTATAGCGGATGCAGGGAGCCGATGCCGGGTGTCATCCAGCGGAACAGGCCCAGCTCCATTTCCACCTGCGCTTTGCGAAAGGAGGCCGCCAGCGATCCTTCCGGCGGATAAGGGTGGAGCAACCGCCAGCAGCGCGGCACGGCATTTTCCGGATCCTGGGCCAGGAGAGCATGGAAGAAAGTTGTGGCGCTGCGCGGCAGGCCGGTGATGAAAACCGGTTGTTGAATGGCGGTTGTGCGGATGGCGGGATTTTCTTCCTCCGCCGCATCCAGGCGCAGCAGGTTGGAAAGACAGCGCATGATGTCGAAGCGGGTGGCGTAGCGTCCCAAAAAACTAAGATCGGCTTCTTCCTCATAGGATTTGAGCAATCGCTGCAAAGGCGCGGCGAAAGAGTTATCGGAAAAAGCGCTGCGCTTTGCCTGCCGGAGCGCCGCCGCCATCAGTTCCGCGGCGCCGGGCAGAACCTTGTTCCAACGGCGCTCTGAAATTTCTCCCGGACGATATGGGGCCGCGCAATAATCCAACGCAATAGTCCTAACAAAAATGAAGCGAAGGCCTTGGCAAATGACAGGCCTATGAGCCCAAACGGGCTATCCGCAGCTCCGTTCCGCCATGCGACCAAAGGCCAATGCGTTGACGCTGTCAGCGGATTCAAATTTGTTAAATCAACGGGCCGTCAGCGCGAAATTGGCCAATGCTCCCGCGCAAGCTCCTAGCAGCGCCATCCCGCTCAACCAAATGCCCAGCCGCCAACCTCCGAAAATCACCGCCAACGCCGACTTGGCCAGCGCATTGCTCGCGCAAGCAATCAGAATGGCGCCGACGGCAATGGATTGGGAAAGGCCGGTATTAGCCATCCGCGCCATGGACAAGGTGATGGGATCAACATCCAACAGACCCGAAAGCCCGGCCAGCGCGAAAAGACCGCTTTCGCCGCCTGAGAACAGCTTGGCCAGCAGCATGATGCCGGACAGCAACACTGCAAAACGCAGCATCAGGGGCAATTCCAGCGGATCGGTAAGCTTTAGTCCCTGAGACTGCTTTTTTGCGGCTGCGCGATAAGCAAAGCCCGCGCCGATCAAAAGCGGTACGGAAGCTGCCGCCATCGCGGGGGCAAGGGCTTGCAACAGCCGCGGCGCGATCGCCAGCGTCAAAGCGGTTACGCGCCATAGCGATACGACCCATGCCGCCAGAATTGCCGCCATCACTTCAAACCTGGCATTGGGGTTGCCCTTCGCCAGGCGGGCGAAGGTCCAGGTCACGGTGGTCGAGGTGGCGACGCCGCCGGCGACCGCCGCCAGCATCAACCCTTGCCGCTCACCCGCCACGCGTATCGCGATATACCCGACATAGGAAACCACGCCGACCAGGACCGTCATGAGCCAGATTTGATGGGGATTGAGCGCGTCCCAGGGATCGAGCGCGCGGTCCGGCAGCGCCGGCAAAAGGACCACGGTCATCACCAGCAGCAAAAGCGCGGCGCGCAACTCGACCCATGTGATGCGCTTGAGAAAGCCGTGCAACAATTTGCGCTCGGCCAGGACGGCAGCCGTCATCACACCGGCCGCCGCCGCTACCGCCATGTTGCCGCGCACGGCATAGGCACCCAGGGCAAAGGCGACCAGGCCGGCAATGAAGCTGGTCACCGACACGATACCGGTCTGGCTTGCGCGTTGCCATTCGAAATAGCCAAAGGGCAACGCGAAACCCAGCAGGCACAATCCCAAAGTGATGTCGCCCGGCAAAAGGCCTGCAATACCACCTAGCACGCCGATCAGGGTGTAGGTGCGCACGCCCGCGACCCGCGTCCCCCCTTTGGCATCGCGTTCTTGCCAGCCGCGCTCGATGCCAATCAGAAGGCCGATGGCGGCAGCAAGGCCTGCGCGTTGGAGAAGCTCTAGGTCCATAAGGTTCGCATACTGATGAATTATCTGCGAGGCAGCATAGCCCAGGCTGGTACTGCTGTCGCGCCGCGATCAGGATCGCGGCAGCGCGAAAATCGCAATGGTATCTCGTCGAAAGCCGGCCTGCCCGATAGTCAAAATCCGTATGCAAATTCCCGCGGTTTTCATGCCTTCTTCTCCATGGCTATAATGCCCGAAGGTTCGCAAACATCATTGCCGGACGAAACTGTTTTGTCACAGCCGGGGAGAAAAGCAGATGCTCTGTAAAATTGGCCTTGTATTGGTATTTTCCACCGCGCTGGCGATGAGTGCACATGCACAATCCACCGCTCCCGCCAAGCGCACGATTCTCCAGCAGACGGATGTCGCGGCCTCTCCGGCGCAGGAGACTTTGTTCGGCACGGTGGAAATCGCGCCGGGTAGCGGCAACGGTTTTCACACCCACAACGGTTCGGAAATCGGCTATGTGGTGCAAGGTCATATCCGCCTGGAAGTGAAAGGCCAGCCGGACCGCGAACTCGGTCCCGGCGAAAGCTTCCTGGTGCCGCGCGAGGCGGTGCATCGCTCCGTCCTTCTTGGCAACGAGCCGGTGAAACTGGTCAATAGCTGGACCGTGGACAAGGGGGTGCCGCTGATGACGCCCGCGCCGCCGTAAAGTATTTGTCAGACAATATTGACTTGGGCGTTTTCTATGCGAAGGTTCGGCCCATAACAAGATCGGTGGGGGTTGCGTCATGAAGATTTCTCGCAGAAGCGTGCTCGCGGCTTCGGCTTCCGCGCCACTGATATTGGGCGCGGGCCCGGCCAGGGCGGCCACGGCCAGCATCCAGCTTCATACCCACCGCCATCGCGGCGAGATCGACAAGAAGATCTTCGGCAATTTCATCGAACATCTGGGCCGCTGCATCACGGGCGGGATTTTCGATGAGGGCTCGCCGCTTTCCGACAGGCACGGTTTCCGCAAGGATGTGATGGCGGCCATCAAGGACATGAATGTGCCTTTCCTGCGCTGGCCGGGCGGCAATTTCTCCTCCAACTACAACTGGAAAGACGGCATCGGTCCGCGCGACAAGCGTCCGCCGCGGCTGGAGATGGCCTGGGGCACGATCGAGGACAATCGCTTCGGCACCCATGAATTCATGGACTATGTCGAGCAGCTGGGCGCCGAGCCTTATATCTGCATGAATTTGGGCACCGGCACATGGACCGACGCCCAGCAATGGGTCGAGTATGTCAATGGCAGCCAGGACACCGAAATCACCCGGCTGCGCAAAAAGAACGGCCGCGACAAGCCTTGGGGAGTCAAATATTGGGGGCTGGGCAATGAAATGGACGGCTATTGGCAGATGGGCCACCGCTCGGCGTCCGACTATGCCGCCTTTGCGCTGGAAACCGCCAAGCTGGCCAAGCTTACAGACCCCAGCGTCAAGCTGATCGCGGCAGGCGCCTCCAACTATCGCGCCGGTTCGGATTGGATCGGCTGGAATCGCACCGTGCTGGAATCGTTGCGCGACTATGCCGACTATATCTCCATCCATCTCTATGTCGGCAACCAGGCCAATGACTATGCCGACTTCGTCGCCAGCCCGATCGAGATGGATCAGAGGATCGACACTCTGGCCGGGCTGATCAATGCCGCCATGTCGCAGCGCATCGACCATATCACCGGCCAGCCGCAACGCGACGGCCGCAAGATGTACATCGCGTTCGACGAATGGAATGTGTGGTACCGGGCCCGCGGCGACAGCCAGCGCGGGCGCCGCATCCTGGAAGAGCATTACAATCTGGAAGACGCGCTGGTGGTAGCGGGTTTTCTGAATTCCCTGGTCAATCACGCCGATGTGGTCAAGATCGCCAATCTGGCGCAACTGGTGAATGTGATCGCGCCGATTTTCACCAACGATAAGGGCCTGTTCCTGCAGACCATCTATTATCCACTGCAACTGTTCGCCCGAAACGTGAAAGGCAACAGCCTGGACCTGTTGATCGAAAGCCCCGGCTATAAGAGCCGCCGCTTCGACATGGTGCCCTATATCGACGCCTCGGCGTCCATCGACGGCAACAGCCTGGTGCTCAATGTCGTCAACCGCCACCAGAATGAGCCGGTGGAGGTTGCGATCGGGCTGGAGGACAAGAACTTCTCCGGCGCGGTGCAGGTCTCCGAAGTCAACGGCCCCGACATCAAGGCGGAGAATGATTTCGGCAAGACCCTGGTCGCGGCCAAGGACAGAAGCGTCAACGCCAGCGGCAACAGCCTGACCTACAGCTTCCCGCCGCACTCTTATACGCAGTTGCGAGCAAGCCTGGCGTAAGCGGAAACTGCTCCGACCGGACAGTTGTCCCTCAACAATTGATGCATGGCGCGTTCGCGTCTGGCCAACCCGCTGTCCGGGCGGAACGCCTTTTGGACTGACTGCGTTGTGAGGTCGGTCCAAAAGAGAGGCTCGCATGAACGGTATTATCTATCTGGTGGGATTGGTTGTTGTGGTGTTGTTCATCCTGTCCTTCCTGGGATTGCGCTGATGTCTTCCCTGGGTGAGCCGCTAGGGCTGCGCTGGCGCGCCATCATCGGCGGCGCGGTGGTGGCCTCGGGTGTGTCTTTCACGCTTCACGCTTTTGCCGCCGGCATCGGCCTGTCGGTGATGTCCAGTGCGCCGACTTGGCGGGATTCCACTCCCCTGTTGTGGGTGATTTCGGGCATCTATCTGCTGTTTGTCGCGTTATGCGCCTTCGGCGTGGGCGGCTATATCGCGGGCCGGTTGGGCGCTCCCATCGGTACCGACACGGTCGAGACCGAAGCCCTGGATGGCTTGCAAGGCTTGGCGACATGGGGACTGGCGATTCTGATCGCCGCTGTCTTGGCGCTGGGCGTGGCGATGGCAGCCTCGCCCGCTGTTTCGCCTTCCGGCGGCGCGGGAGCCACGCAATCGGTGGCGGGCGAAAATATCATCGCCTCCGAATTGGATGAGTTGTTCCGCAGCCCTCGCGCGATACCCGATCTGACATATCGCCGGGCGGAAGCCTCCCGCATCCTGCTCAAGGCCTCCAGCCACAGCGGCGTGGGTTCGGAAGACCGCGACTATCTCGCGACTGTCGTTGCCAATGTGACCGGATTGGACCGCGCCGGCGCGCAAGACCGCGTCGAGCGCATGATCGCGGCATCGCGGGTGGAGCTGCACAAGGCGCGCATCGCGGCGCTGTTGCAAGCCTTCTCGATCGCGGCGGCCTTGCTTGTGGGGGCGGCGGTTGCCTGGGTCAGCGCGGTGCATGGCGGCCGCGACCGCGAGGCGCGTCTGCTGCCGGTTTGGCGCTGGGGCCGGGAAGAACATTCGCCCAGTCGCTCGGTTGTGGCCTGATCAGGCTATCACTGTCTAACAATTGTTAGTGCCATTGCTGTATTTGGGCCAATTGAGCAGTCGGCGGCACCGTTGCGCGGCGGCAGCCGATTGCTGGCTAACCCCCGTTTTTTTTTCAAAAATTTGCGCCAGATGGGCAGAGGGATTAACCTCACGCCCGTCAGCAAGGGAACCTCTCGCCGCCCGCCCATGCTCCATACAGATCGCAGCGTTATGACGCGCCCTTCGTCTCTGTCGTCTCTCCGGCTTTTGCTGGAGCAATTGGAAACACGCGCGCCGCTGCAGGAAGAGGCGCGCCAGGCGATCCTGTCCTTATCTTTTGAGGTGGAGGAGGTGGGCCGCGAGCATCCCCTGCTCCAGCAGAGCGAGATTCCACAACGCTTTTGTGTATTGGCGGATGGCCTCGCCGCCCGCTGTGGCCGTACCCCCGAGGGCAGCCGGCAGATAACGGCGATCTATGTTCCGGGCGACATGCCGGGACTGTCGGGCTTGATGTTGCCCAACGCGGTCTTTTCCGTGTGCACGCTCACCCGATGCAAAGTCCTGTGGGTCAGCGTGCGCGATTTGCGCCAGACCCTGAAACATCCGCAGATCATGGAGGCCCTTTGGCGCCATTCCCTTGTGCAACTCTCGATGGCCTGGGAGTGGGAGGTCAGTATCGGCCGCCGCCCGGCGGAAAAGAAGATCGGGCATTTGCTCTGCGAACTCGCGGTGCGGCTGGGCGCCGTCAACGGCTCGAAGTTCTCCTTTCAACTGGGCATGACGCAGCAGCAGTTCGCCGATGCCTGCGGCATATCCGTGGTCCACGCCAATCGCAGCTTCCAGACTTTGCGCCATGCCGGACTGATCGAATCCCATGGCGATTGGGTAGCGGTAACGGATTGGGAGCGGCTGGCGACATGGTCGGAATTCGACCAGGCCTATCTTTACCGCGCACCGGCCTAGCGACGGCTTGATGGAGCGACAGTACCGTTTCGCGCCAAAAAGATTTTAAAAAATCGCCGGCGCATTTGTCTTTGTTAAAGCCCGGTCCTCGCCGTCGGCGTAGAGTGACGCCGTTATTGCATATGCGCGAGTGGGCCATGGAACAGTATGAAATCCGCATCGTCCGGGAGGGGCGGGCGATCCGTGTCTATCCCTCGCTTCAAGCCGGCGACTATGCCGCCATCCGGCGTGGGCGGGCGTTGGCGAACAGACGAGAGGGGTTCGAGGTGTGGCGCGCCGACACGTGCGTCTATACCCAGCCGGCGGAGACCATGCATGCATACTTTTGAGATCCGCCTGCGCGATGTCCGGCCGGCGGCCTCGCTTTTATTCGTGACCTCGCGCAATACCGATGCGGAAGCGGTCGAGCATGCCCGCCTGTTGCTGGAACGCCATCCGGAATACCCCATCGCCGAAATATGGCACGGCATGAAGCTGCTCCGGCAGATCTGAAGGGATCAGCGAGGGCAGGGGCGAATCGCAAGTCTGTGGCGCTACCGTGCCGCGCCGCCGTATAACATTTGATATGTTTTCGGACGCCGCGCGATGCTGGACCCCGCGCCCGGGCTGGGTCATTGTCGGATTCCAACCGGAGTTTTTGTGACAGACGCCAATTATCCCATTGTCGGTATCGGGGCGTCGGCCGGAGGCGTCGAGGCCCTCGAGCATCTGTTCGACCATATGCCCGCCGACACCGGCTGCGCCTTTGTGGTGGTGACGCACCTCACGCCCGACCGCAGGAGCCTGCTGCCGGAAATCCTGTCACGCCGCACAACCATGCCCGTCCATATCGCTGCCGAGGGCGAAGCGTTGCAGTCCAACCATGTCTATGTGTTGCCGTCCGATGCGATCCTGGGAATCCAGGATCGCAAACTGACTCTGCGTAAGCACAATTCGCTGAAACGCGAGCGCAAGCCCATCGACATCTTCTTCAGCCTCCTGGCCAAGGATATCGGCGAGCTGGCGGTCGGCATTGTGCTGTCCGGCGGCGATGGCGACGGAACACTGGGGGTGAAAGCCATCAAGGAGCGCGCCGGGCTGACATTTGCGCAGGTGGCGGATGGAGTCGAGCCTCAACATCCCGAAATGCCGCAAAGCGCCATCGCCAGCGGCATGGTCGATCTCGCGGTGCCCGTCACCCAGATGGGCCCCCATATCGCGGACTTCGCGCGGCGATTCAGCAGTTTGGAAAATCTCGAAGTTTCCGGGGAGGGGGGCGAAAGCCAGAGCCTGGAGGATGCGGGCGCGGAAATATTCGCGTTCCTGCGCATGCAGGTGGGACATGATTTTTCCGGCTATAAGGGAAAAACCCTTTTCCGCCGGGTCCAGCGCCGCATGCAGGTGACCCATCTGCAAACGATCCAGGCTTATATCGAGCGGCTGCGCCAGGATCCCCAGGAAGTCGGCGCGCTTTTCCGCGATCTTCTGATCAATGTCACCAGTTTTTTCCGCGACGCCGACGCGTTCGAGGCGCTGAAGAGTTTGGTGATCCCCAAACTGTTCGCCGGCCGGGGCGCCGACGACACGGTCCGGGTCTGGATCCCCGGCTGCGCCACGGGCGAGGAGGTCTATTCCATCGCGATATTGTTGCGCGAAGAGATGGAGACGCTGCGCGCGGTGCCGCGGGTGCAGATTTTCGCCACGGACATCGATGAGCCGGCGCTTTCCGTCGCCAGGGCCGGCCGTTTCCCCGAAGTGCTGCTGGAAGGCGTTTCCCAGGAACGCCGTGCGAAATACTTCATCCAGGATGACGGGAGCTATGTTCTCAACAAGGACGTGCGCGATATGTGCGTGTTCTCGCCTCACAGCGTCATCCGCGATCCGCCATTTTCCCGGCTTGATTTGGTGTCCTGCCGCAATCTGCTGATCTATTTCGGCCCGGATGTGCAGAGCCAGGTCATTCCAACCTTCCATTATGCCCTTCGCCCCGGCGGATATCTGTTCCTGGGGACCTCCGAGAATGTCAGCAGGTACAGCGATCTGTTCACGCCGCTGGACAAGAAAAACCGAGTCTTCCGCAGCCGGGAAGACGCGCCTCACATCGCCCGGGTTCCGTTGGTGGTCAGTGGGCTGAAGCCGGCGCCATTCGCGACGGCGGGGCATGGCCGCTCCCGGGCCTTGGGAGGCATCGCTCTGCGTCATGCGGCGGAAGGCCAGGTCCTGGATCGTTATTCGCCGGCGCATGTGGTGGTGAATAGTGAAGGCGATATCCTGCATTATTCGGCGCATACCGGAAAATATCTCGAACCCATCGCGGGAGCGCCCACGCGCCAGCTTCTGGCCATGGCGAAGAAAGGCCTGCGGCTGGACCTGCGGGCCGTATTGCGCGAGGCGGTGGAAACCGGCAAGCGCTCTCTGCGGGAGGGCCTGGCGGTCGAAACCGAGAGTGACCGGGTGCAGACCATTGACTTGTCGGCGGAGCCGCTCAGCGAAAGCGGCAACGAAGACCGCCTCTTCCTGGTGGTGTTCCGGGATGCGGGACCAGCTGTCAGCCGCGAAGAAGCCGTCCAGCGCGCCACGCCCCCCGACGAAGCGGCGCTGCATCTGGAGCGGGAACTGCGCGAGACCCGCGAAAGGCTTCAGTCCCTGATCGAGGAATATGAGACCGCGCTGGAGGAATTGAAGTCCTCCAACGAGGAGCTGGTCTCGGTCAATGAAGAGCTGCAGTCCACCAATGAGGAGTTGGAGGCTTCGAAGGAAGAGCTTCAGTCCGTCAATGAGGAGCTGCACACCGTCAATGGCGAGTTGAACACCAAGGTGGAAGCGCTGGACCGCTCCAACGCCGATCTGGCCAATCTTTTCGAGAGCACCAAAGTGGCCACCGTGTTTCTCGACCGCGATCTGGTGATCCGCAGCTTCACGCCGGCGGTCAGCCACTTTTTCAACATGCTGCCTGGCGACCGGGGCCGCCCGATAACCGATCTCGCCAGCCGTATTATCCTGCCGACCCTGGCCCAGGATGTCGGTAAGGTCCTGGCGAGCGGCCAGACCGTGGAGCGCAGCATTTCACCGGAGAATGGCGGCTCCCATTATCTGGTCCGGCTCGCGCCCTATCGCGACAGTAGCCGGCAGATCGAAGGTGTTGTTCTCAGCTTCGTCGATGTCACTTCATTGACCCGTGCCGAAGCTGTCCGGCACACTCTTATCGCGGAGTTGAGCCATCGGGTGAAGAACGTTTTGTCCATGGTGATCTCGATCGCGGAACATACTTACCGCACCACGCCGGATAGCGCGGCGTTCAAGGCCCGTTTTGTGGAGCGGCTTCATGGCATGGCGCAATCCTATGACTTGCTGGCGAATGAGAATTGGGGCGCCGCGACCATCGGCGACCTCGCCAGGGCGCAGTTGGAACCCTTCGGCTTGGAGCGCATTCAATTGGGAACGGAGAGGATCCAACTTTCTCCTCGACAGACGCTTTCGCTGGGGATGATATTTCATGAACTCGCGGCCAATGCCGCCAAACATGGCGCGTTAAGGGAAAATGGCCGCCTGCTGCTGGATTGGCGGCAGGATGGCGAAGATGTGATCATCAGCTGGATGGAACTTGGCGGGACTGCGGCCGGTGAAAAGGAGGCGGAAGGGCCCGGCCTCAAGCTTGTCAATGAGGAAGCCGCCTTTGCTCTCAATGGCCGGGCCGAAATTCGCTTTGCCCGGGAAGGATTGAACGCCGTGTTGCGTTTTCCAAGAAAGCACAATTCCAGTTCGGAGATCAGGCCGGTGGCTGGAACTGGCGCCTGAGCTTAACGTGTTCATCACGACAGCGAGGTTGCAATGGCCCTGTTTTTCTTCAATCTCGTGTCGCCCGGGCGGTTTGAAACCGATGAGATCGGCTGCGAACTGCCCAATATCGAAGCGGCCTATCTGGAAGGGCGCATGGCGGCGGTGGAAATCAGCGCGGAGATGCTGCGTAACCACTGCGACCCCACGCGCCACCAGTTTGAGATTGTCGACGATCAGGGCCGCTTCCTGATGGAACTGCCTTTTTCCGAAGTCCTGTGGCCCAGAGCAACCGCCGCGTCTCATGCCGAAATCCGGCCCAAATTGCGCGCCGCCATCCAGCGGGGGCAAAAGCTGCGGGGCGAAATCCGCGAAGAGCTGAAGAAGTCGAGAACCGCCTTGGCCGCCAGCCGCGCCGTCATGGCGCGATCCCGTACCGATTGACCCTGGCCGCCTTTGCAGGCGTACCATTTGGCACGGCATCCCCGCACGCAGGCGTCTAAATATTTTAGGACTGCAATCAAAGGTTATGGCGGCGGCAGCGCTATGGTGATGTGCTTTGTTCCGGGACAAGAATAATGGTGGGCTTATGCAGAACTACGAAATCCGGATTCTCAAAGGCAATAACGGCCCGATCACCTATGCCGAACCGGCATGGAGCGATGAGGCGGCAGTGCAAGACGCCAAGCGTTTGGCCAAGGAGCAGGACGGGGTCGAAGTCTGGCGGGACAATGTCTGTCTGTTCTTCCGCAACTGCAAACCGGCTTTGCCTTGGTGATTTAATCCTGGGGATGGAGGTTTGTATTTTGCCATAGCCTGCGTTATCGCCAAACATGAGCGCGCCCTATCTCCTGCTTGGCCTGTTTGTCCTGCCGCTATGGATCATCGCGGGTTTCGCCGATTATCTCTGCCATAGGGCGGCGTATATCTCGCTGAATTCCGGCACCAGGGAATCGGTGCTTCATCTGGCGCAATTTTCCCTGGTCGGACTTCCCATCATCTGGGCCTTGTTTCTGAAAGCCAATGCGGGATTTTTTCTCGCCGCAGCGGTTCTGATCTTGTTGCATCACCTGGTCGCTTATATCGACGTGCGCTACGCCGACGCGACCCGCAAGGTCGAGCCGCGGGAGCAGATGGTTCACAGTTTCCTGGAGCTGCTCCCCATCACCGCCTATCTCTTTTTGGCGGCGGCGGAGTGGCCGCAATTCCTGGCGCTGTTCGGTTTGGGTGTTGAACCGGCAGCTTTTGCGCCGCAATGGCGCATGCTCTCCGGCTCCCATGCGGCTGTGATCCTGATCGCCGCGCTTCTGTTCGGCGTCATCCCCTATCTGGAAGAACTTTTGCGCTGCATCCGCGCCGCGCGTACCAACAAAAGATAAGCGGAACTGCAGGCGGCGGCTCTTGGTTTTGCTCAGGGCAATCCTTGGGAAGCTGCTATGCCCAGAAACGTCGAGGCGGAACAAAGCCGATCGCTATGGATGCCTGTTCCGGCACTCCCCGGTGGGACGATCGCCGGCAGCGGCCCGCTGGATTTGGTGGTGATCGGGGCGGGCATAGCGGGATTGTCGGTGGCCTATGAAGCTTTGGCGCGGGGCCGGCGGGTCACCGTGTTGGATCGCGGCGCCATTGCCAGCGGCATGACCGCCCGCACCAC
>Ga0068868_100002911_pt1 | contig 11882 bp, 4 predicted proteins | sample KBSMisM42_FD_64660 | JGI IMG/M metagenome (GOLD analysis project Ga0068868, IMG submission 64660) | Miscanthus rhizosphere microbial communities from Kellogg Biological Station, Michigan, USA - KBS Miscanthus M4-2 | ecosystem: Host-associated > Plants > Roots > Rhizosphere > Soil ...
CTTAAAAATTCGGTGGCGATGATGAATAGGTACCCTGCCGAAAAATTGGCACAATAAAAAATAATCCTGTCCGGGATTTGTGCGAAGATTTCATTCGCGATTTGGTCCGGAACTTCTGAAGCCAGGAACCGATGATGCTCTTTATTTGCTTCGCCTTGGATCTCGAAAATATGAAGTGGTTTTTTTTGTTTCCATTCTTCATATCTTTTATCCAACACATGATCGCCGGTTAATGGAAAGTCGATGAAGTCGGGAACGAGAGTGCCATCAGGAGTTGTTACCCACGCTGTCTGTTTGTGTTGGTCTTCCTTTATAAAAAGGTATCCGCAGGTAAATGTATTAATGTGAAGTGTGTTGAATTCTTCGTAAAGCACCCGCGCCGCTTCAGCGAGTTCATCGCTTTTCTGCATGGCCATCGTTCGTGCACGAACTCTCTCCAATGCCAGTTGTATTTGTGATTCTCGTGCCTGCGCTTCGGCCTTTTGCAGATCAAGGAAACGGGTATAGGTAAGATCGAATACGCCTGCAAACCTTTCCAGTAATTGGATATGTTCGGCAGCAGGTAATTCGGGTGTTGAAAAAGAAAGATGCCCTTTAGAGAAAAATGCGGAGGTGATAACACGACGACCACTTGTATCCTGACTGCGAATCGTAACACCACTCATGGCATTGCGGTACGTAAGCCATCCTTCCAATTCCTTGCCCGTCAGATCGACCACTAAAGACTTTCTTTGTTCTTTCCAGCCCGCATACATTTTACTGATCAAAGTAGGCTCCTGGATACTCAAATTAAATGATTGATTGACCCTGTCACCGCTCCCACTCCAGTCTGTTACACTAAACTCGATCACTCCTTCTTTCTCGTTTACTATACCAATTGTCATCTGCATCAGATCCTGGCCAAGTCCTTTGAATTGCTGAAACAGGATTGCTGCCGTTTCGGCCAGTTCATCACTTTTCTGCATGGCCATTGTTCTTGCACGAACTCTTTCTAATGCTAATTGAATTTGTGATTCTCTTGCCTGTGCTTCTGCTTTCTGAAGATCAAGAAAACGTGTGTAAGTCTGTTCAAAAACTTTTCCCAAACGTTTGAATATATCATGTGCTTCCGGCACGGGTTCATATGTAATAAACATCAGGCTTACTTTTGAGCCAAATACAAAATGTTCATATTGATGAGATGGGAATCGGACTCCATCCTGTAGCATTATTTCATACTGTTTTTCATCTAGCTTGGTAAGTGCGAGGTACAATTGTTTGATTTTCTCTCCTTCAACATATTGTACATCAAATTCGACTCCGCTTTTCCTTGCATTACTGATATCAGTTAATGCGTCTGCCGTCCCTGTGTATACAGTATAAGGTTCAATAAACCCGCCCTGAGGGCTTGTTATGTAGTCAACGTAAGAGTTATTGTCTTCACTCCATACATTAAAACCAGCCGTCCAGGTTTTAATACCCAAAGCACTGACCTGTTCAAATAATAAGCCGGCCACATCAGTCAATTCATCACTTTTCTGCATTGCCATCGTTCTTGCACGAACTCTTTCTAATGCTAATTGTATTTGCGATTCTTTTGCCTGCGCCTCTGCTTTTTGCAGATCGAGGAAACGTGTATAGGTTTGCTCAAACACTCTTCCAAATCTTTTAAAAATATCATGTGCCTCCGGATAAGGTTCCAAGGTTATAAACAATAGAAATCCCTGTGCAAAAAAAACACAATGATTAATTTGAAACGTTGGCAATTGAAAACCCGAGAGCTCAATGCCCTTTAATACCTCCTTCACGATGGGCAGGGTTTTCATGTAACTATAGGTTTCTGCGAGAGGCGCTTCCTTCCATTCAAAGACAATAAAGTCTTCTCCTGCCTCTTTCGCCTGATAAATTTTTTTAAAAAAATTATCTTCTTTCGATGGTATAATATATGGAGCGGCAATACCTCCCGATGGAGTTGGATTATAACCAATAAATGAATTGCCGTCACTTTGCCAGATATTAAAACCACTTGTCCATGTCTGGATGCCGAGATCACTTATCTGTTTAAATAATAAAGATGCTGCTTCTCCTAATTCACCACTATGTTGCATGGCCATCGTTCTCGCACGAACTCTCTCCAATGCGAGTTGAATTTGCGATTCTCGTGCCTGTGCTTCGGCCTTTTGCAGATCAAGGAAACGGGTATAGGTCTGTTCGAAAACTTTAGAAAACCGTTTTAAAATATCATTTTCAGCCTCTGTGAATTTTCTTCCCTGATGGTTAATGATAAAAATGGTGGTATGTTTTGAGACAGCGACGGACCGGGTATATCCCCCCAAACTTGAAAGTGTTACTTTTTTCTGTTCACTACTAAGGTCTGACCAGGGTTTATGCTTAAATAATTGTGTGAAGTATTCTTTTTTCTCTTTGTGAGAAAATTCTTCTGTAAAAAATCCCGGCCCTTTTTTAATACCTTTCATCAGGTTTGTACAAAATGGCATATTAAAATGTGGTACCTGCACTTCCTGTGATGTATTAGCTGTGCCACCTGAACCCCAGCAGCGTAACTCCGGTTCAACATCCTCATTAATGACTACGAACGATCCTCCATCAATCGAAAGGTGCAGATTCAGGAGCTCGTTATGAACGGTGTGAATCACTTCTTGTAATTCGGAAGTCCGATGCATAGCCATAGTGCGACTTCTTACTCTTTCGAGCGCTGTCTCAATCCGCGCTTCTCTTGCCTGTGCTTCGGCCTTTTGCAGATCAAGGAAACGGGTATAGGTCTGGTCAAACACCTTTGCAAACCGCTGAAGTATCGCAGCGTTTTCTTCACTAAGAGGGTTCGGGCCGATTATTTGCAAGGCTCCATAAGTAAAGAAAGCAGTTGAAAGTTTTGCCGATGGCAAAGCAGTTATAAATTTCTGTACTTCTACGGGGATATTTTTAAAATCTGTTTGTGAAAAAAATTGTCTGTCAAATTCATTTTTCATTTTACCCGAATATTCGATCACTTCGTAGTTCCGACCTTCTTTCCAGGCTTGCAACTGTTCGTCTATATAAGGATGTTTGAAATAAGGAACATTATAACTTTCCGGGTAAAGTTTTTGTGTAAATCCTGATACCCAATATCGCTGGTTGTCTGATTCTTTATCAATGATTATGATATTGCAGGCATTCGAATCAAACTGCAGGTTATTCAATTGTTCGTATAACGTAGACACCACTCCAAGTAACTCATCACTTCGCTGCATGGCCATTGTTCTCGCACGAACTCTTTCTAACGCTAATTGTATTTGCGATTCTTTTGCCTGCGCCTCGGCTTTTTGAAGATCATTAAACCGAGTATAAGTAAGATCAAAAACCTTTGCAAAGCGGAGCAGTATATCAAAATGTTCATCCGAAAGTGGCTCAAGGCTGGCCAACGTAAGGTTTCCGAAATTATTGAAGGATGCATTCAGGTAAACTTTATCGGGCGCCCGCATGCCGGCAATTACAAAATCGGGTAACTGCGATAGTTGAGTTTCTTTAAACAGGAATTCATCTGTATTAAATTTATTTTCCCCTTCCAGTATATATTGCCATCTTAATGATCTCTCTTGCCATCCCTTTAAATACTCATTAAAAAAAGGCATGTCAGCATGCTTAACAAAGAAGTCCATAGGCGTTGATGGAGCCTCTGAATTGGCCATCCACCAGCGAAATCCTTTTTCATTGCCTTCATGGATCAGTATCACGCACCTTGTAAGTACAAGATCAAGCTTCGTTAATTCAGTAAACACAGTTCCGATCAATGCATTTAATTCTTCCGATGTTTGCATGGCCATTGCCCGGCTTCTCACCCTTTCCAATGCAGCTTCGATCTGGGCTTCTCTTGCCTGTGCTTCTGCTTTTTGCAGATCGAGGAAACGCACATAAGATTGTTCAAATACTTTTGCAACCCTTTTTAGAATAATACTTTCATCTCCTGAAACCAATTTACCTGCCGTCGAAGGGACAAGGATCGCAGAGTTTTTTTCAAAAGCTATGGATATACCATAGTTTTTACTTTTCAGGATCATTTGTTTGACGTGTTCCGGTAGTTGACTGTAATCGCTATTTTTAAAAAGGTATCTGAAATAATTATTTTTTTCCTTTGGTTTGTACAACCTTGAAAAAAAATCAACACGGTCCATCCTGGCATTCAAAATGTCCGCAGGTATCTGGTGATCGGTGTAAGCCAGGTAGAAAGGGACCGCATAGGCCTGACCGGCATCAGCGATCCATTGTGTGTGATCCTTTGAATCCGGAGAATAGGTCATTACAACGGCCGCACCCTTATCAACTCCAAACTCCAATTGCTGTAACTTCTGGAATAAAACGGCAACAACTTCCTTCAGTTCATCACTTTTGTGCATGGCTAATGCACGGCTTCGGACTTTCTCCAACGCTGCCTCGATCTGCGCCTCCCGGGCCTGCGCTTCGGCTTTTGTAATATCAATATAGCGCTGATATGAAAGTTTAAAAACGTCGCTGAATCGCTTAAGCACTGATTTTTTCCCTTTACTTATGGCACCAAAGGTGGAAATACCGATCGAGCCTATACCAATGGAGTATAAATAATAATACAGGCCTTTGCTGTTCTTGAGTCTTGGGTCATCTTTTTCTCCCACTCTCTTTCTGAATTTTTTCCACTCGGTTAAATCTTTTCCGGTAAAGTACGTTTCCGAAAAAGCATTGGAGGTGCGCCGGATCTTTTTGATTTGTTTTTCGACGAGAGGATGAATGCTGTATGTTAACTGGTTGGTGCTTTTTCCAAGTTGGTCAGAATAATCATAATTGATAAATGATCTGTCAACATCGTTGTGAATATTGATCATGGCGTTGCGTATCTCGCTAAAGCCAAGCGATAAAAATTGTTTATACATGGTTTTGCAAACGCCTGGAAGATCATCGGGCTTGTTGATTGCCATTGCGACCGCTCTTACATTTTCCAGCGCCGCCTCGATCTGCAGTTCATGGTTCTTTGCTGCAAGTTCTTTTTGCAGTTTCGCAGTTCTTTTTAGCAGTTTTTTTTCGGAGCGGTGGGTGCGCATGTTTTATTATGTGGATGGGATGATAACTATGAATTTACTTCCTTCACCTTCTTTTGTTTCAATTTTTATTTCCCCATTGTGTCCCTTTGTAACAATATCGTAAGCCAAAGAAAGCCCTAATCCTGTTCCCTGTCCCGTTGGTTTTGTTGTAAAAAACGGTTGAAATATCTTGTCCAGGTTTTTTTGAGGAATGCCATTGCCATTGTCAGCAACAGTTATGATAACCGTATCGTCAACTTTTTTTGTGCTTACAGAAACGGTTGGCTCAAACGAACCATTCAATCGTTTTTGTTTTTCATTTACTGTATAAAAGGCATTGTTGATCAAATTAAGAATCACTCTTCCCATTTCCTGTGGTATAATACTGATCTTCCCAATGCGATCGTCAAAATCAGTGATGAATTTTGCATTGAACGATTTATCTTTTGCACGAAGACCATGGTACGCTAATCTCAGGTATTCGTCTGCCAATGCATTGATGTCTGTCAGCTCTTTTTGACCGCTGCTGGTTCTGGAGTGCTGCAACATCCCCTTTACAATAGCGTCGGCTCGTTTTCCATGATAGAGAATTTTTTCGAGATTTTGCTTTACGTCGTTAACAATGGCGGCAGCATCTTTTGTATTTCCTTTTTCCAATTCGGCTTTCATCTCTTCCAGCAGTTCATTGCTCACGTCAGAGAAATTATTGACGAAGTTCAATGGATTTTGAATCTCGTGCGCGATGCCTGCAGTAAGCTCACCAAGACTGGCCATTTTTTCTGATTGAACCAGTTGCTTTTGTGTGGCCTGCAACTCCACGAGTGCATCCTCGGCATGTTTTCTTGCCGCCTTTATTTCAATGAGATCCTGTTCAGCTTTCAAGGCATGTGCCTCGGCAATTTTCAAATCGTTGAACCGTGTAAAGGTGAGATTGAACACGGCAGCAAACCTTTCCAGCAGTTGCATGGTTTCAGCAGGTTGCTCATCCGGTGATGCCATTCCAATAAACCCTTTACCGAAGTATGCTATGTATTGTAGTCTTCTTTTGGGGGAAAGCCCGTCTTTGAAGGGAACATTAAGCTCGTTAAGAAATTTAAAGTATTCATCGAGTTCTTTGCCATGTATGTCAATGATCAGCGATTTCTTTTGAGCCCTCCACCCGTCGTACATTTTTTTGAATGTAGGATTTGTATTCAAATTGGTTGAATAGGCCATGGCTACTTTACTTCCGTCTTCATCTGTTATCCAAAACTCCCCCTCCCCATTTTCGTTTTTTACAATATTAATGTATAGGCGATTTGGCTCAATGCCCAGGTTAATGAGCTGCTGAAAAAGAACAGATGCCGTTCCTGCCAGTTCATCAGACTTTTGCATCGCCAGTGTTTTTGAGCGAACTCGTTCCAGTGCGGCCTCGATTTGCGCTTCTCTTGCCTGCGCTTCGGCTTTTTGGAGATCAAGAAAGCGTGTGTAAGCCCGTTCAAACTCTGTCGCAAATCGTTCCAATATTTTCTTTTCATCTTCATGGAGTGGATGTTTCACCATTACACCAAAGCAGCCATACTTCATGAAGGCTTCAACGTAAAATAATCCATCACTAAAATATTCAGGCCTTAATTGTTCGACACCTGCAATCAATTCATTCCATGCCGCAAAATAATTTTCAACGCCGGCTGGCGGTACATGATAAGCGACAACAGACTCATTGCTTTTCCAGTCAACCAAACATTGTGCAGTTGCAGGTTCATTTTTATCTAATGGATAATTGATGGCTTTGCTTTTAAATGAGCCATTTTCTGCCCACGCAGCCCAAAAAATATGTCTGCCTTTTTCTTCATCAGGCAGCCATAAAAACGAAAAAGCTGAGGGAACGTTCAGCTGCAAAACCTGTTCATGAAACACACGCAATGTATCATCCAACTCTGTTGAATGTTGCATGATCATGCTTTGTGCACGGGCACGCTCTAATGCTAATTGTATCTGGCCTTCTCTTGCCTGCGCTTCTGCTTTTTGGAGATCGAGAAAACGTTTATAGGTAAGATTGAATACATTGGCAAACCGTTTCATCACCGCTTTTCCCTCGTCGGAGAATTCAGCTTCCTGAAAAGCAAACAGGCCACCCGCGCCGAATGATGTAACATAGTAAAACTGGGTCATTGCCTCAGCCTGGGACCGGGGCAGACGTATATTGGTTTCACCAACTGCTTTATAATATTGAAGCAAGTCATCCCCTTCCAGCCTATACGAAAAATCGCTTTGTGTGATCCAGGCTTCAAAAGCACCCTGCAACAAAGGATGGATATCCAAGGACTCCGCGCCAGAAACCTGCACTGTATTGCTTGCATCGGACACCGAGGTTGTCCAGACCGCGACAGTCCGTTTTTCTCCGTCAATGATCCCGATCCCGCAACGCAGCATGCCGAGGTTCAACTTATCCAGTTCTTCAAATACAATGGCCACCGCGGGATTAAGATCATCAACGTTGTGCATAGCCATAGCCTTTGCCCTTACTCTTTCCAACGCCGCCTCGATCTGGGATTCTCTTGCGTTCGCTTCTGCTTTTTGGAGATCAAGAAAGCGGGTATAAGTTTGTTCGAAGACCTTTCCAAATCGTTTAAATATGTCATGTGCTTCAGGCACGGGTTCATATGTAATGAACATCAGGCTTACTTTTGAACCAAATACAACATGCTCGAATTGTTTCGTCGGGAATTGAAAACCACTTTCCAATATTCCCTTGAACTGGTCTTTGCCAAACCGTGCAAGTTGTCGGTAAGTCTCCGCAAGTAATTCCCCTTCCTCATAATGGACGAAAAATTCATCTCCTCTTTTCTTTGCATCACTCATCAGCTTAAACACAGAAAATTGATTGGCATCTATTGTATAAGGCTCAACAAATCCTCCCTCCGGATTGGTTATATAATCTGTATAAAAGTTGTTGTCTTCACTCCAAACATTAAAACCAGTTGTCCATGTTTTGATACCGAGATCGCTCACTTGTTTGAACAATAAAGCGGCCACGTCGGTAAGCTCATCACTATGATGCATAGCCATCGTTCTTGCACGAACTCTTTCCAATGCTAATTGGATCTGTGATTCTCTTGCCTGGGCCTCTGCTCTTTGCAGATCAAGGAAGCGCGTATAAGCCTGGTCGAACACATTGGAAAATTTCTTGAGTATCTCACTTTCTTTTTCTGAAAATGATTTTTTAAAGTACCGGGTGACATGGATCGCAGTGTTTTGGGCTATGGCCGCTGACATCGTCGCACATTCCTTTTGCAAAAGAGATTCCTTTTGTTCCGGAGGAGTAAATCGAAAATCAGTATGATCAAAAAGATAATTGAGCAATTCATTTTTTTGCTCAAATGAATATAAACCTGAAGGCAGATCGCCTTTATTTTCCCTTGCTTCAAATAAATTCCTGAGATAAAAAATATCTGCATAGTCTACGGCAATCCTTAAATACTGTTGATTCGCGCTGTTTTGAAGCCACCATACTGTATCTTTTGATCCTTCTGCAAAGACGATAATGATAGCGGTGTCCAACTCAAAACTCAATTCATTCAGTTTTTCAAAGACAGCATGAACCACGTCCTGTAGCTCATCGCTTTTATGCATGGCGAGTGACCTCGAGCGAACTTTTTCCAATGCTGCTTCAATATTTGCTTCTCTTGCCTGGGCCTCGGCTTTTTTTATGTCGAGGTACCGGCGGTAAGCTAATTCAAACACGTTGCGAAAGCGTTTGAATAATTCAATTTGCTCTTCACGTAATGGAGTATATGCGGACATCCCGATCGCAACAGGGCCCAATGAATTCCAGTAATAGTCCAGTGTATCGGCGTTCTCAAGGTAGCTATCAACGAATACATTGGTATTTTTCTGGTAGTTGAGCCAATCCTTTACTTCCTGACCTCTAAAAGCGTACATCCAAACCTGGTTGGGTCCCTTGAGCATCTGCTCTGCAAAATTTTTGGCGACGGGATGATCACTGTAATTGACTTCCGTGATCAATGTTTTATTATGCTTTGAATAAAACTCATAATTGAAATACATGCTCTTTGCCTCGACAAAAATGGCTGTCTGCACATTCCTGATCTCTTTTACTTTCAATGATTCCAATTGCAGAGCGATCATTTTGCACACTTCCAGCATGTCTTCCGGTATTTTCATTCCCATGGCAACAGACCGCACTCTCTCCAATGCTGATTCAATTTCCAGCTCGCGGTTTTGCGCTTCGATAGCTCTGGATTTTTTTTGCAGGTCTTCGATACTCTCTTCAAGCATCACCTGGAGAGTATGCCTGTCTTTTTCTACGCGCTCCAGTTTGAACTGGAGCATGCGTTGATTTTTTTCTGAATCCCTGAGTGCCTTGATGAATGCTTCTTTTTCTTCGACGGAAAGATGATCGATTGTTGGTATTTTATCTAATATGGACTGAAAAACGGAATTCATGAAAGATCAGTTTTCTTTTAGTATTGCCAGGGAACAGGTCATGTTATGAAATTCGTGTTGTCCTGATACGACGCGCCCAATCTCGCCGTAACAAAAGAACCCGGCCAAGGGAGCATTCCAGATATTTTTTATTCCATTTATTTCTTCGCTTGCATAAGGGCCGAGTGTTATTTGCCGGCCCGCGCACGAGAAAACGATCAAGGCATCTGCCTCCGGCTGTTCATTTTTATATTTCACAAATTCGGCTTGCGTGGCTTCTATCACGTCAAACCCGGGCAATAAACTTAATTTCACTTTTGATCCCTGGGGTAAACTACCTGCAAAAACAATGGATCCATCATTTGTATTTGCTCGCATGGGTGTCCGCATCACGGGATGCTTATCCTGTCGTTGTAACTGCAATTGAAAATTACTTGCCAGCATAAAATTTAATCCATTATCTGTGTCCACATCTTTCAGGCCCGCATATCGTTTTACAAAACTTAATGCCGGTTCGTCATCAATTGTATAAACAACATTGCCCTCGCTTTTGGTGATAACGCGATCCATACCGACGGGACGCCATCCGCCTACAGCTACTCCATTTAAAGAAATTTTTTCTCCATTAAGGACCAGGGCAAGCAATCCTTTATCGGTGAAGGTGTCATTCGTGAAAACGTAAGTTCGCTGCATTTTAAGAGCATCCGCGGCAAGCCCACCGAATATTGTTGTGTCTTTACCGCAAACACTTTCGAATCCCTCCAAGATCTCATCTCCGTCAATAGTTAACCCACCTGAAATGACCAGAAACGCAGGCCTGGTAAATAATTCTGCTGCTCTTTTCCCAATTTGAGAAGCGCTTTCTTTGACGCCCTCTATCTCGCATTCCTTTATCTCCAACCGGAAATACGAGGGATTGATATCGAGAAGCATGAGGGCTGCCGCGCCTGATTCTACCTCTTCGTCTATAAAATTATCGCCGGTGGAGGCACCGAAGATTCTAATGTTGTTTTTGGTCAATAGCTCAGTGATCGCAGGACGTTCACTATCATTGGCAATAAACACAATGGCCAATGTGGGTTGGAAATCCTCACCAATGATCGCTTGCAACGCAGTATTTATTTCCTCGTAAGATTTTCCTTTGATCGATTTTGCTTTCATTCTCAATTTTGTTTTATCCATTTCAACCTTCTTCGGTCGGCATCATTGTATAATTCCAATGTATCGATCCGAAAATAAATCTTCGCTGCACCGTTGTATTCCAGGCACAAGGAATTGTACTAACTGCAAAAACTTCTACCGGCTCTTTTACATTTTTGAACAGATATTTACCTGGTGAAACAGTTTGATTATCCTTCTGGTTTTTTATATCGTCATAGACCTTTTCTGAACTGAAAATACTACTCGCTACCTCAAAGGATTCAAGCCTGGAAGACATATTGACTCCATCGCCGTAGACATCTGCTTCTTCAAAGATCACGTCTGACTGATAAATGCCGATCCTTCAGGCAACTTTAGAATCTTTATTTTCTGATTCACGAGTTTGTGATCATCCGGCATACCGAAATATACTCATCCCGATCACGGCGAAGATGAGCAAGACGGCGATCACTCTGCCCGCTGTACCCAGCCTTTTTCCAAGCATCTTCAATTCATCCATTTGAGCCGGGGTGGGTGGGCCACCGGCTACTGCAATTGCTTTTCCAATCCTTGCGATCCTCATGCTTGCAGGGCGGCTAACTAAAAAACCGATAATAAAAGCGATGATCGCCAACACACCGCCCGTCGTCAGCACCGTTCCGTATCGGGTCGACAGCCACTGGGTTTGCAAACCCCCTGATAATTTCCAGATCAATAAAACTCCGGCTGTCACCGTGATCAGTGCCGCCAAAAGAATAACGACAGGGAAACGATTTGTCTTTGCAAGTTGCTGCATGAATTTGGGTCCTTCAATCCCCAATGCTGTAACGGCAGGCTCGACAAAAAAAGCCACGTAGATGGCTGTGCCGGCCCAAAATATGCCGCAGCCAATATGGAGCAGGCGAAGGATAAGCAGGTAAGTTTGGTCGCTCATATTAGTCGTTGCGTCCGAAGGACTCCTTCGGAGGTTTAAAATTTCCTTAAGATACAAAAAGATGAACCGATAAAAATTCGAATTTCCCCGCATGAATATTTTTTGACAAGTTTGGGTTTTGCCACGTTGATCGAGATTCGGATATTAAAGCATTGCAAGACCCAATTCCAATATCCCAATCAGCAAATGGATTAGTTTATTGAATAAAAAAACCGCATCATGAAACATCACAACGCGGTTAGAATATTTTTATTAACTAATTATACGACTGCTTCAGCAGCACCCTGAGGCGGTAAATTATCTTTAACTGCTTTTATTTTTGCCGGCTTTTTTAATTTTTGTTTTTGCTT
>Ga0068868_100002917_pt1 | contig 11871 bp, 15 predicted proteins | sample KBSMisM42_FD_64660 | JGI IMG/M metagenome (GOLD analysis project Ga0068868, IMG submission 64660) | Miscanthus rhizosphere microbial communities from Kellogg Biological Station, Michigan, USA - KBS Miscanthus M4-2 | ecosystem: Host-associated > Plants > Roots > Rhizosphere > Soil ...
GCACGGCCTCATCATGGTCTTCTTCATGGTCATGCCGGCGATGATCGGCGGCTTCGGCAACTGGTTCGTGCCGCTGATGATCGGCGCTCCGGACATGGCCTTCCCGCGGATGAACAACATCAGCTTCTGGCTGCTGATCCCGTCCTTCCTCTTGCTGCTCGGATCCAGCTTCGTCTCGGGCGGTTCGGGGCTTGGCGTCGGCAACGGCTGGACGCTTTACGCGCCGCTCTCGACGTCAGGGGCGCCCGGACCCGCTGTCGACATGGCGATCTTCTCGCTCCACCTCGCGGGCGCGAGCTCGATCCTCGGAGCGATCAACTTTATCACCACCATCTTCAACATGCGCGCGCCGGGCATGACCCTGCACAAGATGCCACTGTTCGTCTGGTCGGTGCTGGTCACCGCCTTCCTGCTGCTGCTGTCGCTCCCGGTCCTCGCCGGCGCGATCACCATGCTCCTGACCGACCGCAATTTCGGCACCGCCTTTTTCGACGCATCGAATGGCGGCAACGTTGTGCTCTACCAGCACCTGTTCTGGTTCTTCGGCCACCCGGAGGTCTACATCCTGATCCTGCCCGGCTTCGGGATGGTCAGCCAGATCGTCGCGACCTTCAGCCGCAAGCCGGTGTTCGGCTATCTCGGCATGGCCTATGCGATGGTCGCCATTGGCGTGATCGGCTTCGTCGTCTGGGCGCACCACATGTTCACCACGGGCATGAGCGTCGACGAGAAGATGTACTTCACCGCGGCGACGATGATCATCGCCGTCCCGACCGGCGTGAAGATCTTCAGCTGGATCGCCACCATGTGGGGCGGGTCGATTACCTTCGAGACGCCGATGCTGTGGGCGATCGGCTTCATCTTCCTGTTTACGGTTGGCGGCGTCACCGGCGTCGTGCTCGCGAACGGCGGCGTCGACAACTACATGCACGACACCTACTACGTCGTCGCGCACTTCCACTATGTGCTGAGCCTTGGCGCGGTGTTCGCGATCTTCGGCGGCTTCTACTACTGGTTCCCGAAGATGAGCGGCAAAATGTACAACGAGTTACTCGGAAAGCTGCATTTCTTCCTGATGTTCATCGGCGTGAACCTGGTGTTCTTCCCGCAGCACTTCCTCGGCCTCGACGGAATGCCGCGGCGTATCCCGGACTACACGCCGGCCTTCGCTTATTGGAACAAGCTCTCGACCATCGGCTACATGATCACTGTCGCGGGCGTTGCGATCTTCTTCGTCAACATCCTGTGGTCGCTCGCCGCGGGCAAGAAGGCGCCTGACAATCCCTGGGGCGAGGGCGCGACGACGCTCGAATGGACGCTGTCGAGCCCGCCGCCGTTCCACCAATATTCGACGCTGCCGCGGATCGACTAGATCGCGGGCAGCAGCCGGAGGGGAAGAGGCCTCGGGGCGACCCGGGGCCTTTTTCGTATACGTATGCAAGTCGTCACGGCGCCGACGCCGGGCTACTCTCGAACCAGCATTCGCTTTCGGGGGGAAAGCAGATGAAGCGATGGCTCGGGCTTGCAGCGCTCATGTGCGCGACACCAGCTCACGCTGATCAGACCCTGTTCGCTCCGATGCGAAACGGCGCTCCCTTCGTCTGTGCCGACCTGAACGAGCGGGGAGTCAGTGCGACCGGCACGATCGGATATTGGATCCTTGGCTTCTGGAGCGGGCTCAACGCGGCGAAGAACGCTCGCGTCGGGGATGCGACGACCGCCACTGGCGTCATCGGCGAGGTGAAGCTTTATTGCGTAAGCCACCCCTCGGAGACTCTGCCGCAGGCTACGCTCGACACCTACGACGCGATGAGGAAACCGGCTCGCCGCTAGCAAGTCCTGCTCCCAATCATTTTGGTTGTTGGTTTACCGGTGTTATGGGCAAACAACGTCCCCTAAAATTGAACATCGGGAGGTGTGCATGCCCCAGTTCGTGATTGAGAGGGAAATGCCGGGCGCGGGCTCGCTCGGCGCCGAGGATCTGAAGTCTGCATCCCAGACGTCCTGCTCCGTGCTGCGGGATCTCGGGCCGCAGATCCAGTGGGTCCATTCCTATGTGACCGACAACAAGATCTACTGCATTTACCGCGCGCCGAACGAGGAGATGGTCCGGGAGCATGCGCGGCTGGGCGGCTTCCCCGCCAACAAGATCTCGCAGGTAAGGACGATGATCGACCCTACCACCGCCGAGTAGCGGGGCGGGTGGGGCACGTCTTCATATCCTATGCGCGGCCTGACGAGCCGCTGGCGCAGCTGATCGCCGAGGAGCTGCGACGGGCGGGGTTCGAGGTGTGGCGCGACGACGAGCTGCCCGCTCACCGCGCCTACGCCGAGGTCATCGAGGAGCGGATCAACGGTGCGCGAGCCGTCGTCGTGCTGTGGTCCAGCGAAGCGGCCAAGTCTCACTGGGTGCGCGCCGAAGCGGATACCGCGCGAGAGTCGCGGAAGCTCGTCCAGGCGAGCCTCGACGGCAGCCTGCCGCCGATGCCGTTCAACCAGATCCAGTGCGCCGACCTCAAGGGCTGGGACGGCCAATCCAGCGCGCACGGCTGGCGCAAGCTGCTCGGCAGCGTCGGCGAGCTTGCCGGAGCGCCGGCCGCCAAGGTCGGGCGGGTGAAATCGCGCGACGTTTCGATCTGCATCCTGCCGTTCCAGAACATGAGCGGCGACCCCGAGCAGGAATATTTCAGCGACGGCATCAGCGAGGATATCACCACCGATCTCTCCAAGGTCTCCGCGCTGGAGGTGATCGCTCGGAACACGGCCTTCACCTTCAAGGGCCAGTCAGTCGACGTTTGCGAAGTCGCGCTGAAGCTAGGCGTCACCCACGTGCTCGAGGGCAGCGTCCGCAAGGTGGGCGACCGCGTGCGGATCAACGCTCAGCTTATCGACGGCCCGTCGGGCGGCCATGTGTGGGCGGACCGCTTCGACCGAGACCTCACCGACATCTTCACGATCCAGGACGAGATCTCGAAGGCGATCGTCGCGGCACTGAAGCTGAAGCTGCTGCCCGAAGAGAAGAAGGCGATCGAGAAGCGGAGGACCAACAGCCCCGAGGCCTACAACCTCTACCTCCTCGCCAAGCAATATTGGGTCACCGGCAATCACGGCGACCCGCGCCGCGAAGAGCGGGTCATGCGGATCTGCAGCCGGGCGGTCGAGATCGATCCTTATTATGCCGACGCCTGGGCTCTGCTCGCCATGGCACAGTCGAACCTGCGCTATGGGTTCGGCCGTGAGGTCGACGATGGTTTCGCCGCGGCCAACGCCGCGCTTTCGATCGATCCCGATATCCCGCAAGCGCGCCTGCCGATGGTCAGACGCCACTACGAACGTGGAGATTTTGACGCGGCGGCGCGGGAGATGGAAACGGCCATCCGCCTTGGCCCCGATTCCTGGGAAGTGAACAAGGAGGCCGGCCGCTTTTATTTGAACAAACGAGAGGTTCCGGCGGCGACGCACCACTATGAGAAAGCCGCCGAGCTCATGGAGAGCGACTTCCACGCCTGGGCGATGCTATCGACCTGTTATCAGGCCGTGGGGGACACGGCGAAGCTGCGCCAGTCGGCGAAGCGGATGATCTCCGAATCGCAACTTGCGGTTCAGCAAGACCCGTCGAATGGGGCTGCGCTAGGCATCCTGGCCGGCGGCTATGCGCTACTCGGCGAGAAAGAGAAGACCCGCGAATGGATCGACCGCGCGCTCCTCATCGATCCCGACAATCTCAACATGCGCTATAATTTCGCCTGCGTGCTTTCGATCATGCGCGAAACAGATGCCGCGCTGAAGATGCTTCAGAGCGCCTTGGCTCTCTCGGGCCGCGGCGCGTATCAAATTCACGTCGCTGAAGCGGACACAGACTTCGACAATATCCGCGACGACCCACGGTTCGCGAAGGTGATCGCCGACGCGAAGAAGCGCCTCGGGAAGACCACCCCTGCCCCGGTTACTTCACCCGTGCAGCCTTGATGATCTTCACGGGCGGGTCGAGCATCTGGCCCTTCATTGCGCCTTCACCGTTGGTCGGTGAGAGCGGCGCGTCGAAGATCTTCTTCACGACGTCCATCCCCTCGATGACGTGACCGAAGGGGGCAAAGCCGGTCGCGTCGCCCTGCGGGTCGCCCGCGTCGAACCCCGGCACGTTGGAAAGCAGGATGAAGAAGTCGGCACGTGTCGTGCCGGGCCCGGCATTGGCCATCGAAATCGCGCCAGCGACGTTGTGCAACCCCGTCTGGGTGGTCGGCTCGTGCGCGATCGGCGGGAAGAGCTTGCGCGCGTCGCTGCGCACGCCGCCCTGAATGAGGTTGCTGCCCTCTGCGTGCATCGCCCGGTAGAAGGTCTCGCCGTCGAGGCGGTGGGTGTCGACGTAATGGAGGAAGTTGGTGGTGGTGATCGGCGCGTGCGCTCGATCCAAGGCGATGACGATCCGGCCCATGCTGGTGTCGATCGCGACCGGCACCAGGTCTTCCTTCGGGGCTTGGGCTTGCGCTGCTGGGACGGCGGCCTGAGCAAAGGCGGGAGCGGCTAGGGCGGCGAACAGCGCGGCGGCGAGGATTGGGTGTTTCATGGGTCTGGCAATAGCAAAGCCTGGATGAACCTTTCCACACAGGCTTTTCCTCTGTTCGCCAAGTCCTTATAGCCCGCGCGCATGCCCACCCTGGAGCTGAGCAATCCAGCCGCGCTGCCGGCCGACTGGCGCGATTTTGTCGCGCTGACCAAGCCGCGCGTGATGAGCCTGGTCGTCTTCTCCGGCCTGTGCGGGCTGCTAGTCGCGCCGGTGAAGCTGCCGCTCGTCCTGGGCTTCACTGCAGTCCTTTGCATCGCCTTGGCAGCCGGCGCCTGCGGAGCGCTTAACCAATGGTATGAGGTCGAGGTCGACGCCAAGATGCGGCGCACCGCCAAGCGGCCGCTGCCGGCCGGGCGGATGGAGCGGCAGTCCGCGCTCCAGTTCGGCGTCGGGTTAGGCGCCTTCTCGGTGCTGCTGATGGGCCTCGCCACCAACTGGTTCGCGGCGATTCTGCTCGCCGTGTCGATCCTGTTCTACGTCATTGTCTATACCGTCTGGCTGAAGCCCCGGACGGCGCAGAACATCGTGATCGGCGGCGCGGCTGGCGCCTTTCCGCCGCTGATCGGCTGGGTCGCCGCGACGGGGCATCTCGCGACGCTGCCGCTGCTGCTGTTCGCGATCATCTTTCTCTGGACGCCGCCGCACTTCTGGGCGCTCTCGCTGTTCGTACGGTCGGACTATGCCGCCGCCGGCATCCCGATGCTGCCGGTCGTCGCAGGAGCACAGAGCACCCGGCGCCAGATCTTCCTGTACAGCCTGCCGATGGCAGCCGCCGCGGTTGCCCCCTGGCCGCTCAATCTCGCCGGGCCGGTCTACGGCATTTGTGCGTCGGTGCTGAGCTTCGTGTTCCTGATCCTTGCCGGCCGCGTTGCCGTAAACCGCGCGACGGAGCCGTCGGCGATGGACGCCGAGAAGCATTTGTTCGCTTACTCCGTCTTCTATCTGTTCGCGCTGTTCGCCGTCCTCGTCGCCGACAGGTATCTGCCGTGGTGAGTCCCGAGGACGAACTCATCCGCAAGCGTCAGCGCGATCGTGCCCGCCTCACGGCGCTGCTCCTCGCGGCCTTCGTCATCCTCCTGTTCTTCATCACCATCGCCAAGACGGGGATGAACTGGTGAATCCGAAGACGCGAACTGCCCTTGTGATGGCGGGAGTGGTCGCGTTCATGGCTGGCCTCACGGCAGCCTCGCCGCCGCTCTACCGCACCTTCTGCTCGCTGACCGGGTTCGGTGGGACGCCGCTCAGGGCCGAGAAGGCGCCGGGGCCGGTCGCTGGACAAATCGGCGTTCGCTTCGATGCCAACATCCACCCGGGCCTCGCGTGGCGGTTCGAGCCCGAGCAGCTGCGCGTCAACGTGAAACCTGGTGCCCAGACCAAGATCTTTTACCGGGCCCAGAACCTTACCGCGAAGACCTTGACCGGGCAGGCCGCGTACAACGTCACGCCCGACCAGGCCGGCAAATATTTCAAGAAGATCCAATGCTTCTGCTTCACCGAGCAGACGCTGAAACCCGGCGAGAAGGTCGACATGCCAGTGGTCTTTTTCGTCGACCCCAAGATCAAGGACGATCCAGACACGAAGGATATCGACGAGATCACGCTCAGCTATACATTTTACCCTGCTGGATAATCCGTAAACGGGCCGCTAGAGCCCTTGCCAAATCGAAGATGAGGGAAGCCACAGAATGGCCGGTGCCAAGAACCACGATTACCATCTCGTAGATCCCGATCCCTGGCCGCTCATCGGCGCGATCTGCGGCGGTGCGCTGTTCAGCGGGCTAGTCATGTGGTGGCACGACAATCCTTATGGGAAGGTCGTCTTCGCGCTCGGAATCATTGGCGTCCTGATCACCATGTACAATTGGTGGTCGAACACCATACGCGAAGCGCACACCGGCTATCATACGCCGGTCGTCCAGCTTCACCTTCGCTACGGCATGATCCTGTTCATCGCCTCGGAGGTGATGTTCTTCCTCGCCTGGTTCTGGGCCTTCTTCGATAGCGCCATCTTCCCGTCCGCGGTTGATGCGGTTGGCGGGGTATGGCCGCCCAAGGGCACCGAAGTGCTGGACCCGTGGGGCTTCCCGCTGCTCAACACGATGATCCTGCTCTGCTCGGGCACGACGGTCACGTGGGCACACCACAGCCTGATCCACGGGGATCGCGACGGCCTGAAGCTCGGCCTCTGGCTGACGATCCTGCTCGGCCTGACCTTCACCTGCGTCCAGGCATATGAATATGCCCACGCGCCGTTCGCCTTCAAAGGCAGCATCTACGGCTCGACCTTCTTCATGGCGACCGGCTTCCACGGCTTTCACGTCATCGTCGGCACGATCTTCCTGACCGTTTGCCTGATCCGTGCGTACAAGGGCGACTTCACGCCGCGGCAGCATTTCGGCTTCGAGGCAGCCGCCTGGTACTGGCATTTCGTCGACGTCGTCTGGCTGTTCCTGTTCACGTCGATCTACGTCTGGGGCGGCTGGGGCGCGCCTCACGCGGGGTGACGCCGGGGCAGCAGGCAGACGGGCCCTCGTCGCTTTCGTCGGCGATCGCGGGCCGCTGTCCACGCTGCAATCAAGGGAAGCTATTCTCGGGGTGGGTCAGCTTTGCACCATGCTGCTCTGCGTGCGGCCTCGACTTCTCGAGCTTCAATGTCGGTGACGGGCCCGCGGCGTTCCTGATCTTCATCGTCGGCACGATCACTGTCGTCGGTGCGCTCGTCGTCGATGGCGCCTTCTCCCCGCCCTGGTGGGTGCATTTGGTCTGGGTCCCGGTTGCGGCCGGCTTGACCATCGGCGGCCTTCGCCTCTCGAAGGCGTGGCTGCTGGCGCAGGAATATAAGCATCGCGCCCGCGAGGGGCGGATTGCCGAATGACTGGGCGTGCGTTGATCGTTCCGACGGTCCTTGTGGTGGGAGCCCTTGCGCTGCTCGTCTGGCTCGGTGTCTGGCAGCTCCATCGCGCCAAGGAGAATGAGGCGCTGCTGGCGAGTTACAGGTCCGCCGCTCACCTGCCCCCAATTACCTTCCCGACAGTCCCGCTGCGTGCCGAGCAGCTGCCCAATTACCGCTTCGCAACCGGCAACTGCCTCCGGGTCGTGAACCGAAGAACGAGCGCCGGCGAAAATCGAGCGGGCGAGCCTGGGTTTCTGATCGTGCTCGACTGCGCGACGGGCGCCGAAGGGCCGGGAATGAGCGTCGAGGTCGGCTGGTCGAAGAATCCGAAAGCGACGACGAGCTGGGCCGGCGGCCTGGTCAGCGGAGTGATCGTGCCTGACGACAAGAGCCGGATCCGCTTGGTGTCCGCGGCCCCGGCGGCCGGCCTCGAGGCAAGTGCCGTTCCGGAGCCGGCGGTGAAGGTCTCGCCGGCCCGCAACCGCGGATATGCCGCGACATGGTTCGGCTTGGCGATCGCGGCTCTGACTATCTACGTGCTCGCCGTGCGCAAGCGGATGAAAGGGCCGCGATGAGCGGCGAGATGCACGTCCTCGCCAACGGCCTCACGGTCGCCGTCGACCCGCTGCAAAGCGCGGAATCGGTCGCGCTCGGTCTCTATGCAAGCGTCGGCTCGCGTTCCGAGCCCCAGCGGCTGAGCGGCCTTGCACATCTCGTCGAGCATATGGTGTTCAAGGGCGCCGGCGGCCGCAACACTCGCGAGCTGGCCGAGGTGATCGAGGACGTTGGCGGCTCGCTCAACGCCTGGACCGGCCGCGACCAGACCGTGTTTCACGGCCGCGCGCTGGCGCGAGACCTGTCGCTCGTCGCCGAGCTGATCGCCGACCTCGTTCGCTCTCCGCATTTCGAGGCCGAGCATCTCGAGCGTGAGAAGCAGGTGATCATGTCGGAGCTCGGCGAAGCTAAGGACGTCCCCGAGGACCTCGTCCATGACTATCTGTTCGAGGCTGCTTTCGACGGTCAGGCGATCGGGCGGCCAGTCCTTGGAAGCGAGCCCAGCGTCCGCGCGGTGACACAGCAGGACTGCCGCGACTGGCTGGAGCAGCAGTTCGTCCCCTCGCGGCTGGTGCTTTCCGCGAGCGGGAAAGTCGATTTTGCTGAGGTTCTGAAGCTCGCGGAACGGCTTTTCGGCGACATTGAGCCTCGAAATGCGCCTCAAATCGAGCCGGCGCGCTTCACTGGCGGGGCCCGCAACGACGCCCGCAGCTTCGAGCAGGCGCACTGGTGCCTCGCCTTCTCGGGTCTTCCGGCGCCTCACCCGCAGCTTCCCGCCCTCGGCCTATTCGTTCAGGCGCTCGGCGGCGGCACCTCGTCGCGGCTGTTCCAGGAGCTGCGTGAGGAGCGCGGCCTCGCTTATTCGATCTACGCATGGAACCAGGCCTTCGCTGACACTGGCCTCGTCGGGATTGGCTGCGCAGCCGAGCGGCGCCAGGCGGCGGAATCGGTTCAGCTCGCGCGCGAGGTGCTGGCAGCGACGGCGGCAGGTTTGACCGAAGCTGAGCTCAACCGCGCCCGGGCGCAGGTTGAGGCCGGGCTGCTAATGGGCCTTGAGACCGCGCAGGGTCGCGCCGACCAGATGGCGCGCTCTATCGAGGTGTTCGGGCGGATCCTGTCGCTCGACGAGCTGCTCGGCCAGATTCGCGGCGTCACCATCCAACAGGCGAAGGCCGCAGGGCAGGCGTTGCTCGATGGCCCGGCGGCCGTGGCTTCGGTTGGTGCGAAGCTCGCCCTTGCAGCTTAGGCCTCCGTGTGACCGATCTCACCACCATCATCGCCGAGCCCTGGGCCGATTGGGGCCTGATCGACTGCGGCAACGGCCAGAAGCTCGAGCGCTACGGGCCCTACAAGGTCGTGCGTCCCGAGCCGCAGGCGATGTGGGCTCCGGCGAGCGAAGATTGGGACCCCGACGCGACCTTCGTCCCCGGCTCTGACGAGGAAGGTGGTGGGCGCTGGGTCCAGCACCGACCCGTCCCGAAGCAATGGGAGCTGTCGCGCGGAGCGGTGAAATTCAACGCCTCGCTGACGCCGTTCCGCCACCTCGGTTTCTTCCCGGATATGGCGCCGCAGTGGGACTGGATGCGTGAGCGCTCCTCCGACGCCGACGTGCTTAACCTGTTCGGGTACACCGGCGTGGGCACGCTGCAGCTGGGCGACGCGAGCGCGCGGCTGGTCCATGTCGACGCGTCCAAGAAGTCCGTCGAGCAGGGCAAGGACAATGCTCGGCTCTCCGGCATGGATGACCGTCCAATCCGCTGGATCGTCGATGACGCGAGCAAGTTCACGGCGCGCGAGGTTCGGCGCGGACGCCGCTACGACGGCATATTGCTCGATCCACCGAAGTTCGGCCGCGGGCCGGAAGGCGAGGTCTGGCGGCTGGAGGAGGATCTCGCGTCGCTGCTCGCCGACTGCCGGAGGCTTCTCGCCGAGAACAGCCGCTTCCTGGTGCTGACTGTTTATGCGGTGCGGATGTCCGCGCTGGCAATCGGCGAACTCGTCAAGCAGACGCTCGGAGACCTCGGCGGAACGGTCGAGATGGGCGAAATGGCGGTGCGTGAAGAAACGCGCGGCCTGCTGCTTCCGACGGCGATTTTCGCGCGCTGGTCGCGCTAGGTTCGGGATGCCCTGATCGCCGCTCCGGCGACGAACGGCGAACCCGCCAGCAGCAGGATCGCGATCGCCGCTTCGAACGCGATTGCCTGATTACTCCCACTCGCACAAAAAGCGGCCGCGAAGATCAGCAGCGGAACCGCCAGCGGGAGCAGGAGCAACCCAGCGATCGAGCCGGCTCGCGGTAGTCCCGCAGTGAGTGCTGCGACCGCGACGGCCAGTGCCGCCAGCCCCGGCGTCCCGACGAGGATCGAAAGCAGCACACGGACGAGTGCGTGGCCGTCGATGTGGAGGAGGGCTGCGGCGGGGAAGGCGGCGACAAAGAGCAACGGTCCGAAGGTGAGCCAGTGTGCGGCGATCTTGCCGGCGGCGATGCTCTCGTCGGCGACCCCGTGCAGCAGCAGCTGGTCGAGCATCCCGTTGGCATGGTCGGGCTCTATCAGACGCTCGATCGGCAGCAGCGCTGCGCTCAGCGCGGCGATCCACAACGCGCCCGGCCCAATCCGCGACAGCAGCCGCGCGTCCGGCCCGACGGCGAACGGCACCAAAGTCGCGACCAGCAGGAAGAAGGCAATCGGCAGCCAGGCTGCGCCGGTGAAACCGCGGCGCGCATCGCGGAGGATCAGCGCGCCGATCATCCCCGAAGCTCGATCTTGCGCCACTCCCCGCCGAGACGCTGGTGCGAGGCCGCGAGGACTGCACCGCCAGTCTCAAGGTGGCGTTCGACGAGGAATCCCAGCTTCTTGGCGCCGTCGCTGTCGAGCGCGTTCAAGGGCTCGTCGAGGAGCCACAGCGGCGCGCCCGACGCCGCGACCCGCGCCAGTGTCGCGCGCTTGAGCTGTCCTGATGACAGCAGTCGCACAGGCGCCAGTCCGAGGTGTGCGAGCCCGAGCGCATCCATCGCTATCTCGGGCGACGTGTTCCAGAACTGTAGCGCGCGTCCGAGGGGCAGCTCGCGGTCGAGCGCAACCGCATCGTCGGCGAGTGCCAGCCGTGACCGGTCGACACGCCCTGCTTCGGCCTGAAGCAAGCCCGCCGCCAGCCGGATCAGGCTGGATTTTCCGCTGCCATTGGGCCCGGCGACCTGGAGCCGCTCGCCAGGGCCGAGCTCGAAGCTCAGATGCTCAAACAGGAGCCGCCCGCCCCGTCGCAGCGCGACATCCTCAAACCGCAGGAGCGCTGTCACGCCTCATCCTCAAGCGCGTGCATGTCGTCGTCGGAAAAGCCGAAATGATGCCCGACCTCATGAATGACGATGTGACTGACCAATTGTTCTAGGCTGACACCGGTCGAGCGCCACTCCGCGAAAATGGGGCCTGAGAAGAGCGTGATGCGCTCTGGCAGCGTCCCCGAATGGTTGACGCTCCGGCGGTCCAGCGACACTCCTTCGTACAATCCGCTCAATTGCATCGGATGATCGAGGCCAAGGCGGCGGGCGGTCTCGGCATCGGTGACAGGCTCGATGCGCAGCACGATGTCTCCCAGGCTTTCCGCGAAGGGCGAGGGCAGGCGCTCCAGCGTTCGGCGTGCGATCTCCTCGATGTCCTCTTCGGTCGGCACTCGGCCGGACAGGCGCTCGGCGGGAGTCATGAGGAGGGAACTAGGGACGGTCGGTACGACCGGCAACCTTGCCCCGTGGTAGATCGCCGCTTAGATGCGCGCCTTCCAAGGCAAAATGCGGAGCGGTGGCCGAGTGGTCGAAGGCGCTCGCCTGGAAAGTGAGTATACGGCAAAACCGTATCGA
>Ga0068868_100002920_pt1 | contig 11864 bp, 16 predicted proteins | sample KBSMisM42_FD_64660 | JGI IMG/M metagenome (GOLD analysis project Ga0068868, IMG submission 64660) | Miscanthus rhizosphere microbial communities from Kellogg Biological Station, Michigan, USA - KBS Miscanthus M4-2 | ecosystem: Host-associated > Plants > Roots > Rhizosphere > Soil ...
CTCTCGACGCCGTCGGCGGAAGGGCTGGTCCGCGAAGAGATGATCGCCGGGATGGCGAAGTTCCTCGACGAGCAGTTCGTCGATCCGACCGTCGCGGTCTCGGCGAACGTCTCGCCGGCGTCCATCACCAACGGCGGGTCGACCGCGGCGGCAAGCGGCGTCACCAGCGCCGCGGCGAAGCTCGATCTGGCGGCCTCGGTGGCCGTCTTCACGGCCGCGAACATCCCGCTGGCCGGCTCGGTGTGGCTGATGAGCGACAGCAACGCCTTCGGGATCGCGATGTCGGTCAACGCGCTCGGCCAGCCGCAATTCCCCGGGATGAGCATCGCGGGCGGCTCGATCTTCGGCATTCCGGTCATCGTGTCGAACAACGTCGGCAACCGGATTATCCTGCTGCACGCGCCGTCGGTGCTCTTCGCCGATGACGGCGGCGTCCAGATCGACGTCAGCCGGGAAGCGTCCGTGCAGATGGACAGCGCGCCGGACTCCCCCGGCACGGCGACCACGGTGCTGGTCAGCCTCTGGCAGAACAACCTGGTCGGCCTCCGCGCCGAGCGGATGATCACCTGGAAGCTGGCCCGCACGGCCGGTGTCCGCTACATCACCGCGGCCGCGTATGTCGGCACGTAGATGACGCGTCTCGTGATTGGGGGGCCGACACTGGCGACGGTGCCGGCCTCCTTCGCCGTCGACCTCGCGCAGCTCTGCGCCACGACCGCCGGGTCGGGGGTGTGGGGCTCGCTCACCTTGGGCTACATCGGCGCGACGTATGTGCACGTCGGCCGCGAAGCCTTCCTCGAAGGCGCGCTCGAGCGTCAGGCGAGCCATGTGCTGTGGCTCGATTCCGATATGGCGTTTCCGCCCGACACCGCCATCCGGCTCGCCAAGCACAACCGGCCCATCGTGGCCTGCAACTGCGTGATGAAACATCCGCGGCAGATTTTCACCGCGGTGCGGGACGGGCAGCGGATCGCGACCCGCGACGACTCCACCGGCCTGGAGACCGTCGACTGGGTCGGCCTGGCCGTGATGCTGATGCGGACCGACATTCTGGCGGACCTGCCGCGCCCGTGGTTCCGGCACGAAGTCGATCCGGCGACCGGCGAAGACGTCGGCGAGGACGTGTGGTTTTGTCGGTCGCTCCGGGCGGCCGGCCATGCCATTGAAATTGATCACGATGTGTCAAAGGACATCGGCCATGTCGGCTACCACACGTACCGAGCGATCACCCGCGAAGCCGTCGCCGCGTCCTGATCTGGATCCCGCCTACGCGGGGTATGTCGAGGTGGTCTCGCTCGTCAATGGCGAGACCTGCTACTTCCCGCCGGAGACGGCTGAGGAATTGATCAAACGCAAAGTCATGCGGAGGCCCTAACGATGGACAAGCCGAAGACCGTGACGGTCGAATCACTTAAGTGGCACACGCACGACGGGAAGGCGTATCCCGCCGGGACGTCCTACGAGATTGACGCGCAGGACGCCGAAAGCGTCATCGCGCAGGGCATGGCCGTGCGCAAAGCCGACGCCCCCGCGGCGCCCCCGGCAAAAAAGTAACGGCCGTGCAGATTTTCGGATTCACCATCGCGCGGACCAAGACCAAGTTTCTGCAGCTCGCGCCGCTGTCGAGTAGTGGGAGCGGGTGGTTCCCGTGGGGCATTATTCGCGAAAGTTTTACGGGCGCTTGGCAGCAGAACGTCGAAATCCGCGCCGACCAAGTGCTCACGAACCCGACCCTGTTCGCCGTCGTGACGCGCATCGCCATTGACGTCGCGAAGCTCTGTCTGCGCTTGGTGGAACAGGACGAGAACGACGTCTGGACCCCGATCACGTCGCCCGCCTTCTCGCCGGTGCTGCGCCGACCGAACCGGTATCAGCACATCACCGAGTTCGTCGAGCAGTGGATGATTTCCAAGCTCACGCAAGGCAACACCTACGTGCTGTTGCAACGCGACCAGCGCCAGGTGGTGCGCGCCATGTATGTGCTGGATCCGTCGCGGGTGACGCCGAAGGTCACGCCGTCCGGCGATCTGTATTACGAGCTGCGGCGCGATGACCTCTCGGAACTGACGGACGACACGGTCCTCGTCCCCGCGTCGGAAATCATTCACGACCGGATGGTGTGTCTGTTCCATCCGCTCATCGGCGTCACGCCGATTTATGCGTGCGGCGCCCCCGCCGATCAGGGGAACACGATCGCCCGCACCTCGACCAAGTTCTTCGCGAATGGCAGTCAGCCGGGCGGCGTGCTGCTGGTGCCGGGCGCCATCAGCGACGAGACGGCCGCACGACTCAAGGCGAACTTCGACACGAATTACGGCGGCGACAACTACGGCAAGTTGGCGGTGCTCGCCGACAACATGAAGCTGGAATATCCCCAGCGGCAGTCGGCGGTGGATTCGCAACTCATCGAACAGATGAAGTGGGCGGACGAGCGGATCTGCTCGGTCTACCATGTGCCGGCCTACATGGTGGGCGTCGGCCCGCCGCCGCCGTACGCCAACGTCGAACCGCTCCTGCAGTCCTATTACTCGTTCTGTATTCAGGGGCACCTGAACAAGCTCGAGAAGTGTCTCGACCGGGGCCTCGGCGTCGACGAGAAGGTCGACGGCAAGCAATACGGGACGGAGTTCGACATCGACGATCTGCTCTGGATGGACACCGCGACGCGCACGAAGGCGGCGATGGACTCGATCGGCGGGTCCGGCATGTCCCCCAACGAAGCGCGGAAGAAGTATCTCGGCCTCGGCCCGATCAAGGGCGGCGACTCGGCGTTCATGCAGCAGCAGAACTATTCACTCGAGGCGCTGGCGGCGCGCGACCAGGACGATCCGTTCGCCAAGCCCGAACCGCCACAGGCGCCGGAGCCGCCGCCGGCCGACACGACACCCGTGGACATGGCGGCCAGTTTCAAGATGGCGGTCCGCCGCAAAGCCATCGAGAGGGGCCTGCTCCGTGCCGCTGCCTGACGTGGACGCCTTCGCCGACGTCGTCGTGCAGACGATCCAGGATGCCCTCGTGCCGATCCTCGAGCGGCTCGCCGAACACAAGGGACAGCTGGAGGCATTGAAGGATCTCCGCGAGTACCTGCGCGTGATTGATTCCAAGATGTCGACGTTGCGCGCCGACGACACCGCGCTGACCGAACGCCTCATCGCCGCCGAACGCCGGGGCGAGATGAAGGAGGCGGAAGCGCAATTTTTCGTCACCACCCTGGCCGAGCTCACGAAGGACGTCGGCGCCGTGCGCGAACGGGTCGCGGTCGTAGAAGTGCGCGCGCAGGTGCCGGGACCCGCCGGCAAGGACGGGCTCAACGGCAAGGACGGTGTCGACGGGCTCGGGTTCGATGACCTGGCCGTGGACTTCGATGGCGACCGGACGCTGGCGCTCCGCTTTGCGCGCGACGGCGTCACCAAGTCGTTCCCCGTCACGTTGCCGTTCCAGCGGTTCACCGGCGTCTACCAGGACGGGAAGAGCTACACCCAAGGCGATACGGTTACCTGGGCCGGCTCGACGTGGCATTGCCAGGAAGCGACGGCGACCAAGCCCGGCGATGGGTCGAAGTCATGGCAACTGTGCGTCAAGCGCGGACGTGACGGGAAAGACGGCCTGGAAGGCGCTCCAGGGCGCCCAGGACGCGATCTCACCGAAGGGCGGCGCTGATGGCCCTCGTGACGCTCGCCGTCGCTAAAACCCATTTACACGTCACCACGTCGGACCGGGACACCGACATTCAACGCCTGGTCGATGAGGCCAGCGCGATCGTGATCGACTATCTGAAGAGCCGCGCGGACGACACCTGGACCGACGTCACGGTGCCGAAGCCGGTGCAAGCCGCGACGCTGCTGCTCGTCGGCCATTACGACGAACACCGCGGCGACGACATGACCGCCGACGCCAACGTCTGGGCGGCCGTCGAACGGCTGCTGGTCCGGTATCGGGATCCGGCCCTGGCATGAGTATCGGGGCCCATCGCCACCTCGTGCAGCTGCAGAACCCCGGCGCCGCCGCGCCCAACGGCGACGGCGGCTTCTCCGAGACCTGGACGGATCTGACGCCGGCGACGCTCTACGTCAGCGTCGAGCCCGCGTCGGCGCGGGACCTGGAACGCATTGCCGCCGGCACGGTCATCTCGTCGGCTTCGCACATCGTTAAGGGGCCGTATCACGCCGGCGTGACGACGAAGACGCGGGTGCTGTTCAACGGCCGCACGCTGGCGGTGACGGCGGTGGCGAACCCCGGCGAACGCAACGTGTCGCTGGAGCTCGTGTGCGCGGAGGTGGTGGCATGAGCGCCGCCCTGACCTGGAGCGGCCTCGACGAGCTCCGCGCCGAACTGCGCCGGCTGCCGGAAGACCTGCGCGGCGAAGCCGGCCACGTGGCGGAAGCCGCGGCGAACGCCGCGACGACCACCATCAAAGGCGTCTACGGCCAGCACCGGGTGACCGGGCATCTGCAGAACGCGACGTCGGTCGAAGAGATCCACACCGGCCCGTTCGGCGTGGGCTACCGGGTGCGGGTGTCCGACCCGATCGCGTGGCTGTTCGACAACGGCTCGCAGGCGCGGCACTGGGCGGGCGGCAAGAGCACCGGCACGATGTGGGGGAAGACGCCACCGACGCATGCCTTCGTGCGCACGATGATCCGCGCGCGGCGTCCCATGTACGCCCAACTCAAGGACCTGCTCGTGCGGCACGGGCTGTCCGTCAGCGGGGACGCGTAAATGGTCGACTCCTCGGCCATCGGCAACGCGCTGGTCGCGAAACTCGGCGGGGACGCCACGTTGCTGGCGCTCTGTCCGAACGGGATCTACTTCGACGAAGCGCCGCCTGGGGCGACCCGGTTTGTCATCGTCTCGTTGGTGTTCGCCCAGGACGAAGGCGTCTTCGGCGGGCGCGCCTTCGAAGACCACCTGTATCTGGTCGAGGCCCGGATGCTCTCGACGAGCGGCGGCGACAGCAAAGCCGCGGCCGCGCGGATCGACGCGCTGCTCGAGGGCGGCGTATTGACGATCGACGGCTATGACCTGATGACGATGCACCGCGACGAGTTCGCACGCGGCACGGAAGTCGATGCGATTGATCCGAGTCTCCGGTGGACCCGGCGCGGCGGGCGCTACCAGGTGCAGGCGAGCATCCCGGTGATCCCGACGGCGCCGTCTTGGATCCAGAGCGGGTTCAGTCAATGAGCGGCCCGGTCCTCGTTAAACCGGCGTTTCAGTCGGCGCTGGCCGACAGTGGCGATGCCACGAAGCTCGGGCCAAATTCGTGGAACGCCGCGAGGCTCTTCTCCGGCGGCGTCAACGGCGAAATGCTGGTGCGGGATACCGCGTCGGCGACGGGCGCGTCATGGACGACCGCGGGCGGCGGCGGGGGATCCACGACGGACGCGAGTCTGCTGGTCTCCGGGACCCTGGCCGATGCGCGCCTGAGTGCGAACGTCGTCACCGCGGCCAGTGCGACGGCCCTCACGAACAAGACCGGGGCGATCTCGCAGTGGACGAACGACGCGAGTTACACGACGCTGGCCGCGGTCGCGGGCGTCGGCTACCTCACCGCCGCCGGGGCCGCCGCGCTGACGAACAAGACGGGCGCCATCAGTCAGTGGACGAATGACAGCGGGTACCTCACCGCCATCACCCCCGGCGGGTCCACGACCCAGGTGCAATTCCACAACGCGGGCGTGTTGGGCGGCGATGCCCGATTGACCTGGGCGGGCCGGGCGCTCTTTGTGGGCCCGGATGCGCTGCTCACGGGTGGCGCCAACAACGTCATCGGCGTCTTTCCAAGCGCCCAGACCATCACGATCGAGTCCACGATCAGCGGCGGGGACCAGGTTGCCGCCCTGAAAAGCCAAACCCTCGCCGACCCCGCGAGCCACGGTAATGCCCGGTTCGGCGGGACCGAGTTCGGGGTGGTGACAAAAGACGGCAACACCCACGATTTCAATCAGCTCTACAACTACTTCGCCGCGTTCCATCAAGGGAGCGGCACCGCGCAATTCGTGCGTGGCGTCTTTGCGGACGCGGAAGTCTTCGCCGGGTCGAGTGGCCTCGGCCACGCCACAGACGTCTCGGCGCTGGTCGCGTACACGTCCGTGGACCCCGGAGCGGCGACGAACGCGCACGGCCTGCTCGTCTTCGATGTCGCGGGGGCCACGAACAACTACGCGATTAAGACCGGCCTGGGCCTCGTGAGTTTGGGCGATGCGGTCACGATCACCGGCACCGTCACCGCGGCGAATCTCTCCGGCACGAATACCGGCGATCAAAATCTCTCGGCGTATGTGACGCTGACCGGCGCGCAAGCCCTGACGAACAAGACCGGGGCGATTAGCCAGTGGACCAACGACGCGAGTTACACGACGCTGGCCGCGGTCGCGGGCGTCGGCTACGCGACGGCGACGAGTGCCACGGCCTTCACGAATAAGACCGGCGCCATTTCCCAGTGGACGAACGACAGCAGTTTCACCACGCTGGCGGCGGTCGCAGGTGTGGGCTACGCCACCGCCACCAGTGCGACGGCCTTTACCAACAAGACCGGGAATATCAGTCAGTGGACGAATGACAGCAGCTTCACGACCTTAGCCGCGGTTGCGGGCGTCGGCTACCTCACCAGCGTCACCGCGCACGCGTTGCTCTCGGCCACGCACAGCGACACGCTCGCCGCGGCCGTCGCACGTGGGTCCCTCATCCTCGGCAACAGCACGCCGAAGTGGAGTGCGCTCGCGATCGGGACCGTGGGGAAGGTTCTGCAATCGGACGGCACGGACGTCTCGTGGGCGACGCCGACGGGCACCGGGACGCCGGTGCTGGCGACCTCTCCCACCCTCGTGACGCCGCTGCTCGGCACGCCGACGTCGGGCGTGGCGACCAATCTCACGGGCACGGCGGCCGGGCTGACGGCGGGCACCGTCACGACCAACGCGAACCTGACGGGGCCGATCACGAGCGCGGGGAACGCCACGGCGATTGCCGCGCAGACCGGCACGGGCACCACGTTCGTGATGAATACCTCCCCGACGCTGGTGACGCCCGTGCTCGGTGTGGCGGCGGGCACGAGTCTGGTCCTGACAGAAGCGGTGGGCGCATCGGCGTTGACGCTGACCGGCGCGACACAGGTGACCTCGTTCCCCGTCCTGACCGCGACGCAGACCTGGAACGCGAGCGGCACGACGTTCACGGCCGCGAAACTGAACGTCACGAGCACGGCCAGTGCGACCGCGTCGCTGCTGCTCGATCTCCAGGTCGGGGCGGCGTCGAAGCTGAATGTCCGCAAGGACGGCACGATCATCAGCGCCGCGTCCACCAATGGCGGGCTGGCGCTGCAAGGAGGCGGCACCGTCGCCGCCTACTTAGAGATCCTGGGCGAGTCGGTCTTCGTCACGAACGGCACAATCCTCGCCGCGATCAATCGCTCCTCGGTGCGGGGCTTTTCGACCACCTGGGGCGGCTCGTACGCGTGGGGCACGTCCACGACCAACGCCAACGGGAGCGGGGCCGATCTGTTTCTCTACCGCGATGCGGCCGCCACCCTGGCACTGCGCAACGCCACGACGGCCCAAAAGTTCCGCCTCTATAACACCTTCACCACCGTCGACACCGCCGGGGAGTGGTGGAAGCAGGACTGGATCACCACCGCCAATCAATTCCGCATGGGCGCGGTCAAAGGCAGTTCCACCGGCACGGCGCGCGTCGCGAGTTGGGACTATGGCGCGGCCGAAGCCTCACCGACCGCCGCGATCACGGTCCCGATCACGTCGGGCAACATCGTCTTCGGCGGCGGCGTGCAGCTCTCGAATGCCGCGGTGACGGGCTTAACCGCCGGCGTGCTGGCGGGGACGACCAACGCCTCGATCGTGCTCTACGACTCGGGCGGCCAGGCGTATCGGGTCCCTTGCATCATTTAGAGGAGTTATGGCTGTCCTGTCGATCACGATTCCCGACGCGCAAGTCACCCGCCTCGTTGCGGCCGTCGCGCAGCAGCGCGGCGTCGACGTCTCGGCGATGACGGTCCCGCAGAAGCTCGCGCTGATGAAAACCGACGTGGTCAATTACTGGCTGGGACTCCTGCAAGCGTCAGAAATTCCCGCGGTCGTGACCACGGCCCAAGCGGCGCGCATCGCCGACATCGCCGCGAACCTCACCGTCACGTAGTGGGCTGGGCACAGAGAAGGAGACGGATGACCCGAGTACTGGATCTCACCGGCGACAAAGCGGCGAAGCGGTTCGATCTGCTGCGCACGGCCCTCTTGTCCGGCGGCGACGGCAAAGGCGAGCGCGTGCGCGCCACGCTCCGCAAGGAAGCGCGCCTGCTCGACGCCTTGGACGCCGTCTCGCACCTCACGACGGACGGGGACCCGGACCGGCGCCTGCTGAACGCCGACGTGGGCACGCTGACGATCAGCCAGGAAGACTTCGACCTGCTGCAGAAATACGTCGATACCACCCCCTGGATCCCGCGCGTGGCACGCGAGGCCGTGGATCTGCAGGACTGGCTCTCCGCGAGTGAGAAGCACGACGACTGACGCGACGACCGACGGCACCGAACCCATAGGGCGACACAGGCAGTTAAAAGGGGCAGAACATCATGGCCATTCTCAGTGGACGCAACGGACAAGTCCTCTACGATCCCACCGGCAGCACCACCTTCGCCGCGCTCGTGTCGCTCAAGAACTGGAAGGCCAGCTTCAAGACGGACTACATCGACGTCACCTGCTTCGGTGATACCAACAAGGTGAAGGTCCCCGGGCTGCCCGACATCAGCGGCAGCGGCGACGGCTTCTGGAACAGCACCAACGTCGTGCTGTTCACGGCGTCGGCCGCGACCACGCCGGGCCGGTTGAAGCTCGTGCCGAGCTCCGTCGAGTCCACGTTCTTCTGGAGTGGCCTCGCCTACCTGTCCGCCGACATTGACGTGTCGGTCGACGGCGCGCCGGCCGTGTCCTTCGCCTGGACCGCCGCAGGGGCCTTTACCGAGGCGCCATAACCCGTCGCGATGTGGGACGGCTCGTTTCATTCCGTCAAGATCCGGGGGACGGCCGGCGCCCTCCTCTGGAGCTATCACACCGCCGCGACGCTCGGACCCTGGGCCATCCGCAAGGGCGGCGAAGGCACCTGGATCCTCACGGCGACGTGCACGCAGGTCGATGCGTTTCAGATCCGTCAGCGCCCCATCCTCTTCACCGGCCCGCGGGAGTCCGGGGAGGGGATGTGGTGCTGGGGCGTGGAGTCGCTCGACGTCGTCGGGCGGCAGGTGCGCGCCCGGCTCGGGCCGCCGGAACAATAACCCCAAGGAGGACGTGTGAGTCTGTTTGTCGAAGCGAAGGTCGATCGGCTCCCGGTCGAGACGGTCGACGGGGCGCAGTGGATCGACGTGCGGCACCGGCTGAACGCCGGGGAATACGAGGCGATGTTCGAAGCGTGGTACGACGCCGAGAACCGCTTTCACCCGTCACGCGTGCGGCGCGTCAAGGTGCTGGCGTATCTCGTCGGCTGGTCGCTGACGGATAACGGCGCCCCGGTACCGATCACCGCCGATGCGTTGCGGGCGCTGGAGCTCCCCGTCTTCAAAGCGATCGCCGATGCGATCGAAGCGCACGAAGAGAAGAGCGAGGCCGAAGCGACCGCCCGAAAAAACGACCCGGCTGGCGTGGCCGCTTAGTCAGCGACCTCGCCATCTGTAAGTTCATGGGCTGGACGCTCGAGTATGTGCAGGCGCTCGACCGCGATGTGCGCGCCGTGCTGATTGACGAGATCAACCACGTGAACAAGCGCGACGCCGCCCCCGATCCGGACAAAGAGGAGGACTGGTAACCCGACATGGCGATCACCGGCACATTCAAAGCGGACTTCTCGTCGTTTAACGACGCCGTCGGCAAAGCCGAAGCGAAGCTGAAAGACTTCGCGTCGGGCTCGGCGGCCGTCGAGAAGTCGCTGAACCGGATGGTCGACAACTTCTCGGGGCGGAAGCTGATCTCTGACGCCACCTTGATGGCGGAAGCTGTCGAGCGCATCGGGGGCAAGTCGAAACTTACCGCGACCGAGCTCGAGACCGTCGGGAAGAAAGCCGCCGAAGCCGCCGAGAAGATGAAGGCGATGGGCGTCGAGGTGCCGGCGAAGCTGCAGGCCCTTGCCGATAGCGCGAAGTCGGCCCAGGGCGCGGTCAGCACGCTCGGCACGACCTTCCTCGGCACGATGGCCGGCTTCATCTCCGGGCAAGCCGTCCTCAACGCGACGCAGGCCGCCTTCCATGCGCTGACCGGCGTTGTCTCCAACTTCGGCGCGATCATTCTCAAAGGCGCGCAGGTCGCCGACGTCGAAGAGAACTTCACCAAGCTCACGGCGCAGGTGGGGATCCTGGGCACCACGCTCCTGACCACGCTGCGCAGCGGGACGCACAACACGATCACCGACTTCGAACTGATGAAGACGGTGACGAAGGACCTCGCGGCCGGGCTCACCCTCACCGACGCGCAGTTCGGGACGTTGGCGAAAGGCGCCTTCGCCCTGGCGCAGGCCACCGGCGGCAGCGTCGCGGACGGCCTCAACACGATGAACGACGCGATGCTCACCGGGCGCACCCGGGCGCTCGCGCTCCTGACCGGCAAGATCGACCTGGAAGCCGCAGAGATCAAGTACGCCGCCTCGCTCGGGACGAGTCGCGACAACCTCTCGGACGAAGGCAAGCTCGAAGCGGCACGCGCGGCGATTCTGGAGTCGGTGACCAAGGCCACAGAGCGCCTGGGTGAGCAGACCGACGGCCTGGACGAACTCGTCGACCAGGCGAACGTGTCCTGGCAGAACTTCACGGAGAACCTCGGGAAGACGATCGCGACGTCCGACGTGCTGATGGGCGGGCTCGTCGAATTACGCAAGAGTCTCATCGACACGTTTGGCGGCACGCAGGAGGAGGCGATCAAGCAGATCGCCGCCCGCGTGGATGACGCGGCGATCGCGATCGTCGGCCTGGCGGAAGTCGGGGTCACGTCGGCCGGCTTCCTCGTGAAGGAGTGGTACGCCGTCGAGAAGCTGTACGGGAATATCGCGCAGGTCATCGACGGCGATGTGCTCGTGTTCAAGTCGCTCGCGAGCGCGGTCGCAGAGCTCGGCGCGGTGTTGCACTTGCCCGGGGCCACCGAGAGCGTCCAACGGATCGACGCCGAACTCCAGATGATCATGGAGCGGATGGTCGCCCGGGGCAAGGCGCTGCAGGCTGAGAGTGCCGCCCAGGGCGACGTCGACGCGGCGACCGCGAAGTATGTTGCGACCCTCGAAGCCCTCCGGCAGAAGATGGAGGCGATTCGCAATAAGCCGCTCGTGATCGCCGACCCTGCACAACTGGCGGCGACCGGCGCGGGACTCGGGACTGTCGCGTCGAGCATTAAGAGCGTCACGAAGGAAATGGAAGCCGCCGCGAAAGAGGCGGCCGCAGCCCTCAAAAAATGGCAGGCCGCGACGGACGAGCTCAAGGGCGCGACCTCGAAATTCGGCGACGTGCTCAACACCGTCGACGGGACGGTCGCCGAGGCGATCAAGTTCTATCTCAAGGCCGGCATCAGCCAGAAGACGTTGGCCACGGCCTACGGGCTGACCGAGGTCCAGGTGAAGGCCGTCGCGGAGAGCACCAAGATCGCGGCCGACGTGCTCAAGGTCGAGACCGGGGTCGCCGGCGAGACGACACAGGCCCTCAAGCGGCTCGTCGACATGTCGCGGACGTTTGACGATCGGCCGTTCGCGGGATCGCTCGCCCGCCTGCGGGAGATCGAAGGCGGGATCCGAACCGGTGTGATTCCCGCGATGCACGGCTGGGGTACCGAGTACGACGCGCTCGACGAGAAGGCGAAGAAAGTCCTCGCGGACCACAAGCA
>Ga0068868_100002924_pt1 | contig 11855 bp, 10 predicted proteins | sample KBSMisM42_FD_64660 | JGI IMG/M metagenome (GOLD analysis project Ga0068868, IMG submission 64660) | Miscanthus rhizosphere microbial communities from Kellogg Biological Station, Michigan, USA - KBS Miscanthus M4-2 | ecosystem: Host-associated > Plants > Roots > Rhizosphere > Soil ...
GTGCGCCACATCGACTGGAACGTCACCGCGCGGCTGCAGCAGCCGTACGTGCGGCAGTTCACCGAAGACCGCGAGCTGAGCGCCTGGTTCCTTGTCGACCTGAGCGCGAGCGTCGATTTCGGCTCGGACCGGCTGAGCAAGCGCAGTGTCGCGGCCGAGTTCGTCGGCGTGCTCGCGCGGCTCCTGACGCGCCACGGCAACCGCGTCGGCGCACTGCTGTACGGCACCGAGGTCGACACCGTGATCCCGGCGCGCGGCGGGCGCTTGCATGTGCTGGAGCTGCTGCAGCGCATGAGTGCGCGCCCGGCGCAAACCGCGCCCGGGCCGACCCGGCTCGCCGACCTGCTGCGCGCGGCGCAGCGCATCGTCAAGCGCCGCAGCAGCGTGTTCATCGTCTCCGACTTCATCAGCGCGCCGGGCTGGGAAGCCGCGCTCGCGCAGCTGGCGCGGCGCCATGAGGTGACCGCGGTGCGGCTGTTCGACCCGCTCGAGATGGACCTGCCCGACATCGGGCTGCTGACGCTGCGCGATGCCGAGAGCGGCGAGGAGGTGCTGGTCGACACCCACGACCGCGGCTTCCGCACGCGCTTCAAGGCCGCGGCCGAGCGGCGCGAGGCCGCGCTGCTCGAGGGCCTGGCGAGCGCCGGCGTCGACACGCTCGAGCTCGCGACCGACGACGACCTGATGGATGCGATCCTGCGCTTCGCCGACCTGCGCAAGCAGCGCAGCCGGCTCGCCAACTGGAGCGCGAAGCCGGGCCGGGCCGGCTCGGCGAATCACCTCGTCGCGAACCGCAGCGCCGCCGCATCGGCGCCGGGACGGGCGCGCGACGTTGCGGACGAAAGCGCGCGATGAAGCCGTTCATGACCTTCATCTGGCCCGAGCTGCTGTGGGGCCTGATCGCGCTGCCGCTGCTGATCGTTCTGTACGTCTGGCTGCAGCGCCGCCGCAAGAAGACGACGCTGCGCTACGCGAATCTCGGCCTGGTCCGCGAGGCGCTCGGCAAGAGCGTCGCGTGGCGCCGCCATCTGCCGCCGGCGCTGCTGTGGGTCGCGATCGCGGCGCTGCTGTTCGCCGCCGCGCGGCCGGCTGCGGTGATCACGCTGCCGTCGCAGCAGGAGACGATCGTGCTGGCGATCGACGTCTCGGGCAGCATGCGCGCCGCCGATGTGCTGCCCGACCGCATGACCGCCGCGAAGGAGGCCGCGAAGGCCTTCGTCGCCGACCTGCCGCGCAGCGTGCGCATCGCGGTCGTGCAGTTCGCCGGCACCGCCGCGGTGGTGCAGGCGCCGACCTTGAGCCGCGACGACGTGGTCGCCGCGATCGATCGCTTCCAGCTGCAGCGCGGCACCGCGATCGGCAGCGGCATCGTGCTGTCGCTGGCGACCTTGTTCCCCGATGCCGGCATCGACCTGTCGCAGATCACCGGCCAGCGCGAGATGCCGCCGGGCCCGAACGACAAGCCGCGACCCGAGTTCAAGCCGGTGCCGCCGGGCTCGTACGGCTCGGCCGCGATCATCCTGCTGACCGATGGCCAGCGCACCACCGGTCCCGACCCGGTCGAGGCCGCGAAGATGGCCGCCGACCGCGGCGTGCGCGTCTACACCGTCGGCGTCGGCACCAAGGAGGGCGAGACCATCGGCTTCGAAGGCTGGTCGATGCGGGTGCGGCTCGATGAAGACACGCTCAAGAGCATCGCGACGCTGACGCACGCCGATTACTTCTACGCCGGGACCGCCGACGATCTGAAGAAGGTCTACCAGGGCCTGAGCACGCGGCTCATCGTCGAGAAGAAAGAGACCGAGATCACGGCGCTGTTCGCGGCGGTCGGGGCGCTGCTGGTGGTGATCGCGGCCAGCTTGAGCGTGTGGTGGTTCGGGCGCGTCGCGTAGGAGCCCCGGGCAGCAAGAAGCCGAGCCGCCTTCAACCGAACCGGCCCTGCAGGAACCAGCACGGCGCCTGCGCCGCGACCGGCAGCCGCGCGCGGTAGACCCATACCAGCGCGCCACCGGGCTGCTGGGCGATGTAGTAGTCGCGCTCGACCAGCGCGGCGTCCCACCAGCCGGTCTCGATGCGCTCGGGGCCGCTGAGAAACTGCAGCGGCTGGCCATCGAGCAACGGGCCTTCGGCGCGCTCGGTGAGCGGCTCCGGCTGCTGCATCAGCCACACCGGGCGCACCGGCTGGGAGAGGCGCCGCTCATCCGGATCGCGCGGCGACGCGGCGCGGAACCCGGCACCGGCGCTGCCAGCCCGCGACGGGCGCATCTGCGCATCGGCCTCGCGCCATGCGGTTGCCAGCTCGGGGCGATGCTCCGGCACCTGCGCCATGCGCAGCACCTGCGCGCCGCCGAGCCGGGCCTGAAGCCGCTCGATCAGGCGCGTCAGGCCTTCGAGCTCAGACGCCGGCGTCGGGAAGAGCTCGGCATTCGGCGGGGCACGCTTGGCGATGTCGTCGGCCTGCAGCGCAAGCTCGAGCGTGGGTGCGGGCAGCTGCAATGGCGCGAGCCGCTCGCGCAGCAGCATCAGCAGGTGGGCGCTGTCGCGCGACGGTTCGGCCAGCGCGATCTCGAGGGTCGTGAGGGAGGGGCCGGGCGCGTCGCGGCGCGAACGCTTCTCGTGTTCCATCACGAGCCGGAAGCGGCGCACGAAGGCATGTTGCGCCGACAGCCACGCGACCAGCCGCTCGAGCAGCACGGCCGCACCGTGCAGCAATTGCGCGCCGGTATCGGCACGCGCGAACAGCTCGAGCCGGCTCGCAAATGCCGGCGGCAGGCTCAGCGGCTCACGCGGGTCGGGCCGCTGGCCGAGCGCACGGTCGAACTCGCTCAGCACGAGCTCGCCGAAGCGACGCGCGAGGCCGTCGCGCGGCACGGTCTTCAGATCGGCAAGGGTGCGCAGCCCCATGCCCTGCAGCGCTTCCCAGTGCGCGCGGCCGGGGCCGAGCAGCCAGACCGGCATGGCCGACAGCGCGCGCCGGGTGGCGGCGAGATCGACGCAATCGAGCTCGCGGTGCTCGCGCGCGAGCAGCGCAGCGCCCAGCGGCGTGGCGGCGCTGACCATGTTCAACCGGTGACCGAGCGGCGCGAGCGCCGCCCGCAGGCGCCGCCGCAAGGCCGCCAGGCCGCCGAAATAGCGCAGGCTGGCCTGCACTTCGAGCAGCACGGTGTGGGGGCTCGCGCCGGGCTGGGCGGCGCTGGGGGGCTCGATCACGACATGGGGCGTGAACGCCAGCGCCGCGTGCGCGACGGCGATCAGCGCCTGTGCGTCACGCGCCGGGGCGGCCTGGCCGAGCGTGAGCTGCGGTGCCAACGCCAGCGCGGTGGCGCGCTTGATGCCGGGCTTGATGCCGAGCGCACGCGCCGCGCTGTTGGCGCTGACGATGCAGTGGGCATCGGCGAGAGCGAGCGCGCGGGATGCCGCAGGAGGCCCCTCTTCGGGCTCGCTCGGAGCCGGCTCGACGAGCGTGGCCGCGAAGGTCTCGAGCGACAGCAACGGCAGGTGCAGGGCGATCCAGAGCACGGCGAAGCACCACGGACCAGCCGGCTGGCATCACGGCGCGAGGTTGACGAAGGTGGCGGCGGGCAGCGGGGCGCGGGGTGCGGCATCGGCCGGTGCCAGCCCTTCGCTGGCGCGCTGCCGCGCGGTCTCGCCCAGCACCGGCGGCAACGCGAGCTGCAGCGGCGTTTCCAGCGGCGGCCCGCGGCGCTTGAGCACGCGCACCGCCAGCCCATCGGCGCCGCTGGCGCGCAGCGCCAGGCGCAAGGGAGCGGCCGTGGGGCGCTGCGCGGCGCTCATCTCGCGCAGCACGAAGGCCGGGCCGTCATGGGCATGCGCGGCCAGCTGCAGGCGGCGCAGCCGCTCGGCGCGCAGCCGCGGCGGCAGCCACGCGAGCACCGCGCCGACATGGCCGCTCTTGAGGGCCTGCTCGAGCGCCCAGAGGCTGTCGGTGCCGGCGATCAGGCGGCTGCGGGTGTGGATGACCAGCAGCTGCTCGACATCGAACCCGAGCTGCGCGAGCGCAGCCGCCGACAGTGCCATCGGCGGATCGAACAGCATCACCAGCCGGCCCGCGCGCTGCGTGGCGACGAGGCTGGCACTGAGCAACCGGATCTCGCCGACGCCCGGCTGCGGCAGCAGCAGCTCGGTCAACGCACGACGCGGCCAGCCGCGCCCGGGCAGCTGCGCATCGAGCGCAGCAAATCCGCTGGGCAGCGCGGCATCGGCGTGGCGCCCGAGCTGGTGACCGAACCAGAGCGCCGGGTGCAGGGTTTCGGGCCGGATGATGGGCGTGCGATGCGGTGCCGGCGCGCCGCTCGATGCCACTGCCGGCACGGCACCGCTCGACGCCACCGCCGGCAAGCGCGGCGGCGGCAAATCGGCAACGGTGGCGGGCATGCAATCCATTTGACTACTGTACGTTCATACAGTTGTCGACGCAAGCTCAGGGCCATGGCGGCACGCCCGCCGCACGCCGAGCCCGATGCCGCCTTGGCCCAGCGCCAGCCATTCAGGCCTTAGGCAACCAATCGATTGCTTTTGTCAAATAAATGCGAAAGAATCGGCGGCCCCCGCACCTGCGCACTGTCATTGATGAACCCTGACCCGACTCCTGCCGACGCTTCCCGTGTCGAGGCGATCCGGCGCTTCAACCGCTTCTACACGCGCCGCATCGGCGTGCTTCACGAAGGCCTGCTGCACTCCAAGTTCAGCCTGACCGAATCACGCCTGCTGTGGGAGCTGGCGCACCGCGACCAGCTGACCGCGACCGAACTCGCGCGCGAACTCGAGCTCGACGCCGGCTACCTGAGCCGCCTGCTGCGCGCTTTCAAGGAGCGCGGCCTGCTCAGGAGCGCGCGCGCCAAGGCCGATGCCCGCCACCAGCACCTGAGCCTGACCGCCGCCGGCCAGCGCGCCTTCGCGCCGATCAACACGCGCTCGCAGGCCGACGTGAGCGCACTGCTGGCCCGGCTCGGCGAGGCGCAACAGCAGCATCTGCTGGCGGCCATGTCGACCATCGAGCAGCTGCTGGGCGACGCCACCGCCGCGCGCAGCCGCCCCGGCCTGCTGCGCCCGCATCGCCCTGGTGACATCGGCTGGGTGATTGCGCGCCACGGCGCCCTGTACCACCAGGAGTACGGCTGGGATGCCGGCTTCGAGACGCTGGTCGCCCGCATCGCGGCGGATTTTCTCGAGCGCTTCGATGCCCGGCGCGAGGCCTGCTGGATTGCCGAGCGCGACGGTGCGAACGTCGGCAGCGTCTTCCTGGTTCAGGCGCGCGATGCGGTCCAGGCGCCGATCGACGGCGTCGCCCAGCTGCGGCTGTTGCTGGTCGAGCCGGCGGCTCGCGGCCTCGGACTGGGTGAGCGGCTGGTCGACGAATGCAGCCGCTTCGCGCGCCACGCCGGCTACCGCAAGATCGTGCTCTGGACCAACCGCGAGCTGCTGGCCGCGCGCGCCATCTACCGCAAGCAGGGCTATGCGCTGGTGAAGAGCGAGCCGCACCACAGCTTCGGCCACGACCTTGTCGGCGAGACCTGGGAGCTGGTGTTGTGACGCCGCCCTGCCCGTGCGGATCGGGATCCCAATCGGCTGCCCAATCGGTTGCCAGTTACGCCGACTGCTGCGGCCGTTACCACGCCGGGCCGCTGCACCTGCTCGCGCCCAGCGCCGAGGCGCTGATGCGCTCACGCTACAGCGCGTTCGTGCTCGGCCTGCCCGACTACCTGCTCGCGACCTGGCACCCGAGCACGCGCCCACCGCGGCTCGAACCCGACGACGCCAGGCTGAGATGGCTGGGCCTCGAGGTACACCGACACACGATCGTCGACGCCGACCATGCGACGGTCGAGTTCGTCGCCCGCAGCAAGCTCGGCGGGCGCGCCCACCGCCTGCATGAACTCAGCCGCTTCGTGCGCGAGGCGGGGCGCTGGTATTACGCCGACGGCGAGCTGCGCTGACATCGCCGCTCCGAAGCGCGCGATCCGCCCCTCGGGTGGCGCCGATACGCCGACAACGGGTGCGCCATCAGTTCAGGCGAATTCCTGGCGCACGCCGGCCGACATCAGCCGGCGAATGATCCAACCCAGCAGCGAGCAGCCGACCAGGGTCATCAGCACCGCCATCACGCGCGCCGCAGTCACGAAGCCGCCGAACACGCCGAGCGCCTGGGCCGGGATCGAGGCGCCGCGCAGCGTGTTGCTGACCAGTGATTGCACGACCTCCTGCTGCAGCCACAGGCCCATCAGGTTGGCGACGATCGCGAACACGAGCAGGCCGATGAAGGTGCGCCGCGCCCAGTCGAGGCGCATCAACAGGCCGATTGCCGACGCCAGCGTGGCGAGCGACATCACGAGGCCGGTGCCGACGACCCACGGCAGGTAGCCGATCAGCAGGCCCGTCAGCAGCGGCAAGGCGTCGCGCCCGGTCTCGAGCTGCAGCCCCGGCATCAGCGAAGCGACGGCGGCATTCTGGACCAGCGCCGACGCACTCGCGACGGCGGCCAGGATGATGAACACCCAGGCGGTCGCGGTGACGAACATCGAACGGGCCCCGACGGTATAGGTTTGCGGCATGACGGACCTCTCAGCCCGGGCAGGCATCGGCGGCCCGGCGACAGCGGAGCCCGCGACCACGGGTTCGACGCATGCCGCAATTCTGAGCCGCGATGTATGACAGGACATCCCTCGCTTGAGGGTCGACCCCCACGTTCCACAGGGGGTGGTGCGCTGCGCGGGGTCGGGTGCAGTCGATCGACCACCCGCCCGACGCCGCTCAGAGCGGTGTGAGGCTTTCGCCCCGTCAACCGTCGGATGGCCTCTGAGCGAGCGGACTGCGCTGCACAATTGCACAGGTGCTTCGCTCCGTCGGCTCAGCCGAAGCGCACCGCGTAGATCGGCGGCAGGCGCGCCCCGAGCATCGCCCAGTGCGCGCCGCCGTCGTCGCTGCCCCACACGCCGCCGGTCGTGCTGCCCATCAGCAGCCGCTCGCCGCTCGCATCGACGGCCAAGCCGTGGCGGTAGATCAAGTCGTAGCAATCCTGCTGCGGCAGGCCGCTGCGCAGGGTCTCGAAGCTGCGGCCGCCGTCGCGCGTGCGGTTGACGGCGAGCGCGCCATCGACCGGCACGCGCCGCTGGTCGGCCACGCCGGGCACGAACCACGCCGTGTCGCCTTGCGCCGGGTGGACAGCGACCGCGAAACCGAAGTTCGCCAGCGGCACGCCGCCGACCTCGTGCCACGAGCGCGCATCGTCGGTCGAGCGCCAGATGCCGTTGTGGTGCTGGCACCAGAGCACGTCCGGCTGGGCCGGGCAGCGCACGATGCGGTGCGGGTCCTGGGTGTTGCCGTTGTCGGCCTGCTCGGGCGGCATGTAGGCGGCGCGCATGCCCTCGGCCTGCAGTTGCCAGTGCGCGGCGTCGTCGCGGCTCACCCAGACGCCACCGCAGCTGATGCCCACGAGCAACTCGCCGGCCTGCGCCGGGTGCGGGCAGATCGAATGGATGCCGGGCACGTCGTAGCCGCCGCCGAACCATTCGGCGCGGCCGGGCTGGTTCCACAGCGCCTCGACCAGCTGCCACGACTCGGCACCGTCGACCGAGCGGAACAGGCCGCCCGGCAAGGTGCCCGCCCACAAGGTGCCGGCAGCCGCGCCCTGCCCGGCTTCGAGCGACCAGATCTGCTGCAGCTTCCAGGCCACGCCGCCGGCCGGCTCGCCTTCGGGCTGCGGCGGATAGAGCGGCGCCGGCAGCTCGTGCCAGTGCGCGCCCGCGTCGTCGGAGGCATGGACCTTGACGCCGAAATGCCCCAGGTTGAGCGCCGCCAGCATCCGGCCCGACGGCCCCGCCCCATCGGCGCGCGGCGGCAGCACCATCGACACCGGCTCGCCGAGAAAGTGCACCCGTTCGATGGCCCAGCTGTCGCGCCGGTGGCGCAGCTCGAACAGGCCTTTGCGGGTCGCGATCCAGGCGCGTGAATCCATGGGACGGTCTCCTTGGTCGATCGGGCCGGGTCAGCCACCCGACAGGGCTTGCAGCACATGGACCCGGCTGTCGGGCGCGAGCGGGTCGTCGAGCGCGATGCGATTCAGGCAGCGCCGGCCGTCGATGAACGCGACCACGTTGGCGCGCATGTGGCCCTGGTCGTCGAGCACGTAGCCGCGCAGCCGCGGGTTCAGCGCGAACGCCGCCTCGAGCGCGCCGCGCAGCGTCGCCGCTTGCGCATCCACTTCGGGCGCCTCGGTGAAGCGACGCAGCTGCTGGGTGAAAACGATAAGCGCCACGCCCGATGATGGCGCGGTGCTGCGTCACAATCAATCGCACAGAACCTGGGTTCCACCCGATGTCACGGAGGCGACAAAGATGAACGGTCTGATGATGCAGCAGCCGCTGCTGATCTCTTCGCTGCTGGTCCACGCGGAGCGCCATCATGGCGACCAGGAGGTGGTGTCGCGCCGCGTCGAGGGCGACATCCACCGCACGACCTACCGCGCGCTCGCGGCGCGCGCCCGCCGCATGGCGAACGCGCTCGCCAAGCTCGGCGTCAAGCCGGGTGAGCGGGTCGCGACGCTGGCCTGGAACGGTTACCGCCACATGGAGCTGTACTACGCGGTCTCGGGCTCGGGCGCGGTGCTCCACACCCTGAACCCGCGCCTGCATCCGGATCACGTGGTCTACATCGCCGACCACGCCGAAGATCAGGTGCTGTTCTTCGACCTGACCTTCCTGCCGCTGATCGAGGCGATCGCGCCGCGCGTCAAGACCATCAAGCGCTTCGTCGCGATGACCGATCGCGCGCACATGCCGGCCACGACGAAGATCCCCGAACTGCTGTGCTTCGAAGACCTGGTCGATGCGAACGACGACCGCTTCGACTGGCCCAGCCTCGACGAGAACCAGGCCTCGTCGCTGTGCTACACCTCGGGCACAACCGGCAACCCGAAGGGCGTGCTGTACAGCCACCGCTCCACCGTGCTGCACACCTTCGCGATCGCACTGCCCGATACGCTGAACTGCTCGGCGCGCGACGTGATCCTGCCGGTGGTGCCGATGTTCCACGTCAACGCCTGGGGCTTGCCGTACGCGGCCTGCATGATGGGCGCCAAGCTGGTGTTCCCGGGCGCCGGGCTCGACGGCAAGTCGCTCTATGAACTCTTCGAAACCGAGCGCGTGACAATGTCGGCCGGCGTGCCCACGGTGTGGCAGGGATTGCTCGGCTACGTCGAGGCCAACGGGTTGAAGTTCTCGACCATGCGCCGCACCGTGATCGGCGGCTCGGCATGCCCGCCGGCGATGATGAAGGCGTTCCAGGAGCAATACGACGTGCAGGTGATCCACGCCTGGGGCATGACCGAGATGAGCCCGGTCGGGACCGTGGCGATCCTGAAGGCGAAGCACCTAGGCATGGAATCCGACGCGCGCATGGCGGTGCAGGCCACACAGGGCCGCGCGGTCTACGGCGTCGACATGAAGATCGTCGACGCCGAGGGCGCCGAGCTGCCCTGGGACGGCAAGCAATCGGGCGAGCTGATGGTGCGGGGCCCGTGGATCATCGACACCTACTTCAAGGGCGAAGGCGGCAACCCTTTGGTGCCCGACGCGCAGGGCCATGGCTGGTTCCCGACCGGCGACGTCGCGACCATCGATGCCGACGGCTACATGCACATCACCGACCGCAGCAAGGACGTGATCAAGTCCGGCGGCGAATGGATCGGCTCGATCGACCTCGAGAACATCGCGATGGCGAACCCGAAGGTCGCGATGGCCGCGTGCATCGCGGCCAAGCATGCCAAGTGGGACGAGCGCCCGCTCCTGATCGTGGTCAAGAAGCCCGGGGTCGAGCTCAGCCGCGACGAGATGCTGGCGTTCTTCGAAGGCCGCATCGCGAAGTGGTGGATGCCCGACGACGTCGTCTTCGTCGACGCGATCCCGCTCGGCGCGACCGGCAAGATGCTGAAGAACCGGCTGCGCGAGCAGTACGGCGAGCACTTGCTGAAGACGACGGGCTGAGCCGACGGAGCGACGCACCTATGCAATTGGGCAGCGCAGTCGGCTCGTTCAGAGGCCATTCGGCGGTTGAGGGGCGAAAGCCTCACAGCCTCTGAAGTCGCCCGGCGTCACCTCGCTTGCACGCCGGCATCGTCTACGCCGCCCTCGCCTTCGTCTGGTGGGGGCTGTTCCCGCTGTACTTCAGGCTGGTCACGACGGTGGGCGCGGCCGAGGTGCTGGCGCACCGGGTCGTGTGGTGCCTGGTGTTCCTCGCAGTGCTGCTCTCGTGGCGGCGCCAGTGGGGCTGGCTCGCGCAAGTGCTGCGCCGGCCCAAGGTGCTCGCCGCGTTCGCCGCGAGCGCGCTGCTGATCGGCGCGAACTGGTTGACCTACATCTGGGCCGTGCTGCACGGCCATGTGCTCGAGTCGAGCCTGGGCTACTTCATCACGCCGCTGGTCAACGTGCTGCTCGGCATGAGCTTGCTGCACGAGCGGCTGCGGCGCACGCAGTGGGTCGCGCTCGCGATCGCCGCGCTCGGCGTGCTGTGGCTGACGGTGCAGGCCGGGCGCCCGCCCTGGATCGCGCTGGCGCTGGCGATCACGTTCGGCGCCTACGGGCTGATGCGCAAGATCGCCGCGCTCGGCGCACTCGAAGGGCTGACGCTCGAGACCCTGCTGCTCGCGCCGCTGGCGCTGCTGGTGCTGGGCATCGGCATCCGCGACGGCAGCGCCAGCTTCCCGGCGCCCGACCTGCTGACCAACCTGTGGATGATCGCGCTCGGCCCGATCACCGCGGTGCCGCTGCTGCTGTTCGCCGCCGGCGCGCGGCGCCTGTCGATGGCCACGCTCGGGATCGTCCAGTACATCGGCCCGTCGATCCAGTTCGCGCTCGGCGTGACCGTGTTCCATGAGCCGTTCTCGGCCGCGCGGCTGCTCGGCTTCGGCTGCATCTGGCTCGCACTGGTGATCTACAGCCTGGACGGCTGGCGCATCGCGCGATCGACGACCGCCGCCGCCTGATCGCGCATCAAGCCGCGACCGCCTCGGGCGCCGAGGTGCGGATCAAGTGGTCGAAGGCCCCGAGCGCGGCTTTCGCGCCGTCGCCGGTCGCGATGATGATCTGCTTGAACGGCACAGTCGTCACGTCGCCCGCGGCGAACACACCGGGCAGCGAGGTCTGGCCGCGCGCATCGACGACGATCTCGCCATGGCGCGTCAGCTCCAGCGTGCCCTTCAGCCACTCGGAGTTCGGCACCAGGCCGATCTGCACGAACACGCCTTCGAGCTCGACGTGCTTCGCATCGCCGCTGGCGCGATCGATGTAGCTCAGGCCGTTGACCTTGCCATCGGCACCGGTGATCTCGGTCGTCTGCGCCTGGGTGCGGATCACGACATTGGGCAGGCTCTTCAGCTTGCTCACCAGCACCGCATCGGCGCGAAGCTGGTCGCCGAATTCGAGCAGGGTCACATGGCCGACGATGCCGGCCAGGTCGATCGCGGCCTCGACGCCTGAGTTGCCGCCGCCGATCACCGCGACGCGCTTGCCCTTGAACAGCGGGCCGTCGCAGTGCGGGCAATAGGCCACGCCCTTGTTGCGGTATTCCTTCTCGCCCGGCACGTTGACCTCGCGCCAGCGCGCGCCGGTCGACAGGATCACGGTGCGGCTCTTCAAGGTCGCGCCGTTGGCCAGCTCGATGCCGATCAGGCCGTCGTGCGCGCTCGCCGGGATCAGCTTCTCGGCGCGCTGCAGGTTCAGGATGTCGACGTCGTAGCGCTTCGCATGCTGCTCGAGCGCCGCGGCGAACTTCGGCCCGTCGGTCTCGAGCACCGAGATGAAGTTCTCGATGCTCATCGTGTCCATGGTCTGCCCGCCCAT
>Ga0068868_100002930_pt1 | contig 11839 bp, 9 predicted proteins | sample KBSMisM42_FD_64660 | JGI IMG/M metagenome (GOLD analysis project Ga0068868, IMG submission 64660) | Miscanthus rhizosphere microbial communities from Kellogg Biological Station, Michigan, USA - KBS Miscanthus M4-2 | ecosystem: Host-associated > Plants > Roots > Rhizosphere > Soil ...
GGTTCCATCTACGCGTTCTTGTTGGCGGGAGGTTGATGAACGGTGAGCACCGGGCGCGTCGCCGTTCGGATGATCTTCTCGGCCACGCTGCCGAGGAAGGCTCGCGCAATTCCCTGCCGGCCGTGCGTGCCGATCACGATGAGATCGGCGTTCATCTCATCCGCGACGCGGTGCACCTCTTCCCACGCCACGCCTTGACGGACGACCTGGGCGATCTCGACGCCGCGATTCGCTCGCGCCTTGCACGCCGCGTCGAGCCCCTCCTGCGCGCCCGTCATGATGCGACTCGCCATCTCGGCGGACGCGACGAGCGCGCCGCTCGGGAAGCCGTAGATCGGCAGCTCGTAGGCGTGCAGCAGGATCACGTTCGCGCGAAGCTCCTTCGCGAGGTCGACTGCGTAGTCGAACGCTGCGTCGGCGGATTCACTGAAGTCGGTCGCTACGAGGATTCGCTTCGGCAGGTTCATGGCCGAGTCGACTGCAAGATGCTTGCCCTCTCGTGTCCACGCGGACCTACGCACGCCTCGAGCAGATGCAACCTGCACGGCGCGCGCGTGCACGAACACCTTGCGCTATTCGACCTGTTTCGTCGTCGCGATCAGCTCGAGCAAACGGTCCGTATCGACCGGTTTGACGAGGTGGGCATCGAAGCCTGCCTCGACGGCGGCGGCGCGATCGGAGGCGCGACCGTATCCGGTGAGCGCGATGAGCCGCATCGCTCCGTTCTTCGGATCGCTGCGCACGCGCCGCGCGACCTCGAAGCCGTCGATGCTCGGAAGACCGATGTCGAGGATCGCTACGTGCGGCTGGAACTCGTCGATCGCCGCGAGCGCTGCGAGGCCGTCGTCCGCGGATCGACAGGCGTAGCCTTCGCGCTCGAGCATCTCGCAGAACATCTCGCGGCTGTCCTTGTTGTCCTCGACGACGAGCACCTTCGCCCCCTTCGGCAAGAGGCCAGGCGTCATCGCGCTCTGGGGGAGCGAAGGCGCGAGCGGCAAGGTCACGACGAGCTCGGCGCCCTTCCCTTCTCCGTCGCTGAGCGCGGTCACGTCGCCGCCGTGCATCGTGACGAGCGAGCGCACGAGCGTGAGACCCACGCCGAGGCCGCCCGCGGATCGATCGAGCGTGGCCTGCTGCTGGACGAACAAGTCGAAGACCGCCTCGAGCATCTCCTTGGCGATGCCGACGCCGTCGTCCTTCACGCGTACGATCGCTCGGCCGGCTTCCACCTTCACGCTGATCGTCACGTGGCCACCGGTGGGCGTGTATTTGGCGGCGTTGCCGAGCAAGTTCACGTGGACCTGCTGCAGGCGCGCGGGATCGGCGTCCACGATGACGGGCTCGTTGCAGATGTCGACGTCGAGGAAGATCCCGCGAGCGTCGAACACGGCCTGCTCCACGGCGATCGCGTCGCGCACCACGGTGCGCAGATCGACGCGAGCGCGGCGCAGCTCGATCTTGCTCTGCGTGACGCGGCTCACCTCGAGCAGATCGTCGAGGAGGCGCGCCATCTGCTTCGACTGGCGGTCGAGGATCTCGACGAGCTGCCGTTGCTGGATGCGCTCGGTGCCGCCGGCGCCGAGGAGCTTCGTCGCCGCGACGATCGCGCCGAGCGGATTTCGGAGCTCGTGCGAGAGCATCGCGAGGAACTCGTCGCGGCGCCTCACGGCCTGTTGAATGCGCTCCTCCGCCCGCTTCGCCTCGCTCACGTCGCGCGCGATGACGACGAGACCGACGACGGCGCCTCTCCCGTCACGAAGCGGAAGGCGCGTGACGCGCGTCCACTGCACGGTGCCCTCGGGCTGCGCGTACCGCTCGAGCTCTTCGTGCTGCGCCTCGCCCGTGCGAAGGACGATCTCGTCCTTTTGGTGGAACGCGAGCGCGAGCTCGCGGTTGCCGAGATCGAGCACGGTCTTGTTCGCGATCGCGCCCGGCTCCACGCCGAGCCGCTTGCACATGACCTCGTTCGCACGAATGAACCGGCCCGAGAGATCCTTGAAGTAGATCCCGTCCTGCACGTTGTGGAGCAGGCTGTTCAGCAGGTAGCGCTCGTGGAAGAGCGCGTCCTCGGCCGCTTTGAGCCCGCTCACGTCGATGAGCGTGAGGACGACGCCAGCCGCTTTCCCCTTCACACGATACGGAAGGATGCGCATGAAGAACGTCTTGCTCGACTCGGGCTTCACCTCGCGCTCGATCGGCACGCCCGTTTCGAGGACGCTCTTCAAGTCGGCGACGAGGTTTTGGTGGTCGAGCTTGTGCGCGAACGTCTCGATGCGCCGCCCGACGTCGTGCGGCACGAGCGAGAACGTCTCGGCGATCTGCGGCGTGAATTTTCGAATGCGCAGGTGCTGGTCGAGGAAGATCGTGCCGACCTCGGTCGACGACAGGAGGTTGTCCATGTCGTTCGTGAGCTCGGTGAGCTCGTTGATCTTGCGCTGGTACTCGCCGTTGACCGTGTAGAGCTCCTCGTTGACGCTCTGGAGCTCTTCGTTCGTGCTCTGGAGCTCCTCGTTCGAGGCTTGCAGCTCTTCGTTCGCGGCCGAGAGCTCTTCATTGGAAGCTTCGAGCTCTTCGATCGCGGCTTGGAGGTTCTCCTTGGTGCGATCGAGCTCGGCTTCCACGAGCTCGAGCTGGCCGCGCGAGACCTGATCGAGATCGATCTCGCGCGTCGGACGCTCCGCAGGCTCGCCTTTCACTTCGCTGGCGTCGCGCACGAACGAGACGAGGACGTGCGGCGTCGTGCGCGTCGCGCTCCGGACGTGGCGGATCGTGATGTCGTACTGCTCGTCGCCGCCATCCGTCTTGACGCGGATGCCCTTGAAGACGAGGGCCGTTTGCTCGTGGAGCGCGCGCTTGAGGCCGCCGACGAGCACCATCTTCAATTCGTCGTCGACGACCGAGAGCACCTCGAGACCTTGCCGGCCGTCGCGCGGGCGCAAGAACCGGCTCGCGCCGCCGAAGGCGTGCGCCACCTCGCCGCGCTCGGAGAGCAGGAGGCTCGGCGGCATCACGTCGTCGAGGAGCACGTCGTACGTCGCGAGGAGCTGAGCGAACGACTGGCGGCCCACGAGTGATGGCATCGCTCCGCGCTCGATGCGGTCGAGTGAAGGCACGCGCACGTCGAGCGGGAGGCGCACGTCGCTGTGCTTTTTGTAGAGGCGCCAGTGCTTGTCGAGGCTCTCGAAGTCCTGCGCGAACTGCCCGGCGGTCTCGCTCGGCCCGAGGAAGAGGATGCCGCCGCGGTTGAGCGCGAAGTGGATGAGCGACAGGACCTTCTGCTGCGCGGGGACCTGCAGGTAGATGAGCAGGTTGCGGCACGTCACGAGATCGACGCGCGTGAACGGAGCGTCGCGAATGACGTTGTGGCGCGCGAAGACGACCATCGAACGGATCTCGGGCACGACCTGATACGCGTTGCCGATGCGCGTGAACCAGCGCTCGAGGCGCTCCGGCGTGACGTTCGCGATGGCCTCCGAGTCGTAGAGTCCTCGCGCCGCGCGCTCGAGCGAGCCGGGGTGGATGTCCGTCGCGAAGATCTTCACGGGCCGCTGGCCGTGCTTGGCCATGACCTCCTGAAGCGAGATCGCGAGCGAGTACGCCTCCTCGCCGGTGGCGCAGCCGGCGACCCAGATGCGAAGCGGAACCTCGCGGCCCGCGCGCTTCACGAGATCGGGCAGCACCTGGTGCTCGAGGACCTCGAAGGCGGCCTTGTCGCGGAAGAAGCGCGTCACGCCGATGAGCAGATCGCGGTACAGGATGTCGAGCTCGTCGTGCTCCTCGCGAAGTCGGCGGACGTACTCGTCGTAATTCGCGGACTCCGCGAGCGCGAGGCGGCGCTCGATGCGGCGCGTGACGGTGCTCGGCTTGTAGTGCGAGAAGTCGAGCCCGAACTCGTCGAGCAGCATCTGGTAGACGGCGCCGAGGCCCGTCGGCATCTCGCGGCGCGGCTCCGCGTGCATCGCCTTCGCGTCGGCGGCTGCGTGCTCGAGCAAGACGTGGATCATCTCGCGCGGCGGCACGACGTTCGTGGAGACGCCTGCCTCGAGCGCCGCGCGCGGCATGCCGTCGAACTGCGCGGTGTCGGGATCCTGAACGAGCACGAGACCGCCCGCGTCCGCCACGTGACGCACGCCGCGCGATCCGTCCGTTCCGCTTCCGGAGAGGATGACCGCGACCGAGCGCGAGCCTGCGTCCTGCGCGAGCGACCGCAGGAAGACGTCGATCGGGAGCGAGAGCTCGTGTGATTTCTCGCGCTCGCTCAAGAGCAAGCGACCCTCCGCGATGATCATCTCCTTCTTCGGAGGGATCAGATAGACGCGGTTCGCCTCCACGGGCATCCCGTCCTCGACGAGGTGGATCGGCAAGCTCGTCTGCCGTCCGAGGAGATCGCTCATTACGCTCCGGAAATCCGGAGAAAGGTGCTGGACGACGACGAACGCCATTCCCGTGTCGAGCGGGACTTCGTTGAAGAACGATTCGAGCGCCTCGAGACCCCCAGCTGAAGCGCCGATGCCGACCACGAAGGTCGGCAAACCCTCACCATGTGCCTGAGCCATGATGAACGACAGGCCAGAGCAACCGTCGTGCCGCGCGGCAAATTACGGCGTTTGCGTCATCTGGGCCCTCGGAGTGTCGTGGCGAGATTCTACGATTGTGACAGCTCTCGCCGCGACCTCTTACGCGGTACCCGTCGCGACCGTATTTCTCGCATGGTCAAACGACGACGATCTCACGGTTTCACGCTCATCGAGCTCATGATCGTCGTCGCGATCATCGGTGTCCTCGCGGTGCTCGCTTCCTTCGGAGTGCGACGCTATCTCGCCACGTCGAAGACGGCAGAGGCAACGCTCAACCTCGGGAGCATCCAGCGCGCCGCCGGCGAGGCTCGCATGCGCGACAAGATGTCGGGCGCGTACGCAGCGCCGGGCAAGTCCACCTCGACGGGCTTCGGCTTCTGCGCCTCCGAGCCGGCCACCGTCCCTGCCGCCGTTCCGAAGGCGCGCAAATACGTCTCCGGCAACGCCGATTGGAGCGCCGGCAAAGGCGCGGGCACGGGCGGCACCGACATAGGCTTCTACTGCCTGAAGTACTCGATGATGCAGCCGCAGTATTACGCGTACGGCTACACCGCGACGGGCACGGGCACGGTCGCGGGCGACAAGGTGCAGATCACGGCGTCGGGCGATCTCGACGGCAACGGCGTCCAGTCGCAGTTCCTGATGGAAGGCCGCATCGTCGCGTCCGGCACGGCGACCTCGCTCGTCTGGGCGCCGAAGCCGCTCGCCACCAACCCGGAGGAGTGAGCGCGCCGTGGACGACATCGTCGAATTCAGCGGAATCGAAGACGCCTTTCAGGCGGGCAAGCGCCTCTTCGCGGAGGGCAAGCTCGACAAGGCCCACGAGAAGCTCGTCCTCGCGTGCGTTCGCGCGCCGCAGATGGAGCTCTACCGGCTGTACGAGCAGTTCGTCGCCTCGCGCGTGCAGGGGAAATTCGCAGACGCTGGCGAGACGCGCGCGCTCGCGGGGAAGCTCGCCCGAGAAGAAGCCACGTCGGCGTTCGCGAGCTACGTGCTCGGGTACGTCGGCCTCGAAGATGGCGATCGCGACGCGGCGACGAAGCACTTCGACAACGCGTACCGTCTCGACAGGAGCCTCCTCGACGCGGGCCGCCAGCTGCGCAAGCTCGGCCTCGGGGCCAAGATCACGCCGACGACCGTCGCGTTTCGCGTCCCCGCGCGGCAAAAAGCGCCTTCACGCAGCCGCGCGTTCGTCCTTTTCGGCGTCCTCGCCTTCGTCACCGCAGGCGCGGTCGGCTACGTCTCGGCCGCGCGCGCCGGGATGTTCTCGGACTACGTCGAGGTGCGCTGAATCGAGGTATGCTCGACGCGCATGGACCGCCCGCGCGCGACTCGCGAGAGCATTCATCGGGTCACGCCGATGCCCGCCTCGCGCGCGCGCGTCGAGCCGATCGATCGCACGTTCACCGCCGAAGAGCGCAAGACGCTCGAGCTCGGCCTCGTCCCGAAGTCGATGGACGATCACTGGCTCGTCTTCTTCGAGGAGGGGTGGCTCTACGCCCACCGGAGCTGGAGCGGGATCTGCCGCTACATGATCCGCATCGACGACAACGCGGACGGCACCGCGCGCGTGGGCGAGACGTGGGTGAACATGAAAGAGCGCATGACGCTCTCGAAGGACTACGACGTGCGCCTCGTGCGCTACCTCGTCGAGCGCACGCTCGGCAACGAGTGGCCGTTCCCGACGTAAATCCAGCGGCCTGCAGCTTGCTGAACACGAAGAAGGTTGAGGACCCTCATCGTGCTTCATGGTCCGCTCGAGATCGATGACATCCGTCGTCGTTGCGAGCACGTGTTCGCGGCGCCCGGCGAGATCGCGATTTGTCACGTGCTCGAGGCAGACGCGACCATCGCGGACATCGTCGGTGCGCAGCGCCGCATTACGTCGGCTTTGCGTGTCACATTTGGTGCTCGAGCCGAGGGCATCGCCGTGTTCGTGGCCTCGCAGCGCGACGGCGACGACGTCGACACGTACGCGCGCGAGTGGGGTGCGACCGTCGTCGTCCGATAGGAAAAGCCGATTCGACAGACGGATCTTGCATGCCTAATCTCCGGAGCCAGCAGTGCTGAATTTCAATCACCTCTACTACTTCCACGTGACGGCATCGGAAGGCGCCGTCAAAGCTGCGGCCGAGCGGCTCGGCGTGACGCAGCCGACGGTGAGCGAGCAGATCCGCATGCTCGAGCGCACGCTCGGGGTACAACTGTTCGAGCGCGCGCCGGGCGGCATCAAGCTCACGCAGGCCGGTCGCGATGCCTACGAGCACACGACGGCGATGTTCCTCGCGGGCGAGCGGCTCGTGGAGGCGCTCGGGCAAACCATCGAGCCCGTCGGAGTCACGCTTCGGGTCGGCGTGAGCGCGGCGATGGCGCGAACGGTCGCGGCGGATTTCTTGATGCCTGTCCTCACCGTCGACGATTGCCGTCCCTCGATACGCACGGGCGACTTCAACGAGCTGCTCCGCGATCTGCGCTCTCACGAGATCGATCTGCTCGTGGGGGAAACCGAGCCGCTCGAGGCGGCGCGCACGGGGCTCGAGGTGACGTTGATCTACCGCCCGACGCTCGTCGCCATTGGATTTCCGAACATCGAGCCGCGCGACGATTGGAACAATCTCTCGCTCCTCGAATTTCGAACGACGTCGGTCTTTCATTGGGAGGTCGAGCGCCATCTGCGCGAGAACGGCCTTCGCCCGAAGATCATGGGTGAGCTCGACGACGCTTTCTTGATGCTCGAGGCCGTGATGCGAGGCGGCTTCGTCGCGTTTGTCCCGATGAGCGTCGCGCGAGAAGCGCTGCGCGCGGGCCGCGTCAAGGTCCTCGCGACGCTCTCGCTGCGAACCGCCGGCGTCTACGCCGTCTATCCCGCCGACGAGACGCTCCACCTCGCTCGGACGGCCGTCGAAAAGCTCATCGAGAACGCGCGCGCCGAGCTCGCCTCCTCCTGACGCGCCTCGACGACCATGCCATCGATTCAGTCGCACGGATGCGTCGTGGTGTTTCACGCAGAGACCTGCGCGGTGTCGCAGATCGGCGAGAACGCGCCGCAGTTCTTCGGGCTGGGCCCCGCAGAGGCGGTCGGTCGATCCGTCTCGATGCTCTTCACCCAGTCGCACGGCATCGCCGTCATCAGCGATCTCGTCGCGCGCCCGACTCCGAACAACCCGCTCTACGTGACGTCGCGGTCCGGCGTGCCGCTCGAAGCCTCTGCGCATCGCGCCGGCAACGTCGTCCTGCTCGAAGTCGAGCGCGCCAACGCCGACCCCGACATCAGGAGCGCGCGACTGTTGCAGGCGATTTCGAGTCTCCAGAACGCGCGCACGCGAGACGATCTCGTTCATCGCGCCGCGACGGAGGTTCGCGAGCTCACGGGCTTCGATCGCGTAGTCGTTCATCGGTGCACCAGCGCGGCCGATGGCGACGAGGTCGTCGCAGAAGCGAGACGCGATGGTCTGCGGCCGTTCGCCCACGCTCGCACGCGGCCTCGCCGCTTCGAATCATCGAATCGGCCACTGCACGTACGCGACATCCATGACGCCGGCGTGCGTCTCGTCCCGAACGCCGCGCTCGACACGAGCCACGCACATCTGCGCAGCGCACCGGCGGCGCACGTCGAATACCTGCGCGAGATCGGCTCGCGCGCCTCGATGTCGGTCGTCCTCTCGAGCGGTGACGAGATGATCGGTCTGCTCGCGTGCCATCACCACGCAGGTCCGAAGCCGCTTCATTGGACCGTGCGCGAGAGCGTCGAGTGCCTCGGCAAAGTGTTGGCGTCGGGCTTGGCTGCTTTCGAGCGCGCCGCGGACGTGGATCGGCTGCGCGCGCTGAATCGAAAGCTCGTGGAGGGCGACCGCGCGAAGGACGTCTTCATCGCGACGATGGCCCACGAGCTTCGCACACCGCTCAACGCCATCAGCGGTTGGTCGCGCATCATCCTCGACGGCGCGGTGCCGGAGAAGCGCCGGCACGAGGGCATGCGGGTCGTCGCGCGCAACGCCGACGTGCTCGCCAAGCTCGTCGACGATCTGCTCGACGTCTCGAGGATCGCGTCCGGAAACATCCCGCTCGACGTCGAGGGCGTGGACGTCACCGCGATCGTCGAGACGGTGACGCTCGCGATGACGCCTTCCGCAGAGGCCAAGAACATCCGGCTCGAGCGCGTCAAGACGGGCGCTGCTCCGTCGATCGTCGTCGGCGACGCCGGCCGATTACGGCAGGTGATGACGAACCTCGTCTCGAACGCGATCAAGTTCACGCCGAAGGACGGGGCCGTGACGATCACGATCGAACGCGACGCTTCCGATCTCGACATTGCCGTGCGCGACACGGGCGTCGGTCTCGCAGCCGAGGACCTGGCGCGCGTGTTCGACGCGTACTGGCAAGGCGACGGGAGCGCGAGACGCAGCCGTGGTGGTCTCGGGCTCGGGCTCGCGATCGCCAAGAAGCTCGTCGAGCTCCACGGCGGCCGAATCTTCGCGGAGAGCGAGGGCCCCGGTAGCGGATCGACGTTTCACGTGCGGCTTCCGATCGCCAACGCAGACGCCCCGCAGGCCGTCGAGCGCGTGGCGCCGTCGGGAGAAGAACGAGATCTCCGCGGTATCCGCGCCGTAGTCGTGGAAGACGAGCCCGACTCGCGCGAGCTCGTGCGCTACATCCTCGAAGCTCGAGGCGCTACGGTTCGAGCGTTTGGCACCGCCGCGGACGCGCTGGCGGCGTTACGCGCGGAGGCGTTCGACGTCATCGTCTCCGACGTCGGATTGCCGGAGATGGATGGGATGGAGCTGCTGGCGACGGTCCGCACCGAAGGCGGGGCGTCCGCGCAAACGCCCGCGGTGGCTCTCACCGCGTACACGCGCGAGAGCGACCGAGAGGCGGTGCTTCGCAGCGGTTTTCAAGCGCACGTCGCGAAGCCCGCGGACGCGCAACAGCTCGTCGCGGTCATCGCCAGCGTCACCGGGCGCACGCCAGTGGCGGCTGCGGGCGATCATCGTTCGAGCGACGAAACCTGACTCGGTTTTCTCACTGGCTCGTGGCGCGACCAGACCGACGCGGCTTCGAGGAGCTTGCGCTGGTCGATCGGCTTCGAAAGGTGCTCCTGGAAACCGGCCCGTAGCGCGCGCTGGACGTCCTCGACGCGCGCGTACGCGGAGAGCGCGATCGCGGGAGGGCCGCCGCCCGAGTTTCGACTGCGAACGCGCTGGATGTACGTGTAGCCGTCGACCTGCGGCATGCCGATGTCGCTGACGATCAGGTCGAACGCGTCGTTCATGCCGAGAGCTTCGTTCGCGCTCTTCGCGACCGCGACACGCGCGCCGGCAGCCTCGAGGACGACGCGTACGAGCTCGAGCGCGTCCGGCTCGTCGTCGACGACGAGGACGCTCACGCCGGCGAGATCGGGCGCGGACGCCGCTTGGGCGACCTCGCGAGTCGCCTCGGCGGTCGCGCGAATCGGCAAGCGAACGGTGAACGTCGCGCCGTGACCGAGGCCTTCGCTCTCGGCGCTCACGGTGCCTCCGTGGGCTTCGGCGAGGTGCCGAACGATCGCGAGCCCAAGCCCGAGCCCGCCGTGCGTTCGCGTCGTCGAGCTGTCGACCTGGCGAAAGCGCTCGAAGATGTGCGGCAAGTTGTCTGGCGAGATCCCGACGCCGGTGTCCGCGACGCGAAGCAAGATCGCCGAATCGCGTCTGTCCGCGGTGACGGTGATGCGCCCGCCGCGCGGCGTGAAGCGCACCGCGTTGATGAGGAGGTTCCAGATGATCTGCTGGAGCCGATCACCGTCCGCGACCGTCTCGCCGACCTCGGGATCGACGTCGATGACGAGCCGCACGCCCTTGCCCTCGGCCGCGGGACGCACGACCTCCGCAGCGGCGTGCACCACGGGCGAGACCTCCATGCGCGTCATCGCGAGCTGGAGCTTGCCGTTGATGATGCGTGAGACGTCGAGCAGATCATTGATGATGCGGATCTGCGTCTTGGCGTTGCGTTCGATGACCTCGAGCCCGTGCGCGACCTGCTTCACGTCGCTCGGATCGCGCCGCAAGAGCGTCGTCCAGCCGGCGATCGCATTGAGCGGCGTGCGCAGCTCGTGGCTCATCGTCGCGAGGAACTCGTCCTTCGCGCGGTTCACCCGCTCGAGCGCCTCGCGCGAGCGCACGCGGGCCGTCACGTCGAGCTCGAACGACATGACGCCCTCGATCTCGCCCTCGGAGTTGCGAATGGGCAAGAACACGGCGTCCCAGAACGTGTCCACGGTTTGCCCGTCGACCTCCACGCGAACGAGCGTCTCCGTCTCGTTGATGGCGTGGCCGCTGTCGTAGACGTGCTTGAGCCGCGCGTAATAGGGGCGCCCGCGCTGCTCGGGCATCGCGTCGAGGAGCGGCTTTCCGACGACGTCACGCGCGCCGAGCGACTCGAGCGTGCGCGGGTGCGCGAAGTCGAAGACGAGGTTCGGCCCGCGGAAGAAGTTCACCGTCGCGGGCACCTGCTCGAGCAGCGTCAGGAAACGGTGGCGCTCTTCTTCGGCGCGCGCGCGTCCGGCCTGCTCGCGCGCGAGGGCGCGTTCGTTCTCTTCCGCGGCGCGGCGCGCGGTGAGATCGCGTGTCACCTTCGCGAAGCCGACGACCTCACCCTTCTCGTCGAGCAGCGCCGTGATGACGACGCTCGCCCAGAAACGCGAGCCGTCCTTGCGTACGCGGAAGCCTTCTTCTTCGTAGCGCCCCTCACGCCGCACCGTATCGAGGATGCGCTCCGGCTTGCCGGAGGCGCGATCTTCGGGCGTGTAGAAGACGCTGAAGTGTTTGCCGATGATCTCGTCGGCCGTGTAGCCCTTCGTCTTCTGCGCGCCGACGTTCCATGTCGCGACGTTGCCCGACGCGTCGAGCATGAAGATGGCGTAGTCCGTCACCGCATCGACGAGGTGGTGGAAGCGTTGTTCGGAGGTCTGGAGCGCGCTCGCCGGCGTGCCGCGGATATTCGTCACGTACGTTGCCTTTTGCCCCGTACCGCGCTCGTGAAGAGCGGCATTTTTGCACGGGCCCCGCCCTTTAGCAAAGCGAGTGCCGCGGCGGCTCAGCGGAGCATCACCCAAGCTGCGATCGTGAGGATGACGACGAGCACCCCGAGCACGGCGAACGTCACGCTCCCGGAGGCGGCTTGCTTCGTCGGCTTCGACGTCGGCGTGTCGCTCGGGTTACGTCCGCACTTCGGGCACGTCTTTCGGCCCTTGATGATCGGCGCATAACAATGCGGACAGAACGTGCGGT